>Ga0070679_100003104_pt1 | contig 15183 bp, 8 predicted proteins | sample KBSC63BmetaG_FD_65652 | JGI IMG/M metagenome (GOLD analysis project Ga0070679, IMG submission 65652) | Corn rhizosphere microbial communities from Kellogg Biological Station, Michigan, USA - KBS C6-3B metaG | ecosystem: Host-associated > Plants > Roots > Rhizosphere | place: USA: Michigan... | reverse complement strand
GGATGCGCCGCGTCAGTCCAGTCGAACAGCGAGATTCCGCCCTGGTACCACGACTGAATCATCACGTCGCGCCCCGGAATCGGCACGAGCGAGCCGTTGTGCGCCACGCAATTCTCGAATCGAGTCTGCGGCGCGGGCATCTTGTAGTAGCTCTGAAAGTGCATCTTGTCGTCAGCGAGCGTGAAGATCGCGTCGGCGCCCCACTCCTTCTTGTCCGTCGCGCGGCACTTGGGCTGTCCACCGCCGCCCCACTCATCGCTGAACAGAACCTTCGTGCCGTCGTTGTTGAACGTCGCCGAGTGCCAGTACGAGAAGTTCGAATCCGATACGGCGTCGAGGCGAACGGGGTGCGCCGGGTCACTGATGTCGAGCAGCATTCCATATCCCTCGCAGGCGCCGCCGGCCCGGTTAATCGCGGGATACACGGTGATGTCGTGGCACTGGGTGGGTCCGAGGTTCTCGGTGCCGGGCGTGGGAGCGAAGCGCTTGGCGATGAGCTCCGGAAGCGCGGCGCGAAGCGCAGCGCTGTCGGCGCTCGTTGCGCTTGCGGCGCCACCGGTGCCGCCGCGCGCGGCGACGACGCTGTCGAGCATCGGCTTGATGAAGAACGACGGTACCGGCTGCTCCTGTCCACGAATCGTCGCGATGAAGGCGCCCTTGGCGCGCGCGTCAGCCAACGCCTTCGCGGCCTCGGCCTTGTCCACGTCCGACTCGCCGTGGCGCGCCGGAGCCGTGAGGTTATTGAAAATGCGCGGCGAGCTCACGATCGCGGCCTGCTCGGGGTGCGCCAACGGCACCTTGATGACCTCGATGCGAAAGAGCGCCGAGTTGGAATCCTCGGCGGGCGCGGCGGCCACGCAGCCCGGAAGCTCGCTGGACGAGCGCACGCGCGACGAGCCGGAGATGTACACGTAGACGTTCTCGGTGTCCTTCGGATCGACGAGCACCGTGTGCGTGTGGGAGCCGCGGCACGTCTGCACGTTGCCGACGTTCTTCGGATTCGCGATGTCCGAGATGTCGAAGATGCGGAGGCCGCGCAGCCGCTCCTTGCTCACCGTGTCCTTTACACCCTCGCCTCCGCAGTCGAGGCGACCCGTGAGCCCCTCTCCGGAAACGAAGAGCAAGTTCTTGTACACGGACACGTCGCTCTGCGATGCTGGGCAGAAAAACGCCGTCTTGAGCGTGGGCTGTGATGGGTTCGAGATGTCCCAGATCTGGTAGCCCGCGTAGCTCCCCTGGATCGCATAGTTGCCCGTAAACGCGAGATCGGAATTCGTGATTCCCAGGAACTTCGCCGATGGACGCGTCTGCGAGAGCACTTTCAGATTCCACACCGCCTCGCCGGCATCGTAGAGCCCCGCGTGCAGCCCCACGCGTGGATCGGGATTCGGCGCGGTGGCCGACGTGCTCACCACGAGCGACTGCGCACCGCCGCTCGAGGACATCGAGGGGTGAGAGCAGCCGGCCGCTATCAGAAGACCGGCCGAGACCGGGAACATGAGGCTTCGCTGGATCGCGGACCGCGTGACCAGACGACGAAGACGAAACACGGATTCCATTGCAGATTCCTCAGGGGTGGCGTCGTGCGTTGAACTTCGACGAGCAGGCGGCTACTGCGATGCCTTCTCGGAGGGGAGAGCGGAGAGCATTCGCTCCATGCGAGCGATCTCCGTCGTCTGATCGACGTTGACGTCGGAGGCGTACTTGAACGTGAGCTCGTCCTGCGCGGCGCCGTAAGTATCGAACAGATCCTGCACCATCGACACGGCGCCCCTGTGGTGCTGGATCATGAAGGTGAGAAATTCGCGGTCGAACTCCTCGCCCTTCGCCTGGTCGAGCTGATGCATCTGCGCCTCGGTGAGCATCCCCGGCATCAGCATCTGCTGCTCCTTTCCATTCATCGTCATTTTCATCGGCGTGGCGGTGGCCGGAGGCACCACCTGATGCCGATCCGCCAGCCACGTCTGCATCGTGACGATCTCGTCCTGCTGCGCATTGATGATTCGTTCGGACAGCGTGCGCACGGAGGAGCTCGCGCCGTGGCTCGGCGCCCATCCCGCCATCGTGATCGCCTGCGCGTGATGCGCGATCATGCCCTGCATGAAGTGCACGTCGGCAGCGGTGTACGGATAGCGCAAGCTGTCGGCCTTTGCTTTCGCGATGGCCGCCGCCTCACCCTGCTGGCTTGCGGAGGGCGCATTGGCAGGCGGCGAATGCGACGCGCTGCTGCACGCGGCGATGGCGGCGGAGCACAACAGGAGGGCGAGCGGGTGACGGATGTGTGAGCGTGTCATGGCGTGTCCGGTCGATTGGCGGCGGCACCGAGCCGAGCCGCCCTGAATCTCAACGCGAAGGTCAAATATATCGTTGGCGCGCTACTGCACAGGCAGGGGATGAGGGGGTTCCAGACAAAAAGTGATGCCTCGACTACCAGATCTTCACGCGTGCGTCGGGCGCCAGATACATCTTGTCGCCCGGCTGAACGTTGAACGTCTTCTCGAACGCGTCGTTGTTGATGAGCGGAACGAACGCGCGGTAGTCGCCGGGCGAGTGCGGATTGGTGAGCAGCTGCTGGCGCAGCGCGTCGTCGCGGATCTTCCCGCGCCAGATCTGCGCGAATCCCATGAAGAACCGCTGGTCGCCGGTGAGCCCGTCGATTACCGGCGCTTCCTTGCCGTTGAGCGAGATGTGGTACGCGCGGTAGGCCTGTGCGAGTCCGCTCAGATCGCCGATGTTCTCGCCCATCGTCAGCTTGCCGTTGATGTGCAGGTTGTCGATGGGATTGATGGCGTCGTACTCCGCACCGAGCTTCGTGGTGCGCGCCTCGTACGCCTTCGCGTCAGCGGTAGTCCACCAGTCGCGAAGATTGCCCTCGCCGTCCGACTTGCGCCCCTGATCGTCGAAGCCGTGACCGATCTCGTGGCCGATCACCGCCCCAATCGACCCGTAGTTCACGGCGTCGTCCGCATCGGCATTAAAGAATGGCGGCTGCAGAATGCCGGCGGGGAAGGTGATGTCGTTGCTCGTGGAGCTGTACTGCGCGTTCACCGTGGGCGCCGTCATCCCCCAGCGCGACTTGTCCACCGGCTTGCCCAGGCGATTCACCATGTCCTCGTACTCGAACGCCCTGTCGCGAACTTCGTTGCCGAACAGATCATCGCGCTTGATCACGAGCGCCGAGTAGTCACGAGGCTTGTCGGGCGCTCCGATCTTCACCTTGAAATGCGCGAGCTTTTCCTTCGCCTGCGCCTTGGTCTCGGGGCTCATCCACTCGAGGCTGTCGATCCCCACGCTGTACGCGTTGATCATGTTCTTGACCAGCGCGTCCATCCGCGCCTTTGCTTCGGGCTTGAAGTACTTCGCGATGTACAACGCTCCGGCGGCCTCGCCCAGCGTCGAGTTCGTGCCGTCCACCGCGCGCTTCCAGCGCACCGCGAGCTCCTGCTGGCCGGAGAGAGTGTGTCCCCGGAACGCGAAGTGCGCCTGCACGAACGCTGCGGGAAGCTGGTCGGCGAACTCGTTGAGAACCTTGAAGGTGAGATACTCGCGCCACGTCGACACCGGAGTGTTCGCGAAAATCGGGTCGAGCGCCTTCACGTAATCCGGCTGGCGCACGATCACCTCGGTCGCCTTCGAGAGGCCAGCCTCCTTGAGGTAGCTGTTCCAGCTGTACGACGGCGTGAGTGCGACCAGCGAAGCGACGGTCATCTTGTTGTACGTCGCGTCGCGGTCGCGATTGCGCGCGCGCTCCCACTGTGGCGTGGCGATCTGCGTCTCGAGATCGAGAATGCGCTTGGCGGCGCCGGCCGGATCCGGTTGCTTCGCCAGCGTCATCATCTGCGTGATGTACTCCACGTACGCCGCGCGGGTGGACACCATCTTGGGGTCCTGCTTGAGATAGTAGTCGCGATCGGGCATCGTGAGCCCGGACTGCGACAGCTGCACGATGTTCTCGTTCGAGTGCTTCGCGTCGGCGCCTACGAACACGCCCGCAGGCCCCTGCACGCCGAGCCTTGCGAAGTGCGCAAATACCGCGGGCAGCTGCGCGCTGGTCTTGAGAGAGGAGATGCTCTTCAACTCGGGTGCCAGCGGCGCGATGCCGATGTGCTCTACTCGCGCGCTGTCCATGTAGCTCGCGTACAGGTCGCCAACCTTCCGCTCCGGAGTGCCCGCCTTCGCATTGGCCGTGCTCGCATTCTCGAACAGCTCGTGCAGCGCCGTCCTGCTGTTCTCACGCAGTTCCTGGAACGCTCCCCAGCTCGAAGCGTCGGCCGGGATCTCCGCCTTCTTCAGCCACCCGCCGTTCACGTAGCGGAAGAAGTCATCCTGCGGTCGCACCGAATGGTCGAAGTTGGCGGTGTCGATGCCGCTCGTCATCTGGGCGGCGGCCGGCATCGCAAGAACGGCAGATATGACCGCTCCGAGCACGAAGGGAATGACGATGGGACGGATGCGCTGGATCACGGTAGGCCTGTCCGGGAAGGCTGGGTGAATACGTGGTGGGGCGGCGACGCCCGGGCAGGGCGGCGCAACTTCCTTTGTTTCCTGAACGAACGAGGCGGCCGGAGCGTTGGCGTTTCCCATTTGTCACGAGCCGAATCGCGCAGTCACCCATTAGGCGCGTGCCACTCGCCCGGTCAGGCTATTACAATGTGAAATACGAATGGAACGAACTGGAACGGACGAAAACGGAAAGACTTTGCGAGGGCGATGAGCTAGACAGAAACAAGACTATCCTCATTGCCGAGGCCGCATCATCAAGACCATTCGCCGCGTGTTTCATGCGCTGGGGCCGGCGAAGCCGGTGGATAACTCTGCGGTAAGCGGGTATTCCAAATCGGAGCCCTGCTACGACTCCCGGAGTGCTACGAGGGGACCCACGCGCGCCGCGCGTCGCGCCGGGAGATAGCCTGCGAGCGCTGCGCTCGCGCCCAGCACCACGAGCGCGGCCACGATCGACGGAGCATCCAGCAGCGCAACGTCGTAGAGCTGCGAGCGCAGGAGACGCATTGCGCCCAGTGCCGCCGGCATCCCGATGATCACGCCACCCGCAACCAGCAGCATAGTCTCCACGAGCACCAACCTCGTCACATCGCCGGGCTCGGCGCCCAGCGCCATGCGCAGCCCGAACTCGCTCGTGCGTCGCGTGGTTGCGTACGTCATAACGCCGTACAGGCCGAGCGCCGCCAGCGCGAGAGCCAGCATGCCGAACACGCTCACAACGCGCGCGAGCAGCCGGTCCTGCGCAATCGACTCCTGAATCAGGTCGGGAAGCGATTCCGCCTGAAGCACGAGCGACGGATCCGCCGTCGCCAACGTCCGCCGCACCGTCTCGGCGAGTCGCGACGGATTTCCTGAGGTTCGCACCTCGAGCGAGAAGCGGCCCGGGAGCTTCGGCATCTGGAGCACGGAGAAGTACAGTCGCCGCGACGGTTCCGCGCGCAGGCTCTGCTCCTCCACGTCGGCGACGATGCCAACGATCTCCGCCGTTGAGCTGTCCGCGGAGAGGTGCGCGCCGAGCGCGCCGCCACGAGGAAAGAAAAATTTGGCAGCCGTCTCGTTGAGCAGCGCCACCTTCTGTCCGGACTCGTTGTCCCGTGCCTCGAAGTCTCGGCCCTGCAACAGGTGCGCGCCGATGGTGTGAAAGTAGCCCGGCCCCACATCGTCGTACGCGATGTTGGTATCCGCGTCGGCGTGCGCCGTGAATCCTTCCACCTGCAGATTCGTTCCCGATTCCGTGCCGGAGAAGATTCCGTTTTCCGACAGCGTTGCCGACTCCACGCCCTGCACCCGCGTCGCGCGATCCACGAGATCGCGCATGAGTGCCGACAGGCGCGCGTCCTTGTAGCCCGCACGCTGCGCGTCCACGTGGACGAGCAGGAGCTGATCGCGCGCGACGCCGATGTCCGTACCCTGCAAGCGCTGCATGCTTCGCACGAGCATCCCCGTGCCCACGAGCAGCAGCACCGACAGCGCGACCTGCGCCACGACGAGCATCTTGCCCAGCCCGAATTTTCCCGTGCCGCGCTCGGCGCTCGACACCCCACGCCCCTGCGCGCGGAGCGCGGTCGCGAGCTCGACGCGCGTGGCGCGCAGCGCGGGCACGAGGCCGAAGATGACGGCCGTCGCGAGCGCGAGCAGCGCGGTGAAGGCGAGCACGCGGCCGTCCATGCGCGCGTCCAGCGCCACGCCCCCCGTGAGCGCGATGAGCGCTGAGCTCCCCCAGATCGCGAGGAGCACGCCAAGCGCACCACCGGCCAGCGCGAGGATTACGCTCTCGGTGAGCAGCTGTTGCACGAGCCGCAGCCGGCTGGCGCCGAGCGCCATGCGCACGCTCATCTCGCGTCCGCGCGAGGCTGCGCGTGCGAGCATGAGGTTGGCGAGATTCGCGCACACGATGAGAAGAACCACGCCTACTGCGGCCATTAGGATGTAGAGCGGGGCGGCGAAGACGTGGCGGTAGTACGAGAAGCCGCGCGCGCCGGACTCCACACGCAGCGGTGATTCCCGAATAGTGCTCTCGGCGTCCACTCGCCGCGACGCGGTGACGTGATCGAGGATCGAGCGATTCTCGATCGACGTGATCTCCGCGCGCGCCTGAGCGAGCGACGCGCCGGGCGCGAGACGGCCCATGAAGAGGAGCCAGCTGATGCTGCGATCGGTGAGCATCGGCGAATTCGGCATGAGCGCGGGCTGCTCCATGATCGGAACCCAGAGATCGGTGCGCTGGCCGACTATGTCGCCGGTGAACGACGAAGGCGCGACGCCGACGATGGTGAGCGGCACGCCGTTCACCGAGATCGTTCGGCCCACGGCGGAGCGCACGCCGGCGAAACGATTCTGCCAGTAGGCGTAGCTGATCACGACAACGGGCGCTCCCGCGGGCACGCGGTCCTCATCGGGGGTGAACGTACGGCCGGCGACGACGGGCACCTGCAGCACCGAGAAGTAGTTTGCCGATACGAATCGGCCGTGCGGGTGCTCTGACTCGGACTGTCCCTTGTCGACCATGACGTCGAGGCGATCCATCCGCCCCGACGCGTACATGCCACTCAAGGTATGCGTCTGATCGCGGACGTCGGCGAACAGCGGATAGGACGCGATGTCATTGCGTACGCTGCCCTCGGAGAGCCCGCCCGTGCGTGCCGGATTACCGACTGTGACCAGCCGCTCCGGATGCGGCACTGGAAGCGTGCGCAGGAGGAGCGCGTCGATGAGCGTGAAGGTCGACGTGTTCGCGCCGATTCCAAGGGCGAGCGTTAGCAGCACGACCGCGGTGAAGCCGGCGTTCTGCCGCATGGCGCGAAGCGCGTAGAGCACATCCTGACGCAGATCGCTGAGATAGTTGCTCCGTCGCACGGCTCGCTCCTTCTCGTTGTCGATGTCCACGCACGCGTCCCGCACCGCGCGCATGTCGCCGAATTGCTCGATCGCCTTTGCGCGCGCGGCATCGGGGTCGAGCCCTGCCGCGATCAGCTTGCGGGTGCGCATCTCGACGTGGAACGCGAGCTCCTGATCCACGTCGCGCTCCACGTGCTTTGCGCCCACGCCGAGCCGGAACACCCGGCGGCGCGCCGCGCGATCGATCATGACTGCTGCGGCGCCGTGGTCGTGCGCAGTGCGCGCGCCGCCGCCTCCACGAACTGATGCCACGTAGACGCACCGGTGTTCAGCTGCGCGCGCCCGGTGCGGCTCAGGCGATAGAACTTCGCGTGGCGGTTGTTCTCGGAAAGTCCCCAGTCAGACTCCACCCAGCCCTGTCGTTCGAGACGGTGGAGGGCGGGGTAGAGCGTGCCTTCGCCCACGAGGAGCGTCGCCTCGGTAGCCGCCTCGATCCAGTCGGCCACGCCGTAGCCGTGCCGCGGCCCCCAGCTGAGCGCCTTGAGGATTAGCAGGTCCAGTGTGCCTCGCAGGAGGCCAGCGTCGATGTCGCTCATTATCCCTGGTAATTGGCGATGAGTGGGAGCATAGGCTCCTTCCCATCGCCACGCAAGGGGAGAGCGCCGGGCGCGCATGCCCGGAGTCTCGCGAAGCCGGCGGCGTGCCCGGCTTCGCGAGTCCAGCCACTCAGTGTCCGATCGGGAAGTCGTGCGGCAGCGCGATGCTGATCGCCGTCGACGCAGCGAAGCACTCCGGATGTCCGAAGCCGCTCGCGCTGTGCCCATTCGCATCGATGTCGTAGATGATGTTGTCGTCGTGCGTCGGGCTCACACCGGCGGGCACGAAGTCGAGCTGCAGACGATCGCGCGTTTTCCAGCCGATGTTGTGGTCGGCGCACGACGCGTCGCCGCTCACTCCCAGTCCGCCGATGAGCGTCCCGTCACTCGCGTACAGCGGGAATCCGCCGCCGAACACGTTTATGCCACCGATGCGACCGCCGATCATCGGATCGTTTTCAGTACCGAAGTCCGCTACGTTGCCGCGATACGCGACATCCGGATCCACGGGATTGGATTCCTGCAGACCGAATAGCGTGCCGCCCGGCTGGGCGGCCGCGTACAGATTTGCGCTCGACAGCGCCAGCTCCGGCAGGCTGAATGCGTTCCCGGTATTCGCCTTCTGCGCCGAGATCACGCGGCTGCCCTGCCACTGATCGCCTTCCTTGCTGCCTGTGTACGCAACGGCCACGACTTTGCCGCTCTGATCGACGACGGTCGCCCACATGTCGAGGTTGAAGCCGCCGTTGTCGGTATTGCGCGCGAACTCGAGAGCGGCCTGCAGCTCGCGGTGCGTGGGTAGCCGTGAGTCGGATCGAAATCGATCGGGCGCCGTAGCGGTAACGGGCGAGTCGCCGCCGCACGCGAGCGCGGTGAGCACGGCGCCGGCAACGAGCGCGGTGCACAGGTGACGGCGGTGATGCAACGGGAGCGCGGGCTGTTTCATGGGATCCTCCGGGGCGGAGAGTGGAACGACTGGCCGGCGCGAGCGTGAGTTCTCGTGCCGACTCTAGTGAAGCGGCCCCCGGAGCGAATTGCGGACAGCTCCGCGCTGGCGATCCGACGGTACGCGGTGGACATTCACACAGCTCACTCACGCCGACATCACACTCCAGACACCGCCCATGCGCACGCCGATTCGATTCGCCCTCCCGCTCCTTCTTCCGCTCACGGTCGCCGGGTCGCTCTTGGCGCAGGACAGCACCCGCGCCGATCGCTTCACCCTTCGCGACATCTTCGCCCTTCAGTGGGCCGCCGATCCCCAGATCTCGCCGGACGGGCAGCGCGTCGCGTACGAGCGCTCGGGATTCGACATCATGAAAGACCGCGAGCGATCGAACATTTGGATCGTGGACGTGGACGGCTCCGACCCGCGCCCACTCACCAGCGGCGCGGGCAGCGATCACGCGCCGCGCTGGTCGCCGGACGGCAAGCGTCTGCTCTACGTGTCCACGGCCGAGGGAAGCGCGGAGCTATACGTGCGCTGGATGGACACGGGGCAGCAGTCGCCGATCACGCACCTCGAACATGCGCCCGCGAGCCTGGCGTGGTCGCCCGATGGCAAGTGGATCGCATTCTCGATGTTCATTCCCGAGACGCCCAAGCCGATCGTACACATGCCGCCCAAGCCCGATGGCGCGGACTGGGGTCCGCCGGTGAAGTACATCGACAAGCTGCTCTATCGCCGCGACGGTCGCGGATACGTTGAGCCCGGCCACGTGCACATCTTCGTCGTGCCGGCCGAAGGCGGAGCGCCGCGTCAACTCACCAGTGGCCCGAACGACGACGGCGCGCCGCACTGGACGCCCGATGGCAAGTCGCTCCTCTTCGCGGCCAACCGCCACGATGACGCCGAGTACGACCCGATCAACGACGAGATCTACGAGGTATCCGTCGACAGCGGACCGGTGCACGCGCTCACGAATCGCGCCGGACCGGACAACTCGCCGGCGATCTCGCCGGATGGAAAGCTCATCGCGTACACCGGCTTCGACGACAAGGCGCAGGGCTACCAGGTGACGCACCTCTACGTGATGAATCGCGACGGCAGCAATGCGCACGTCGTCACGGGCGCGCTCGATCGCGACGTGAACGATCCGCAGTGGAGCGCCGATGGTCGCGGCATCTACGTGCAGTACGACGACGAGGGCGACACCCGGGTCGGCCTCGTATCGCTGGACGGAAAAGTCACGCCCGTCGTGTCGCACGTTGGCGGCCTCGATCTCGGCCGACCCTACGGTGCGGGCCAGTACACCGTGTCGCGCACGGGACGCGTCGCCTTCACGGAGACGCAGCCCGACCACCCCGCCGAGGTCGCGGTTAGCGGCGCGCGCACGTCGCGCGGTGGCGAGGCGGTGGCGCGTCTCACGCATCTCAACGAGGGACTCCTTTCGCACAAGACGCTCGGCGCCGTGCAGGAGATGCGCTACAAGTCATCGTTCGATGGACGCAGCGTTGAAGGGTGGATCATCACGCCGCCGGGATTCGATGCATCGAAGAAGTATCCTCTGCTGCTCGAGATCCACGGCGGACCGTACGCCGACTACGGCGACCGGTGGAGCGCGGAGCTGCAGCTGTACGCCGAGGCGGGCTACGTGGTGCTGTACACCAATCCGCGAGGCAGCACGAGCTACGGCGAGACGTTCGGGAATCTCATCAATCACGACTATCCGAATCACGACTACGACGATCTGATGTCAGGCGTGGACGCGGTGATCGCGAAGGGGTGGGTGAACGCGGACTCGCTGTTCGTAACCGGCGGCAGCGGCGGCGGCGTGCTCACCGCGTGGATCGTGGGGCACACGCATCGCTTCCGCGCGGCGGTGGTGCAGAAGCCCGTGATCAACTGGTACAGCTGGGTGCTCGATTCCGATCTGCCGTCGTTCGGCATGAAGTACTGGTTCACGGGTCCGCCGTGGGAGAACGAGGCGACCTACATGAAGTATTCGCCGATCTCGTACGTGGGAAACGTGACCACGCCCACGATGATGATCACGGGCGAGGTGGATTATCGCACGCCGAGCGAGGAGGCCGAGCAGTTCTACTCGGCGCTCAAGTTGCGAAAGGTGCCGTCAGCGCTGGTTCGGATTCCGGAGGCGTCGCACGAGATTTCGGCGCGGCCGAGCCACATGATGGCGAAGGTGGCCTACGTGCTGGGGTGGTTCGCGAAATACGGCGGGCCTGGAAAGTGAGTCGTAACCATATGTGATACAATGATTTAGACAATTCAGCGTTCCTCGCGCTGGGAGAGTGAAAACTTCTTTACCTCCTCGTTCGTCATATACGGTCTCATATACCGTCAACTACGAGGAACAATGAATCGTCGTACAGTTTTCGTGGCTGCAGCCGTGCTCGCGATCGCTGGAGCGCAGAACGTGTCCGCGCAGGCGCCGCTGGTGCCGCATCCCACTGTGGGTATTCTCGCCGGCGTCAATCTCGCCAAGCTGAGCGGAAGCGACTTGTCGGGTGCGAGCAACCGCACTGGTTTCATCGGTGGTCTGTTCGTGACGTTCCACGTCGCGAGCGGCTTTGGAATCGAGCCGGAGGCGCTGTTCTCGATGCAGGGTGCGAAGGATGACGCCGATAACGTGACGCTCAAGCTCGACTACGTACAGGTGCCGGTGCTGCTTCGCTACGATTTCCCGACGCACGCGCCCGCGCATCCGTACCTGATGGTTGGTCCGTCGTTCGGCTTCAAGACCCAGTGCAAGATTGACAGCGGTTCGGCCTCCGGGGATTGCAAGGACTTCGATGTCACCCCGAAGTCGTTCGACATGGGCGGCACGGCTGGTGCCGGTGTCGCGTTCGGCAAGCTGTCCGTGAGCGCGCGCTACACCATGGGCTTCAGCAAGATCGCCGACAACTTCGATGTGAAGAATCGCGTGATCTCGGTGCTCGCCGGTTTGGCGTTCTAAGCCGATCGAGCTTCATGCGCGACGCAAATCGGGTGGACGCGAGAGCGGCCACCCGTTTTGCATCGGCGTGCACGCGCGATAGTGTACGTCCGATGATTCTCCCATCGAAATTGTGTGCCGCGCTCGCGACGACGCTTCTCGCGCTCGGCGCCAGCGGCTGCGCGCACGCCGGCCCGCCCCGAACCGATCCCATTCCCGTGGACGCTGCGCTCTCCGTGCTGCTCGAGCCCGCGGCGCGCGCGCTCGATTCCGCCATCGCGGCCGGCGCCGCGCCCGGCGCGGTGCTCGCGGTATCGCTCGGCGGGCGCCACTTCGAGCACGCGATCGGCCAGCTCGCCGTAAACGACGAGCGCCCGCCCGACGGTCGCACGCTCTACGACATGGCGTCGCTCACGAAAGTGGTCGCGCTCACGACGCTCGCGATGATGGCCGTGGAGGAGCACAAGCTCGACCTCGACTCCACGGTTGTGCACTATCTGCCCGAGTTCGCGCGCGGCAGCGGCGACAAGTCGCACGTCACGGTGCGCGAGCTGCTGTTGCACGACAGCGGGCTCCCACCCGACCCGGTGCCGCCGCTCTGGAAGCACCCGGGAAGCCGGCAGTCCGCGCTGGAGGAAGCGCTCGCCGCCAATCTCGATACGGTGCCGGGCGCGCGCTTCGTGTACTCCGATCTCGGCGCGATCACTCTCGCGACCATCATCGAGAAGCTCTACGGTGAGAGGCTCGACAAGCTGTTCGCCGAGCGCGTGACGACTCCGCTGCGACTCACGCGCATGCGCTTCCTGCCGCCTCGCGAATGGCGCGACGAGATCGCATCTACCGAGATCGAATCCGTTCCCGATCGCGGCCCAAATGCGCTGCGCGGTGACGTGCACGACGAGAACGCGTGGCGACTCGATGGTGTGTCGGGTCACGCGGGGCTGTTCAGCGATGCCGATGATCTGCTTCGCTTTGGCGAGTGGGCGCTCGCGGGATCGCTCGGACGCCCGTACCCCGGCACGCTCCAGCCGCCGGCAGAGCTCCAGACGTGGACGCTCAGGCAGGATCAGCCCGCGGGCTCATCGCGCGGGCTGGGTTGGGACACGCCCTCCGAGAATTCCTCGGCCGGATCATATCTCTCGGCGAGAAGCTTCGGACACACGGGATTCACCGGGACGTCGATTTGGGTGGACCCCACGCGCGATCTCGTGATCGTGCTGCTCACGAACCGCGTGAATCCCACGCGCAACACGCCCAACTTCGGCGCGCTGCGCGCGGTGATCGCGGACGCGGTAGTGCGCTCGCTCTTTCCGAACGCACCACCGCGCTAGCCTGGTTCTTTACTTCTCCAGCGACGCGATCGTTTTTGGCGGCCGCAGCTCCTTCGCCTCCGGAGCGATGGGTGGTTTGCCGAGCGCCTGGAGTTTCGTGTTCACCTTCGGCAGCTCGGTGGCAAGCACGCGCTTGTACGAGAGCAGATCGCGCTGCAGCACCGGCGCGAACTGATTGAACACACCCACTTGCTGATCCGTGGGGCGCTCGCTTGCCGCGGACACCTGGCCGCTCAACGCGCTCACACGCTCGACGATTTTGCCGGGATAGTTGAGCGCATCCTCGTCCGCCTGCAGATGCACCTGGTACAACCGGCCCTCCGCGGCGTCGAGCGAGTCGCGCAGCACTGATGCCACGGAGGCGAGCGACGTGCTGTCGGCGCCGTGCACCATCGCGAGCCGGTCATCCAGCTGCGCGCGAACGTTGCGCAGCGTGATCACCGCCATCGTGCCCGCGTTCGTGGTATCGCGCACGCGCTGGAGGAACGCGAACTGCGCGGCGAGATCCGCCGGCGTCGCGTGCACACGTGGATCTTCCTTGAGCATGAAGCTCGCGGAGTCCACGAACTGACCGATGTGGACTCGCACCCAGTAGCGTCCGGCGAGCGCGATCGGACCGTCGGTCTGCACGTCCATCATTCCAGCGAATCCCTGCACGCCGGGGTAGCGCAGATTCCAGGCGAAGCGATTGATTCCCGGCTTGTCGGGCGCGCGCGGCTCAGGCGGCACGCGCTGCGGCCACGGCTTTTCCTCCTCGCCCGCGCCCGCCTCCTCGCCGCCGTACGTCACCTTGGACGTGTCGGCCTGCTTGCCCGCGGCAAGAAGCGAGTCGTTCTTCGCCTTGCGCGCGCTGTCCACCTCGACGTGATGCGTGCTGTCTGCGTGCACGCTGTCCGCTCGTGAGAGCGAGTCCTGCACGCTCGAGAAGGAACGAATGAGCTTGTGTCTCGCGTCGAGGATGTCGACGGTCACGAGCTGGTGTGGCGATGCGATCGAGTAATAGATGATCGCGCCGTCGGGCGGATTCATCCCCACCGGATGCGAGTTGTCCGGTTCCTGCGGATTTCCCCACAGCACGCGCCACGCGTCCTTCGGCTTGAAGAGATGCGCGGGCGCGCTCGCGATCGCAGCGGTCATCTGCCGGAGCGGCGAGACGTCGTCGAGAATCCAGAAGCCGCGGCCATGCGTTGCGGCAACGAGATCGCCGTCCTTGATCGCGAGATCGTGCACCGGAACGATCGGCAGGTTTCGGCGCAGCGACGTCCACTTCGCGCCGTCATCGAAGCTCACCCACACGCCGCGCTCCGTGCCCGCGTACAGAAGTCCGCGCTTCTCGGGGTCTTCGCGCACCACGCGCACGAACTCCGTGCGCGGCAGTCCGCCGTCAAGCCGCGTCCACGACTTGCCGAAGTCCGTCGTCTTCCAGATGTAGGGCGTCATGTCCTCCATCTGATAGCGATTCACCGCCACGTACGCCGTTCCGCGCGCGAAGTGGCTCGGCTCGATGCTCGACACGCGCGTGAACTCGCCGAAATTCTTCGGCGTGATGTCGCTCCAGGTGACGCCCCCGTCGCGCGAGAGATGGAGCAGTCCGTCGTCCGAGCCGGTCCACAGCTCACCCTTCACGAGCGGCGACTCGGCGAGAGCGAAGATCGTCCCGTAATACTCGGCCGTCGTCTGATCCGCGGTGATCGGGCCGCCGGCGATGCCGAGTGTTGCGGGATCGTTGCGCGTTAGATCGGGAGAGATCGCGGTCCAGTGCTGGCCCTCCGTGGTCGTCTTGAACAGTCGATTGCCGCCGGCATACAGCACGTGCGGATCGTGCGGTGAGAGCAGCAGCGGCGCCGTCCACTGAAAGCGGAACTTGGCCTCGCTGGCCGGATGGCCGTCCGGGCTCTCGGGCCACACGTCGATGAATCGAAAGAAACCGGTCTTGTGATCGAGCCGTCCAATGAAGCCGCTGTTGTCGCCGCCGTAGCTGATATCCGGCTCGTCGGGGCGCACCTGCACGAATCCCGCTTC
>Ga0070679_100003100_pt1 | contig 15188 bp, 10 predicted proteins | sample KBSC63BmetaG_FD_65652 | JGI IMG/M metagenome (GOLD analysis project Ga0070679, IMG submission 65652) | Corn rhizosphere microbial communities from Kellogg Biological Station, Michigan, USA - KBS C6-3B metaG | ecosystem: Host-associated > Plants > Roots > Rhizosphere | place: USA: Michigan... | reverse complement strand
CCAGGAAGGGAGTCTTTCCCGATGCCAAGGCCTACGTCGTCCCGTTTCACGAACCATGGTCGATCGCGGTGATTTTTGATACCCATCCCGGGATGCGCATCGGCCGCCTATTCAAGCTACGCTGCGGCATTCTGGGGATCGAGGAAAAGAGCGTCCGCTTCAAGCGTTCAGCGCCGATGTTGCGCTGCAGCGGCGGATCATACCAGCAGAACGGCGATGCGTGCCCGGAGTTTAGTTTCAACACGCGCGCCGAGCTTTTGGCGATTTTGGAGGCGCTGAAGCGGTTTCTGCCGGATTTCGTGACTCGGCTCCGCTCGGAATTGAATGCCGTGCTACTGCCAGGCTGGGCCGATCTCACCCGCGTGTTCCCCAACTTGCGGGCGTTAACTGCGCACGCCGCACTCGAATTGGCGGACGATTTCCTCCGGCAGCAAGGGCTGGCGGCGGCGCAGCTCGTGGGCGCTTCGTTGCACGCGCTGCCGAACACGCTCGTTTACCGTCACGACCCGGCGGCGGAACTCCCGAGCGACGGGACGTCGGGATTACTGTATCATTGGTCGATAACGTTCGTGTTCGGCTCCACCTCGCTGGAGGTGTCGATTCCCCCTGCGGGAACGCTGGCGCTTTCACGAACGGAAATGGAATGGCTCGAACTTAATCCGCAACTCGCGCCGAAACCGAACTCGCGGCCCGCGGTCGACAGTGACGAGGCCTCGCGCCGGATACATGCGAAACGCGACGAACTGCGCCCGCGTTACCCCGAGATGAATGCGGTCATCGGCGCACTCGAGTTAAAGCAACTCGACGGCAAACCTGTCTGGACCGCGCAGATCGAGTTCTCACCACGTGAGCCGGAAACGCACGACTGGGTGCTCGCCAGACCCGCCATCGACGCCATAACCGGTGAGCTTATCCAAGTGGAATTCGACGAGCGGTTTTCCGAGGCCGCCCGAACCCAACGTACCTTCACGGAACGTTGACGGGACCAGACGACGTTCGATCTCGACAGTCTTGGTGCTGGATGGGAATGACACTGCCACGCCGGGCGCGCGAGCGCCACGGTCACGCCTTTATCCACCGGAAGCACGTCGCTCCTGCCAGTAGTCAGGGTCTCGCCGCAAATGCTTCACGGCCCAGATCACGATCGTCTCGTCCGGCTCAACGGAATAGTAGATCCCGTACGGGAACCGGTTGACGAGGTAGCGTCGAACGTCGGCCTCGACGGCTCGCCACGTGAGCGGATTGGCGACGATCGCGCGAACACCCGCTTCGACTTCATCGACGAAGGCGTCGCCCAGACCCGGAACTTTCCCGTTGTAGTATTGGCCCGCGGCGATGAATTCCGCCAACGCTGCGTCGGCGAAGCGATATGTCATTTGCGCAGCGCGGCGCGGGCTTGACGCAACGCTTCGTCGCCGTCGACGAGCTTCGCCTTCCCGGAGTTCACCGCTTCCCGCCGCTGGCGGATCTCGGCTAGATGCGCTTTCTCAACAGTTGGGTCGGTTTCGCCAGACAGGCTTTCGAGCAGCGTTTCCACGAGGAAGGCACGCCCGTCGCTCGGAAGTTGAAGCGCGTCAGCGGCGACTTTTTCGACCGTCGTAGCCATGGCGGAAAGATACTTTTCGACCGCGGGAATGCAAGGCCGAGGAACCGGGGTGCGATGCCGCGTTTGGTTCTTCGTCGGATAGGTTCTTTGCATTCATGGATTGCGGAGCGTCGTCAATGGTCCGTTGGATGAGTGTAATGGCCTGCGACAACCCCGCGGGGCGCTCCAAGACATGCACTAGCCAATCCTGAAGCGCTGGATTGGCGCTCATCACTATACCGTTCATGTATCCACTCGGATGCTCGTTGGCCGTCTTGCGAAATGGCAGCGAGGCCGGCTGGGACGACGGCTTCTTCGCCGGTTGCCATTCGGTCAAGCCCTGGCGGCAGACCCGCTGGTGCCGCGCCGTCACCTCTCCCGGGGGTAATGGACCCCGAGACGTACCAGAGTGCCGTTTCGGCGGGCGTCGTCGCGGGGGCAGCGTACGCGCACCAGCGGGAGTGCCAAATTCTCTGGCAGGAGTTAATGACGGCGGCTGGTCGTCACTCCTGCCAAGAGGCCCTGTCAGGAATGCCGACTTTCGGCACCGTTTTCGCTTACCCTGAAGTGGTTACTAGGGGTTAAACTCTAACCAGTACAGCGGGTTACGCTTAGTTACTAATCCATCCCTGTTACACAACAAAGTTGCGTATCCGTCGGGACTTACGCGGCTGTTTGACTCAGGCGTTTCCGTTCCAAATGGCGGGATGGACGGGACTCGAAAGGAGGAGTCACCGTTGAAGCTAAGTCGCCGATTTTCGCGGACTTAGTTTTTGGTTAGTAGTTTAGAACATGAAATTGCCCGAATCGAATTTCGGTAACGTGCAGGAATTTTCGCCATTTCTGGCAACCCTGTGGCAACCTAATTCTCCTCGAGAAACCTCACGCAGAAGCATTCACAGGAAGATGAATTTGTCGAGGTAACTCACGGTGAAAATGGCAGCCGATTTGATTGCGAAGAATCATAAACTCGCGCGCTTCGAAACAGAGAGTAATTCTCGCGTGCGATGCAGTCGGAAAACGGAGCGTCCTCTTCAAAAGCGCGCGTCGCCACTATTCGTGAGCGATTGGAGGCGTTGAAATCAGAGACGCTCTCACTGGAGGAGGAACTGCGGACGTTGGAGATGCCACCTCGACAACAGCCGCTGGCCTTTGCTGCTCCCACCACGGCCGAACCCCTGGCGCCAGCACAGAAAGTTGAGCTCTTCCTCAATCTTTTCGGCGCGAGGCGCTCCGTCTATCCCAAGCTGTGGGAGAACGCCAAGACAGCGAAGAAGGGTTATGCGCCGGCCTGTGATAACGAGTGGCGTCCAGGCATCTGTCGCAAGCCACAGATCAAATGCAGCGAATGCGCCCACCAGAAATTTCCTCCCCTGGACGGAAACGCGATCGAGGCACACCTCCGCGGCCAGCACACGATCGGAACCTATGCCATCCGTGAGGATGACTCGTGTATTTTTCTCGCGGCGGATTTTGACGGCGATGGATGGCAGGACGCTGCGCAGGCGTATTCGCGCGCGGGATCGCACGCGGGTGCGACCGCTGCCCTTGAACGGTCGCGTTCGGGCGCGGGTGGTCATGCGTGGATTTTCTTCTCGGAACCCGTGCCAGCCGTTCTCGCCCGCAGGCTCGGCACAATTCTTCTCGCCAAGGCAGCAGCTTCGCAGCCGGCAATGCCGTTGCACGCGTATGATCGCCTGTTTCCCAATCAAGATACGATGCCAGCGGGAGGCTTCGGGAACCTTATCGCGCTTCCGCTTGCCAAGGCACCCCGCGATCGGGGCAACACGGTTTTCTTGGGCGAGGACTTGAAGCCACTTCCCGACCAATGGGAATTTCTGCGCACCGTGCGTCGCCTGTCGCGCGAGGAACTCGATCAGATTCTCGCTCGTATCGCGCCACTTGCCCCAATCGCAGGCCCTGCAGAATCAGCCGATTCGTCATTCTCTCTTCAAAGCGAAGAGCGCGTGCTCGACCTATCGAGACCGAAGATCGTGACCGGCATGGTGGCGGGCGAGATCACCGCACGCCTCGATGCATCTCTCCATCTGCCTCGCGCGGCATTACCGGCCGCCGTGGTGGCCGCATTGAAGCGCCTCGCGACCTTTGCCAACCCGGTGTTTCACGAAAAGCAGCGGCTCCGTTTTCCGACATATGATACGCCACGGTTCATCTTCGCCGGCGAATTGCACCCAGATCGCCTCGTGCTGCCACGTGGAGTTCTCGATGACGCGGTCGACTTGATTGAGCGCGCAGGCGGCATCGTCGCAATTCAAGATGCCCGCACCAATGCGCCACGCATTCGCTGGGAGTTCCACGGGGAGCTGAAAACGGAGCAGGAGCGCGCCGTGCGAGAAATGATGAAGCATGATCATGGCGTGCTCTCCGCCCCGCCCGGTGCCGGCAAGACCGTGATGGGCTGCGCGCTGATCGCTCGTCATCGCACCGCCGCCTTGGTCCTGGTTCATCGGACCATCCTGTTGGAGCAATGGCGCGAAGAAGCCGGGCGATTTCTTGGGCTGAAGCGAAAAGAAATCGGCGTTTGGCGGGGCCAAGGGTCGCGCATGACGGGCCGTGTCGACATTGCGATGCTGCCCAGCCTCTCGCGCTCGGAAAATGTGTCCGAGCTATTCGCCGGCTACGGTCTGGTGATTGTCGACGAATGTCACCACGTGCCGGCAGTGTCTTTCGAGGCGCTGCTCAAGGCGTGTCCGTGTCGTCGCGTCGTCGGACTCACCGCGACACCTCAGCGAAAGGATGGGCTGGAAAGACTGCTTCATTTGCAGTGCGGCCCCATTCGCCACACGCTCAACGTCCCTCCGAGCGAGGCCGTGCTGCGCACCGTATTCGTTCGACGAAGTTCGTTTCATCTCGCGGCTGAAGGCGCAACGAAATCGGCCATCCACGAAATCTGGCAAGCGCTGGTCGACGACGCCGGACGGACCCAACAAGTCGCCGATGATATTTGGTCCGCCGTCCAAGCGGGACGCAATCCGCTGGTCTTGTCGGATCGCAAGGCGCATCTGGACAAACTCCAGGAAACATTTACGCAGCTGCGCGGAGTTGAAGACGTGGCGGTGTTTCGTTTGGCGAGTGGCTCTGGAATCAAAGAGAGGCGGGCCGTTCGTGCCGAGATCGACGAACGATCCGCCAAGGGGCAACGCTACGTCCTTTTCTCTACGGCATCGTTGATCGGGGAAGGATTCGACCTTCCGAGCTTGGACACTCTCTTTCTTGCAATGCCGCTATCGTTCAAGGGACGCCTCATTCAATACGCGGGGCGATTGCACCGAACCCATGCCGACAAGCGGGAAATCACGATCTACGATTACCTGGACGACAACCACCCGGTGACCCAGGCAATGTTCCGCCGTCGGGCGACCGCGTATCGCCAGATGGGCTATCGGTTCGAAGTCGACGAATCTCTCGGACGGACGTCGCTGCTGCGGCAGCTCCGCCTTTTCGATCGGGCCGGCGACTCGCCTTCCGCGCAGTAATTGTCATCGCTGCGGCCAGTGTCGCTTCCAACAAAAAATGAGCGTCACTGGTTAACCGCGCTGCGCAGGCGCTAACACGCGCCACGCTGGTGTTCGGTCTACACAAAAAAAGTGGCGCACCGGTAGGGCGCGCCACTCTGAAACCATGCGGTCGCAATCGTTGCGATCGGCCCTATCTACCGGCGGCTCCGGTTTGCTCAGATAAAAGCAGACGCGCCCGATCGTGAAGCGTCATGTAAACGGGTTTCTTCTTACCGGCTACATTTGGGTTACCGCCGAGAAGTTCGACTTGTTCGATCAGTGTGCCGACGAGGTCCGCCCCATTTTCATCGAAAAACTTGATAGGGTCTCTCTTCCAAAACGCTTTGCCGTCTCGATAGCTAACAAGCGCCCGCATTGCCGCCAGGAGGGGGAATAAGATGCCGGAAGGCACCACGTAGTTGGCCTCCAGTCCAGTGAAGTGCAGCACATGCTGCCGAGGCTCGAACCCTTGTCGTCTGCCCAGCTTGGCCTTCCCGTCCTTGGCGATTCGATAGGCACCTTCAAACCCAGCGTAAATGTGGTCGTGCAATCGGAGGATGTCGGGCAAAATTGAGCCGAGGGCTTTATACCCGGGCTGCAACTGTGGATCATTCAGACGAGCATCCATCCGGCCTTTGCTGGAATAGGCGACGGTTGGGGCTTTTCTTTTTTCGCTGCCACCGCCCTTTCCGTCGTATTCCGCGTGGAAAAGAGTCAAGAGGCTGAGCACGTCGAGCACGGTTGCCGACAGGCCAGCGTTCTCCTCATAGCCAACCTTTCCCCGCAACTGGCTGCCCGGTTGTTCAAGGATTTCGCTGATCCAATCGAAGCTGCCGCGAAAATCCGACATCGACCAGGGCTTAACTTGCCGGCTCGTGTTGCGACCCAAAACGAGCCTATCGATCCGCTCTTTGCTCGTGAGTCCGACGATAACTTCAAGATGAATGCGCCCCCGCTGCAGAAGGGCCAATGCCTGCGTCTCGCCGTGCTGGTCAATCAAAGCCTTTCGAACCTGTGCGATCACTGCGTCCGTCGTTGCACCGTCCGCAATTCCTTGAAGGTCGGGGTCCGACACGATGATTTCGGCGCGACCTTTTTCTTTATCATACACAAGATCCTCGGCCAAAATCGTTGAGCCGCGATTGGCCAAGAAAAAATCCTCCGGGCTCTCGGTCACAGTCGCTGCGATTGCGTGGGCGACCGACGACTCGAGTGCTTCTTGGTCATGACTGCGCGGATTAACGTCGTCCGGCAACTGTTTGCCGCTCCATCCAGACAGACGCGGGTAAAGATGGTAAATCCGAACTTCGGTGCCGCCTTCCTTGATCGTTACCTTCCGCAGACAATCGTCTTCAACCGCGAAGGTTAATCTTGTCGAGCGCGATTCGTTAGACGCGCCGTTCTGTGCAGCCGCAGTGGCTGTATCATTCTGAGTTTTCATTTCGATTACTAGTTTGCGCCAGGACGGGCAATTGCACCGCACCGAAGACCATCCCTTTCGGGTGCGAAGCACAGTTGTGCTTGCGCTTAGGTATCCTGCCTCGGCGGGCGGCTCGTAGAAGAACGAACGCGCGAATCCTATCACGCCTGTCAAGGACGCGAGGAACTGCGCCAAGAAACTTAGGTTTGGTCCTACCTCGCCTGGTCGACTTGTCGTCCTTGGTTGGACCGACGATCCTGTCTGACGCCATGGACGAGATCAGTCGATTGACCTCGCGCTGGAAACGGGCCACAAGAATCGGTCGATTTAGGCCCGAAATGAAGGACGTGCTGAATCGGTGAGCGTCGTCAGTGCCATCTCTTTTGAGACATCCGAAACGACGGGGCTGGGGTCGGGCACTCGGCCCCAGTTAGGCGCGCCGGCGTTCGGGGCCGGACGCGCCGTGGCATAGCGCCGCAGGGAACGGCGCGCGGAGCTCCGGCGACTCCAACCGAGCCCAGCCCACTCACGAACGTCCCCTTCAAAGCAAGCAAGCGCTTTAGAAAGCCAGCCGAGCCCTGCATGCTCGCAGCCTGCCCACCTACGACCGGATTAGCGCCTCGGGTTTTGAAACAAAAATGGCGTTATTTCGTTTCAAAACCCGATGCCGTCTGGGGGCCTCTACTCGTTCGCCGCACCCGATTTCGTCCACTCGGCCAGGCTGGTCGGATTTCAGCTATCAATGTCTTTGCCGCGCCGATCGGCACCACCGAAACGAACGGCGTGCCGCTTTGCACGACCACGACCGGGTAACTGTTTTGATCAATTTTCCCGACGTGACCCGCGGGTTCCCCTACCGCCACGCCGGCAGCGAGATTTTCTGCAGCATCTGTGGGGTTCGGGGTGGAAGTAGAAATCAGGGCGGATCAGCTGCTAACATTTTGATTTCTGCATGAAGAACCGTAAGCGTCTGCGTCTGGTGAAACCGCAACGAGCCAAAGACATTATTGAAGCGATGTATCGGCATGAGAAGGGGCCATCATTGGAAGAGGTGGCGGAATACATCACGAATATGGGCCTGCGCCAGTGCGTCCGCGTGGAAGTAGGGCCGACCTTGCTCGAAGAGTCCTACAAAACTTTCTTTGGGCATGTGGTCAGAAAGGATCCACCGCATTTTCACAGCGACGAATACCACGCACACGCAAAATTGGATGGCGGTTACGAGGTGGCATGGACGGTTTCGGGCAAGCGCCGTCATCCCGGAAAATTTCCCGCCCATGTTCCCGACGCGGCACGAGCGGCGGTGGCCCAGCGGTTGGGCGTATCGAAAGACCTCTTGGAAAGTTTTTGGATCAACGAGGCCGGCAAAAAGACGCTGCTCTTTGAAGTTCGAGCCCAAACTTGACGATCCACATGCTCATGACGCTGCTGCCTCCATCGGACTACAATACCTACCTGCCAGTCATCAACCGGGTGTTCGAGTCAGGCATAGACCGTTACGTGCATCCCACCGGATTTGATGCCTACCGTTTCATCACGGGTTTCAACGGACCGGTCAGCGACATCAAACCCTTGTGGACGCCGGGCAATCCGGCACGCGGATCCGTCTCGGGTAATTTTCGTCTGTTCACGTCCGACCAGCGGCAGACCGCTTTGACGGAGGTTTTCGGGCACACCGGTGACGGCGCGGTGGCCCCAGGAAGCTACGAACTGCAGTTCTCCGTCGCTGGCCAAACGCTGAATCACAGCCTCATCAAGGATCCCGAGTATCAATTGCTTTTCCGCGAGCCGGGTGACCATACGTTTTCGCAGTGCGTCGATTATTACATGGAGACCGAAGGCTATGCCTCGCAATTCGACACGCACAGCTGGTTGACGGTTGCTGGTGAGGGCCAAGGCATTTCGGGCCACGTCCACGGTTGGAAGCAAAACCGGGGCACGATCCGATCCACCAAAATCTCGCCCTACAACGGCGGCTGAAAAAACGGCCGTTGCTTTCCTGTAAAAGCCTGTTTTCGTTCTTACCGAAATAGGCTTTATGAGGAAAATTACGTCCATCTGCACCGAGCGAGACCTCGTCGCCGCCGTGGAGCAAATGCTCCTCAGCGACCCGGACCTGTCGTGGCAAATCACCCGCGCGGAGCACGTCCTAGACAAGACTCGTGCTGATGCGGTGCTCCACCTGCGCATTGGCGGCAAAGACTTTCCCTTCCTCGCCGAGTTCAAACTGAAGCCGACGGCCGAATTGATCGAGACCCTCGCCCACCGTGCCGCACCCCGCGACCACCCATGGCTTCTTGTCACGCCCCGTCTCAGTGATCGCTTTGTCGACCTTTGTCGCAAAGCCGGCATCGCTTGCCTCGACTTGAACGGCCGCGTCTGGATTCGCCGCGGCCCCGTGCTGGTGGACCGTTCACCAGCCCACTCCCGGGAGCCCGTCCTCGCCGCTCCGCCCGAGCCGCATCTGTTCTCCGCGAAAAGCTCCCGGGTGACGCGGGCCTTTCTCGCGCCGCGCCCAGCGTGGACGCAAGCGGACCTCGCCACGATCACCGGCGTCAGCCGTCCGTTGCTTTCCCGTCTCCTCGAGAGCCTAACCCAGCAGGGATTCGTTCGCCGCGATGGAAGTCCCCGCAGCAGTCGCTGGACCGTCGCGCAACCCGACGCGCTCCTCGATGAGTGGGCACGGCGTGACGTCTGGCCGCGCCGTGTTGTGCTTCAGCAGTATTCCATACTGTCGCCGAATTTGGAGAAAACCGCGCGCCAGCTCCTCACGCTGCTCGGTCCCTCAGAGATCGCCTTCACGCAATGGTTCGCCGCACAATTCCGTCATCCCTACACGGAGCCGCCGGTGGTATCCGCCTACGTCAAAACTTGGCCCACCACTGAAACGCTTCACAAGCTAAACGCTCGCGAAGTCACCACCGGCGGTCGGCTCTGGCTGCTCCGCCCCCAGGACGAAGGCGTGTTCCAGTTTAACCAAACGATCAACGGCCTTCCTCTCGTCTCGGATGCGCAGATCTATCTCGATCTACTGCAGGTAGGGCTCCGTGGCCCCGACCAAGCCAAGGCCCTCCGCGAGTGGGACGGTTTCCGTCGATGAGCAAACATCCGCATCATCACGCCTACCCGGAAGGGAGCACCGATCTCGCCGTCAGCGCGCTCCTGACGGTGTGGAGTTCACTGACCGACTACCACGACGAGATCGTGCTCGTCGGCGGGCTCGTGCCCAAATTTCTCTGCGATCACCCGCCCGCAGCGCTGCCCGCGGTGACGATGGACGTGGACCTCGGCATCGCGCTGGGCGCGACCGGTGGCCAATACGGCACCGTCTCGTCCTACCTTCAAGGCCTCGGCTTCAAGAATGATGGAGGCCGGTTCCGCCGCGACCTCAAGGGCTTGAGCCTGTTCATCGATTTCCTGACGGAGAGCGACAAGTCCGGCGAGGCCTCCGCAATGGTCGACGACATACCCGTCAGCTCATTCCCCGGCATCAACCGCGCGCTCGCGGTGCATCGCATTGTCGACGTTAGCGGGACCGATGTCTTCGGGGGCAAGCAGTCCTGCGCCCTCAAGGTGTGCGAAGCCGGCCCGTTCCTCGTCCTCAAGCTGAACGCCTTCGCGCACCGCCAGCAGCCGAAGGACGCCTTCGATGTCTACCAGGCGGTGCTGCACTACGACGGCGGCGCCGCGGCCGCCGCGGAAGGATTTCGCGCCGAGGCGGAAGGTAATTCCGGTTTCAAGGTGGCGGCGGAAACTCTCGCCATGCACTTCGCCGCCGTTGACGGCGCCGGGCCCACCCGGTGCGCGGAGTTCACGATCGGCGGCTTGCAAGGCCAGATGCCGCGCGAAGAGTTCGATTTTCGGCGCAGCCAAATCCAGAATGAAACGGTCGCGATCGCCGATCTGCTCCGCCGTTGAGTCCCTTATTGCCCATGCCGCCCGCCATGAGTCAGCACCCGCTTCCCAATTCCGAAACCGGAGAAAGCCGGCTTGGTGCCACAAGATGCCCGCCCGGCCGACGTCGAGGTCGGACTAACGGAAGATGCAGGATCTCCTTCATTGTCCCCCATCCCGATGAGCCGAGCTCGTGAAAACACCCGTAAAACGAAGAAGCCGAGTCCCGCATCATTAAAGTCACGAAGCGGCGCCGGATTTTCCTTCGAGGACAAAGTTGCGGCCGTGCTCATGGCCGAGATGCTCGGCGGCGTAGCTTCCTTGGGGCGCGGGTGGTCCGGCCTCGACTCGGTGGAGCGTCAAGCCCCGGATTGGGAACCATTCGGGGATTTGCTACTCACCGCCCGAGACACGAACGGGGCCTCAGTAAGGTGCGGTGGATCGGTGAAGAGTAATCGGCCAATCACGACGAAGGGTGCGAGCGGCGAGCTGCGAACCGCGGTCTGGACGGCGCTCGGGCTCCCCTCCATGCGCCATGGCACTGACGCGATCGCGCTGTTCACCGCGGATTTGAATCATGCTGCCGCGGGCGTCCTTGAATCGGTTAGTCGCCAGGCGCGCCATGTGCCGGCAGAGCGACTTCGGCAAAAGATTACGGCAGAGAACGAGCGCACGATGTTGGATTCCTTTCGTGGCTTGCGCAAGGCACCTCATTCGGGGGCTCCGAGTTTAGCACTAACGCATTTGGTTCACCGCTCATTCGACTTCGAGAGGAACGCTTCACGGTCAGAAGCCGAAGCGTTGACTTTGTGCCAAAGACTTCTGCGGGCGGATTGTGCTAGCGCTGCGGTTGCACGCGATCTCTGGAACGCACTCGCGCAGATCGCAGAAAAGCAACGTGTGTCCGGCGGCGTCGTTTCGCGCGAGAGCCTCGCCGCGGAGTTGCGCCCCAAGTTTGCGCTGGCCGACGATCCTGGCGACCAAAGCGCATGGGCGAAAGTGCATGAGATCACGCGGGAGGCCTTGGCGCGAATCGAAGTGACCCTGCCCGGTGGCATCAGTCTTCCCCGCAAGGCCGAAGTGGCTCGCTTCAGGAAAGCTATGAGCGAGGGTCGAGTTGTTCAGGCGATCGGCGATTCCGGATCGGGGAAAAGTGCACTGCTCAAACAAGTCGTCACGGCGGATGAAAAAGCAGGAGCCGAGGTCGCTTGGGTTCGGGCGGAGGAGTTCCCGGGATTACTGAAGGCCGCCCCTGATTTCACTGCCATAGCGCGCCGAACGCGTAAGCCATCGGCGGTGCTCATAGTCGATGCCCTCGATGCATGTTATGTCGACGACACGCTCAGGACGATTGCCCTTACGATTGCCGCGCTAGTGACGGGCCCGCAAAACATCTGGAAGGTTGTCCTTGTTTGTCAGACCGGAGAGTGGTCGAGAGTTTCGCGCCAATTGCTCCGGCATCTCACGGGGCCAGATATTGTGGCGGGTCACTTCGTTTGCGGCGATCTGTCGTTCGAAGATATTGCAATTGTGTGTGCAGCGTCAAAGTCGCTTCGAGCGCTCTATAGCCGCCCTGATCTGCGGCGGATGCTTTCGAGCCCCAAGGTGCTCGACGTGCTCCTGTCGGGGCAACTAGCCGAGAACCTCCCACTCGCTGGCGAAGCCGACCTCGTAGATTGGTGGTGGGGCGACGCCGTTCGTCGAGGAAAGTCGATCGCAGAGGAGGAGCGTGTCGCGCGGTTGCTTTCCGCAAAAATGGCGGATGATCTCACGAGCGAGCTTTCTCCCGACGCAGTCGAGGCGCCCGCGGTGGCTGTGGAGGCGCTACTCCAGCGACGTGTCCTCAGCCGGACAAAGGACGGACGACTCCGATTCGAGCACGATCTGTTAGGCGACTGGTCGCGCGTTATGCACCTTCGTTCGCTAGGTGATGGCGCGACTGAATTTATGCGGACGCACGTGGAAAACCCACCGTGGCTGCGCGCGATTCGACTATTCAGCCAGCACCTTCTCGAACGCGGCGCCGACCTTCCGCGATGGCGCGCGGTGTTGGCTGCGTGCCAACCGGATCTGAGCAATCGAGATCAACCTCAAGCGGAAAACCTTCTAGTCATCGATCCATGGCTAGAGGGCATTGCGTTCGCGGCCGACTCAGCAACCGCGCTGAATTCGCTTTCAGCCGATCTGCTGGCGCAAGAGGGATGGCTGCTGCGTCGGTTCTTACGCCGGCTATTGCATTCGGCGACGTTACCGGATCCGATACTGCCACAGAGATTGGGCAAAACCAGCCCGAAAGACTTAGCCGAATTCGCGCGGTGGTTCCGGCTGCCGATGCCAGGAATCTGGGCACCCATCGTCGGGTTTCTCGTTCAACACCCGGACGACGCGACCGACTTCGCACCTGTTGAACTCGCCGAACTTGCAGAAATCTGGGAGCGGTGGGCGGAATATGTCGGCGAGAGTTGGCGACAATTGGCGGACCTGATTCTGCTCAATGCCGAACGCGAGTTCCGTCACGAGGTGGCCACCAATTTCCGGAATTTCAAGAGTTCGCGTCGACGAGGCGGCGGCAAGGAAGCTAGAAGTAAAATCTATAAAGCGGCCCTCGCGGCCGCGAACCAGAATCCGCCTCGGGCCGCGAAGCTCGTATTAAAGGCTGCCGGTCGCGCCCCTTGGGAACCAGGTGTCGATCACGACGCCCGCGATGAATGGAATGGAGTTTGGCCTCACAACCAGTTCGACATGGGTTCGGGCGAATACGTGAAATCTCCACCCGAGAGCTGGACTGACGGTCCTAGACGTATGATTAGCCGCGATTTCTTCGAGGCTTGGTTTTCGTCAGGCAGCCCGCGAGCCCTGTTCCGCGCGCTGCCGATCGAGGCTTGCGAGGCGACGCTGGCATTTGTGATCGCGTGGCCGAAAGCCGAGTTGAGAGATCGACACAGCACGCTCGTCGAACGATTCGGGTTCTTTTTTGAAACGGGCGTGATGCGCCCGGTCTTCTGGACAAAAGGTCCATTTATTCTGTTTCTGCGCGACAACTGGGCGCCGGCGTTGGAAATGATCGTGCGACTAGTCAATTTTGCCACCGAGCGATACGAAGACTGGTGGCCTTACGAGCCGAAGGTAGAAACACTCACGATAACATTCAATTGTGGAGCCGCGGCGTGGCGCGGCAACGAGCAGGTTTTTTCCTGGTATCGCACGCCTGCCAATACGCCCCCGGTGGTCACCTGCGCTTTGATGGCGGTCGAAAAATGGTTGGATGAACAAATCGCGCAGGCGAAGTCGGTGAAGCCAGCCATCGACCATTTGGTGCTCCAAGGCCGTTCTCTAGCATTCGCCGGTTTGCTTACCGGAATCGGAAAACGGCATCCGGAATTATTCGTGACTGAGTTGAAACCGCTGCTTTTTCACCGGGAAATCTATACCTTGGATGCGCACGCCGTGCAGCAGCATTTCGGAGACGGCGGCGGAATTCTCGACGGAAAGATCGTCAACGATATGCGCGCGGAATGGAATGCATTGGCCGGTCGCCGCGAATTGCTGCGCGACATGTGCCATCGGTGGGCCGTCACGGACGAGAAACTTATGCCGGTGTTCGCAGACGTGAGTGCCGCGTGGACGGCTGAGGCTGACGCCCTGCCCTCGAAATCCCGAGAGCAGATCGTGGTCCGGCGTTGGGCGTGGAACTTTAATCGTAAGAATTGGAAACTGCAGAAACGACAAGACGGCAGCCAAGGTTGGGCGACGCGACTCCCGGACGCGTTGCGGGACAGGAAATCGGAAGTGGGTGACGCGATTAAGATGAACCTCCTCACACTCCCGATGCGCGCCGGCCGTTGGCTTGAGGAACGCGCGCAATCAAAGGACGCGGGTTGGCGGGGAGTAGTAAAGCAACTCAAGGACTGGGCGCCTCTTGAGCAGGTCTCTGATGCGACCGCGCCGGAAGAAGACGCTTCGATGTTCCGCGATCACCGACACGCCAAGGCCGCGATGGTCGCAATGCTCCTTTCTTTGGGTGCCGATTGGCTCAAACGAAACCCGAAGCACTATTCGTGGACCGAGCAGATTGTTCGTGACCTATTGGCGACGCCACCGCGGATCCGCGCATACAGTGCCGATGAACATCACGACGACTGGGAGTCCTTCATGGCGCGGGCAGTGGTGCGCTGCTGGGCACGCGCACCACGTGACGAGTTTTGGCGCGGTTACGCCGCGCTCTTCGCAACCGCCTATCGATATCGCACCGTGGGACATTTATTTGAGGAGGCGTTTTTGGTGCGTGATCAACTGGGCACATGTTACGAGGAGTTGGAAGCCTTCGTCCTAGCCTACGCGGTTGAACGTGAACAGGCGACCCGTTGGCAATTTCTGAAAACGTCTCCAAAGGTCGATGAACGGATTCAGCGATGGTCGACAAGGTGGATCAGTGGATTTGCGCGTGGCAAAGGACCGAAGTGGCGTGAGGAATGGAAGAAGATCGAGAAGCTGGAGCCGTTCCGTGTTGACGACGAGGTCTACGGTAAAACGAGGCTTAGGAAGCTGCGGCGGCGCGACTATGGCCTCGACATGCAGGTGATTGTCGCAGCGTTTGGCCACCTTCCTCCACTCACGAGGGCCCGAGCGCCTGCAGAACGAAAACGCTGGTTGGAAATCTGCCGCCAGATCCTCGGTGCCTTCGTGCGGACACTGCCCACACAAGGAAAACTCAACGCCGAAAATGAGTGGACCTACGATCACTGGCGCGCAGATGAGGCCGTGTTCCAGA
>Ga0070679_100003099_pt1 | contig 15189 bp, 14 predicted proteins | sample KBSC63BmetaG_FD_65652 | JGI IMG/M metagenome (GOLD analysis project Ga0070679, IMG submission 65652) | Corn rhizosphere microbial communities from Kellogg Biological Station, Michigan, USA - KBS C6-3B metaG | ecosystem: Host-associated > Plants > Roots > Rhizosphere | place: USA: Michigan... | reverse complement strand
TCAGGAACTCTGTCATGCTGGGATTGTGCCCAACAATAACCACAGATTCGTACTTGCTCAGCCGCGCAAGCAATGATTGAAAAGCGGAATACTCGCTCTCCGGGCGCAGAGCGTCGTCAATCTGTACTTCACGATCAAAACTCAGCTCGCCAGCGGCCAGTGAAGCGGTTTGGAGCGCGCGCTTGAGCGGGCTACTGACGACAGCTTCTATTTCAACGCCCAACGTCGCCAGAAAGCGGCCGATGTGCCGCGACTGAAGCACACCATCTTCATCCAGGGGTCGGCGTTCGTCCTTTTTGGGGTCCGAAGCTTTGGTTCCTGCCGAAGCGTGCCGAAGGAAGTAGACGATCATAAAGACTTTAGATGCCCGTGCTGGCATAGACGCGATCTGTCGGAGCGGGAGAACTCTAAAGCTGTGCGTGATGGCGTACGTCGGCGCCCCGCACCCAGAAGATCACGTCTTCCGCAATGTTGGTAGCGTGATCTGCCACCCTCTCAAGGTTGCGGGCGATGATCAACGTATCCAGCGCATCGCGCCGCGTCTCGACCGCATGGGTCAGAGCGAAATCAACCGCCTCGAAAATCTCGCGGTTGAGATTATCCACCAGATCATCGCGTTCCAGCACAGAGCGAGCCATTTCGGCATCGGCTGCAAGAAAGGCGTTGAGTGCATCCCGAACCATGGTGATCGCCAGTGATGCCATGCGCGGGATGTCCACATTCAGGTCGGCCTTCGGCCGGTTAACCATGTCCAGTACACGTTCGGCGATGTTCACTGCCTGATCGCCAACGCGTTCGAGATCAGCATTGATCTTGATACAGGCAATGATGAAACGCAGGTCCACAGCCATAGGCTGCTGCATCGCCAGCAGGTCAATCGAGAGTTCGTCGACTTCGCGCTCGCAGGTATTGATCAGCGGCTCATCGCGCAGCACAAGCTCGCAAACGGCGGTGTCGCACGTCTGAAAGCCGCGCACCGCGCGCTCCACCGCCTGCTCGGCCAGTCCACCCATGCTGAGCATCTTTTGTTTGAGGTCATCCAGTCCCTGATGGAACCGAGTCCGTGTCATCCGAATCTCCCTGTTATGTAATCTTCCGTGCGCTTGTCGGAGGGTTTGGTGAACATTTTTTCCGTCTTGTCATACTCCACCAGGTTGCCCATCAGAAAAAAAGCAGTATATTCCGCAACACGCGCCGCCTGCTGCATGTTGTGAGTCACAATTACCACGGTGTATTGCTTCTGCAGCTCAAAAATCAAGTCTTCAATCTTCGAAGTCGAGATTGGGTCCAGAGCTGATGCCGGCTCGTCCATGAGCAGGACTTCCGGTTCAACGGCCAGAGCCCGAGCGATGCACAGCCGCTGCTGCTGGCCGCCGGAGAGGCTGGCGCCAGACTTCTTCTTCATATCGTTTTTCACTTCATCCCACAGGGCAGCCTGGCGGAGCGAGCGCTCCACGATTTCGTCGAGCTGGCGCCGATCGCTATAACCGTTCAGCTTGAGCCCAGCCGCGACGTTGTCATAGATCGACATCGTCGGGAATGGATTCGGCTTCTGAAAGACCATTCCAATACGCCGGCGCACTGTGACCGGCGAAACGCTCTTCCCATAGACGTCGAAATCGCCAACGGTGACTTTGCCGTTCACCCGCGTGTTGGGGAGTGTTTCATGCATTCGGTTCAGGCAACGGACAAACGTCGATTTGCCGCATCCTGAAGGACCGATAATCGCCGTTGTGCGCTTTTCCGGCATATCAAGCGTAATGCTGTGCAAAGCCTGCGTGGATCCGAACCAGGCATTCAGGTCTTGAACCTGGATTCCCGGGCTCATTAGTTGGCTCCCTTCATTACGCCGCGGTTGGCAAGATAGCGGAAGAGGATGACTGTGAAAAGAATGATCGTGATCAGAACCAGGGCGCCGGTCCAGGCTTGCCTGTGCGCCTGGTCATAGGGCATCACTGCGTAGTTGAAGATTTGCAGCGGGAGCGCGGCTATGGGCTGGTTGGGATTGACGTTCCAGTACATGTTCCCGAAAGCTGTAAACATGAGCGGTGCGGTCTCGCCGGCGACTCTTGCAAACGCGAGCATGATGCTGGTGACGATGCCCGCACTCGCGGTTCTTACCACGACGGACAGTGTGGTCCGCCACTGCGGAATACCCAGCCCCAGTGCAGCTTCCCGAATCGTCTGCGGGACCATCAGGAGCACTTCTTCGGTAGTCCGAGCAATGGTGGGAATCATCATGATTCCCAGAGCCACGCTGCCGGCTACCGCTGAGAAATGCTTTTGCGTTAGTACGACGAGCGCATAAGCCGTCATCCCGATGACGATCGAAGGTACCCCGTTAAGCACGTCGCAGGTAAAGCGAACTATGTTGCCTGCCATGTTGCGCCCATATTCCGCAAGATAGACGCCGGCGCCAATTCCAAGTGGCACTCCGATCAGGCTGGCGAAACCGAGCAATTCCAGAGAACCCACGATCGCGTTTGCCATGCCGCCGCCCTCTTCGCCCACCGGCTTTGGAATTTGAGTGAAGAAAGCCCAGTGCAGTTCGCCCACACCGTTGTAAACCACCGTGCCAAGTATCAGGAAAAGCGGAATCGTGACAATGATTGCGGCAATCGTAATCGAGCCGAGGGCGAGACTATTGGTAAATCGTCGTCGAAGTGAAATGTTGTTGCTCGGTTTAGGCAAGGGCCCTCGCAGGCATTCCGCGGGTAATCGACCACACAAGCAATCCCGCCAGAGCATTCACGATCAGGGTCAATACGAAGAGGATCAGGGCCATTTCCACCAGGGAGCTCAGGTACATGGCACTGGTTGCTTCAGTAAATTCGTTTGCAATCACGCTGGCCAGCGTGTACCCCGGTGCGAAGAGCGATTTCGCAATTTCAGGCCGGTTGCCGATCACCATGGTTACGGCCATGGTTTCGCCCAGGGCGCGGCCGAGGCCGAGAATCACTCCACCCAGAATTCCAGGACGGGCATTGCGCAGGACGGCCATCCGCAGCATTTCCCATTTTGTAGCTCCGAGTGCCAATGCCGCTTCGCGCTGCTGCTGTGGCACAGCAAGAACGACCTCCCGCGTGATCGAAGCGATGATCGGAAGGATCATGATGGCCAGGATGACTCCTGCCGCCAGCATTCCTATTCCGTATTTCGGGCCCGTAAATAACCCTGTCCATCCAAAGTAGCTGCCCAGAAACGGCTGCACGTATTTGCGCAGGAACGGTGCGAGAACAAAAATGCCCCACAAACCATAAATCACGCTTGGAATGGCCGCGAGTAGCTCCACTAACAATGACATGGTGCTCCGTAACGCGCGCGGGCAGATTTCGGTTAGGAAAAGAGCGGTTCCTACCGAAAGCGGCACAGCAATGACCAGCGCCAGAAGCGACGACACAAGAGTTCCATACACAAATGGCAGCGCCCCAAAGTCCTCGTTAACAGGATCCCAGATCTGCTTTACCAAAAACTTAAACCCGAATTTCGAGATTGCCAGATGAGACTGAATCAGAAGTTCGTAAACGATCAGTCCGACGATAGCCAGCACTGCACCTGCACACAGATACACCAGTGTCCGAAAGGCTGGATCGGCAAAGCTCCGCTCCTTCGCGAGTGCCTTCCGCACAGGCGACGAGCTGCTCGTGGGAGTACTTCCTTCGTCTGATGGGAGCTGTTGCTTGCCTGCAGCTTCGCCGTTTAGGACCCTGGGAGGGGACGTCTGCATGTCTGGAAGCTAACAAACGATTGTTAAACGGATGTTAAAAGCCTGAGAGGGCCAGGTGAATTTAGTCGGTAAATCCTTGTTGAGTAACAGTTTCCACAACGCAAAACCGCCGGACAATATCGCTTCGGCGGTTGTGCTCTCCACGACTCAGTAACTCAATGCGTTACTGAATTTCTTTGATCCGAGCTTTTACTTTGGCTGCCACGTTCTTCGGCAGAGGAGCGTACTCAAGTGACGTAGTCATCGTCTGGCCTTTGTCAACCATCCAGTTCAGGAAATTGACGAATGCCTTCTCTTTCGAAGCATCGCTCCACTTTGCCGGTACAAGCAACCAGGTGAAGCTGCTGATCGGATAAGCGTCTTTGCCGGGAGCGTTGGTGATCGAGACCCGGAAGTCATCCGGCATGTCTTTCGACGAAGCCGCAGCCGCAGTCACTGAGTCGAGACTCGCTTTCACCCAGTTGCCCGCGGAGTTCTTCACCACGCCGTACGACATTTTGTTGGAGAGGGCATAAATCAGTTCGACATAGCCGATTGCGCCTTCCGTCTGCTTTACCTGTCCCGAAACGCCCTCGTTGCCCTTCGCGCCGAGGCCGGTGGGCCAATTCACCGACGTGCCCTTCTTCACTGAATTTGCCCATTCCTGGTTCACTTTGGAAAGGTAGTCGGTGAAAATGTAGGTTGTGCCGCTGCCATCGGAGCGATGAACCACCACGATGTCCGTATCGGGCAGCTTTACTCCCGGATTCGATTTCGTGAGCTCCGCGTCGTTCCATTTCTTGATCTTGCCCAGATAAATTCCGGCAATGGCGTCCGGAGTAAACTTCAGCTCGCTGCTGACTCCGGGAACGTTGTATGTGAGCACCACCGCGCCTAGAACCGTGGGAATGTGGAAAACCTTCCCGCTCACCTTACCGAGTTGTTCGTCGGTCATGGGCCCGTCGCTCGCGCCAAAGTCGACGGTTCCGGCCGTCAGCTGAGCAATGCCGGCGCCGCTGCCCACAGATTGATAGTTGATCGTGATGTTCTGGTTTGCGTTGTGGTATTCGCTGAACCATTTCTGGTAAATCGGATTGGGGAAGGTCGCACCCGCTCCATTCAAGCTCTGGGCGCTAGCTGTTCCCAGGAGCAGCGCCGCGGCAAGCAGCATGTGAAGAGTTGACCGCATGATTCCTCCTGAATTCTTTCAACACCTGTGTCATGCGGAAACGTAACAAAGCGATGTTAAACGAGTGTTAAACGTTCGGCGTCGGTTGTGAATGCACGATGAAAATCGGGTTCCTAAGGCACTAGGACTCTATCGATGCTTTCGGCAGGGTAAACAAGAAGCTGGATCCATGGCCGACCTCGCTCTCCACACGTACGGATCCGCCGTGGTTCAGCACAATATGCTTCACGATGGCAAGTCCCAGCCCGGTTCCGCCGGTCTCGCGTGAGCGGGCCTTGTCCACTCGATAGAAACGTTCAAAGATGCGGGGAAGGTGTTCGAAAGCGATGCCGGGACCATAATCGCGAACGAAAAATTCGATAGTACCGCCTTTTTCCTGAGCACCGATCTCCAGCTTCTTGCCCGTTTGGGCATAACGCACTGCATTGCTGATGAGATTCGCGAACACCTGATGGATTGCGTAGGAATCCGCAATGACCGGAATATCGGGGGTTTCGAGTGTTTCAAGTTGCATCTCCGCCGTACGAACGGTCTCCTGCATGGAGGAAGCAGCCTCGGCTACAAGTTCGCGGGCAGAGTAGGGACGGAGATCAAGCTTTTCCTCTCCGGATTCTACGCGCGCAAGCACAAGGAGATCGTCGGTCAGCCGGCTCATCCGCTCCGCGTTTCGGCGTATGACCTGGAGAAAGTCACGGGAGCTGCCATTGAAGTCGTCTGATGATTCAATGAGTGTCTCCGCATATCCACGGATGGAAGTCAGAGGCGTGCGCAGTTCGTGAGAAACGTTGGCAATGAAATCACGCCTTATCTTTTCTACTGTCTCTATTTCCGAAATATCATGCAACACGCTTACGGCACCGCCTTCAGGCAGTGGCCCTGCTGTGATTGAAAACGACTTGCGGCCGACCAGCGCCGGAGCAATTGCCGTCTCGCGTTGCTTGCTCCGCAACGCGGAATGCAAGGTGGAAAGAAAATCCGGGTGACGAATCATTTCGACTACCGGGGCGCCCAGCCGGACTGGCTGATGAGTGATATTGGAAATCGCACGGTTCGCCCAGAGCACCGTCATCTCCTGGGAAACTGCAATTACGCCATCATTCATGCTGTTGAGCAGGGCTTCCAATTGAGCCCGGCTGTCGCGCAGCGCGGCGAAGTTCTCTTCGAGTCGTCTCGCGGTGCGGTCGAGAGCGCCAGCGACCTGTGCGATCTCGTCTCCTCCTCCTTCGGAAATACGAGCGCCCAGATTGCCGGCCGCAATCTGCTCGGCAAAGCGCACGATGTTTTGCAACCGTCGCGTGATCAACTGTGCGGCAGCAAGCGAGAGTAAGAGCGCAAACATCAGCGCGAGAAGAGATGACCGCAGGAGTACCCAGCGCAATTCGGTTTCAAAGCGCTGAATCGCAGATAGTGGGTAGGCGAGGCGCACGACCTTGTCACCGCTCGGCATTGCGACATATAAGAACTCGATTCCGACGGTATGGCTAAGCCGGGTGGATGACCCCGTTCCTCCCTGGAGCGCGCGAACCACTTCAGGCCGTCCAGCGTGGTTTTCCATTGAACTGGCATCTGCCGTGGAGTCGGCCAGCACTTTGCCGCCTCGCTCAATTATTGTGGCTCGGGCTTCAGAAATCCGGGCCGTGTCTGCGGCGATCTGCTGCAAGGAGTGCTCATGATCGTATTGAACTCGCTGGGCCAGCCATTCCAGATGCTCATCCAGTGTCTTTTCAGTGCGCTCGCGATAGGAACGCTCCCATGAGCCGCGTATGCTGAGGTCCAGAGTCAGTGTCGCGACAGCGATCACCGCTACGAAAGCTGCAAGCGCTTTGAGAAAAATGCGGTTCCTCACTTGGGAACCTCAAATTTGTATCCCGCACCACGTATTGTCTTTAAGTATCTGGGATCTTCTGGGTCGCGCTCGATCTTTTCGCGCAGCCGGCGGATGTACACGTCGACAGACCGTGGCGTCACGAATGACATGTCCCGCCAGACTGCATCCAGCACCTGGTCACGTGTGTAAACCCGGCCGGGGTGAGTAGCAAGGAAATGCAGGAGGCGGAATTCCGTGGCCGTCGCTTCCACCGCTTCACCGCGAACCGTAAGGGTCATGGAATCGCTGTTAAGTTCGAAATCCGGCGTGGAGACACTATTGGCGATTGGCTGCTCAAAACGACGTAGCACAGCCCTTACGCGGGCCAGTAGTTCGCGGGTGCTGAACGGTTTGTTGATGTAATCATCTGCCCCGAGATCCAGGCCGCGTACACGGTCATCCTCAGTCGTCTTGGCGGTAACGAAGATGATAGGCGTCTTCGCCAGTTCGCTGCTCTGGCGGACCAGGCGGCATACTTCAAATCCGTTCACGCCGGGAACCATGACGTCCAGTAGAAAAAGAATGGGCGGATTCTGGCGCGCGAGCGGGAGCACACCGTCACCTGCAGATGCCACATGCACCGCGAATCCCTCCTGGTGTAAGTGGTGACGCACCAGGTTGGCGATATCGGGATCGTCCTCCAGCACGATGATGTTTGATTTCAAGGTGATGTCCGGGGTCTCCTGCTGGGCTGATTGTAGCCGCCACAAGGCGTGCTGCTGAAGCGGGTAATGTTGTCTTAACCCAAATCAGAAGCTAACATAAAGCATGTCTCTGAAACGCCGTTCTCCACGCACAATCGCCCTGGCGTGTGCTTTTTCCTTCATATTAACCGCAGGTGTTCTGGCTGCAACTCTGCCCTCCGTACCGGAAAGTGTGGATACCATTACGCCTTCTGAACTGCGTATGCACCTGGAATTCCTGGCCTCCGACGAACTCGGCGGCCGATACACGCTTTCTCCGAGTTTTGGAATCGCGGCAAGGTACCTGGCGGCTCACCTGAAAGGTTATGGCTTTGTAGGCGGGGCGAAAGATGGGAGCTTCCTGCAAAACTTTGAGGTGGCTTCAACAAAGGCAGATCCGGCCAGAACACGGCTTGAACTCACTCTGGACGGCAAAACAGAAACCTTGAAGCTTGGAGACGACTTTGTAACCGGAACTGACAGCGCCGCCGGTGATGTCGCGGGCGAAATCGTTTTTTTGGGAACAGGAATCTCCGCGCCTGAGCAACAGCACGACGACTACAAAGGCGTGGACGTGAAAGGGAAGATCGCCCTGTTGGTCTCGGCCAACCCCGTGGGTCTGGACCTATCGCATATCGAGCGCGAGCAGGAAGGTGGTCTGGCTGCCGCTGCACACGGCGCAGTGGGTGTCTTGACGATTCCGCCGCAACGCTTTCTTGAAAACATGAAGAAGAAGTCGGTCATGCAAGCAGTCGCAACGCGCGAACGAGTCACCCTGGCAGCGCCATCCGCAGAAAAGCGCATTCCCATGCTGACGTTGGGACCTGATCTCGCCGAGAAGCTATTGCGATCCGCCGGACTGGATCTAACGAAAGCGTTCGAGATCGCACAGCGCAAGGAAGCCGCTAAAGCTGTACCGATGAAGGCATCAGCGAAAATGGGTGTCGGTCTGGTTGAGGCGCGTACTGCCACCCAGAACGTCGTCGGCATCCTTCCTGGGAGCGATCCTAAGCTGAAAGACGAGTATGTGGCTTTCAGCGCTCATTACGATCACCTGAAGGCGGGGCCGAACGGGGAGATTTATCACGGAGCTGATGATGACGGATCCGGCACCTCGGCGATCCTCACGATCGCGCACGCAATGGCTAAAGAACGGCCGAAACGCTCGATAGTCATAATCTTCCATGCTGGCGAGGAACTGGGCCTCCTTGGATCGAGCTACAACACTGACGTAAATCCGGCGGTACCGCTTCAGAAGATTGTCGCCGATTTCAACATCGACATGATCGGCCGCTCCAAGCCTCTAGGGGACACTGCAAGCGCGGATGAGCACCTGACCGATGCCAATACGGTCTACCTTGTGGGCTCTGACCGAATCAGTAGGGAATTGCACGGCATCAGCGAGCAGACCAACCAGCAGTTTCAGAAGCTGAAGCTTGACTACTACTATAACGATCCCGCCAATCCGGAGCGCATCTATTACCGCTCAGATCACTGGAATTATGCCCGTCACGGAATACCGGTGATCTTCTACTTCGATGGCACACACGTTGACTATCACCGTCCGACGGACACTGTGGACAAGATCGATTTCGACAAAATGACGAAGGTCGCCCGTCTGGTATTCGAAACAGGATGGCGCGTTGCTGAGCTCGATCACCGTTTGGCGATCGGAGCGGCGAACTAGATCTTAATCTTGCGAGTGGAACGGCTGATCGAACCATTGGATTGAATGTAACCGTCAATGACCAGGTTCAGACGATCGAAAAACGATCCGCCGCCCTGATCAATAGCGACCTCGGCGGCGCTGGTTCCGGGCTGAACCTGCGGCGTCAAAGAATGACTTACGCTCGGTCCGCGAGCGTGAAGGAGTTCCTGCGCTTCTTCGTCGCAATAAAACCACAGTGTGCGGCGTAGCTGATCCACCGCCGCTTTGAACCTCATCACATCCGCGCCGGCGGTTTCCGGCAAGGAACCGCGCTTCTTGGGAGTGCCATCAGACGCTCCCATGAATCCGCAAAGCTCGTTCTGGATTAACTCGAGTTCTGAGGTCATGGTGTTGAGCCGCTCAAGCAATGGGTGGGAAGGATTTGACTTCTTTTGCCAGGGCAGAATGGTCGATTGTGTGCGATGGATGCTCATTTTTGTCCGGAGATCAGCGATTGAGAGCTACAACATAAACGCACCGTGACGGAAAAGTAAGGCCATTTTTTCTGGTGTCACCATGGAAGCTAATACAAGATCAGGCGAGGCGCCGTGCAAGCACCAGAGTGATGTCATCCGGTTGCTCCGTTGAGCCGATCCAGTCCTGAACGGCGGCCACCGCATGCGCGCTGATGCGATCGAGAGGAAGCGAGCGGTTTGCGACGACCGTCTCAAGCAGCCGGTCTTCTCCAAACTCGCCGAATTCATTCTCCGGCTCCGTCATTCCGTCGCTGAAGGCGATGAAGATATCTCCCGAGCGGAATTCCACGCTCTCCTCTGAGTATTCCATGTTGTCGAACAGTCCAACCACCATCCCGCCCGCCTCAAGCCGCCGAACAGATCCATCAGCTCCGAGAATGATCGGTGCCAGATGGCCGCCGTTGGAGTAGGTCAGCCGACGCTTGTCACCATCGTAAAAGCCAAGAAACAACGTCGCATATTTCTCAGGCGGCGTACTGCGATACAGGTGCCGGTTCAGGAGCCACAGCATTTGCGCCGGTGATGGAGGCTGCAACGGAGCAGCCATCGTCAATGACCGTCCGGTAGTTTCGTACGCGGAAGCCGCTCCTGCTGCGACTAGTTGTTCCTGTTCATACGCGCGCACAGCGGAATGAATCGTCGCCATCAGTAGAGCGGCGGAAATACCCTTGCCGCTGATATCGCCAACCGCAAGTCCCACCTGGTCAGGGCCGTAGGACAGGAAATCGTAATAGTCCCCGCTCACAATGCGAGCAGGCTGGCAGATTCCATGTAGCTCGAGCGTGCGCGTGCTGGAGAACTCGTGCGGAAAAAGTTGTGCCTGGACCTCGTGTGCGATCTCCAACTCACTTTGCAGACGTTCTTTCTCTTTCTGCTCCAGAATGAGGCGCTGGATCGAATCGGTCATGGAGTTGAAGGACATCTGCAGGGCGGCCAATTGATCCTTCTCGCGAACTTGAATGCGATGATCGAAATCTCCCCGATTGATATGTTGGGTGGCCTTGTACAAATTAGCGACTGAATAGGTGATGGTACGTGTGAGACGGGCACCGATGATCAGGGCAACAAGAACCACAGCAGCAAAGATCCCTGCGATGACAAGAAGTACGACGCCGAGAACACCCGTCCACATGCCCATCGCTGCACCGAAAACCCCAATAAGTGTGCTGCCGCGGGTGCTTCCAGCAAGGAAAACCGCATTTGCGTCGCCCGATTGCCAATCTGTTGTCTGGACAAGTCCTCTGAATTCCAACTCCGGATCGAATTTTCCCGCCGGGGGGGGAATGGTTCCGGCCGAAATACTGCCCGGTGTAGGGGATTTCTGCTGCGGTTCGGCCGATATGGCGTCCCCATCTCGCTGGATTCGCACGTTCCCACCTTGAAGCGTAAGTGTTCCAAGATGTGCCGCCACGCCAGCAAGGAAGCCCTCATTTACAGGCACGCTCGACTCAATCACTTGCGATCGCGCAGGCGTTTTGATCTGCTTGCACGCACGAAGATATAGCGCACCCGAGTCACTCACCAGACCACTGAAATCGCCTTTTATCCACCTGGGTGCAGCGTCAGCAGAAGAAACGGTTACGGTTCGACCGGGAAACACGGTGTCGCTGGCCATGATCTCTGCCGGAGTACGGCCTCGCTTTAAGATCTCTTCTGCAGCGGCCGCATTCGCTGCTGCAAGGCGCTGTTCCTGTGCCTGGATCTCAGCGACGGTCAGATAGGTGGCCACGTGCTCCACAATCATGTAAATAGTGCCCAAAGCGAAGGTAAAAGCCAGGATGACCGGCACCCCACCAATAAACAGGTACGTAACGATCAGGCGGTTGCGGACGCTCCACATCACATGCGATCGGAACCATCGCAAGGCCACGGCCAATAAGACGATTGCAAGAATAAAGCCGAGAAAGCTCGTCCAACCCTGGAGTGGCTCTGCGCCAGCAGTGAACCCGGTCAGTCGGAAAGCCGTTTCAACCAATTCAAGCAGAAAGAACGCAGCCGCCAGATAGAGCGTGAAGCGGGCCAGACGAGTACGGGGAGGGAATAGTCCGATACGCGTAAGCCTGCCGCTGATTTTGGACCACAGGGGCACGTGGGGATTATAGCGGTTTGTACTCGTTGGAATTAGATGCGGCCGTTCAATTGTTGCTGGTATTCCAGCCCATAAGACTCCCCAAGTCCACCCGCTGTTTCACGCACTCGGGAATAGGTTGCGAGGGCGTCAATCCCAAAAACTTCGCGCAGGGCGGGAATACTCCCTCCTGAATCCAGCGGCCAGGCGTCCATCCTGAGCACAATCCAAAGCTTCAATTTCACCAGTGCCAAAACCGAATAGAGACGCAGTTCCGTGGCCGCTCGAACCATCTCTTGAGCCAGGGCCTGGCGTTCCAGCGCCTTCTGAGAGGTCGGAGCCAGGGCGTCGTGACCAGACTCCATGTTGCCCCATTCAATAAGCACCAGTGCATTGTGAGACATGCGCAGCAGATATTCGTACATCAGGTGCACGCGCTTGCGCTGCCATTCCCGGAACTCAAGCCGAGAGAGTTGGAATCTGATGTTCTTTTCCTGAATGGGATCCAACAGAGAATCGAGTTCTTCCATTTCCGTGCGACGCAGATAGGGGACAACGTCAGCCACATTTCGGCGGGGGAACTTGCCCAAAAACTGCAAGGTAGTGAAGGCAGCAAGCAGCAGAATCACGCCAACCAGGAAAATCGTGATGAGGTCGAAAATCATCGTTTCAGAATTTCCTTAACACTGTCTGTGTTCCGTTTCACGTCTGCTAACACTTGATCTGGGTCTGCCAACAACAAGTTACCCGAGGTAGCTCGGCCGGCTGAATGGGTAACAAATGTAATCAGCCAGACTGTCTCCGCAATAAGATAAGCGATTGGAGGGGTAATTCCGACAACAGAATCGAATCTCGTTCCGAATTCGGAACGCAGCAATAAGACGCTCAGTGTTCCAGCGCCCGAAATGCCGAATCCGAGCAGAATTCCGAATGCATAGCGATCCCAGAAACTCCTGAAAACGCGAGTCAGTAGCAGGAAAAGCCCAAAAATTCCCACCTGAAGAAACCGGACGCCAACTTCCACGGAGACGATTGCTTCCGGAAGACGTCCCATCTGGGAGCCAGTGTGAGAGGCCGCCCTCACGGCAGCTGCGAGTAACAATACTGCGGCTGTGAAAGGGAAAAGGGACCGTACCCAGACCGAAGAATACAGTTTGGAAAAGACGGCGTTGAAACCTTCCCGAATTGCCATGAAGGACAGGACAACGTAAAGCGCCTCGCCGATCCAGTATATGTAGAAATACAAAGCCTGCTTGTGTACGACCAGCGCCAACGCTCCTTCAAGAAGCAGCGTGAAAGCCCTGCAAAAAAAGAAGAATGGAAACCGCCAATGGACCCTACGCCATATGAGAACAATCAGCAAAACCAGTTCCAGACCGGTTCCGGAATAGCCCATCAGGAGATGTGCTGTTTTCATAGAGGGTGGTCGCCAAAGGAGACCACCCTATGTTATCAGCTGCGTTAGGAAATGATTTTCGGAGTCGGAAACGGCATCGGCCAGGGAACATCTAAACAGGCCTGGACAGAGCAGAGAATGGTGAAAAACGAGCTGATCAAAAGCAGCCGAGTTGCAGTTTTCTTCATGGTTTTCTCCTTTGGGTAAAGACGCTTCCGACGCCCAACAGCACGTCTGTTCTGCTGGATAGCCTTGGTTCCCAACTCAAGTGGCCGGACAGAAGCCGAGGAGGGCTGCGAGGTCGAAATGCCGCAAGGGCAGTCTAACGCGTTTTTGTATTCGCAGAGCCTAGGGGAGGGTAAAACTGTGTTTAAATCACGTCGCGTTAACTGAAACTCGCTAGAACTTCGTCACCTTCTTCTGCCTTGGTGCTACTGCCGGCTGAATAATCTGACGCCAGATAGGCTCCTGCCAGTACCATCAGCCCCGATATAAACGCCCAGAACATTAGAGTTACAGACACAGAAAATGGCCCATAAACTTCAGGGAAGTTGATCCAGGGCAAAGCTTTAACGTATACGTACTTGCCAACTTCCCAGAGTAGTCCCATGCAGATTGCGGCCGGCAATACCCGCGTGGGGCTGATCTTGCCGTTGGGCAGCAGCCAATAAAGCATGAAGAAGATCCCGATGCTGGCCGCCGTCGCCAGAATCTTTAGGGTCACTGACGTCACGAGCGTGAACAGGAAGTTTCGCTGGCCGAACATCATGAAATTTAAAACCCACTGGTTACCTGCAGCCAGACCAACTGACGTCATTGCCAACACGCCGCACGTGAAGGCCAGGAAAAGAGATATCAACTGGTTCCCAATATAAGATCGGTTTTTCGTAAACCCCCATATCTGGTTGAACGCGACTTCGAGCGGGAGAAAAACGCCTGTCGACGTGATCAGCAGGATCACTATGGAGGCCATTTTTACCCGCTGCCGGCTCCTGACCAGGGAATCCAGATTCCGAATAACGAAATCCTGACTTACAGGCAAATGGTCCCGGAGAAGCTGGGCGACTACGTCAAACATCAGCTGCGAATGAAAAACATTCCTGATCAGCCAGATCATCAGCACCATGAAAGGGAAGAATGACAGGATTGCGTTTGCCGCGACTGAAAAAGCGAAGGTGTGCGCCTCAGTTTTAGTCAGGTAGTAAACAGCCCCGAGTGTACGCTGGCGGAGCATGTATTTCCATGGGCCTGGCAGCGTTGGATATGTTGCGGTTTCGAACTCCGCGGCCGGTTCAGTGGTCGATGGGTTTGCAATGGGCGGCATGCAATTTACCCGATGGTACCAGAAGACCCGCGCCGGGAAAGGGCCAAAAGCGCCCGAAGTCTAACACTAAAGATACTTATCTATCATTCACTTCTGAGGCCTCACCTTTCGCTAAACAAAGTACTTTACAAAAACCGGAATTCCTGAATATTATGCGTTGCTCGGTTAGGCGACATAGTCTGCCGAGCGATTTTGGGTTGATGTGTTTGTACAGCGCAGTCGAACTTCAGGAACTAGCGGTTGCCTCGACTCCAGGCGAGACGTGCGAAGGGCAGCGTTTTGTAAATGAGGAACACTGGCGGCAAAGCAGCAACCTCTTCTCTCTTCCTGATTCCGGCAGGGGAGAATCTCATTGAGGCGAAAGGAGTTGTTTGTGAGAGAGAAGGGAACAGTAAAGTGGTTTAATGGCGCAAAAGGATATGGTTTCATCCAGCGCTCCACCGGTGAGGATGTTTTCGTACACTTTTCCGCGATTCAGGAGAACGGCTACCGCACACTGAATGAAGGTGAAACCGTGGAATTTGAGCTGCTCAAGGGGCCAAAAGGCTATCTTGCAGCCAACGTACTGCGTGGCGCCAACTGAAGCTGTTTTTGAAACCGATTCTAAAGCCCTTGCCCCACGCAAGGGCTTTTCTACTGATGTGGAAAGGTGGGCCGAGGATGGAGAACGGTGTTAACGAAAAAAGACCAAAACAGTAATCCAGACGCGTGCTGCCAGAGGGCGGGTCCAGCCAAGCAAATTGCGTCCCATTAGTTCTACTTTCTTCCCTAC
>Ga0070679_100003094_pt1 | contig 15204 bp, 12 predicted proteins | sample KBSC63BmetaG_FD_65652 | JGI IMG/M metagenome (GOLD analysis project Ga0070679, IMG submission 65652) | Corn rhizosphere microbial communities from Kellogg Biological Station, Michigan, USA - KBS C6-3B metaG | ecosystem: Host-associated > Plants > Roots > Rhizosphere | place: USA: Michigan... | reverse complement strand
CAGGACATCCAGAGCAAGCTGAACGGCGCAACGGCATCGGCATCCACATCCGACTCGACGAAACCGGCGAAAAAAGCGAAGAAAGACTGACGCCGAGCCCGAGCGCGCTGTGGTTGGGCGCGCTCCTTGAAAAGGAACGCCCGGGGAGACCCGGGCGTTTCGCGTTGCATGATCGCCGGCGGGTCAGGGAAGGAGCAGCACGCATGAGGATGGAGATGCGACGTTTCTGCGGAATACAGACGGTGCCGATCAAGACCGTGGGTGCGGGCGTCGCGGCGGCGCTGCTGTTCGTGTCAGCATGTAGGTCGAACGACAATTCTCAGAAGAGCAAAGCCGCGCCGGTCGCGAGCGCCCCCGCGGCTCCCGGGCGAGACACGACTCGTGTCGTGGCAGACACGATGGAGGCGGGCGGGGAAGTGGTGAGCGACTCGGCCAGCCGGAGCGCCGCGCCGTCCGTCGGAAGGTGGATCACGGACGCGAACGTGCTGTCCATGCTGACCATGATGAACGCGAAGCAGATCGCGGCGGCAAAGCTCGAGCTGAGCGCATGGCACACGGATACCGTGCGCGCCTTCGCGTCCGCGATCGCTGCGGGACACGCCGAGCTTCAGCACTCCGTGGATTCGGTTGCGCAGATCATCAAGGTCGTGCCAATCGCCCCCGCACTCTCGGAGTCGATCTCGGCGACGATGCAGGCGCAGATCGATTCGCTCGGCGACCTGCGCGGTGGCGCGCTCGATCGTGGATTTCTGCGGCAACAAACGCAGAGTCAGGCCTTGATGGTCGACTATGTCGCCAAGCTCGCCGGCGTCGCGGAACACCCAGAGCTGCAAGGAGTGCTCGCGACGGCGGCCGCGCAGGTAGCCTCGCAGCTCTCACGGGCCCGTGCGTTGCAGACCGCGTTCGCAATGGCCGACTCGACCGCGCACGCCGATTCGCTCGCGCGCGAGGCTGCGCGAGCCGCCGCGCGACACAAGCGTTCAACCAACGAACGATGAGCACGATGAACGTGGAAACCCATCCCGATCGCGACGAGACCAGCAACGTCGTTCTGGTCGACGGCTCCAACGTCGCCCACTCGACGGAGGGCGAGCCGCCGCAGGTCGCGAACCTGATCGCCATTCGCGACAAGCTGCGCTCGGAGGGCCTCGACCCGATCATCGTGGCCGATGCGGCGCTCCGGCATCAGATCGACGATCCGCAGAAGTACGAGCAGATGATCGACGAAGGGATGGTGCGCCAGGCGCCGGCAGGTACGGACGCCGACTACTTCATTCTGTCGTTCGCGCGCGAGCTCAACGCGAGCATCGTGTCGAATGATCGCTTTCGCGACCGCATCAAACAGTTCCCCGAAGCGAAGGATCGTGTGATCCGCTACATGATCCTGAATGCGGAGGTCGTGCTGGAGCGGCGTACGCATCGCCGCCAGGGCGAGTGAAGCTCGCCGGTGTGCTCCTCGACGTGGACGGTACGCTGATCGACAGCAACCCCGCGCACGCCCGTGCGTGGGTGGACGCGCTGACCGAGTTCGGCTACGAGGCCACGGTCGACCGGATGATCCGACTCATCGGCATGGGCGGCGACAAGATCCTGCCGAAGGTCACGGGGCTCGACCCACAGAGCGAGAAAGCGAAGGAGCTGACGGCTCGGCGAATGGAGATCTTCTCGACGAAGTATCTCCCGACGCTCCGGGCATTTCCCGGCGCCCACGAGCTGCTCGCACGGTTCACGGCGGACGGGCTTCGCACCGTCGTCGCGACGTCGGCGAAGTCCGACGAGTTGAACGCGCTTCTCGAGCAGACCGGCCTCGAGGAGTTGATCGACCGGAAGACCTCGTCGTCGGACGCGGATCGCTCCAAGCCAGATCCGGACATCATCACGGCGGCGCTCCAGTGTGGGCAGCTCGCGCGCGAGCGCGTGCTGATGTTGGGCGACACGCCGTACGACGTCGAAGCGGCCCGTGCGGCGCGGATCAGGACCGTTGCACTTCGCTGCGGCGGTTGGAATGACGATGCGCTTTCGGGTGCGTTGGCGATCTACGACGATCCGCGGGCGTTGCTCGTGGCGTACGAGCGTTCGCCGTTTCGGCGCTGACTTACCTGCCCGCCTGCTCTACAAGCTCCAATGGTGGCGTACGAGTGAGATGATACTGCGCCATTACGTTAGCTCCGTCGCGTAGCCCTGCTCGCCGAATCGCGTCGCGATGAGTTTGCCGCCTCTCGGCGATCTAAAGCATTGGCGTACGGGCAGGCGGCTGAAACCGAGACGAGGGGACTGACGTACTCGGAAACAACTGGCGCAAGTAAGTAACCACTTGCATGGCGGCGTCCAGCTTTCTAGCATTCCCGTCCTTATGGATATCCGCGACCGCATTCTCGACGCCGCAAAACGCGTCTACGCCCAACACGGCTTCCGTGGTGCCACTACACGACTCATCGCCATCGAAGCCGGCGTCAACGAAGTCACGCTCTTCCGCACCTTCGGCTCCAAGGCAGCGCTCTTCGAAGCGCTCATGCAGGACCACGTCGCCCAATCACCCATCCCCGAGCTCCCCGACAACCCCGCCGATCCAGAGCTCGAGATGACGGAATGGGTCACCGCCGTCCTCACCCACATGCGCGAGAACCGCGCGCTCATTCGCACCTCCTTCGGCGAAATCGAGGAGCGCCCCGAGGCGGCCGTCTCGATGTGCGAGGGACCGAACTGCGCCGGCATGATCCTCACCGACTACGTCCTGCGCCTCCAATCCCTCGGCATCGCGGCCGCCGACGGTGACATCCCAACCGCGGTCGCGATGCTCATGAGCTCCATGTTCGGCGACGCGATCTCCCGAGACGTGATGCCGAACGCCTTCCCGCAGCCACTCGAAGACGCGCCAGCTCGCTACGTCCGCGTCTTCCTCCGCGCGCTCGGCGTGCCGTCTGGCCGCCTTCGCGCTCCGATCACGCGCTCAGCCGCCGGAGACTGACCGTGTACGCCGCTCACATCCAACGCATTCCACCCATGTCATTCGATTCGCTCCCGCGCCACTGGCCGGGCCGGCGCGTCGCGCTGGCTCTGACGGTCGCAGCGCTCGGACTCCCGATGACGGCGCGCGCGCAACAGGCAACCGCCGGCGCCTCCATCCATCTGTCGCTCGACGACGCGCTTCGCATTGCGCAGGAGCAGAGCCAGACCGTCGAAGTCGCGCGGGCCGGAGTGGTCCGCGCCACCGGCCAGCGGATGCAGGCTCGTTCGCAGTACATGCCGCAACTGAACGGGACGGCGGGCTATACGAAAACGCTCAAGTCCCAGTTCTCGAGCTTCGCATCGTCGACGCCGGCGGTCGACACGACGGCCCCAAAGACGCAGTCGTTGTGCACGCCGCCGATCGCGTCGAATGCGACGCCCGAGCAGCGTGCCGCCGCGCTCGCGCAGGCCGCCTCGTGCCCATCCGCCAGCGGCGGGTTTGGCTTCGATCTGAGCAAGACGAGCTTCGGCGCAACGAACCAGTGGGCGCTCGCGCTTTCGTTCTCGCAGAACCTGTTCGCCGGCGGCCGCATCCGCGCGCAGAACGCCGCCGCCGATGCGCAGCTTCGCTCCGCGAACATCGAAGTCAGTGCGCAGCGCGCACAGGTGTCACTCGACGTCACCTCGGCGTACTACGACGCCGCGCTTGCGGACCAACTGGTGTCGATCGCCGATTCGTCAGTCGCCCAGACGCAGGCCCTGCTCGATCAGACGAAGCTTGCCCGGCAGGTGGGCAACGCGTCGGAGTATGAGCTGCTCCGTGCGCAGGTCACGCACGACAACCAGTTGCCCGTAGCGATCCAGGCGCGTTCCAACCGACAGGTCGCCTACCTGCGTCTCAAGCAACTGCTCAACATGCCGCTCGACAACGTCCTCGCGTTGACGACCGGCATCGAAGGCGCCAACGGTCCGACGCTGCCGGCGATCGCGAGCACGGCGATGGACACGGCGGTCACCGATCGCTCCGCCGTTCGCGAGCTCGACGAAGCAGTGAACGCGTCGGAAGCGCAGGTGCGTATCGCACGCTCGGAACGCATTCCGTCACTCGCGCTCGTATCGAACTATCAGCGCCTGTATTTCCCGGCCGAGCTCTTCCCGGCATTGAGCAACGGCGTCAACAACTGGACGGTCGGGCTCTCCACCAGCTTCCCGATCTTCGATGGCGGACGCATTCGCGGCGACATCACGATCGCGCAGGCCGGCCTTCAGCAGACGCGCGCACAGCGTGAGCAAACGCGCCAGTTCGCCGCGCTCGACACGCGAGTCGCGCTCAACTCGTTGCAGGAAGCACAGTCCACATGGGACGCGAGCCGCGGAACCGCGGACCAGGCGCAGCGCGCATATGCGATTGACCAGGTGCGCTACCGCGAAGGCATCTCCACGCAGACCGATCTCACGCAATCCCGCTTGCTGCTCGAGCAGGCGCTGGCGAATCGCGCGCAGGCCGCGCGCAACCTCGCCGTGGCCCGCGTCCGCCTCGCCCTGATTCGTGATCTCCCGCTCCAGGCGCAGAACAATGCGCTCGGCGCCACCGGTGGCGGCGCCGCCGGCGCGACGCAGAACCAGCAGCAACAACAGCAGCAGCAGGCGCAGCAGCTCCAAACCCAACAACAACGTACGAACACTTCCGCAACCGGTACCGGCGGTCCGGGGGGCATTCAACCATGAATAGAGGTCGCAACGTGAATCGACGCATCGGCGCCACCATCACCATCGCGTCGTTGACGCTCGCCACGCTCTCGCTGTCTGGTTGCAAGGGCACTGATACCACCAAGGCCGCAACGACGCCGACCGGCATGGTCGTCGGCCCCGAGAACATCGCGGTCGTCACCGCGCAGCAGATTCGCTCGGGCCCCGCCATCTCGGGCAACCTCGACCCCGAAGAGCAGGCGACCGTGCGCGCGGAAGTCGGCGGCTCGGTGCTGCAGACATATGCGGAGCAGGGACAGGCGGTGAGCAAGGGCCAACTGCTCGTTCGCATCGACGACTCCGCGCTCCGCGAAGCCGAGCTCTCGGCGCGCGCGGCCGTGACGACGGCGCAGAACACGGTCGACATCAACAAGCGTCAGGTCGACCGCAGCGAGGCACTGATCAAGGCGGGCGCCATCGCCGAGCGTGATCTCGAGATGACGCGCAATCAGTACTCGGCCGCAGAGGCGCAGCTCGCGAACGCGAAGGCGCAGCTCGCGAACGCCCAGAAGCAGTTGAGCAAGGCGACCGTGGAAGCGCCGTTCAGCGGCATCGTGAGCGCGCGCACCGTCAGCGCAGGCGACGTCGTCCAGCCGGGCGGCGCCCTTTATACAATCGTGAATCCCGCGACGATGCGGCTCGAGGCGTCGGTGCCGGCGGACCAGTTGTCCGCGGTGCACGTCGGCGTGCCGGTCGACTTCACCGTGAACGGCTACCCGAACCGGCAGTTCACTGGCCATGTGACGCGGATCAATCCCGTCGCCGATCCATCGACCCGGCAGGTCCGCATCATCGTCACGCTCCCGAACTCGAATGGCGTCCTCGTGGGCGGGTTGTTTGCCGATGGCCATGTCGCGAGCGAGGTGCGCTCGGCGCCCGTCGTGCCACTCGCGGCAATCGATGAACGCGGCATCAAGCCGTTCGTGATGCGTATCAAGAACGGCCTCGTGCAGAAAGCGGAAGTGGAGCTCGGTATTCGCGACGCGGCGACGGAGACGGTCGAGGTGCGGAGCGGCGTGCAGCCCGGTGACACCATCCTGCTGGGCGCCGCGCGCGGCATCTCCGAGAAGACACCGGTGAAGGTCAGCGCAACAGCCGACACGGGGCGGACCCCATGATCATCAGCGATTTCGCAATCAAGCGCCCGCTCATCACCGTCGTCGCCATGGTGACGATGGTGATCTTCGGCGCGTTCGCGCTGTTCAAGCTCAAGACGGACGAGTTCCCGGACGTGAATCCGCCGTTCCTCACGGTGGGGATCGTCTATCCCGGCGCGTCGCCCGATGTGGTCGAGAGTGAAGTGCTCAAGCCCGTCGAGGAGCAGATCGGCTCGATCTCGGGCGTGAAGCGCATCATGGGCAAAGCATACGACGGCTATTCGATGATCATGATCGAGTTCTTCTTCGACAAGGATCTGAACGTGGCGTCGCAGGAAGTGCGCGATGCCATCTCGACGATCCGCGCCGATCTCCCGACGGAGATGAAGGAGCCGATCGTTCAGAAGTTCAATAACACGGATCGGCCGATCGTGTCCGTCGCGATCTCGTCGACGGTGTTGTCGCCCCCCGAGCTCACGCGTCTCGCCGATCCCGACATCACCCGCGAACTGCGCGCGATTCCCGGCGTCGCCGACGTGCAGATCTTCGGTAAGGTCGATCGCGAGCTGACGGTGGAAGTCGACCCACACAAGCTCCAATCGGCGAACGTGAGTGTCGCACAGGTCGTGCAAGCCCTCGAGGCGCAGAACCTCGCCGCGCCGGTGGGCCGAGTGAACGGTGCGCTCGACGAGCGTGCGATTCGCCTGCGCGGGCGCATTCAGAATCCCGCGGAGTTCGACAATCTCGTCGTCGCCGATCGCAACGGGCAGCTCATTCGCCTCAGCCAGGTCGCAACGATCAAGGACGCGACCGAAGAGCCGCGCACGCTGGCGCTCTACAACGGCAAGGAAGCCATCGGCATCGACGTCAAGAAGTCGAACGGCTACAGCACCACCGACGTCGCGCAGAAGGTGCGCGATCGGCTCGAGCAAATCGAGAAGACGTTGCCGCAGGGGACCAAGATCGAGCTCGTGAAAGACTCGGGCACTCGGGTCGAGCACGCGGTGAGCAATGTGGAAGAAGCGCTGTTCCTGGGCGCGATCCTCACGGTGCTCGTGGTGTTCGTGTTCCTGAATTCATGGCGATCGACGGTCATCACTGGCGTCGCGCTGCCAATCTCCGTGCTCGCGAGCTTCATCGCGGTGTGGGCGCTGGGGTTCAAGCTCGAGACGATGTCGCTGCTCGGACTTTCACTCGCGATCGGCATCCTGATCGACGATGCGATCGTGGTGCGCGAGAACATCGTGCGCCACGTCGAGATGGGCAAAGACCATTTCCGCGCGGCGCACGACGGAACGGACGAGATCGGACTCGCCGTTGCCGCGACGACATTCTCCATTCTCGCCGTGTTCGTGCCGATCGGCTTCATGCCCGGCATTGGCGGTCAGTGGTTCAAGCCGTTCGCGCTGACGATGGCGTGCTCGGTCGCCGTCTCGCTGTTCGTCTCGTTCTCGCTCGACCCGATGCTGTCGGCGTACTGGGCGGATCCGCACAAGCCGCTGCACGAGCGTGCGTGGATCTCGCGGCAGATCGGCAAGTTCAACACCTGGTTCAACCGCCAGGCGGAGAACTACAAGCACGTCATCGCGTGGGCGCTCGACCATCGTGCGTCGATGATGACGATGGCGGCGCTCACGTTCTTCGCGTCGTTCTTCCTGCCGTCTCGTGGTCTGACGGGGCTCGCGGCTGCACTCGTCGGCATCGCGATCGTCGTGTTCGGCCTCAATGCGAAGCGCGTGCACTGGGCGGGACGCGCGGCGATCGTGATCGTCGGACTCGCGGCGTTCGCGATTCTGCCGATGACGGTGCCGCCCGTGCGCACCGTCGGCACGGCGTTCTTCCCCGAGGACGATCGCGCCGAGTTCATCATGGCGCTGGAGACGCCGCCGGGATCGAACCTCGAGTACACGCGACTCAAGGCCCAGGAGGCGGCGAACATCGCGCGCTCGCATCCTGAAGTCGAGTACACGTACACCACGCTCGGCAACGGCGCGACGGGCGGTGTGGACGAGGGCAACATCTATGTTCGCACTGTCCCGAAGAACAAGCGCAGCGTGTCGATCGAGGAGCTCGCGGAGCAGTTGCGCCACGAGACGTCGCGCATGTCCGGCGCAACGATTTCGGTTTTCACGAGCGACTTCAACGCCGGATTCAAGCAGATCCAGTTGCAGCTTCGCGGGCAGGACGTCGCGGCGCTCGCGCAGGCCGCGGACATGGTGAAGGCCGAGGTCGAGAAGATTCCGGGTGCGGTGGACATCGGATTGTCGACGAAGGGCCAGGAACCCGAGCTCGAGATCGAGCTCAATCGTGGTGTCGCGGGTTCACTCGGGTTGACGGTCGGACAGGTTGCGCAGTCGCTGCGTCCGGCGTTCGCGGGAATCGATGCCGGCTACTGGATCGATCCTTCGGGCAAGTCGCGCAAGGTGACGGTGCGTCTCACGCCGGAATCGCGTCAGCGCGCGGCCGACCTCGTGCAGCTTCCGATGGTCGTGATTGGCGCCAACGGCGCGCCCACGACGATGCCGCTCGGCCAGATCGCGACCATTCATCAAGGCGTTGGCCCGGCGATCATCGATCACCTGAATCGCGAGCCGGTCGTTACCGTCGAGTTGAATACGTCTGGACGTGCGGCGGGCGACGTCACCGCGGACATCGAAGCGAAGCTGTCGAAGATGCGGCTGCCCGCCGGCGTCCATTACACCATTGGTGGCGACGCCGAATCACAGGCCGAGGTGTTCGGTCAGATCTTCTCAGCACTGGGCGTGGCCGTGCTGTTGATGTATCTCATCCTCGTCGTGCAGTTCGGATCGTTCGTCGATCCGGCCGCGATCCTGATGTCGTTGCCGCTCTCGCTGATCGGCGTCATGGTGGCGTTGTCCATCAGCGGCATGACGATCAACATCATGAGCCTGATCGGCGTGATCCTGCTCATGGGCATCGTGGCGAAGAATGCCATTCTGCTCATCGACTTCGCGAAGTGGGCGCGCGAGGAGCAGGGCAAGCCGTTGCGCGAGGCGTTGATCGAAGCGGGCGCGATCCGCCTGCGTCCGATTCTGATGACGACGTTCGCGCTGATCGCGGGCATGGTGCCCGTCGCGCTCGGCCGCGGCGAAGGGGCGCAGTTCCGCGCGCCGCTCGGCGTGGCGGTGATCGGCGGTGTGATCACGTCGACGTTCCTGACGCTGCTCGTGATCCCGACGGGCTACGAGATCATCGACGAGTTCCGGCACTGGTTCATGCGGCTGCTCGGGCGCAAGCCCAAGCAGATGACCGCCGAGCACCCGGTGCCGGTCGCGGGAGATTGATCGGCAGTCTCTAAACGGGCGTCGGAGTTCGCAGATCGAGCGGGAAGTGGAGGACATCCGCTTCCCGTTCTGCGTTGCGGAGCCGGTCGAGCTGTTCACCGAGCTCGCGCGCGGATTCGAGCACCATCGTGATGGGCTGCAAATCGGAGGCGCCGGCGTGGAGGCGAAGTAGATCGAGGCGTATGGCCTCGAGGGCGCTGACCGCCTCGGCGAGATCGTGCTTTGCGGCGTCGCGCGCAGCGATCGCGTTGGCTGGCGCGTGCGTCGTCGCATGCGGCGATCCGAGCGCGGCGAGCGCATCGAGCTCCTCGACGCGCGCGCGGGCGGCGGCCGCGTGTGCTTCGAGATTGCGCACGACATTGGGCAGATCCGGAAGATCATCGCGATACGCAGACGGGAGCGCGCGATACAGATCGTCGAGCGCGATGCCGAGTGCGATCTCCGTTGGGCGATAGGCGAGATCGCCTTGCATGTTCGCGCGACTCGGCGAGAGGAGCTTCGCGACCCATTCGCCGAGCCGGCTGTTCCAGATCTTGGAGCGAATGGCGCCGACGAGCTTGGGACGAACGCCGCGCTTGATGAGTCGGACCCCGGCGATGTTGCTCAACGTCAGGGAGAGGGCGCCGCTCGCCATCAGGGCGACCGCGGTGAGAGCCGCGGTGCGGCCACCCAGCCGAAAAAAGAGCGGTTGCAAGAGCAGGCTCAAGAACGACAGTCCCCCTGCAACCGTCAGCGCGTAGGTCGCCCACCGGGCCCCCGGCGCCCATCGCGGCTCGGTGTTTTCCAGCTCGAACACCAGTTCCTCGCGCCGTTCACGCTGCCATTCGGCGAGCGTGCGGCGGAGATCGCGCAGCGTATAGCCAGCCGCGAGCGCCTGATGCGTCTTTCGCGCGTGAAACAGCGTGGTCGCGGCGAGAGGCGCAAGATCGAGCGCGAGGAGCGTCAGCCAGTCGTTGCCGGCATGTGGGCTTCCGTGGAGGCGACGCAGCAGCTCACTGAGCAGTCCCATCGTGAAGCCGCCGCTCCACACGATGTACAGCGGCTTGAGCGGATCCTGCGCCTGCGCCCAGACGCGCAAGGCGACCGGAATGCGCGTCGCATGCGCGCTCGCGGCGGCGTCGATGGCCTCCGCGAGCTCCTCGCCCGTCGCGTAGCGGTCGTCCGGACGTTTGCTCAGACAGCGGTTGATGACGGCGACGAGTCCGTGCGGCGTCGACGGAGACGCGACCGCCAGCGAGGGAGCCTCTGATGAGACTTGTTTAATGAGCAACGCTGGGAGATTTGGCCCGTCGAACGGCAGCTTACCACTCAGCGCGAGATAGCCGACGACACCGAGCGAGTAGAGATCGCTGCGTCCATCGATCGGCTCGCTCGACGCCTGCTCCGGGCTCATGAAATGGGCGGTGCCCATGACGCGGCCAGGATCCGTCTGGCGAGCGTCGTCGCCGCGTTGGGCGATGCCGAAGTCCGTCACGAGCGCGCGGCCCGTCTCACTCTCGATGAGAATGTTGTCGGGCTTGATGTCGCGATGGACGATCCCGCGGCCGTGTGCGTAGGACAACGCCCAGGCGACCTCGCGGAGTAGACGCGCCGCGGCGGCCGGCGACAGTGGCCCCTTCGTTCGAAGCCGCTCGCCGAGCGTCTCACCCTTCACGAACGCCATGACGAAGAAGACGAAGCCGCCGGCCTCGCCGACGCGATGAATCGGAACGATGTGCGGATGCGACAGCGAGGCGGCCATGCGCGCTTCGCGCAGAAACCTCTCGCGAACGTCGTGTCGGGCCGCGAGCGCTCCGGGCAACACCTTGATGGCGACCGGCCGGTCGAGCTGCACGTCGCGGGCGAGATAGACGATTCCCATTCCGCCGCGCCCGAGCTCACGCTCGAGCGAGTACTCGCCGGCCAGGGCGAGTTGAAAGTCGACGAACTCCTGATCGATCATGTACGACTCCAGGATGTGTCAGTGCGGGTGCCGGTCGGCCCTACGTCGTTCGGGACGGAAGGTTGCGGGTTACCCCTCCCCCATCGTCTTGGCCGGAAGGTAATTTTTACTCATCCCACCGGAGTGGTGTCGTCTTGCTCGCGTACTTGAACGGCCGATTTCTCTCGCGGTCCGCGGCGCAGGTGTCCGTGGAGGACCGAGGCTTCATCTTTGGCGACGGCGTCTACGAGGTGTGGCGCGTGGTCAACGGCCGGCTGTTCGAAGCGGAGCGGCACGTCGACCGACTCGCGTTCGGGCTTCGGGAACTGCGGATTGCTCGGCCCGACCTCGTGTCCGTCTCCGGCATCACCGACGTCGCCGAGCATCTGCTCAGGGAGTCGGGGCTTTCGTCGAGCGGGTCCGAGGCGACACTCTACGTGCAGGTGACGCGCGGCGCGGCGCCGCGATCACACCAATTTCCACCGGCAACGACGGAGCCTACGGTCTATGCGACGGTGAATCCGTTCAATCCTCCGGAGAAGCTCCGCTCCTCAGGTGCCGCGTGCATCACGATTCCCGACATTCGCTGGTCGCGCTGCGACATCAAGACCATCCAGCTTCTGCCGAACGTGCTCGCGAAACAGGAAGCCGTCGAGGCGGGCGCGCTCGATGCATTGCTGATTCGCGACGGCGTCGTGACCGAAGGGTCGCACGCGAACATGATGGCCGTGGTCCGCGGCGAGATCCGCACGCATCCGGCCGACAACAGGATTCTCCCCGGGATCACGCGGACGGTCGTGCTCGAGCTTGCTCGCAAGGCGGGCATCGTCACGCGCGAGATCGCGGTCCCAGAAGCAGAGCTCGCGACGGTCGATGAACTTTTTCTCGTCGGAACAACTACGGATGTCATGCCGCTCGTGCGGGTGAACGGGCGAACGATCGGATCGGGAGCGCCGGGCCCGATCACGCAGCGGCTTGCTCGTGAATTTCGTGAGTACCTCGACGCCGCGTGCAGTGCCGCGTCGGCGGCTCGATGACGCGTCAGGCCTAGTCGATTCGCCGTGCACTGGTTGCTGCAGGTCGCGACGACGCACCCGCATGCGCACGAGTTCGCGCATCGCATCTGGGCGTACATCACGCTCGCGGCGACGGGCATCGTCACGGAGGAAGCGACTCCGCTGATCGGCGGGCTCGCGGCTCACGATCGCAACCTGCGTTTGACGGCCGTGGGGTTGTGGGTGGCGGGCGGAACATGGGCCGCGGACCTCGGGTTGTACTACATCGGCCGGTGGCGCGGTAACTGGGCTCGCCGACGCTGGCCGCGGCTCAGGTCGTTCATGCTGCGGGCGTTCAAGATCGTGCGGCGGCATCCGTGGCGTGCATCCATTGCCGTTCGCTGGGCGTATGGTTTACGGCTGACGCTTCCCATCGCGTGCGGCGCGGCACGCCTGCCGCTGCCGGTGTATGTGATGGGGAGCGCGATCAGCGCGCTGTCGTGGTCGTTTTTCTTCGCGATGCTGGGCTGGGCGTTCGGCCGAACGACGCTGATCCTGGTCGGACACGTTCGCCGGTATGAGAACATTCTCATTGCCGCGATCATCGTCGGCCTCGCGATCGTGTTCTACGTGATGCGAAAGCGGCACGTGGAAGAGGAAGTGGTGCATGCGCTCGAGTCGGGCGACTCCGGCCAGTTTCCCGTCGTGACCGAGCGACCGAAGGACATGCCGACCAAGTGACGGACGACGCGGCTCTGAACGGAGGATAGCGGAATGACTCAGAAGATCAGTCGCAGACGCGCTCTCGTGGGAATGCTCATCGCCATCGCGGGAGTTCCGTTCGCGCGACAACTCTCCGCGGCACGAGAAGCCGCGGTTCACGTTCCCGAAGCGATCGTCGACGAGACGCGCACGGGTGCAAAGGTCGACACCGCCGTCTTCGCCGGCGGCTGCTTCTGGGGCATTCAAGCCGTCTTCCAGCACGTGAAGGGCGTCGTCGCGGCGACGTCGGGCTACTCCGGCGGCTGGACCACCAAGCCGAGCTACGAGGACGTGAGCTCGGGGCGCACGGGACACGCGGAGTCGGTGCGCGTGGTCTTCGATCCGGCGCAGGTGTCGTACGGCACGCTGCTGCGCGTGTTCTTCTCGGTCGCGCACGATCCCACGCAGCTCAACCGTCAGGGGCCCGATGTCGGAACGCAGTATCGCTCGGCGCTGTTCTACACGTCGGACGAGCAGAAGCGCGTGGCCGAGGCGTACATCGATCAGCTCACCAAGGCGCACACGTTTCCACGGCCGATCGTCACCGAGGTGAAAGCGTTCAAGAGCTTCTTCCTGGCGGAGGCGTATCACCAGAACTATGCGACGCTGCACCCGGATCAGCCGTATATCGCAATCAACGACGCGCCGAAAGTCGATAACCTGAAACGCGAGTTCCCGAAGCTGTGGTCGGACAAACTTTCGGCGTTCTGACGACCAGACGTTAGCCGGCGGCAACTTGTCGAAGCTTTTCCCAGGCTGCTCTCACGTGTCTCTGTTCCGTGCGAATGTTGCCGACCGAAAGCCGAAGCGTGAACCGGCCGTTCAGCTTCGTGTGTGAGAGAAACACTTCGCCCGATTCGTTGACCGCATGCATGATCTCGTCGTTCATGCGGTCGCGCTCCTCCTCCGAGACTCCGCTCGGCGCATAGCGGAAGCACACGAGGGAGAACGGCACCGGAGCCATCAGCTCCCAGTCGGGATCGTCCGACACCCACTCGGCGAATTGCCGGGCGAGCGCGCAGTGCTCGCGCAATCGATCCGCGAGGCCTTCGGTTCCGAAGGCGCGGATGATCATCCATAGCTTGAGCGCGCGGAATCTGCGGCCCAGTTGCACGCCGTAGTCCATGTAGTTCACGACGTCGTCCTGCTCCCGCGTCACGAGATACTCCGGTACGAGCGAGAACGCGCGCTTGAGGATTTCGGGACGCTTGATGAAGAACGCCGAGCAGTCGAAGGGTGTGAACAGCCACTTGTGCGGGTTCACGACGAGTGAATCCGCTCCCTCGACGCCGTCGAGCACATGGCGCATCTCGGGAACGACGGCGAGCGTCCCGCCATACGCGCCATCGACGTGCAGCCAGACCTGCTCCCGCGTGCAGATCTCGGCGATCGCACGCACGGGATCGATGCTCGACGTGCTCGTGGTTCCAACCGTCGCGACGCACGCGAGCGGGAGAAACCCCCGCTCCCGGTCGTCGGCGATCGCGGCGGCCAGCGCCTCGGGACGCATGCGAAACCGATCGTCGTCCGGAATCTTCACGACATTCTCGAGACCGATGCCGAGTGCCAACGCTCCTTTGTCGATCGAGGAGTGTGCATGCGTCGACGCATAGACCCGAAGCCGGGGCAGGTCCGTGCGCCCCGCCATGCCGCGCTCGCGAATCTGGAGCTCGGGCCGTGACTCACGCGCCGCGGCGAGCGCCAGCATCGACGACATCGACGCGGTGTCCGTCGTGATACCGAACCAATCGCTGCTGAGCCCGAGCATCTGGCGCAGCCAGTCGGTAACGACCTGCTCGAGCTCCGTCGCGGCCGGCGACGTCTTCCACAGCATTGCCTTCACGTCGAGCGCAGCGACGAGGAGCTCGGCGATCATGCCAGGCACTGACGACGACGTGGCGAAGTAGCCGAAGAACGCCGGGTGATTCCAGTGCGTGATACCGGGCAGCACCTTCGACTCGAAGTCGCCCAGAATGTCATCGAGCGCCTCGGCATGCGCTGGCGGCTGGGCGGGGATCGAGGCGCGGATCTCGCCGGGTTTCGTCCGCGCCAGCACGGGATATCGCTCGGGGTGCTCGAGATACGACGCGATCCACTCGAGGGCTCGCGCGCCGCCGCGAAGCAGGTCATCGCGCGACAGATCTCCGTGATGCTGCGCTGGTGCGTCGTCGTTCGTTCGATTCACTACCGCCATCTGAAAATCCTCAACGCGATGCCGAAGCAGAGAACCATCCACACCACGAGCACGGCGAGCTGCGACAGCATGCCGGTCAACGGCACGCCGCGCAGCATGTTGGCGCGCAGTGCATCGTTGGTCGCGGTGAGCGGGAGCGCCTTGATGAACGGCTGCACGACGCGCGGAAAATTTTCGGACGAGAAGAAGACGCCCGAGAGCACCCACATCGGCAGCATCGAGAGATTCATCA
>Ga0070679_100003092_pt1 | contig 15209 bp, 7 predicted proteins | sample KBSC63BmetaG_FD_65652 | JGI IMG/M metagenome (GOLD analysis project Ga0070679, IMG submission 65652) | Corn rhizosphere microbial communities from Kellogg Biological Station, Michigan, USA - KBS C6-3B metaG | ecosystem: Host-associated > Plants > Roots > Rhizosphere | place: USA: Michigan... | reverse complement strand
ACCGTCGTGCGTCGCGCCTTTCAGTCGTGCAAGGACCCGGCGATCTACATCGCCGGGCCGGGCTCGCCGGGGACGGCGTGGACCGACGCGATGACCGGACGCTCCTGCCTGACCCGGGCGCAGACGCTGCACGCCGCCGTCGTCGACATCTCGCAGCGCTTCGGCTACCAGAACACGACCATCACCGGCTTTTCCCGCGGCGTCGTGACGGCGAACGAGTACCTTCACCTGCTCGAGACGGGGCCCTTTCGCGGCCGCGTGACGTCGGCGGTGCTGCACGATCCCGTCTTCTCGACGCCGGGCCCGCGCCTCAGCCTCGGCGTGCACCAGGACCTGCCGAAGGAGCTGCCCATCGATCGCGTCTTCGTGCTCTACGCCGGCGGCGAGAACCGCTTCTCGTTTCCCGCGACGCGCTTCACGCATCCCAACTTGCAGGAGTCGGTCATCCCCGGCGTCGCGCACAGCCAGGCCGCGGGCGGCTACCTCGGGCTGCGCTACTACCAGGCGCAGGCGGCGGACTACACCTACGGCGCGCTCACCAGCGGCGGCGGGCGGTTCAGCTATCGCACGGTGAACCTCGATCCGAGCCTCTTGACGGGCGAGCGCTACTGGCCGCGGCTGAAGGGCGTCATCCTCGTCACGCCGCGCGAGAACCTGTCCGACGTGCCGGAGTACGAGCCGGTCGTCAAAGCGCGCGTCTTCACCAAGATGAAGATGGACAACCTCTACACGTACGCGCCGGGCGACGAGGCGACCAAGATGCCGCGCCAGATGCGGCCGGTGAGCCCGAGCTTCTCGTGGGGCCCCGGACCGGTGACGCGCGATATCGCCGGCACGATGTTCTTCAACGCCATCGTCGAGGACGCGATCCGCCGCTCGCCGGAGCCGACCGCTTCGGAGAAGGAGAGCTTCGAGTGCCGCCAGAAGCTCACCCATTACGGCTTCTACGAGGGCAGCATCACCGATTGGGGCGGACCGTTCGCCGAGGAGGATTGCGCCAAGTGCGGCATCGAGCGCTACGAGGGATACGAAGACGAGCCGATCCTCGACTTCTGGGGCAAGCCGACGGGCAAGACGCGCAAGAAGTGGATCGGCTACATGTATCGCTTCAAGCCCGGCGGACGAAGCGTCGCGCCGCCGCCTTCGAAGTCCGCCTGGTGGTGGCCCTTCTGAAGCTCTTGATGCTGCTCGACTGACATACGGTTCTTTCCCGACGCCGGCGGCGACGAGCCCTTCCGTGATAAAATCGAGCGACGGAGGGGCCGCGGTGGATGACGGCGGGCAGGCTCTCGGCGAGCGCTTTGTCGTCGAGCGGCGACTCGGCGCCGGCGGCATGGGCGTCGTCTACCGGGCGCTCGATCGCGAGCGCAACCAGGTGGTGGCGCTCAAGACGCTGCGCGACGTCGAGGCGCGCGCGCTGGTGCGCTTCAAGAACGAGTTCCGCTCGCTCGCCGACGTCGCGCATCCCAACCTCGTCGCCCTGTACGAGCTGGTCTCGGTGGCCGATCGGCTGCTCATCACGATGGAGCTGGTCGAAGGCAAGAGCTTCCTTCACCACGTGCGCAACGATCGGCGCGCCGAGCCTGCCGCGCCCGAGCAGGCGGCGACCAGCGAGCTCCCCCGATCGGAGGTGACCGCGCCCGGCAAGCGCGCGCCGTCGAGCGAGCCGCGCGTGCCGGTCCGCGAGCGTCCGCTCGGCGCCGTCGAGGCGCTCGACGTGCCGCGGCTGCGCAGCGCGCTGGTGCAGCTGGCGAGCGGCGTCCACGCGCTGCACGAGCGCGGCATGCTGCACTGCGATCTCAAGCCGTCGAACGTGTTGGTCACGCGCGACGGGCGGCTCAAGATCCTCGACTTCGGGCTGGTGACCGAGCTCGCCCGCGAGCGGACGCGCACCTCCGACGCCGGCCTGGCCGGCACGGTCGCGTACATGTCGCCCGAGCAGGGCGCGCAGCTGCCGCTGTCGCCGGCGAGCGACTGGTATGCCGTCGGCGTGATGCTGTACGAGGCGCTCACCGGCACGCTGCCGTTCAGCGGTCCGCCGACGCAGGTCCTGGTCGACAAGCAGCAGCACGAGCCGGCGCCGCCGAGCGCGCGCGTGCCGCGCCTGCCGGGGGACCTCGATGCGCTCTGCGTCGAGCTCTTGCGCCGCGAGCCGGCGGCGCGTCCGTCGGGGCGCGACATCTTGAGCCGGCTCGGCGGCGACCCCGGTCCGGCGCCGCCGCCGGCGAGCCGCACCTCGTCGCACGGCGCGGCGCGGCTGATCGGCCGCGAGCGCCACCTCGCCGCGCTCGACGAGGCGCTCGGCACCGCACGAAAGGGACGCACGGTCGTGCGCTTCGTTCACGGCGAGTCGGGCATGGGCAAGACCTCGCTGATGCGCCGCTTCCTCGACGACGCCGACGAGAGCGGGGCGCTCGTCTTGTCGGGCCGCTGCTTCGAGAGCGAGTCGGTGCCGTACAAGGCGCTCGACAGCTTGATGGACGCGCTCGGGCAGTACCTGGTGCGGCTCGATCGCATCGAAGCAGAGGGCCTGATGCCGCGCGACGTGCACGCGCTGGCGCGGCTGTTCCCGGTCTTGCGCCAGGTCGAGGCCGTCGCGGCGGCGCCGCGCCGCAGCGCGCAGACGGCCGATCCGCACGAGCACCGTCGCCGTGCCTTCGGCGCGCTGCGCGAGCTGTTGCAGCGCATCGGCGATCGGCGGCCGGTGGTGCTCGCGGTCGACGATCTGCAGTGGGGCGACGCCGACTCGGCGGCGCTCCTCGGGGCGCTGCTCGAGCCGCCCGATTCGCCGGCGCTGCTCCTGGTCGCCTGCCACCGCACGCAAGATCGGCAGGACAGCGCGTTCGTGCGCGAGCTGCACGCGGCGATGGAGAACCGGCTCGATCTCGACGAGCTCGAGGTGGGGCCGCTCGATCCCGAGGACGCCGCGGCGTTGGCGCGACGCCAGCTCTCCGACGGCGCCGGCGACGTCGCGTCACTGGCCCAGCAGATCGCGGAGGAGAGCGGCGGCAATCCGCTCTTCATCGACGAGCTGGCGCGCCACGCCCGCGATTCGCTGCTGCAGGCGACGAGCCGGCGCATCACGCTCGACGAGGTCTTGCGCGAACGGCTCTCGCGCCTGCCGCCGGACGCCGAGCGGCTGCTCGAGGTCATCGCCGTCGCCGGCACGCCGATCGCCGTCACCGTCGCGCTGCGTGCGGCCGAGGTCGTCGAGCAGCAGCCGCTGGCGGTGCTCAAGGCGGCCAACCTGGTGCGCACGCGCGGCGACGAAGCGCGCCGCGTGGTCGAGTGCTACCACGATCGCATCCGCAGCGCCGCCCGCGAGCTCCTCGACGAGGCGGGGCTGCGCCGCGTGCACGGGCGGCTGGCGCGCGCGCTCGAGTCGTCGCCGGCGCCGGATCCCGAGTCGCTGGCGATGCACCTCGACGGCGCGGGCGAGCCGGCGCGGGCCGCCGAGTTCGTGCAGCTCGCCGCGGCGCGCGCCGTCGACGCGCTCGCCTTCGATCGCGCGGCGGCGCTCTTGCGCCACGCGCTCGAGCTGCACGTGAGCAGCGCCGAGGAGGCGCGCACGCTGCGCCGCCGGCTCGGCGAGGCGCTGGCGAACGCCGGCCGCGGCCCCGAGGCGGCCCAGGCCTACCTCGACGCGTTGCCCGACGCCTCGGCCGCCGAGGCCATCGAGCTGCGCCGGCTGGCCGCGCAGGAGCTCTTGCGCTCGGGCCACATCGGCGACGGCATGAAGACGATCCAAGAGGTGCTCGACGTGACCGGCATGAAGCTGCCGTCGAGCCGCACCGGCGCGATGCTCTCGCTCGGCTGGCAGCGCGCGCGCATCCGGCTGCGTGGCCTCGACTTCGAGGAGCGCGACGCCTCGCAGATCGCGCCCGAGGTCTTGACCCGCATCGACGCCGCCTACGCCATCACCGCCGGGCTCGCGCTCGTCGACGCCATTCGCGGCGCGTCGTTCCAGGCGCAGCTGCTCCTCTTGTCGCTCGACGCGGGAGAGCCGCAGCGGGTGATGCGCGCGCTCGCCGCCGAAGCCTGCTTCGTCGGCTTGCGCGGCGCCGCGGCGGCGTCGCGATCGGCCGCGGTGCTGGCGCGGGTAGACGCGTTGGCGCGCAAGCTCGACACGCCGTTCGCGCGGGCCATCGCCAGCGGCGCGACCGGCATCATCGCGCACTTCGAAGGGCGCTTTGCCGCGTCGATCGAGCCGCTCGAGCGCGCCGAGGAGCTGTTCCGCGACCGCTGCTCGGGCGTGTCGTGGGAGCGCTCGACGGGCCAGATCTTCCACCTCTACTCGCTGTCGATGCTCGGCCGCATCCGCGAGCTCGTGCGGCGCGTCGACGAGCTCATCGCCGAGGCGCGCGCGCGTCGCGATCTCTACGCGCAGACGAACCTGGCCGTCACCATCGGCCATCAGTGTCACCTGGCCGAGGATCGCCCCGACGAGGCGCGGCGCAGCGTGCGCGAAGCGCTGACGCGCTGGAACGCGCCCGACGAGTTCCACATCCAGCACTTCAACGCGCTCATCGCCGAGGTGTGCACCGACCTCTACCTCGGCGAGGCGGAGTCGGCCTGGCAGCGGCTGGGAGCGATCGACCGCTTCCGCCAGGTGGGCCTCATGCGCGTGCAGACGGCGCGCATCAACGCGCTGTGGGCGCGCGCCGGCGTGGCGGTGGCGGCGTCGCGGCGACGACCGGAGCTCCTCGCCAGCGCCGAGCGCGACACGCGACGCCTCGAGCGCGAGGGCGTCCCCTGGGCCACCGCCGTGGCCACCATGATGCGCGGAGCGATCGCCGCCGCTCGCGGGCAGCTCGACGCGGCCGTCGAGATTCTGGGCAAGGCGGAGCCGCTCCTCGAGGCCAGTGGCCTGGCGGCGCAGCTGGCGGCGCTGCGTTGGATGCGCGGCCGCGTCGCCGGTGGCGACCTCGGCCGGCAGCTGACGGCCGCCGCGATCACCTACTTCGAGACCGAGGGCGTTCGCAGCGCCGAGCGTTTCGCCGCCTTCTACATGCCGGGCTTCGCGGGTTAGCCGCCCGCGACTTGCTCACGGAAGCGTCGTGGCGAAGTCGGAGAGTCCGCTGGCCGACTTCGCCAGGAACGGGCGAAAGCGCGCGTCGCCGTCGACGGTGACCTTGAGCCACGAGACGGCGTAGGGACCGGGGATCGTCGCCGGCGTGATCGCGGACGTGTGCGGGCCGTTGGCGATTTCGACGTACTGCTTGAGGATCGTGCTCGACATCGAGTCGTACTGGCGCCGGCCGTGTTGCGCCGGCGGCGCCGTCGTGTCGCTCTGTCCGGTCAGGATCAGCGTCGGCGCGACGATGGCGCTGAAGCTCGTCGTCGGGTCGTACGGATTGAACGCGAGCGCGGCGGTGACGTCGGTGGGGTGCGCGTTGGCGATCGAGATCGACGCGCCGCCGCCGAGCGAGTGGCCCGAGGTGACGATGCAGCTCGACAGCTTGCCGGCGAGCGGACTGCCGCTGCGTGTGTTTTCGCCCTTGATCGCGGCGATCGCGGCCCACATGCCGTCGGCGCGCGTCGCCTCCGAGTCGTTGTTGGTGTCGTTGGCCTCGACGAAGACGGCGACATAGCCCCAGGAGGCGAAGCGCTGCGCCCACGGCTGGAGGTATTGCAGCACCTCCGTCAGGCCGGGCGAGATCATGACGACCACGAACGGCCCGCTCGCGTTGGTCGGATAGAAGACGGTCAGGCTCTTGTACGCGGTCGAGCTCGGCAGGCCTTGCGTGTAGGAAGTGACGGCATGCGGGCCGTCGCTGCCGATCGACGCGGCCGTGGGCGGCGTGGCATCGAGCGGCGCGCCGCAGCGGCTGGTGGTGGGAACGCCGCCGTCGCCGGACGGGATCGTGCCGCCGTCGTCGGCGGTGACGCCGAGGTCGCTCGCGGCGACGACGGCGAGATCGGCGGCGCTGCCGGGCGAAGGCGAGCCGTTGCCGCCGGTGCCGCCGTTATTGCCGTTGGGGGCGCCGGGCGCGCTCGAGCATCCGACGACGACGGTGAGCACGAGGCAGGCACAAACGCGAGCGGACATCATCTCCCTCCGAAATGGGTGCGAATCGACGTGAAATCGGCGTGCGATCTCGCGCGGCGCTCGTGCAACCGTCGCGCCGTCCGTGCGGTCGCGCGCACGCAGCCAAGAGCCGCGCGAAATCGAGCGTCTGCCGCGGCTGCACTCTGGAGGTTGCGGCCGCCGGTCGAGAGTCGCCAGGGCAGCTCGCCGCGTCACCGTGGCGGACCGTCACGCTACTGGGGGGCCGGTCCCCGTGCCGGGCCGGTAGCGCGAGCTCAGTTGTCGGAGGAACGGCCGATGAGGAACGAGAGCTGACTGTTGACGGCGAGGCCGAGCATGCGCAAGCGGCCGGGTTTCTCGGCGACGAGCGAGCCGGCGCTCCAACGCGCCTTGGTCTCGAGACGGCGCAGCTTGCCCGACGAGGTCTTCGGCAGCGTTCCCGGCGGCACGACGACCACTTCGTCGACCATGACACCCAACGCCTCGTGCACGTGACCGCGCACCGCGCGCGCGATCGCGCCGTCGTCGGCCTGCCGCGCTTCGGCGACGACGACGAGCGCCTCGGCGCCGCCGGGGCCGGGCGCGCCGAAGGCCACGACGTTGCCGGTCCGCACGTCGGGCATCTTGCTGGCGAGCGCTTCGATGTCGTGCGCGTGCACGTTGCGGCCGCGGACGATGATGACGTCCTTGATGCGTCCGCACAGAAAGAGGTGGCCTGCCGAAAGGTAGCCGAGGTCGCCGGTGCGCAGCCAGCCGTCGGCAGTCCGCGAGGCGCGCGTCGCCTCCGGGTCGTGGATGTAGCCCGGCGTCACCGACGGACCGCGCACTACGATCTCGCCGACGCGCCGATCGCCGAGCGGCTGGCTGCTGTCGGGATCGCGCACGGCGACTTCGAGGCCGGGCATGGCCACGCCCGACGACGGAATTCGCAAGCGACCGAGTCCCGGAAGGACCTCGCGCGCCGCGCGCTCGGCCTGCAGCGCCGTCGCGTCGACCTCTTCGGTGTGCAGGCCGGTGCCGTACGGCGTGAACGAAACGGCCAGCGTCGCTTCGGCCAACCCGTAGGCCGGAACCAGCGCCGTCGGCTCGAGCCCCGCCGGCGCGAAGTGTGCGGCGAAGGTCTCGAGCGTCTCGGGCACGATCGGCTCGGCGCCGCAGATGAACACGCGCATGGTCGAGAGGTCGAGGCCCGACGGATCGGCGATCCGCTTCTTGCACAACCCGTAGGCGAAGTTCGGCGCCGCCGTGTGCGTGCCGCGATGCGTGCCGATCGCCTTCAGCCACAGCCGCGGATCGCGCAGGAAGGTGCGCGGCGACATGACCGCCAGCTCGATCTGCAGCGTGATCGCGTTCAGCACCGTTCCGATGAGGCCCATGTCGTGGTAGACGGGCAGCCAGGTCACGACGGCCGACTGCTCGTCCATCCGCGACGCGGTGCGGATCATCCACAGGTTGGTCGCGAGGCAGCGGTGCGTGACCGAGACGCCTTTGGGCGCCGCGGTCGATCCCGAGGTGAACTGCAGAAACGCGAGATCGTCGGGCCCGACGCGCTCCGGCGTCGCCGCAGCGGACGACGAGACGGCGCCGAATCGCCGCACCGCTTTCACCGTCGGGCAGGTGCGCAAGAGCGTGCCGAGGAACGGGTACACCTGCTCGGCGGCGACGACGAGACGCGCGCGCGATCGCGTGGCCACGTGGCCGACGAGCTGGAGGAAGGCCGGAACCGCCTGCGCGGAGACGGGCGGATACACCGGCGCCGGCGGACAGCCGGCGGCGATCGAGCCGAGGATGGCGATGATCGCGTCCTTCGGATCGGTGAGGATCAAGACGAGCGGATCGCCCGGGGCCATCTTGAGCGTGCGCAAACCGGCGGCGAAGCGCAGCGCCTGCTGCCACAGCTCGTCGTAGCTGAGCCGCTCGGGCCGACCCTTGCCGTCGTAGAAGGTGACGCCGCGCGAGCGAATGCCGGCGAGCGCGGAGAGCGAATCCATCAGCGTCGCCTGCGAGAGGTCGACGGTCGCGATGTTGTTCGTCATCGAATGCGGCTGTATCGCGGCTCGTCGCACGGCGTCAACGATCACGGATCTGCGGTCCGACCAATTCCTCGATCGGCATTGACGGTGAGGCGATATTCGTGGTATTGAAAATGGATAAATGACCTCGTGCGTTGAAATCCGTTTCGCCGTTTTCAGCGCGAGGATTTCCGGCCCGTAAACCTGGCGTTCGAACAGGTTTCGGGGCCGGAGCCGAGAGGTTTCCGGCCTTTTCTTTTTTTGTGCTCACCGACGGAGAACTTCGATGACGGGTCGGGCTTCACATTCTGTGGTCGTACGCTGGGAGGCTCCCGCCTCATAAGGTTCCCGATTTTCGGGACATATGAGAGCCGGGGCCGAAAGGTTCCGGCTTTTTGCTTATTTCATAGCCTATTTCACGCGCACGAAAGGAGGACACCATGAGTACGAATGGGAAGGCATCCAAGTCGATTGGCATCCGAGCCAAGGAGCTCGGGCGGCGTGCAGTCGCCGGCGTCCGCCGGCGGCCGTGGGTGAGCGGGTTCGTCGCGCTCGCGGCGATCGTGCTCGTCTCGGGCGTGTTCCTGCACGCGAGGATCCAGCGGATGTTCGCTGGCCCTGCGCCGGGCATCGCCGAGCTGCAGAGAGACGCCACGGCCGGCAATTCGGCCGTCACGTGGCGCGCGCTGGGACACGCAGAGTTCGCCAAGGGCCACGTCGTCGCCGCGCTCAAGGCCTATGATCGCGCGCTGTCGCTCGATCAGACGGCCGCCGACGAGCAGATGCGCACGAACGTGGTCGCGGCCTACTACGGCAAGGCGCAGCCGGCTGCGCAGGACTTCGTGGTCCGCCACAAGTGGGTCGACGTGACGCCGCGCCTCGAGCGGCTGACCGACGACGGCGACTACCGGGTCCGCTGGGGCGCGATGAGCACGCTCGAGAAGCTGGGCAGGACGTCGAAGTACGATTATCGACGGGCGCTCACGGCCGATCTCGAGTCGCCGCAGTGCGAGGTTCGTCGCAAGGCGACCGAGCGGCTGGGCGCGCTCGGCGACCAGCACGCCATCCAGAGCCTGCGCATCGCGAAGAAAAAGGATCACGACGCGACGCCCTGGTACAAGGCGAGCTGCCTCGGTAGCCGCCCCGACAAGGCGGAGAAGCAGATCCTCGCCAAGTCCACGCGCAAGGCGTAACCCAAAGGCGCGGGGAGGTCGGCCGTCGGCCTCCCCGCGCGTTCTCTTCTTTCGGCTGCCGACGGTAAACGGATCGTAAGGTCCGTTGTAGCGTTGCGGCAACACGCCTCGTCCCCGCGTCGAATCGCCCCGGAGAATCCTCACCCCGTCGAGCGCCGACTGCACTTCGCAGTGGGCAGAACTCGACGGCAGAACGCACAGTTGCGTCTCACGCGCGACCGCGCCGGCGGCCGATCCGTCGGGCGCGAACGTTGCAGGCGCATCGCGCGGAGGAACCGCGATGCGTCACGCGATCGTCTACGCCTTTGTCTCCGTCATCGGCGCCGCCGGCTGCGGCTCGCCCATGATCAACCACGGCAGCGGCGGCAATGGCCCCACGACGACGCCGAGCGGCGGCGGTGGCGGCGCTGCCGGCGGTAGTGGCTCCGGCGGCGGCGCGGGCGGCGGTCCGTGCACGCCGGCCGATCAGAACAGCGACGGTGACGGCGACGGCTACACCCCGGCGCAGGGCGACTGCGACGACTGCAATCCGACGGTGAATCCGGGCGCCCTCGAAATCGCGGGCAACAACCAGGACGACGACTGCAACGGAATGACCGACGAAGCGCCGCCCACCTGCGACAGCTCGAACGGCGGCATGAGCGACGCGACGTCGATGGCGCAGTCGATGGAGCTGTGCGACCCGCGCTTCTTCAAGGGAGCGATGACCAACGGTCCGTCGGACATGCGAGCGCGCATCGTGACGAGCAAATTCGGCACGGCCGTGACCCCGAAGGCGGGGGCGAACATGACGCTGGTGTCGACGGGCCTCGCCGTCGACAAGTCGAGCACCAGCTTCGTCGAGCCGCAGGACGGAACCGACCTGAAGAACAGCGGCACCAACCCGCTGCCGAATCTCATGGGCGCTTCGAACTGCGGACAGGGCGGCTCGGTGTCGAAGGTGCAGGACTACACGGAGGTCGTCGTCCAGCTCAAGGCGCCGACCAATGCGCAGTCGTTCTCGTTCCAGTTCCAGTTCTTCTCCGCCGAATATCCGGAGTTCGTCTGCACGAATTACAACGACGAGTTCCTCGTGATCGTGCAGTCGTCGAAGACGTACACGCAGGCGACCAACATCTCGTTCGACGCCAAGAAGAACCCGATCACGGTGAACAGCGGCTTCTTCATCGTCTGCCAGAACGGCACCTCGGCGCAGACGATGAACTGCACGCAGCCCGTCACCGCCATCGCCGGCACCGGCTTCGACGATGACGACGGCGGAGGCGAGCCCATCGGCGGCTCCACGGGCTGGCTGACGACGACGGCGCCGATCGCGCCGGGCGAGGACGTCACGCTGCGCTTCGTCATCTTCGACGAGGGCGACGGCATCTACGACTCGTCCGCGCTCATCGACAACTTCCAGTGGGGCGCGACGTCGGTGACCGGTCCCACGACGGGCCCGATCGGCTGACGCTTCTCAGCCGTGCTGCGACCACACGGCGGCGTTCGGGACGGTGAAGCTCCGCGCGCCGTGCGCGAAGGTCGCCGTCAGCGTCAGCCCGTCCGCGGAGACGGCGAGCGAGGTGATGCCGGCCGGCAGCTTCGCCAATTGATAGAGCTGCATCCCGCGCGCTGCGTCCCACACCTTGACCACGCCGTCGGCGTCGCCGCTGGCGAACACGCTGTTGTCGATGAACGCGAGCGTCCGCGCGCCGCCAGACTGCGGGAGCGCGGCCTCGTTGCCCGAATCGAACAGGCGGTCCGCGATCACCGCGGGGACGATCGCGTCCTGCGTGGCGGTCACGACGCGGTGTCCATCGCGCGACATCGCCAGCGCGACGATCGGCGCCTCGCGATCGAACGCCTTGCCCTTCTCGCCGGTGGCGATCGACGTGACGATGATGTCCTGGTTGGGCCCGGCGTGGTTGCCGCTCGTCACGAGGAGGTCACTGCGGTCGGCCGCGGTCACCGCCAGGCGCGCGTCGAGCTTGTCGGCGAGCGCCTTCGCCGGCGCGGGCAGCGGCGAAGGGGTGATCGGCTCGGCCGCCGCGCTCGCGATCGGCGGCGGCGAGGGCACCCCCGGTCGCGGGAGCGTGGCCGCGCCGCCCGCGGTCCAGCGCAGGTGCGTCCCGCCTTCGCTGGTCGCGTTGCTGTGGAGCTTGACCACGAACAGCCCGGTATACGGCGCGGCGAAGGTCGCCCCGTAGGTGCCGTCGGTCTCGGGCAACCACGGCCGCTCCCAGCTCCTGGTCAAGAAGGGAAAGCTCGTCGTGTTCTTGATCTCGATCGTTCCGCCCCAGCCTTCGTCGTTCGACGACCACGACAGCGTCTCGCCGTGCCGCAGCGCCACCGTGTACGGCAGGTGCTCGAACGGCGCCATCCTGTTCATCGGGACGCCGACGTTGGGCTCCCAGTAGGAGAACATCTGGCGCGGCGGTCCCATCGATTGGCGATACGACAGGAACACGTTCTCGCTGTCGAGCGACGAGCAGCCACGTCCGATCAGTCCGAAGATGACGATCGCGCCCAGGCTCCACGTCGCGGCCGAGGGCAGGCCGGCGCGGGCGTCGGCGCGTAGCTTCCCCGCGAGCTCGACGGCAGTGACGATGCTGCGATGAAACGTCTTCTCCTTGGCGCCGAAGCTCGCGAGCCACTCGCGCGGCAGCGAGACGATGTTGTCGGCTCGACAGTAGGCACAGCGCACGCCCCAGGCGCCGGGCGGCACGTCGAGGGCCGCGCCGCATTCGCGGCAGGTCGCGGGGAAGCCGGGCTTTTGCGGCGGAATCGCGGCGAGGTTCGCCTGCAACGAGCGCTTGATCTGCGCGAGCGAATCGAAATAGCTGAACGCCCACATCGGCAAGAGGGCGCCGACGACGACGAGCACGACGAAGCCCGCGTACACCGTGCCACCGCCGAACCGATCGATCAGATCGATTCGGATCAGGCCCGCGAGCGCGTGCAGCACGAGCTCGAGCGCGAACCCGGCGAGGAGCATCAGCGAGGCGCAGACGGTCAGGATCGCGACCACGACGCCGAACAGCGCGGTCGTCGCCAGCTCGGCGAACCGGGCCCAGATGCGCAACGCCGCCGAGGGCGGGCTGCCGAGCTCGCGATAGAGCTCCTCGGCGCGATCTTGATCGGCGGTTCGTTGCTGCTCGGCGTCGCGCAGCTCCCGATACTCGGGGGGCAACGGAATCGTGGCGTGACAGAAGGTGCAGATCGCGGTGTCGCCCTGGCCGAGCGGCACCGGCGCATCACACGATGCGCACCGGAGCGGCGCGATCCGTGGGCTCACCGGCTCATCGTCGCGCGGAGTGGCCGCGAGCTTGGCCGCGCGGGCCAGCGCCTTCTGTCGACCACGAGCCATCGTTCCACGATAACCCAGGCGCGCTGAAATGCGCAGTCAGCCCTCGCGGGTGAAAGCGGGACGCGGGTGCGCTAGGCTCTCGGGATGATGCGGCGGGCGGTGCAGTGTGGTTGCTTCGTGATCATGGTCGCGACCGGATCTTTCGCGGTGGCGCAGCGGACGGGCGGCGGCGGACAGCCCGGCGGAGGCGGCGGGGCGGGGCCGTCGCCCGAGGAGCGGCAGCGCGCCATCAACAGCAGGCAGTGGGCGGAGGACATCGAGAAAATGCGCGCGCAGGCGCCGCCGCCGAAGCTGCCGACGATCCGTTTTCCGACGGAGAACGAGAAGCTCTTGGGCCGGCTGCGCTGGGCCGAGGATCCCAAGAAGGAGCTGGCGCAGTATCTCGACAAGCTGTGGAAGGGCGCCAAGGATGCGCCCGCGCGCAAGGTCGCGCTCGACGGATTCTGGCGCGACGCGGAGAAGCCGAAGTGGGCGCGCGCCGCGATCGAGGACTACTACCGCAAGCACGCCGACGGGACGGAGCTGCGAACGGCGCCCGATCCGGTCGAGTTGGCGAAACCGGCGGCGGCGACCGGGGCGGCGCCCGCGCTCACGGGCGCGCCGTCGCCTGCCGCGCCGCCGTCGCCTGCCGCGCCGTCGCCTGCCGCGCCGTCGAGCGCGAGCCCCAAGCCGGCGGCAGCCGCCGGCGCCGATCGCTGAGTCTGAGCGCCTTCGCTATTTGTCGTCGCGCCGCGCCAGCAACGCCTCCGCGACCTTCTCGGACAGCACCTCGCGGGTGAAGGGCTTCTGCAGGAAGCTGTCTTCGGGCGGAATACTCTCGTAGCGCTGGATGGTGTCGCCGGGATAGCCCGACATGTACATGACGCGTAGACGCGGATTCCGCTGGCGCAGCTCGTTGGCGAGCGAGCGTCCGTTGCGATGGGGCATGACGATGTCGGTGACCAGCAGCTCGATCGTCCCCGGGTGCGCCGCGGCGACGCGAACCGCGTCATCGCCGTCGCGTGCGGTGAGGATGCTGTAGCCGGCCGCGCGCAGCACGAAGGACACGAATTCGCACACCGACTCGTCGTCCTCGACGACGAGCAGCGTCTCGCCGCGTCCGCGCTTCAGCACGACGTCGCGCGCCAGCGGCGCCACCGTCGGGACGCACTCCGCGCGGGGCAGGAGCACGTCGAAGCGAGCGCCGCGCTGAGGCTGGCTCTCGACGAGGATGTGACCGCCGGCCTGCTCGACGATGCCGTACACCGTCGCCAGCCCCAGGCCGGTGCCGCTGCCGACCTCCTTGGTCGTGAAGAACGGCTCGAAGATGCGCGCGCGTGTCGCCTCGTCCATGCCGAGCCCGTCATCCTCGACGGTGAGGCGCGCCAACGGCGAGCCGTCCTCGCGGGCGGTGCGGCTCGTGGAGATGCGCAGCCTGCCCCCTTTGGGCATGGCGTCGCGTGCGTTGAGCGTCAGATTGAGGACCACCTGCTCGAGCTGGGCCGGGTCGATCTCGACGACGCCCGCGTCCGGGGCGAACGTCGTCTCGAAGCGCACGTCCTCGCCGATGAGCCGCTGCAACATCGGCAGTAGGTTGCGCACCGTGCCGTTGAGATCGATGACCTCCGGCCTCTGCACGCGCTGCCGGCCGAACACGAGAAGCTGCTGCGTGAGCGCCGCCGCGCGCGTCGCGGCGCGCTCGATGTGGCCGACTCGCGTGCGGTTGTCCGAGTCGGGCGGCATGGTGTCCAGCACCAGCGCGGTGTAGCCGAGGATCGCCGTCAGGATGTTGTTGAAGTCGTGCGCAATGCCGCCGGCGAGCCGCCCCAGCGCCTCCATCTTCTGTACGCGCCCCAGTCGATCGTTGAGCCGTTTGAGCTCGGTGACCTCGTGTACGAGCGACAGGATGCACGGCTGCCCGTCGAGATCGATGAGCTCGAGCGACATGATCGTGTCGTGGATGCGCCCCGCGCGATCGCGCATCGGCACCTCGAGGTTGCTGACCGAGCCGTTCGTCCGCAGGGCCTCGAACAGGGCCGTGCGGTCGCCGGCAGTCTGCACCCACAGGTTGAGCTCGTCGCCGGTGCGGCCGCGCATCTCGGCGATGCTGTATCCGGTCAGCGCCACCAGCGCCGCGTTGCCGTCGACGAAGCGCCCGTCTACCAGGCTGGTCACGCAGATCGCGATGGTCGACGCGCGAAAGACCTTCTCGAACCGCTCCTGCGATCGCCGCAGCGCCTCCTCGGCCTGCTTGCGCTCGGTGACCTCGGTGGAGATTCCGCCGACGGCGTGCACCTCGCCGGTCTCATCGACGATGGGGAACTTCAGCGTGAAGAAGGTCCGAACGCCGTCTCTGCCGGGATAGGTCCTCTCGAACTGTATCGGCCGGCGCTCCTCGATGACCTGTCGATCGATGGCCCGCAACGCCTGCGCGTGCTCGGACGGGATCACCGCCAGCTCCTCGAAGGCACGGCCGCGCAGGTCGGCGGCGCTGCTGCCGACGCGGCGCGCGTACTCGCGATTGACCAGCGCCAGCTTTCCGTCGCGGTCGGCGACGGAGATGAGCGCCGGAGAGTGCTCGAGGATCGCATGAAGCTGGCGCTCGCTCTCGGTGCGGGCGCGGAGCGCCGCCTCGGCGTCGGCGCGCGCCT
>Ga0070679_100003090_pt1 | contig 15217 bp, 12 predicted proteins | sample KBSC63BmetaG_FD_65652 | JGI IMG/M metagenome (GOLD analysis project Ga0070679, IMG submission 65652) | Corn rhizosphere microbial communities from Kellogg Biological Station, Michigan, USA - KBS C6-3B metaG | ecosystem: Host-associated > Plants > Roots > Rhizosphere | place: USA: Michigan... | reverse complement strand
ATCGTCAGACCGCCGTGGGCCAGCTCGCGGACGATCTCGAGCACGTCGCCGACCAGCTCGGGGTCCAGCGCTGCCGTGATCTCGTCCAGCAGCATCACCCGCGGTTGCATGGCCAGGGCGCGGACGATCGCCACACGCTGCTGCTGGCCGCCGGAGAGCATGTCGGGGTAGGACTTCGCCTTGTCCTGCATGCCGACGGACTCCAACAGGCGCTCGGCCCGTTCCAGAGCCTCTCGCTTCTTCACGCCGCCGACCCTGATCGGGGCGAGCATGATGTTCTCCAGCACCGTCATGTGCGGGAACAGGTTGTAGCTCTGGAAGACGATGCCGACGTCGCGGCGCAGGGCGTTCAGGTCGACGCCGGCGCCGGTGACGGTGTCACCCTCGATCCGGATCTCACCTCCCTGGATGTCCTCCAGCGCGTTCACGCAGCGCAGCAGCGTCGACTTCCCCGATCCGGACGCACCGATCAGGCAGACCACCTCGTGCCGCTCGACGTTCAAGGTCACGCCCTTGAGCACCTCGTGGTGGCCGTAGGACTTGTGGACGCCGTCGATCTCCAGGAAGGACATGACTACTTCCCCGCCTTTCGCGCGGCGTCGCGGTCGATCAGGTAGTCCACGAACCGCGCCTGCGGGATCGTGATGATGATGAAGAACGCAGCGACCAGGACCACGGGCGAGAGGTTGAAGAGCTGGGACTCCCAGAGCTTGGACACCAGCAGCGCCTCGGAGATGGCGGCTGTCGAGAGCAGGGCGGTGTCCTTCTGGAGACTGATGAAGTCGTTGAGCAGGGGTGGGATCACCCGACGCACCGCCTGTGGCACCAGGACCGTGCGCAGGGTCTGGACGTAGCCCAGTCCCAGGGAGCGAGCGGCCGCGCTCTGGCTGGGGTGGATCGAGGCGAGTCCGGCGCGGTAGACCTCGGAGACGTAGGCCGTGTAGGTCAGGGTCAGCGCGATGATGCCGAGGTAGGTGGTCGACATCGAGACGAACAGATGCACTCCGGTCAGCGGCAGCCCGAAGACGATCAGGAAGATCACCACGATCGCGGGGATGGCCCGGAACACGTCGCAGTAGACGATGGCGATCATCCGCAGCGGCAGCCCGGCACGACCGGGCAGCATCCGCACCACGGCGACGAGCAACCCGAGGATGAGCACGAGCACCTCGGCGACGCAGGCGACCCAGACGTTGGTCCAGAAGGCATGGATGACCTCGCTGAACGACTTCTTGATCGGCTCGCTCGCGAAGAAGGTGCTCGCAACGCCGCCCGAGTTGGCGAACAGGAAGATCAGCAGCCCCGCCACGATCAGGCCCGCAGCGGCGTACCCCATCGAGATGAGCGCTTCCTCACGCCCGTGGGCGGCCACTCGGCGCGCCGCCACCAGCTCGCCGTTGCCCAAGAGGGTCGAGCGTTCGCGTGACGCGGCGAACGCGCGAGCACACGGCACCCACGCGTACAGGGTGAGCACCACCAGCACGCCCCCGACCACGGTCGCCGCCGCCGCCTGGTGGTTGTAGTCCCTCAGCATGAGGGCCGCCTTGACCATGATCGCGGTCACGGCGACCGCCAGCACCAGCGCCACCCCGGCCAGGCTGGCGACCGGGCGGGGCGGAGCCGGTGTCGGTGACGGCTGGAGCTCCTCGTTGACGAGGCTCGACGCGCTCATCCCGGTCGAGCTACTTGATGGTCCAGATCGGCACCGCGGACGGGTCGCCGCCGAAGGCCGGACCCAGGTAGTCGCTGGAGAGGGTGTCGAGCGTCTTGTCGTCGATCATCGTCTGGATGCCCTTGTTCAGCTCAGCCTCGTTGGCCGAGCCCTTGGGGTAGATCGCGCCGTACTTCTCACCGGTCTTGTACTGACCCACGACCTCGAGCTTGTCGCCGGTCTGCTTGGCCTCCGCCAGCACGATCGCGGTGTCGAGGAAGTCGGCGTCGACCTGACCGGACAGCAGGCCCTGGTAGAGCGTCGGCGAGTCCGGGTAAGTCTTGGTCGAGGCGCAGTGGAGGTCGTTCTTCAAGAAGTCGACGGACGTGGTGCCGGCGTACGCCGCGCAGGTCTTCGAGGTGATGTTGTCCTCGGTGACGTCTGCGCCCTTCTTGATCAGCACCCCGATGTTGGAGTCGAAGTACGGCGTGGAGAAGTCGACGACCTTCGCCCGCTCGGGAGTGATCGAGATCTCGGCCAGGGCGAGGTCGAAGTCGTTGGTACGACCGGCCACCAACTGGTCGAACGAGACGTTCTTGACCACCAGCTTGCTCAGGCCTGCCATGTTGGCCAGCTCGGCGGCCATGCAGTACTCGTAGCCGTCCTTGATCGACTGCGGCGTCGTGCCGTTCCACCAGCCCGGTGCCGGGAGCGTCGTCTCGACGGTCAGCGTGTCGGGGACGGCCGGGGTGATCTTGATGGAGTTGGCCTTGCTGGTGATCTTGCAGTTCCCGTAGCTCCCGCCTCCTCCACCACCACCGGCGCTCGACGAGCTGGAGCCGCACGCGGCCAGGGCGACCGCGAGGACCGCGGCGCTCCCCACGCACAGAGTTCGCTTCAGAGACAGGGACATGCGGTTCCTTCCGACGGGCCGAGCCGAGGTTGCTTGGGAGCAGGCTTGTCTGCTGAGCCACATGAGTCAAGGACATTGGCCGCCGATTCCCCACACGATCGGGCACGGGAACCCCGGAAACCGCAGCAGAACGGCCACATCCCGAGGCTCCGGGACGGGCGCTACGGTGGCCGCATGACCGACCTCGCGAGCCTGACTCGGGAAGAGGCCGCCACGCGCGCCGCCCTGATCGACGTCCAGCGGTACGACGTGCACGTCGACCTGCGGGGCCTCTACGAGGGCGACCTCTGGGCGGCCACCTCGACGGTCTCGTTCACCTGCCACCAGCCCGGTGCCGCGACCTTCGTGGACTGCGTCGGCGACGTCCTGGCGGTCACCTTGAACGGCGAGGAGCTCGATCCCGCTACCGCCGAGCGGGGACGCGTCCCGCTGCCCGGCCTGCGTGCCGACAACGTCCTGGTCGTCTCGCACACCCAGGGAGACACCGCGTCCGGCACCGCCATCCGCAAGACAGTCGACCCGCTCGACAAGCTCGTCTACGTCTGGTCGACGTTCGAGCCCGATCGGGCCCGGTACGCGTTCGCCTGCTTCGACCAGCCCGACCTCAAGGCGCCCCACGCCTTCGTGGTCGACGCCCACGAGAGCTGGACGGTCACCAACAACTCCGCCCCCGACTCCGTCGAGGACCTGCCCGACGGCGGACGGAGGTGGAGCTTCGGGGACACGCCGACCCTCTCGACGTACGTCACCGTCGTCAACGGCGGCCCGTTCCACGAGCTGCGGTCCCGACGCGGCGGCTACGACCTCGGCCTGTACTGCCGGCAGTCGCTGCGACAGTTCCTCGAGCGCGACGCCGAGGAGCTCTTCGACCTCACCGATCGTGGTCTGGCGTTCTTCGGGGAACGCTTCGGCTCGCCGTTCGCCCAGGAGCGCTACGACCAGGTCTTCGTGCCCAACATGGGCGGCGCGATGGAGAACTGGGGGTCGGTCACCTGGACCGACAGCGTGCTGTACCGCAGCTCCCCCACCTACGGCCAGCGTGCGGTGCGGGCCCAGATCCTCCTGCACGAGATGGCGCACATGTGGTTCGGCGACCTCGTCACCATGCAGTGGTGGGACGACCTCTGGCTCAACGAGGCCTTCGCCTCGTGGGCCTCCAACTGGGCGGGCGTCAACTGCACCGAGTTCACCGACGAGTGGGCGACGTTCCTGGCGGGCGGCAAGATGGCCGGCTACCGGCAGGACATGTCCCCGGCGACGCACCCGATCCGGGGCGACGTCCCCCACGTCGCCCAGGCGATGGCCAACTTCGACGCGATCACCTACACCAAGGGCGCCAGCGTGCTCAAGCAGCTGATGGCCTTCGTCGGGGAGGAGCAGTTCGTCGAGGGTCTCCGCTCCTACTTCCGCGACCACGCGTGGGGCAACACGGTCCTCGCCGACCTGATGAAGGCGATCGGCGATGCGGCGGGGCGTGACCTCGACGCCTGGACCGTGGCCTGGCTCGACCGGGCCGGGACCGACGTGCTCCGCCTGGAGGGCGAGGCGATCAACGCCACCTCGCCCGACGACCTCGAGCCGCGGCCCCATCGCCTGGACATCGGCTCGTACGCCGTGTCCGGCGACCGGCTCGCGCTCGTCGCCACGGCGGCCGTCGAGACTTCCGGGGCGGTCACGCCCGTCACCCTCCCCGCGGCCGACCTCCACCTGCTCAACGCCTCCGACCACACGTTCGCCGCGGTGCGTCCCGACGCCGACTCGGTGCGCGTGCTCCTGCATCACGCTGCCGACCTCCCCGAGGCGGTCGACCGTGCCCAGGCGGTGGTCACGGGGTTCCAGATGCTCTCCGACGGCGAGCTCGGCGGTGACGTCCTGTTCGACTGCGTGCTCGACGTGCTCCTGCGCGAGAAGAGCCCCGCGGTGATCGAGCCGTTCCTCAACGTGGCGCTGGAGATCGCCCAGCGCTGGCTGCCGAGCGACCACATCGCGGCCGCGCTCGAGCGGCTGGCCGAGGTGGCCGCCCGGATCGCCGACGACCCCGACCACACCGTGCCGGCGCTGCGGACGCTCGCCGCCGCCGCCACCACCGACGCGGAGTTCGCGCGGCTCGACCGGGCCGCCGAGCACGACGTCGACCTCGCCTGGCGCGTGGCCATCCGTCGTGCCGCGCTCGGGACGTACGACGAGAAGCATGTCGAGGCCCTGCTCGCGCGCGACCCCGACCCCGATGCCGGCGTACGCGCGCTCGCCGTGCGCACCGCACGCCCGTCGACGGAGGCCAAGGACGAGGCCTGGTCGGAGCTGTTCGAGAAGAAGAACATCCCCGGCGGAGCGATGCTCGGGGCGATGATCCGGGCCTTCTGGCAGCCCCAGCAGGAGGAGGTGCTGCTCCCCTACGCCGACCGCTTCCTCGACGAGATCCCCGACCTCGCGGGCGGCGGGATGTTGACCGTCTTCGGGCTGATGTTCGGGATGTTCCCCCAGGTCGCGGACGAGGAGTTCGTGGCCCGTGCGCAGGACATGGCCTCCGGACCCGAGTGCGACCCGACCGTCCGGGCCGCGCTGCTCATCGGCACGGACACCCTGAGCCGCATGGAGCGAGCCCGAGCCGCCTGAGCCGCACGCCCGGCCGGCTCACCTCACCGTGCCTCGACGGGCTCCCTGCGCAGCTTGGACTCGTCGATCGGGAACCGTTCGGCCTTCTGCCGCTCGATCGCCGCGCCCACGAGCCCGGCGAAGAGGGGGTGGGGGCGAGTGGGCCGCGAGCGCAGCTCGGGATGGGCCTGCGTCCCGACGTAGTAGGGATGCACCTCGCGGGGCAGCTCGACGAACTCGACCAGGTCGAGGTCGGGGTTGGTGCCGGAGAACACGAGCCCGGCCTGGGCGAGCTGGTCGCGGTACCCGTTGTTCACCTCGTAGCGGTGACGGTGACGCTCCTGGATGCGGGACTCGCCGTACGCCTGCCGCACGATCGAGCCGGCGGCCAGCTCGGCGGGATACAGCCCCAGCCGCATCGTGCCGCCCAGGTCGCCCGCCCCCTCGACGTACGACTTCTGCTCCTCCATGGTCGCGATCACCGGCTCCACGCAGTCGGGGTCGAACTCGGTCGAGTCGGCCTTCTCGAGGCCCGCCACGTCGCGGGCGTACTCGATGACCATGCACTGGAGCCCGAGGCAGAGACCGAGCGTCGGGATGCCCTGCGTGCGGGCGTAGGTGAGAGCCCCGATCTTGCCCTCGAGCCCCCGGACGCCGAACCCGCCCGGGACGCAGATCGCGTCGACGTCGTGGAGGTTGCGGTGGGCGCCGGCCTGGTCGGCGCACTCGTCGGAGGGGACCCAGCGGATGCGCACCGCCGACTCGTGCGCGAAGCCGCCGGCCTTGAGGGCTTCGGCCACCGACAGGTAGGCGTCGTGGAGGTCGACGTACTTGCCGACCAGGGCGACCGTGACCTCCTCCTGGGGGTGGTGGACCTTGCGGAGCAGGTCGTCCCAGGTCGTCCAGTCGACGTCCCGGAACGGCAGGTCGAGGCGACGTACGACGTAGGCGTCCAGGCCCTCGCGGTGCAGCACCTTGGGGATGTCGTAGATCGACGGAGCATCCGCGGCGGTCACCACCGCGTCCTGGTCGACGTCGCACATCTGCGAGATCTTCTTCTTGATCCCCTCGGGCAGCTCCCGGTCGGCGCGGCAGACGATCGCGTCCGGCTGGATGCCGATCGAGCGCAGGGCGGCCACCGAGTGCTGCGTCGGCTTGGTCTTCAGCTCACCGGACGGGCCGATGTAGGGCACCAGCGACACGTGAAGGAAGAAGCAGTTGTCGCGACCGATGTCCTGGCGCACCTGACGGGCGGCCTCGAGGAACGGCAGGGACTCGATGTCGCCGACGGTGCCGCCGATCTCGGTGATCACGACATCGGGGCGCTCGCCGCCCGCCTCGTCGGGGTCACCCATCGCCCGGATGCGGGCCTTGATCTCGTCGGTGATGTGCGGAATCACCTGGACGGTGTCGCCGAGGTAGTCACCGCGCCGCTCCTTGGCGATGACGCTGGAGTAGACCTGACCGGTCGTCACGTTGGCCCGCTGGCCGAGGTCGCGGTCGAGGAACCGCTCGTAGTGGCCGATGTCGAGGTCGGTCTCCGCTCCGTCGTCGGTGACGAAGACCTCGCCGTGCTGGAACGGGTTCATCGTCCCGGGGTCGACGTTCAGGTAGGGGTCGAGCTTCTGCATCGTGACCCGGAGGCCACGCGAGCTCAGGAGACGGCCCAGGCTCGAGGCGGTCAGCCCCTTGCCGAGCGAGGAGGCGACGCCCCCGGTGACGAACACGTGCTTGGTGACGGACGCCTGCTTCACGGAGTTCCATCCTACCCGAGGGGGACCGCGCCGTCCGAACCCGACGCACCGAAGGCACCGCCTCGGGTGGTCCAGGCGCGCTCCAACCCGAGTACGGCGGCGATCCGTCCGGCGGCGGTCTCGCTGCCGTCGACGGTCGTCACCCGCTTGGTCACGCCGTCATCGGCGAGACCCGCGAGCACCGGGTCCTCGCTCGGCGCCACCGCCACCACGCCTCGCGCCCCGGCCGCGAGCCCGGTCACGAACCCGTCGGCGATGGCCTGGTTCACCGGTGAGCCGAGCACGACCACCACCAGAGGAGCGCGTTGCGGGTCACCGGTCGGGAGCGTGAGCAGCTTGGCCGCGGCCAGGCTCTGCCGCACCGCCGCGGAGTCCTCGTCGGGCGGGGCGCCCGCACCGCCCTTCGTCGCCACGGCGACGGCGACGAGCTGCCCGATGCGTGGGTAGGTCGAGGCCCGAGGGTCGATCCTGCCCTTGACCTGCTGGGCGAGCTGCGAGCCGAGGGTGTCGACCAGGCTCTTCTGGGAGGCCTCGACCAGCTGGCCGGTCACGGCGTACGTCGCCGACACCTGTCCGCCGGCGGCCCGCACCTGTTGCGCCAGGGCGTTGACGGTGGCGTTGGAGGAGCCCGGGAGCCTCACGATCGCCACCGGCCGGCGCGAGAGGCCATGACCGTAGAGCCTGCCGGCCGTCGCCTCGGCGAAGGCGTCGCCGTAGCCGGCACCGGCCGCCGGACGGACGACGCGCGGGCCCGGGGACGCGCTGGACCTGGTGTCGGTCAGGGGTCCCGCCCCGAGTGCGACGCCCGTGGCCAGGGCCAGCAGGACGGCGGTGAGTGGGACGGCGTACGAGCGGTGGCGGATCACGACAGCCGACCGCCCAGGAGCTGGTCGAGCTGGTCGCGGAGGTCGAGCATCCACTGATGGCCCACGTCGGTCGCCGCCAGCGCGACCCCGACGACGAGCAGACCGATCAGGAGCACGAGATAGGCGTGGCGGGCGCGCAGCTGCCCCGAGTACAGCATCGGGACCGCGGATGCGTCGACGAGTCGTGGACCGACCTTCAGCCGGGTGACGTAGCCACTGCCGAGGCCCTCGCGGCTGCCGTCGAGGAACTCCTCGAGCGTGCCGCGCAGCCCGACACCGACCACGGGGGTCGCCCCCAGGGCGTCGGCCATCAGCAGCGCGGCGTCCGCAGTCGTCGCGGACGTGCGCAGGGCGACGGCGCGGACGCCGATGCGGTCGAACCGTTCCGAGCCCGCACCGCCGGCGCGCAGTCCTCCGGGAGGCTCGGTGACGACCACGTCGCGGCAGGAGCGCAGCAGCTTGGCCGAGGGCAGCTCCTCGGCCCGCGAGTCGAGCACGACGACGTCGGGATCGAGCCCGGCCCGCTGGGTGACGGCCAGGCCCTCCCCAGTGGTGATCACCACCGGCTTGACCTCGCGCAGGTAGCGGCGGATGCGACGCAGCTCAGCGAGATCGTCGGGACCCTGCGCCACCACCACCACGGCACGCCCGCGGAGCCGCGTGCGCAGGCGCGGCACACCCTCGCCGTGGAGCACCAGCGCCTCGTCGCGACGTACGAACTCGGCGCTGTTGTGGGCGATCGTCTGGAGCTGGGTCACCATGCCCGCCTCGGCGGCTGCGAGCTGCTGCTCGACGTCCTCGGCGGTGAGCTCACGGCCCTGGGCCACGACCTGGTCGCCGACCAGGACCGTGCCCTCCCGGAGGACGATGCGACGTCCGTCGGCCACGGCAGCGAGCAGGTCACGTCCGTCGACCCCGCCGGCCTGGTCGACCATGGGGATCCGGGCGTCGAGCAGCACCTGTGGTCCCCGGTTGGGGAAGCGTCCGGAGATCATCGCGGCGCGGTTCACCACGGCGGCGACTCCGGCCTCGACCAGCGACTCCGCGGTCGGACCGTCGAGGTCGACCTGGTCGAGCACCGCGATGTCGCCGGGACGCAGCCGCGCGAGGAGCGCGGCGGTCCGGCGGTCGGTCCGAGCGGTCCCGGCCAGTCCGCTGTCGGCCTGCTGGCGCGTCCTGAGCTTCACCACCGACTCATCCTGTCAGCCACGGGTGGCCCGCCCTGGCAGGTGCGAGCCCCGGCGCGTCGGGCTCAGGAGCCGCTCACCGGCCCGGCTGACCGGCCGCCTCCAGCAGCTCGCGGGCATGGGCCAGGGCGGTCTCGGACCCGTCCATGCCGGCGAACATCCGCGACAGCTCATGCTCGCGTCCCTCGGCGTCGAGCACCGTGAGGTCCGACGTGGTGACCGACCCGTCGCTGTCCTTGTGGACCACGACATGGCGGTCGGCGAACGCCGCGACCTGGGGCAGATGGGTGACGACCAGCACCTGCGCCGTCCGTGCCAGGGCCGCCAGGCGCCGGCCGACCTCGACGGCGGCCTTGCCGCCCACTCCGCTGTCGACCTCGTCGAACACGAACGTCGGCACCGGGCTCGTCCCGGCCAGCGCGACCTCCAGGGCGAGCATCACGCGCGACAGCTCGCCGCCCGAGGCTCCCTTCGCCAACGGCCGCGGCTCGGAGCCGGTGTTGGCGGCGAGCAGCAGCTCCACCTCGTCGACGCCCGACGAGCCGAAGCGCAGCGTCCGTCCCTCGACCGGCAGTCCGTCCTCGGCCTCGAGCTGCCGGACCTCGATCTCGAGCACCGCGTGCGGCATCGCCAGCGAGTCGAGCTCGCCGGTCAGCTGCCGGGACAGGGTCGCGGCGGCGTCCGCCCGGGCCCGGGACAGCGCGGCGGCCGCCGGCCCCAGCCGCGACCGGAGCTCGTCTCGCCGCTCGCCGAGTCGGGTGATCCGGTCGTCGGTGTCGTCGAGGTCGGCGAGGCGGGCGGCGGACGCCTCGGCCCACGCCAGCACCTCGGCGGCGGTCTCGCCGTACTTGCGGGTCAGGGCGGTCAGTGCCGCTCGTCGCTCGGACACGACGGCCAGCCGTGCCGGATCGGCCTCGAGCCCGTCGGCGTACGACGCCACGTCGGCCGCCACGTCGGAGAGCAGGTAGGTGATCTCCGCGACCCGGTCGGCGAGCTCGCCGGCTGCGGGGTCGTGGTCGCGGACGCCGTCGAGGAGGGTGCGGGCAGCCGCGACGGCAGCCAGGGCGTCCGGGTTGCCCTCGTCGGACGACAGCGCCTCGCGGGCCGACCCGGCCGCAGCCCGGAGGGTGTCGGCGTGCCCGAGACGCTGCTCCTCCTCGGCCAGCGCCTCGTCCTCGCCGGGCCGCGGCGCGACCGCCTCGATCTCCTGCACACCGAACCGGAGCAGGTCGGCCTCCCGTGCGCGCTCGCGCGCGGTCGCGACGACCTCGGCCAGCTCGCGCTCGGTGTCGCGGAGCTCGGCATAGCACGCGCGATAGTCCCCGAGCAGACCCGCGAGCGAGGCGCCCCCGAAGGCGTCCAGCGCGTCGCGCTGCGCCCGCGGCTGCAGCAGCCGGTGCTGGTCGGACTGGCCGTGCACGGCGACCAGGGGCTGGGCCACGTCCGCGAGCCTCGAGACCGGCACCGAAGCACCGCCCACGTAGGCGCGCGAGCGCCCCTCGGCGGACAGGTTGCGGGCCAGCAGCACGTGGCCGTCCTCGACCTCTCCCCCGGCGCCGTCCACCGCGGCGACCACGTCCGGCAGCGACGCGACCGCCAGTGAGCCCTCGACGCGGGCACTCGCACTGCCCACCCGTACGGCGCCGCTGTCGCCCCGACCGCCCAGCAGGAGGCCCAGCGCCGTCACCACCATGGTCTTGCCCGCACCGGTCTCGCCGGTGATCACCGTGAGCCCCGGCCCCAGCTCGAGGGTGGCGGACTCGATGACCCCCAGCCCGGTGATCCTGAGCTCCTCAAGCACCGCCGTCCCCCCGCCTGCGGCGCTCGCCGGCCCCGCGCCAGCCCTCGACCGAGAGGCCGAACTTGGCCACCAGCCGGTCCGTGAACGGCGCCTCGTGCAGTCGCACGAGGCGCACCGGACGCGCACCGCGTCTGACCTCGATCCTGGCCCCGCGGGGCAGGTCGACGCTGCGTCGTCCGTCGCACCACAGGACCCCCGCCGCCTCGGCGGGGGCGATCACCTCGACCGCCAGGACGGACGTCGGCGCCACCACCAGGGGGCGCGCGAACAGGGCGTGGGCACTGATCGGCACCATCAGCAACGCCTCGACGCCGGGCCACACCACCGGGCCCCCGGCGCTGAAGTTGTACGCCGTGGAGCCCGTCGGCGTCGCACAGACCACGCCGTCGCACCCCCAGCGCGACAGCGGCCGACCGTCGACCTCGACCACCACCTCGAGCATCCGCTCGCGGGCGGCCTTCTCGACGCTCGCCTCGTTGAGGGCGAAGCTCTGCCACACCAGCTCGCCGTCGCGGGTGACGCTCACGTCGACCGTCAACCGATCCTCGGCGGTGTAACGGCGCTCCACGATCGCGTCGATCGTGGCCGACACGTCCTCGTACTCGGCCTCGGCCAGGAACCCCACGTGCCCGAGGTTGACCCCGAGGATCGGCGTGCCGCTGTCGTGGGCCACCTCGGCCGCCCGCAGGATCGTTCCGTCGCCGCCGATCACGACCACGAGCTCGCAGTGGGCGCTCGGGTCGCCGGGTCCGGCGAGCTCGACGTGGGGGTTGCCGGTCAGACCGAGCGCCTCGGCCTCGTCGCCGAGCAGTCGGACTCGGATGCCGTGTCCGGCGAGCGCGGCCACCAGCTGCCCGGCGACGTCGTGTGCCGGGGCGCGCCCGGGATGCGTCAGCAGGAGGACGCGCCGGTCTTCGCTCACTCCGTCACCTTCTCACCCGCCACCCCCGGGGGCCCGGCCGACACCACGGCCGCGATCGCCCCGGCGTCGACCCGGGGCGCCGCCTGCCGCAGCCAGAGGAAGAACTCGACGTTCCCCGACGGGCCGGGCAGCGGGCTGACGGTCACCGCGTGCGCTCCCCACCCGAGCTGGGCCGCGGCGTCCGCGACCGTCGTCACCGCCTCTGCCCGGAGCGCCGGGTCGCGCACGACCCCGCCCTTGCCGACCCGCTCGCGACCCACCTCGAACTGAGGCTTGACCATGAGCACGAGGTCGCCGTCCACGGCCGTCACCGAGATCAGCGGCGCCAGGACGAGCGTGAGCGAGATGAACGACAGATCGCCGACGACGAGCGCCACCGACTCTCCGACGACGGCGAGGTCGAGATCACGGATGTTGGTCCGGTCGTGGACGCGCACCCGCTCGTCCTGCTGGAGCCGCCACGCGAGCTGCCCGTATCCCACGTCGACCGCGACGACCTCCCGGGCCCCGTGCCGGAGCAGCACGTCGGTGAAGCCGCCCGTCGAGGCGCCCGCGTCCAGGCAGCGGCGGCCCTCCACCACGAGCCCCTGCGGCTCGAACGCTGCCAGCGCGCCGGCCAGCTTGTGCCCGCCCCGCGAGACGTACTCCACTCCACCGGGGATGCTGGGGTCGTCCGCGACCAGCAGCGCCACGTCGGTCGTGACCGCGGTCGCGGGCTTGGTCGCGCGCACCCCGCCGACGCGCACCCGCCCCTCGTCGATGAGCTCGGCGGCGTGGTCACGCGATCGGGCGAGGCCCCTGCGGACGAGCTCGGCGTCGAGCCGCAGCCGTCGCGGCGCCAAGGTCAGGCCGGGTGATCGGACTGCCCGGACATCGCGCCCGAGGGGCCGTCGGGGGTCCGGGACGAGACGTCGTCGAGGGCGGCTCGCAGGCTCGTGTGGGCACGCTCGAAGACCGCGAGATGCTCCTCCAGGGGCGCGCCCTCCACCTGGTCCACCGCGTCGAGCACCTGGTCCACCGCCCGCACCCCGGTGCGCACGGTCTGGGACCCCGAGCCCGGCTCGTGGTCCTCGACGGGTGCGGCCTGCTCGATCATGCGACGAGGCTACCCCGGCGCCGGCGAGCGGGCCGGAGGCGCCACCCCGGAGACGTCCGCCTGGCGCCCCACCTGGTCGAGGTGCTGCCACCCCGCCGCGGCCACCACCGTCCACCAGGCGTCGCGATCGGCTGCCGACGCGGCGTCTCCCTCGACCTGCAGGCGGCCCCCCCGGTCCACGCTCGCCGTCTGCGAACCCGCCGTGAACGAGTCGCCGTCGCGGGTCGCCCGCAGCCCCGGCCGGGTGAGGGCGGTCAGGTCGTGCCCGATGAACGTCGGCCGCTCGTCCGGGGCAGCGCTCACGACGTCGTCCAGCGAGCTCACTCCGGTCATCACCAGCAGCGAGTCGACCTCGGCTCGGTGCCCACCGGCGATGTCGGTGTCGAGCCGGTCCCCCACCATCAAGGGACGGGTGCCGGAGACGCGGCGCCGGGTCTCGTCGAGGAGCGGGCGCTGCGGCTTTCCGGCGACCTGCGGCTCGACGCCCGCGAAGTCGCTGATCAGCTTGACCAGCAGCCCGTGCCCGGGGGCCAGGCCGTTGCCCAGAGGCAGCGTCAGGTCGGTGTTGGTGGCGACCCAGGGCAGCCCCTCGCGGATCAGCGTGGCCGCGCGCATGATCACCCGCCACCGCACCTCGGGGGCGTATCCGGACACGAGGGCGACCGCCGACGCGTCGCCGACCTCCACCGGCGACAGACCCGCCTCCGTCAGCGCGGCCACCAGGCCCTCCGCGCCCAGGACGGCGATCTGCGCCCCGGGCCCGTGCGCCTCGAGCAGGACGTGTGCCGCGGCCTGGGACGAGGTCACCACGTCGCTCGTCGTCGCCTGGACGCCCAGCTCCCGGAGATGCTCGGCCACCTGCTCGGGGGTGCGTGCCGCGTTGTTGGTGATGAAGGCGATGTGGGCGCCGCCCGCCCGTGCCTCGGCGATGCTCTCGGGGGCGTGGGCTACGGCGCGCCCGTCGACGTAGACCACCCCGTCGAGGTCGAACATCAGCAGGTCGTAGGCCGTCGCGAGGGTCTCGCCACCCGATCCCGACACGGTCCAGCTCCTTGGTCGCAAGCCCTACGATGCACCGATGGAGTCCGGTCCACGCACGGTGCCGCCGTACGTCACCGGGCCCCTCGAGCTGAGCCCCTTCCGGGCGCTCCACCTCGCGCCTCGCCGCGTCGGCGACCCGGCGTCGGCCCGTGCCTTCGCGCGACCCTATCGCGCGGTGCGACAGCGTCTGGAGACGTGGTGTTCCCGAGGGCAGGCATCGCGCGCCGTCCGGGAGGCGCTGTTCCTCCACGAGTACTCCGACTCGGGCCTCACCGTGCGCGGCCTCGTCGGGTGCCTCGACATCTCGCACCCCGCCGCGACGGCCCAGCAGGCCCAGGTGCTGCCGCACGAAGGAGTGCAACCGCGCCAGGTGGGCGACCTGGCGCACCGGATGTCCGCGATGCGCCTCAACCCGGCCCCGATCCTGCTGGTGCACCGAGGACCTGCCGGCGTCCGCGACGTGTTGGCTCGGGTGCGGGAGACGCCGCCGGCCCAGGACTACCAGGACCATGCGGGCCAGCTCCACCGGATCTGGCCGATCACCGATCCCGTGCAGCTGGCGGAGCTCGCCACCGGGCTGGCGAGCGGTCGCCTGCTCGTCGCGGACGGGCATCATCGCTACGCGGCGTACGTCGCGTTGCACGAACGCGAGCCCAGCCTCGCCCACCGCACCGGGCTCGCCATGATCGTCGACCAGGACGACACCCCGCTGTTCGTGGGCGCCATCCATCGGCTGTTCCACGGCACGAAGGTCCCCGATCTGGCCCAGGCCGCCCAACGCTCGGGAGCGCGCGTGTGCACCATCGACGCGAATCGGGCGATGGCCGCCCTCGGGCCGGACACGTTCGTCCTCACCGATGGGCAGGACTGGGCGACCGTGACGCCCGAAGGGCCGGCCGACGGCGCCGTGGTCCGGTTCGTCAACCAGACCCTCGTGCCCGCCCTGTCTCGCGCCCCCTCGAAGGTCGCCCTGGCGCACTCGGCCGCCGAGGCCATGGAGCACGTGCGCCCCGGCCGCGTCACCGCCGCCCTCCTGCCGGCGGTGGACCTCGACACCGTGATGACCGTGGTGGGCCAGGGACATCTCCTGCCGGAGAAGGCGACGTCGTTCCAGCCGAAGCCCAGCCTGGGCTCGTTCATCCGTCTGCTCGACGAATGAGGCGTGCGCTGGACACCTCCACCTCGCAGCGCGACACCCGACCACCTCCCCCGGGAGCGAAGAAGCGGCGACGCAGGCTGCCCTTCACCTCGACCAGGTCGTCCTTGCCCCACTTCATCACCGTGCGCGCGGGTCGCTTGGTCCACACGACGCAGTCCAGGCTGTCGACCGTCACCCGCGACACGGGCGAGGGTGGCCGCCCGACGATCACCCGGAACTTCCACAGCTCGGA
>Ga0070679_100003089_pt1 | contig 15217 bp, 9 predicted proteins | sample KBSC63BmetaG_FD_65652 | JGI IMG/M metagenome (GOLD analysis project Ga0070679, IMG submission 65652) | Corn rhizosphere microbial communities from Kellogg Biological Station, Michigan, USA - KBS C6-3B metaG | ecosystem: Host-associated > Plants > Roots > Rhizosphere | place: USA: Michigan... | reverse complement strand
CAGCTCCGCTACGCCCGCGCGGATTCCCACACGTTCGGGTTCGGCGTCTGGCGGGACCTCGAGCGGTACGCCGAGCGCTCGGCGTGGCCCGCCTACTCCCCGACGCGGAATGGGCTCCGCTCGCAGCTCGGTCGACTCACCGGCCTCACCGGCATCACGAGCGCGAAGCGCCTCGAGGCGACGCCGTACGCCGTGACGAAGAACGTGCAGCGCACGATGGCCAACGGTCAGTTCCAGCGCGACCAGCAGATGAGCGTCGGCGGGGACCTCAAGTTCGGCGTGACGCCGAACATCACGCTCGACGCGACGGTCAACCCGGATTTCGGCCAGGTCGAGGCGGACCCGGCACAGCTGAACCTCACCGCGTTCGAGACGTTCCTCCCCGAGCAGCGCCCGTTTTTCGTGGAAGGCACTGGGTTGTACAAGTTCGCGCTGAACTGCTACATCGTCGTCGACTGCAGCACGAATGAAGGGCTGTTCTACTCTCGGCGCATCGGTCGCGCGCCGACCCTGGCGGACGACTACGGCGACGCCGACACCCCGACATCGACGCCCATTGCCGCGGCGACGAAGCTGACCGGGCGCACGACCCGTGGCCTGTCGTTCGGCCTGCTCGACGCCGTGACGCCGCAGGTGAGCGGCGTGCGCGACCTGACCGTCGAACCGCTTACGAACTATGCCGTCTTCCGCGGACAGCAGGACCTTCGCGGCGGGGAGACCAGCATCAGCTTCATCGGCACGGGCGTGAATCGTCAGCTCGACGACCTCACGCGGCCAGTGCTGCACGCGAGCGCGTACACCACGGGCGCCACGTTCCGCAACCGCTTCCACAACCACCAGTACGAGATCGCGGGGCAATTCGCGGCGTCGCGCCTCGCTGGGTCATCAGACGTCATCTCGGCCACGCAGCAGAACGCCGTCCACTACTACCAGCAGCCAGGCGACGACTACGACGTCGACTCCACGCGCACGACCCTGTTCGGCCACTCCGAGCAGCTCAAGATCGGGAAGTACGGCGGCGGCGTCACGCGGTTCGAGTCGAGCATCGTTAGGCAGTCCGCCGGGTTCGACGTCAACGACCTGGGCTTCCTCCGTCGCGCCGACATCCTGGACTGGAGCACATGGAGCGCGCTGACCTTCCAGGACGCGAAGTGGATCTACCGCTGGGCGCAGGTCAACGGGAACTACTGGCAGACGTGGAACACCTCGGGCACGCGGCTCGAGAACGCGGTCAACGTCAATGGCCACATGGGGCTCCGGAACAACTGGGACGTCCATATGGGCAGCACGTTCGGCAAGCTGACGCCGAGCTACTGCGACCGATGCACGCGTGGCGGCCCGGTGCTCCGCCAGTCACGCACCTATTCGCCCTGGGGCGGATTCAATACCGACAGCCGGCGCATCGTGTCGAGCGGCCTATGGACAAACCTCTGGTTCGGCGACGAGGGCAAGTCCCACGGGTATAGCCTGAGCCCCTACGTGAATCTGCGATTCTCGACGCAGTTCCAGCTCAGCCTCGGACCGAACTACACGCGCGATCACAACAACACGCAGTGGTTCGGCAACTTCATGGACAGCACCGGCGCCACCGCCGGGGTGACGCACTACACGTTCGCGCACCTGGATCAGCGCACGATCTCGATGAGCATGCGGCTCAACTACACCGCGACGCCGAATCTCACGTTCGAGTTCTACGGGCAGCCGTTCGTGTCGACGGGAACGTACGCGGACTTCCGCGAGGTGAGCTCGACGCCGGACGCGGCCAGGTACGACGACCGGTTCGCGGCATACTTGCCGCCGCCGGACACGAAGACGCAGTTCAAGTACACGCAGCTCCGAACGAACACGGTCGTCCGGTGGGAGTATCGTCCGGGGTCGACGCTGTTCGTCGTGTGGACGCAGGGCCGGCAAGATGACTCGAATCAGAATCCGGACCAGTCGTGGACGCACGACTATCGTGATCTGTTCGGCCTCCATCCGGACAACACGTTCCTCATCAAGCTGGCGTATTGGCTGAATCGCTAGTTAGGCGGCCGGCGGCCGGTGACTGGCGACCGGCGACCGGCGACCGGCGACTGGCGACTGCCCGGGACGGGCGACGAAGCGTGTCATCCCGAGCCGACAGGCGAGGGATGACACGCGTCCTGCCACCTGCCGCCCGCCTTATCGCTGTTTGACGAAATGCGCGATCCCGCCAAACCCGCGATAGCTACCTACGAGCGTGTCGCCACGCAGCTCGCCGCGGAATACTTCCACGGTGTCAGTGGATGACCAGTTCCGCAGGAACGACAGCTCGACCTTACCCTGCTTCACCGTGCCGAGGAGGCCGTCTATCGGCTCGTTAGGCGGCGTGAACGTGACGCGGCGCTCGAACCGGCCGCTCAGCGCATCGCCCTGATCGCTCCGCGACGACGGCGACTCCACGTACAGATGCAGCGCCAGGTATGGCGTGGTCCCCGCCTCGAGCCCCGTCCCGACGAAGTTGAATGTCCCGGCGATCGCCTCCGTCTGCGGCGCCACCACCTCGTACTCCACATACCTGAGCCGCACGAGCGACCCGAACACGCCGATCCCGCCGCGCACGCGATTCACGAGACCCGAGCCGGACAGCGCGTCGTTATGCGTCCGGAACCAGTCGTAGTAGTTCGAATCCACCGCCGACACCGTAACGGCTTGCGGGAAGCCCGGGATGAAAATGTGCGGCAGCACCGTCAGGTCGACGTTGCGGAGCCCACCCGGAAGACGAACACGCGTGCTGTCGGTGAAGAACGAGCGCGGCCCAAATGGCGTCTCGATTCGCACGAAATAACTCCGAGCCCCCGGGGATTTCGGCCACTCGAAGAACACCGTGTCACGCGAACGGTCGAACGTCGCCTGCTCCGCGACAGCCACCGCGACACCCTCCGGCACCGACGTCTCGGCCGCCAGGGTTTCACCTTTGACCGTCTGGACGGAGAGCTGGTAGTTGCCATCGGCAATGAGCGCCGATCCGGGCAATGAGAAGCGATAGATGCCTTCGCCTTTGCGATCATCTCGGACGCGGCTGTCTTCGACCGCCGTGAGCGTCTGACCGTCCGGCGTCGTCAGCGTCACGAGTGCTCCCGACTCGGCCACGCCCTCATCGGTAACGATCGGGTCGGCGAGATCGAACGGCGGCGCGAACATCCGCACCGTCCCGTTGCGCGTTCGCTCGAGCAGCACCACCTGCGACGATGCGCTGGCACTCAGCACGCCGTGCAGCGACACCATCGACGCCGTCGGTGGGATACCGGCCTTCTCGATCTCGCAGGCGGACACTGCCACGAGGAGCGAGACCGCCGCGGCAGAAGCGCGCGCGAAGCCGCGATCAGAAATCAATGCGCACCCCCAGGCTCGGAACGATCGGAAATTGTGAGATCGCCTTTCGGGTCGGCGTATCGGTGGAGTAGTCGTACCGGTAAATGAAGATGTTCTTCGCGTTGTAGGCATTCACCACGCTCACGTACGGCGCGACGATCCCGCCATGGACGTGAAACTCACGCGACGCATCGAGATCGAGACGGTGGTTGGCGGGAAAGCGCGCCCCGTTATGCGGACCGCCTAACGGCTCGACGTAGATCGGGGGATCGCCGGTCCCCCACCGGTCGCGCGATGGGTCGTACACCCGCCGCGCGATCTCGCCGACGATGGCCGTGTACGGCGTGCCACTCGCGTAACCGAATCGCGCCCCAAGCCGATACCTGGAGAGACGCCACGTGCCGACGACGTCGAGATCGTGCCTGCGATCGTGGCCGGGCGCCCACGTCACGCCATCGCGGCTGCGCGCGCTCACGCCGTACGTGTATGAGACCCATCCCCCCAACCCGGTCGCAGGCTGATACCGCGCGATCATGTCGACCCCGTACGACCGCCCCTCATCGGTGAAGAACTCGTCGCCGCGGATGGCAGGATCCTCCGACCAGTTGGCCTCCATCACGCGGTCGTAGTGCTTGAGATAGCCCTCGACGCGAACGCTCCCGTTGGGAATTCGTCGCTCGACACCCGCAACCCAGTGCCACGCGGCGGAAACTGGTGTGAACGAGTCACTCGCGACCCAGACGTCGAAGTAGCGGAGCGGTCCATCGCCCGCGAGCGACTGCATCCACTGCGTCGCGCGCCCGACTCCAAGGGTGAACGCGAGCTCCGGCGTCGCGAGGAACTTGACCGTGACGCGCGGCGACAGTGCAGCCCAGTCGCGGCCCGTGAGCGCTTCCGCGCGGAGCCCGCCGTCGACGATCCAGCGCGATGACACGCGCCACAGGTCCTCGATCCACAACGCTGCCGACGTCGGATGCTGCGTGATGTCGAAATCGGTGGTACCGGTTTGGGACGAGCTCGAGGAGTAGCGAAGGCGATGCGTCGCCAGCTCGTAGCCTAACGACGGGTCATGCTTCTCCCGATGCGCGTGCAGTGACCCGGCGAGGCGAAAATCGTGGACCTGATTGCGCTCTGCGAACGCACCGTCAGCGACATTCAGCAGCGTCGAGAAGTTCGATGTCGACACGCGCTGCTCGAACGTCGCGTTCTGCCCGAGACTCCAGCCGAACAGCGGAACCTGGGCGTCCGGGCCAAAGTTCTTCGCGAGCGCCACACCGAAGACGTTGTTGCCCCAATCGACTGCCCAATTTCCCTCTGCTGCGCGCGACGGCGTCGAATCCGCCTCGAGCTCGGCGAAGTTCGCGTCGAGGACGTCCTGCCCCGAGTACCCGGTGAACGAGACGCGCCAATTTCCGGGCAGCGCGTACGCCGCTCGGCCATGGAAGTCGGTGAAATGATAGGGAAGCACGTTGTTCGTGAACGCCGTGACGACGGCATCCGCGTACGTGCGACGCGCGGCGAGGCTCCACGTGCCGCGACCCTTCGCGAACGCGCCACCGACTCGCCCCGTCGCGGCGAGCGCGGAGAGATCCGCGGAGACGTGCACGCCGGGTCGCGCGTCATCCCGCGACCGGACGTCGAGCACACTGGAGAGGCGGCCGCCGTACCGTGCCGGGAACGCTCCGGAGATGAGCTCGATCCCGCCGACGGTCGCATCCATGAACGTGCTGAACAGCCCCCCCAGGTGGAACGGGTTGTAGATGGGGAAGCCGTCGATGAGGATGAGATTCTGGTCCGCCTCGCCCCCGCGAACCGTTAGGCCGGTGTTGAAGTCATTGCGCGCGACCACACCCGGGAGCAGTTGAACGGTGCGGATGACGTCCGGCTCGCCGATGCTCGGAACGCCCGCGAGAGCGGACGCTCCCATGGTGACCGTCGCGACGTTAGGCCGAGTGACGAAGGTCTCGACGTCGGTCGGAAGCGCGGACGTGCGCACCGTGGACAGCACGTGCGCCTCCGATTGCAACGTGACGTCCACGACCACCGTGTCGCCACCGCGAACCCGGAGGGCGTGATTCACGGTGCGGTAGCCGAGGAGGCGGACGTGCAGCGTCGATGCGCCCGCGGGCACGTTGTTCAGCCGATAGCGGCCGTCGGCCGCCGCGATGGTTCCCAGTGCGGTGCCGGTGACCGTCACCGAAGCGCCCCCGGCAGGCGTGGCATCGCCGCTGTCCGGTCGGATCAGTACCCGCCCGGTCACCACCCCCGTGCGTGAATTTTGCCCCAGGAGAGCAGCGGGCAGGAGACAGAGCAGCGTGAAAAGTGCGCCGACGGCGGCGTTTGACACAGGCAAGGCGGGTTCGGGTCGCCTATCATATGACGCCCACCCACTCCGAGCTAGCGCCTAACGGCCACAGCCCGCGCGCGGTACGCCATCCGCGTCATCTCGCGCGTGCCCCGAATCGCCACGGCCATGAACGCCAGCCCGACGACCGAGAACGCGACGAACGCCCACGGAATCACGCTCCGGCTTCGCAACAGATACGCGTCCGCCGGATTCCCGGGATCGTAGAATGCCGTGTACGTGCTCCCCACCCGGTAGCCCCCCGCGACACGACTCGCCCAACTCCCGCTGCGACTTTCGTTGAGCGGCGTCACGCGACTGGCCGTGTACGAGCGGTCATCGACGCGATAGCGATACACTACCACCGGCTCGTACGTACTGCCGTCCGAGTCCCTGTGCTCAGCTACGCGCGTGCTCAGCACGGTCGCGTCAACGGGCCGAAAGGCCGAGAGGCGATGCTGTTCCTTCGCGAGCATCCGCGTGCCGATGGCGAGAAAGACACAGCAGAACGCGCCCATGAGCCAGAAGAAGGCCCGACTCCGCCGCACGGTTCGCTCACCCTGCGGCGTCAACGCACCCGACCCCTGCACAGGACTCGGCTCGAGTCTCAAGAATTCGCGCACCAGATCCACCACGACTTGCTTCGAGGCGTGGCCGCTCGAGTAGTACGACGTCCACGGAATTCGCCGCTGGTCCGCGAGCGTGACCGCAATGCGATACGTGTTCCCATCGCTGGACGCCGATTCCTCGAGCGACACGTCCGCAACCTGGTCCAGCGGGATGATCTGCCGCTCGACTCTGCCGAATCGCTGGTTCGCGATGATGAAGACGCGCTCGGACCGGCTGAACGCGAACGTCTTGCGCGCGGGCAACACGATGAGCAGCACGCCGCAAAGCGCGATGAGAGAGCCAATGAGAATCGGAACGATGCCGCCGCGACCCTCAGGCTGCGCCAGACCGATGAAGAGGGCCCAGCCGCCAAGCGCGCCGAGGAACAGGCCCATGACGCGGAGCGCCGCCCCGGAATCGCGGAGGATAAGCTCTGTCGGAGTCTGGGCAACGATCTTCATCTTTCGTCAGTCGTCCGGCGTCCGGGGCGCACTCCCACTGCAAGCTACGGCGTTAGGCTTCCACACTCCAACGTTATCTCATGCCGATTCGGGTTTGTCTCGCCGGCGCCACAGGCTGGGCGGGCTCCGAGCTCGCACGAGCGATCCCCGGGCAGCCGGACGTCGCGATCGTGTCAGCAGTCTCGCGCAAGCACGGCGGGCAATGCTTGAGCGATGTGCTCCATGATCCCACGCTCGATTGCCCGATCTATACGTCCGCGGCCGAGGCGCTCGCCGCCGTTCCGTGCGACGTGTTCGTCGAGTACACGAAGCCCGACGTTGCCAGGAGCAACATCGTCGCGGCACTGGAAAGCGGCGTCCACGTGGTGGTCGGCACCTCCGGCCTTGCGGATGACGACTTCGCCGACATCGACGTCATGGCGCGCCGGCAAAACCGTGCCGTCCTCGCGTGCGGCAACTTCGCCCTGACCGTCGTGCTGCTGCAGAAGTTCGCCGAAACGGCGGCCCGGTTGATCCCGCAATGGGAGATCGTCGACTACGCGAGCGACTCCAAGGTGGACGCGCCGAGCGGGACGGCCCGCGAGCTCGCGAGCCGGCTGTCGAAGGTGCGCACGCCCGAGCCCACCGTACCCGTCGACCAGACCGTCGGCCCCAGGGATGCTCGCGGCACGACCCTCTCGGGATCACAGGTACATTCGATTCGTCTCCCGGGCTTTACGATCAGCGCGGAGATCGTCTTCGGCCTACCGGACCAGACGCTGACCATCCGCCACGATTCGGGAAGCAGCGCACGTCCGTATGTGGACGGCGCGCTCATTGCCGTCCGTCGGGTCTCGAGGCTCGTTGGCGTCCATCGCGGCCTCGATGCCGTGCTCGACCTGTGAGGCACCACATGAATCGCCTGGCGCGACGCGTTGCGACCGCAACGGCGCTCACACTCACGCCGGCAGTGCTCGCCATGTGCCGCCGCGAAACGCCACGCAGTGACGACACCACCTACGCCCACGTGATGTCGTTCGACAGCACGCGCATGCGTCTCGCGGGAGCGAAAGACACGGTGGCCCTGCACGTCGAGCTTGCCGTCAAGCCCGAGCAGAAGAGCATGGGCTTGATGGAACGACGACACCTGGCCGACGACGCGGGAATGCTCTTCGTGTACGACAGCACGCAGCCGCCTGACGCCGGGTTCTGGATGTATCGGACGCGCATCCCGCTCGATATCGCCTTCGCCGACTCCACCGGTGTCATCCGGAGCATGCGCGCCATGGTCCCGTGCCCTACCGAGGTCGCGCAGGGCTGCCCCAGCTACACGCCGGATGTCCGTTACCAGTATGCGCTCGAGGTGAACGCCGGCTATTTCGCTCGCCACGGGATTGTGGTCGGCAATTCGCTTCTGCTGAACGATCTGCCCCCACCCGGTACGCGCAAACCGTAGGCTTAGGCATGCCGACTCCCAACACGACCCCGCAGCGTCGCGGCAGCCAACCAACGCCGCCGTCCGGCTCGCCGACACCCGGCTCACCCCCGCCGGGCACACCTCCCAAGCCGACGATGCCGCCGCGGCGGGCGTGGCTCACGTTCCTGGCGATCCTCGCCGCGAACTTCCTGCTCATGCGGTACTTCTTCCCGTCCGCGAACGCGCCGGTGAAAGTGCCGTACACGCTGTTCAAGCAGGAGGTCACGAAGCGGAACGTCCGCGATATCTATAGTCGCGGCGAAAGCCTGACCGGGCACTTCCGCTCGCCCGTGACGTACCAGTCGCCGCGAGACAGTGCCGCTGGCGCGAAGGCGAAACCGGTGTCGTCATTCGCGACGACGCTTCCTGCGTTCGTCGATCCGGGACTCGAGGCGCTCCTCATCCAGAACGGGACGCAGATCTCCGCCGAACCGCCCGACGAGGGCGGGAACCCGATCACGACCCTGCTCTTCGGCTTCGGTCCCACCATCCTCATTTTCGTCTTCTACTTCTGGCTGTTCAGGCGCGCGCAGCAAGGAGGCGGGTTGGGAGGCGGCGGGCTGCTCGGGGGCATCGGCAAGAGCAGCGCGAAGAGGTTCGATCAACAGCAGGAGACCAAAGTCACGTTCGACGACGTCGCGGGAATCGACGAAGCCGAGAACGAGCTCGTCGAGCTCGTCGACTTTCTGAGAGACCCGAGCAAGTACACTCGGCTTGGCGGAACCGCGCCCAAGGGTGTGCTGCTTATCGGCGCACCGGGCACGGGCAAGACGCTCCTCGCACGCGCGGTCGCTGGTGAAGCGGGCGTACCGTTCTTCTCGATGAGCGGCTCGGAGTTCGTGGAGATGATCGTCGGCGTCGGCGCCGCGCGCGTCCGGGATCTGTTCAAGCAAGCACGCGAGAACGCGCCGGCCATCATTTTCATCGACGAGCTCGATTCCGTCGGTCGCGCGCGCGGCCAGACAGTCATTGGCGGGTCGAGCGAACAGGAACAGACGCTCAACCAGATCCTGACGGAGATGGACGGCTTCTCGAGCCGCGAGGGCATCATCGTCCTGGCGGCGACGAACCAACCCGACGTCCTGGACAAGGCATTGCTGCGTCCGGGACGCTTCGATCGCCGCGTCATCGTCAACCTGCCCGACAAGACGGGGCGCGAAGCGATCCTCAAGGTTCATACGCGCCGCGTTCCGCTCGCGCCGGACGTCCGGCTCGACGAGATCGCCGCCGCGACGCCCGGGCTCACGGGCGCCGACTTGCGAAACCTCGTGAACGAGGCAGCGCTCCTGGCCGCTCGTCGCGATCAGAACGACGTGCGCCAGAAGGATTTCTTCGACGCGCTCGAGAAGATCGTGCTCGGCCCCGAGCGCCCGCTGCTCATGAGCCGACAGGACCGCGAGCGCATCGCGTATCACGAGGGCGGACACGCAATCCTCGGCCTCGTGGTGCCTGGCGCCGACCCGGTACACCGCGTCACGATCGTCCCGCGCGGGCAGGCGTTAGGCGTGACCTACCAGCGCCCCGACAGCGATCGCTACAACTACCCGGAGGAGTATCTCCGCGCGCGCATCGTCGGCATGCTCGGCGGCCGTGCGGCCGAGGAGCTCGTGTACGGCACCAAGACGACCGGAGCCCAGAACGACATCGAGCAGGCCACGACGCTCGCGCGAAACATGGTCACGCGATGGGGGATGAGCGAACGTCTCGGGATGGTACAGCTGGCTCCGCGCGAGAACCCCTACCTGGCGAGTCTGGACGGCATGGGCTCGGCCAAGTCGGTCAGTGAGGAGACGGCGCGGATCATCGATGCCGAAGTACAGCGAATCATTAGTGAGTGCCATGACGAGGCGCGTCGCCTGCTCGGGATCCACCGAGGCGCACTGGAAACACTCGCGCACGCACTGCTCGAGCGAGAAACGCTGGATGAGCGGGAGATCCTCGAGGTGACGGGACTTCCCGCCGCGCCGGCGCTTCCCGGGAATCGGGTGCCGGCCTGACTGCTACCTCGGGTCAGGCCGGTCCTCGTGAGGTCGGACCGTGGCGCCGTTCGTCGACGCGGCGTTCGGCCTGACGACGCTGCGCCTCCCGCCGCTCGGCCACGCGCCGCTCGTTCTCGAGCCAGGTCATCTCCGTATCGGTCGGCACGGCCGTGCGGGCAACGCGGAGCAACAAGGCGAGGCGATCGATCGGGAGCTCCGTCCAGTTCGGCGGGATCGGAGCGAGCCGGCAGCGATCGGTTCCGTTGTCGAACGTGAGCCAGCCCCGTCGGTATTCTTCCGTGAGACCAATGGTGCTGTCCGGCATGGTGTCCCAAACTATCCACCGGGTACCGGCCTGGTCATCGAATTCTCGCAGTGCCATGCGCCACGCCAATTGCACGGGTCAGACCACCAATGTACCGGTCGTCGCGCTTCCCGCACCGGACGCGGTGTCGCCGTCGGCGCAGTTCCGCAACGTCGACACCGTGTCGGTGCGAGGGTCCTACGCCACCGGCTGGCCGGACGGTCTCGTAGGGCGTCCACGGGCTCCAGCGGTGGAGCAGCCAGCAGCGGGTGGCGGCATCGATGGCCCTCTCCGACTCGCGCCGGGCTGGCGCGCCTGCCTGGCGGCCTGCGTGAGGGGGGTGCTTGCGAGGATCCCGGCGTCCATGCGGCGTGGCCGTTGGTTTGGACTCTAAATATTCGCGTTCGGTACCGCGAACGGTCAAGATCCGTGCATCGCGTTAGGCATCACCATGAACTCCGGGTTCGGGAGCACACGGTGCGGGTCGACCCGTGACCCCGGTGCTGCAGGACTCCGTCCAGGCCGCACTCGCGAGCGCGTACACGATCGAGCGCGAGCTTGGTGGCGGCGGCATGAGTCGCGTCTTCGTCGCCGAAGAGCGCGCGCTCGCTCGGCGCGTAGTCGTGAAGGTTCTGTCGCCGGACCTCGCCGCCGGCGTCAGCGCCGAACGATTCCGCCGAGAGATCCTGCTGACCGCGCGCCTGCAGCATCCGCACATCGTACCGGTGCTCACGACGGGCGAGATCGGCGGGCTGCCCTACTACACCATGCCGTTCGTCGACGGCGAGTCGCTGCGCGTGCGCGTCATGCGGGCCGGCGCGATGCCGGTGGCCGAAGTTGTCGGGATCCTGCGCGATGTCGCGCGGGCGCTCGATTTCGCGCATGCCCAGGGCGTCGTTCACCGGGACATCAAGCCCGAGAACATTCTCCTCGCCAGTGACAGTGCGACGGTCACCGACTTCGGCATCAGCAAGGCGCTCGACGCATCCCGGGCACCAGGGCAAACCGGCGTGCTGACGGAGCTGGGTTTCGCGGTGGGAACCCCACAATACATGGCGCCCGAGCAGATCTCGGCCGACCCGGATGTCGATCATCGCGCGGACCTCTACTCGCTGGGCTGCGTTGCATATGAGTTGCTCGTGGGCGAGTCGCCATTCGCCGGAGTCAGCCCCACCGCACTCCTGCGCGCTCACCTCGTTCAGAATCCCGAGCCGGTCACCGCGAGGCGCGCCGATGTCCCCGATGCGCTGGCCGCGCTGATCGCGCGGTGTCTGGCGAAGGATCCGGCGAATCGACCACCGACCGCGCGTGACGTGCTCGCGATGCTCGACGGGGTGGCGACGCCGAGCGACGGGGTGTCGAGCGTCTCGCTCACCGCCGACGTGAAGAGCATCGCCGTGCTGCCGTTCACGAATCTGAGCGCCGATCCGGCAAGCGAGCATTTCGCGGATGGTCTCACCGATGAGATCATCACCGACCTCTCGATGCTCAGGACGCTGCGGGTCATCTCGCGGCAGTCCGCGATGCGACTCAAGGGAACGGACAAGGACGTTCGGACGATCGCGCGCGAGCTCGGCACACGTTACGTGCTCACCGGCGGCATCCGGACGGCGGGCTCGAACCTTCGCGTGACTGCGCAGCTCGTGGACGCGACGGCCGACGCCCCGCTGTGGGCCGACAAGTACAGCGGCACGCTGGATGACGTCTTCGACATCCAGGAGCGTCTGTCGCGTCAGATCGTGGAGGCACTGCGCGTCCGCCTAACGCCTGACGAGGATCGCCGGATCGCCCAGCGTCCAATCGCCGACACGCGCGCGTACGAGTTCTATCTGCTGGCCCGGCAACAGATCTGGAGCTTCACCAAACCGTCGCTCGAGCGCGCACTGCAGCTCATTCGACAGGCGCAGGACCTGGTGGGCGAAAACGAGCTGCTTCTCGCGGCAGAGGGCATGATCTACTGGCAGCACGTGAACGTCGGCCTCGTGCCGGTCGACCGGTACGAGGAGTATCTCGGCAAGGCCGAGGCGTGCGCCGAGCGCATCTTCGAGCTGAACCCGAAGTCATCCAAGGGTTACGGACTGCGTGGCGCCATTCGGAACAACCGCGCCGAGGCCGCCGAGTCGCGGGCCGACTTCAAGAAGGCGCTCGTGTTCGACCGCAACGATCCCGAGGCTCTGCTCTGGCTCGGCTATCACTACGCGGTCGCCGGCCGAATCCCGATGGCGCGCGCATTGATGGACCGGCTGCAGCAGGTGGATCCCCTGACGTCGATCAACCTCGCGATGTACGGGATCGTGGCGATGTGCGATGGCGACTACGTCGAGGCGATGCGTTGGACCCAGCGGTCGGTCGAGGTCGATCCGGGCAACCCCACGCACCGCATGCTGCACGCACAGACGCTCGCCGCCAACGGCCGCCGGGACGAGGCGATCGCCATCTTGCATGGCGTATCGAGCGACGCGCCAACGATGGGGTGGGCGCGGCTCGCGTCGGCGTTAGGCTACGCGCTGGAGGGCAATCGCGAGCAGGTGCTGAACGTGATCACGCCCGACCTGCGCGACGCGGCACGCCGGGATGACATCTTCTCGTGGTGGATGGCCGACTCCTTGGCGCTGGTCGGCGAGACGGATGCTGCGCTCGACGCGGTGCAGCGCATGATCGAGCTGGGGATCGTGAATTGCCCGTTCCTCGCCGAGTACGAGCCGTTCTTCTCGCGGCTCCGTTCCGAGCCGCGGTTCGGTCAGCTCATGGTACAGGCACGCGAGCGCTGGAACGCGTTCGAACCTTGAGCGACGTGACTGCCTGACGTTATTCGAGGTACCGCGGAGCCTTGGGTAACCGCGCGAAATCCTCCGGCGCGTGTTGAACGACGACCCGGGCATGCTGCAAGCGGACGATCGTCTCTATAGGACCAGCCTCCGAGAGCTTCACGAGAAGCGCGTTGCTGCCGGGCGTGTGGCCTGGTGCCTTGAGAATGCGCACGGTACCATCGCCCAAGACGTCGAAGTCGCCGTCGACGAGTTTCTTGTTAGCGGCGGTGCAATCCATGTTCTGAATCCGAGCTTGGCCAGCATGTCTTGCGGAGCGACGCCGCCGCTCACACTGCGTGGGAGCGTCACGGGCAGTCCTGCATCCCAGAGCAGCCATCCTTTGGGATGTTTGATGAGGAAGCACGGATCGACGAGCTCGGCGGGGCGCCCGTCGTAGTCACCGGTGTCGGACCCGAGACCGAAGTCTTTGAACTCCGCGTAGCCGCAGTCCAGCGTGTACAGGCGGACGTTCGCGTCCGCTCTGGTTCGGGAAACTGTCGTAACCGGAAGAGCAAACATCATCGCCGCTCCGACGACGCGTGTTGCTCGTATGAACATCGTGACGATGCGAGCGTGCATGACCAGCGCCTCCTGATGGGACTCGACCGACTCCGGTGACTCGTCGGCTCACCAGTGAAACGCAGTCTTTCACCGACGCAGGACGGCACGCGTGGATCCGGTTGTCGTCAGGCGCTTCATCGATAGGCGACGCCGCCGAGCTCGACGGCCGTTCATCCTTTCACCGTATTTCAGGCGCGCGTTAGCACCCCCAATTGTATGGTCGGGGCACCACCGGCACACGTTCGCCTACAGTCAGCGCGAGCGTGTGCCGGCGGGCACATGCATTCACCGGGAGGCGCCTATATATGCCATGCTCCATGTCGCTCGTATACCGCTCGGCCGTTGCCGCGGGACTCGTCGTCGCAGTCGCCGCGTGCTCGAGCGATAATTCTCCAACCACCCCAGTATTGTCGACGTCGTACGCGGAGGCGAAGCTCGTCGCCGATGACGCGTCACTCGGGGCAACCACGGTGGACCCGAATCTCGTCAACGCCTGGGGTCTCGCGTTCAGCTCCGGCGGCACGCTCTGGGTAAGCGACAACGGGACGTCGCTCTCCACGTTGTACAACGCGACCGGTGGGAAGCTCTCGCTGGAAGTTGTTATCCCCATGGCCGGTGGAGCGCCAGGCGGGAAGCCGACAGGTCAGGTGTTCAACTCGACGGCCGACTTCCTGATCAACGGCGGTTCCAAGGCGTTGTTCATTTTCGCCAGCGAGGATGGAACGATCTCGGCGTGGAATCAGGCTGCCGGCACGAACGCCCAGATCGTGGCGGATCGCTCGGCCAACAGCGCGGTGTACAAAGGACTGGCGATGGCGGTGAACGGCGGCGCGAATTTCCTGTACGCGACGAACTTCAAGGGCAACGCGATCGACATGTTCGACAAGGACTTCGCCTACGTCTCGTCGTTCACCGACACATCGGTGCCGTCAGGCTACGGTCCGTTCGGAATCCACACGATCAACGGCCTGCTGTACGTCACGTTCGCGAAGCAGAAGGGACCTGACAACGAGGATGACGAGGCGGGTGTAGGAAACGGCTTCGTCGACATCTTCAATCCGGACGGCACACTCGTTAAGCGCTTCGTGTCGAACGGCCGACTCAACTCGCCGTGGGCGGTCGTTGCCGCGCCGGCGGATTTCGGAAGCGCGGGCGGCGATATCCTGATCGGCAACTTCGGCGATGGGTTGATCGGCGCCTACGATGCGACGTCGGGTGCGTTCCGTGGTTTCCTCCACGACTCGAACAACGCGTCGCTGGTCATCCCCGGGCTGTGGGACCTGGCATTCGGGGTCGGCTCCGCACCGGCGACGAGTCTGTACTTCAGCGCCGGGCCGGACGACGAGTCGCACGGGCT
>Ga0070679_100003087_pt1 | contig 15224 bp, 12 predicted proteins | sample KBSC63BmetaG_FD_65652 | JGI IMG/M metagenome (GOLD analysis project Ga0070679, IMG submission 65652) | Corn rhizosphere microbial communities from Kellogg Biological Station, Michigan, USA - KBS C6-3B metaG | ecosystem: Host-associated > Plants > Roots > Rhizosphere | place: USA: Michigan... | reverse complement strand
TCTACCGCGACAAGCAGTGGGTGAAGCCCACGACGCCACCCCTTCATCTGACGCTCGCGCAGGTGGACAGCGTTCCAGCGTATTATGAGATCGCGAAACCCATGCTCTTCAACGTGCGCGACATCAAGGCGACCGTCGATCCGCGCCGGCTGGAGTACGGGGTGCTGCAGCGGGCGGATCTGCTCGTGCTGCAGATGATTCACGATTCGTGGCCCGAGCGTCCCATGTACTTCGCGCGTTCGGCCGGCGGTTATCCGCGTGCGCTCGGGCTCGAGAACTACACGCTCATCCAGGGTCTCGCGTCGAAGGTGTTCGTTCCGCCGGAGAACGTCGCGCAGATGAAGGACACGGTGCTCGTCCAGGGCGACGGCTGGCTCGACGTGGCGCGAACGAAGACACTCTGGAACAACGTGTTCAAGGGTCAGCAGGCGGTGATCCGTGAGGGCCAGTGGATCGATCAGCCGTCGGCGAGCATGCCGCTGCTGTACGTGTTCGGCGGCGTCGAGCTCTCGGATGCGCTGCGCGCCACGGGGGATGATCGCAGTGCGGCGAGCGTGTTGTCCACCACACGGCAGGTCGCGCACATTGCCGGATATGACTCGTTGTTCAAGCAACTCGATGCGGCGTACACGAATCCGCCGAGCGGTGATTCGTCCGGCGTGCCACTGCACCTGAATCCGGGCGAGGCGCCGAAGACGCAGAGCACCGAGCCGACGAGGAGTCCGGTGAAGAGGCCTTAGCGCGTCAGTTGTCGCGGCGGAGACGGCTCGACGAGGCTGTTCGCGAGTGACGCGAATCGTGCGAAAGGACGCGATGAAAACTGCCGACACATCAAGAACAACTCATTGTCGACCTCTCTTTTTCATTCGCGTGCTGCACGGCATTCGCAAGATTCGCGTCCCCCGATTGTTGAGGCATGATCGGTATGGCGCGTCTGCACTGTGGAGTGCCGGGGACACTCTGCTACAATTCCTGGCGAACCTCCTTGAAGCCTGCCGGCCGCGCAGGCCGATCAGGGCGCGAGCGTTCTGTAATACCGCAACCCGCTCGTCCCGCGACGGAATCCGGCCCGCTGGAACGCCTCGAGATACTTGCTGCCGCCGCCGGGCTGTCCGTCGATCGTTTCGATCGTCAGATCGCGCTTCGTTCGCCGTAAGAGATCTGTAACCAGCGCCGTCGCGGCGCGCGCGACGACCTCGTCGGACGCCCCGGGGCGAATGACGATCCGCTCACCGCGCCGCTCCGCGACCATCACCACCGTCCCCGCGATCGACACCAGCAGCGCCGAGCGACTGCGCGGCCGCACGAACGGATCGCGCGCGGGATCCTGCGGCGGCGGCAGCGTGAACACGTTCGCCGGATCGGTGACGTTCATGACGATCGGCTCGGCGTCATCTGGCACCGCTGCCCGCAGCGACTCGACTGCCTCGGGCAACGCGAACTGCGCACCCGACAGGCCGCGCACGAAGTAGCCGCGTCGCACTTCACCTCGAAACTCGAGCCGTTTCAGCTCGTGGTAGATCGGGCGCCACGCGATTGCCGGCCGCTCGCGTCGCCAGATCTCGCGTGACACCACCCCGTATCGCTCCAACCACTGCCGCGCGATCGACTCGGCCCAGGCGGCTTCGTCCGCGACGGGACCGAGGACGCGCGGCGTGCGCGCGAGTGACCATCGGCCCGGCCAACTCGAGACGTCCGCACCTTCCTTGTCGGGGCGCTTCCATTTCGGCAGGCGACGCAGATTCGGCCGGCGCTGCACGACATGGCGATTCGCGGACGGCGTGAAATCTTCCGGCAGCCATCTCGTGGGATCGGGCTGCGCACGATCACGAGGCGACACGGTTGGCCGCCAACGCACGAGATGCCGCAACGAGTCGACGGTGTCGTTCGTGACGAGCCCGAGGCCCGCGAGCTCGCGCAGCGCATCGCGCAGGCGTCGCGAGGTGAGCGACGTGGCCGAGAGAAGCTCGTCGAAGAATGACGCACCGTCGCGCTCGAGCACCTCGAGAACCTGACGCGCGTGATCGCCCAGCTCCGGCGGATCCGCGAGTGGGATCCAGGCGCGCGCGGTGCCGCGACGAAGAAAACGAATCGTCGACAGTGATCCAGGATCGTCGGCTCCGCCCGTGCTTCCACCAACCCAGACCAACTCGCCGAGGGCGAGCAAGCGCGAGATGACGTCCGGGTCGTAGTGTGCAACACGCGCGGGGAGATAGTCGCGCTCCCAGTGATCCGCGGGCCGCGCAAGTCCATACATCTGCCGAAGCACACGTGCCGTGCCGTCGTCGTCGTCCAGGCGGGTGGACGGCTCGACGTGCTGCCAGCGCTGAACGAAGTATGAGAATTTACTCAAGTCGACGGCTTCGATCGCGCGGCGTGCCTGCGCGAGCTCGCGGCGACGCGCCTGCTCGAGCAGCCGACGCGAGCACCAGCGCAGGGTGCCGCGGTCGCCGCCGAACGTCCCGCGCACGAGACGGCCGGTGCGCACCCACTCGTCGAGTCGTTCCTCCACCCACGAGCGATCGAAGTCGTAGCGCGCGAGCACCTCGTCGAGGGAGAACGCACCGGCGAGCGACACGAAGCGCACGAGCAGCTCGCGGCGCGCGGCGATCGTCGTCAGCACCGATCTCCGGTGTGCGTCCGGAACGACGTCCACCGCAGGACGCGCCGCCAGCGCGCCACCCGCGTAAATCGTGGCAAACCTCTCCGCACCGAATGCCGCCGCGTATCGGCCAAAGGATTCAACGAGAATGACGCGGCGGTCGGTTCCAGTCATCGTCGGAATGTCGATCGCGATCGCGCGGCCGCGATCGAGCAGCTCGAACATCGGATTGCCTCGTGAACCTTCGTCGTTCGACGCAACGCGTTCGCGCAGCTCCTCGACGCGCAGATCCGCGGCGCGATCGAGCAGTGCCGCGAGCTCGTCGGCGCTCCGTGCGCGTGAGCCGGGCGCCGTGCCGCGCCGCCGCGCGAGCATCGCGTCGAGCATCGCGAGCGTGGATTCGTCCGCGCCTTCGCCGCCCATGAGCTCATCGAGCAACGCGCGATCGAGGGACAGCAATGCCGCGCGCTGCTCGGCGCGTGGCGCATCGTCCGCATACATCCAATCCATCACGAAGCCGAACTGCAGTGACGCCGCGAATGGCGACGGCACCTCCGTCTCGACCGGCCGAATGCCGATGCCGCCCGTTCCGATCTCGTCCAGCACGCGACGCAGTGCCGGCATGTCGAACGCGTCCTGCAGCACGTCGCGATACGTCTCGACGAGAATTGGAAAGGACGGATACTCCTGCACCGCTTGCAAGAGATCGAGTGCCTTGAGCCGCTGGAGCCACAGCGGCATGCGTCGCCGAGGATTGCCGCGGGGCAGGAGCAACGCGCGTGCGGCATTCATGCGAAAGCGCGCGCCGAACAACGAGGAGGCTCCCACTTCGGCGAGCACGCGCTGCTGGGCGTCGTCCGACGACATCTCACGCAGCACTGAGAGCGGCAGCCAGCTCTTGAGATTCGGTAGCCGGAGCATGATGCCATCGTCCGTCGTCTGCACCTGAAGCTCGAACGCCGGACCATCGCGCACCGCGCGGCCCTGGTCGGCGAGCCATTCGCGGACGCGATTCGCGAGCGCCATTCCCCACGGTGCGGTCACCCGTCCGCCGAACGGTGCGTGAATCACCACGCGGACCGATTCCATCTCGTCGCGAAACTGCTCGATCACGATGGTCCGTTCATCCGGAACGATGCCCGTCGCGGCGCGCTGCTGATGCACGTACTCCACGAGCGACGTGACCGTCGGAGTGTCCGATCCATAGCGCGCGGCCATCGTGTTGATCTGCTCCTCGGTGCGAATCGCATCGAGCTCGCGACGCAGCTCGCCGACGCGCGGCGCGAGATGCGACGAGCGCGCGGAGTACTCGCCGTGCCAGAAGGGCATGCGAGCCGGCGCCCCGGGCGCGGGCGTCACGATCACGCGATCGTGCTCGATCGAGTTCACGCGCCACGTGGAGGAGCCGAGCTGAAAGACATCGCCAATTCGAGTTTCGTGCACGAACTCCTCGTCGAGCTCACCGAGCCGGGTGCGGTCGGGAAGGTTGACGGTGTAGAGCCCGCGATCGGGGATCGTGCCGCCCGAGATCATCGCGACCATGCGTGACCCACGACTGGCATTGAGCGTGTCGGTCACGCGATCCCAGCTCATACGCGCGTCGAGCTCCGCGGCGACGTCCGACGGATATTTGCCAGACAACATCTCGAGGACCTCATCGAACGCGGCACGCGTGAGCTGATGATACGGATACGCCTGGCGCACGAGGTCGAAGAGCCGCGCGCTCGTCCAATCGTCGTCGGAGGCGACGATCGCGACGATCACCTGCGCGAGCACGTCGAGTGCGTTCTGCACCACGCGCGTCGGCTCGACGTCACCTTCGCCCATCGCGCGAACGACGGCGAGCAACTCCATCGCATCGTCGCGGAACGTTGGCACGAAGAGGCCGCGGCTCACTGCGTCGAGCGAATGGCCGGCGCGTCCGACGCGCTGCAATCCGTTCGCGACGCGCTTGGGCGACTGAAGCTGCAACACGAGATCGACAGAGCCGATGTCGATTCCGAGTTCGAGGGAGCTCGTGCTCACGAGCGCGCGCAGCTTGCCTGCCTTGAGCGATTGCTCGAGCATCAGCCGGCGTTCGCGCGAGAGTGAGCCGTGGTAGGGAAGCGCCAGCTCCTCGCCCGCCATCGTATTCAGGCGCGCCGCCATCTTCTCGGCCTGTGCGCGATTGTTGACGAACACCAGCGTGGTGCGCGCCGTGCGCATGTGCTGCAACACGAGCGGCGTCACCGACGACCAGATCGTTCCGCCGACGTGCGCGAGATCTTCGACCGGCGACTGAATCGTCAGCTCGAGTTGCTTGACGAGCCCGCAGTCGACGATCGTGCACGGGCGTGGTGCGCGTTCATCGGGATTGTCGTCGCCGTGCGCGCGCATGGTGCCGGCGAGAAACTTCGCGATCTCGTCGAGCGGGCGCTGCGTGGCCGAGAGTCCGATGCGCTGCGGAGCTTCTTCGGTGAGATCCTCAAGTCGCTCGAGCGTGAGCGCGAGATGGGCGCCGCGTTTCGTGCCAGCAATGGCGTGGATCTCGTCGATGATCACCGCGCGCACGCCGCTGAACATGCCGCGACCACGTGCCGTCGTGAGCATGATGTGGAGTGATTCGGGCGTCGTGATGAGAATGTGCGGCGACTTCCGAATCATCCGCGCGCGTGCCGATGCGGGTGTATCGCCCGTGCGAACCGCGACGCGAATCTCGGGGAAGGGTTGCCCCTTGCCCTCGAACCGCTCGCGCAGCTCCGCGAGTGGCCGCTCGAGGTTGCGCTGGATGTCGTTGTTGAGGGCTTTGAGCGGCGAGATGTAGAGAATCTGGACCGCATTCGGCAGCGGCTCGCGCGCGCCACGCACGATGAGCTGATTCAGCTCCCACAGAAATGCCGTGAGTGTCTTACCCGTGCCGGTGGGCGCGAGGATGAGCGTGTGACCGCCTGCGGCGATCGCCGGCCATCCTTTGTGCTGCGGTGCGCTCGGAGATCCGAGCGTGTCGCGGAACCACGCTCGGACGAGGGGATGAAACGGTTTGAGCGCCGGCGGAATTCTCGGAGGCACTCAGGATGATATCACGAAAGAACGAGTGGCGCCGTGAGGGTCAGCTTGAGCGGAGCGCCGGCGGGGAGGCAGCCTTCATACTTCTCACCGGCCTTGTTCGCCGCAGCGCCTGCTGCCGCGCCCGCTGCCGCGCCGATGATGGTGCCCTTGGTGTTGTGGCCGATCATCTGGCCGAGAATCGCGCCGGCGATGGCACCGCCGATCACCTTGGTCTTGCCGTTGTCCTGCGACGCAGCCTTGGATTTCTCGAGCGGCGCCTGCGGCGTGACGTCCGCGACCACGTTATACGTCTTGTCATTCACGATTACTGAACGGACGCGGAAGGTGATCTGCGCGTTCTCCGCGTTGACGGACGCGACCTCGAGGACGACGGCTGAGCCCGCCGGGATGACGGCGCCGTTCGTTCCAGTGATGGCTTCGTTGAGCGTCGCGACGAGCTTGTCACCGGGCAGATTGGTGCTCGTGCAGACCTTCGAGCCGCTCGTGAGCGTGCCGCCGCTCCCCGCGCCGATCTGTGCAGGCACGGGGGCCGGCGCGGGTGCCGGCGCCTGAATCACGGGCGCCGGAACCGGTTGCTCCACAGGCTGTGGAGGAGGTGCGTGCGACACCGGCTGTTGGACCGGCCGCGGCGTGCGCTTTGGCGCGGCCTTGGTGCGGACGGGCGCCGGCGGCTCTTCCTTCGCGCGGCTCGCGGGCGCGGGCGCCGGAGCCACGGTGGTGTCCTGGAACGTCGGAACGGGCGTCTGCTGATTGGCGAGCGCGAGGTCCTTCACGAGCGCCGAGTCGGCCGCCGCTCGTTTTGCGTCGCGGTCGCTGCACGCGGCGGCGACGACCATTGAGAGGACGAGGAGCGAGCCGCGCAGCGCCGCAGTTGAGCGCGCCGACTTCGACATGGAGTACATGATGGATCCCCGGAAGAGTGCTCTGGGTGGGGGCTGCCGGAGTATACCCTGCTCAGTAGGCTGAGTTCGAGCGACTAAAGGGTAATTGGCGGCGATGGCGGATGGGCGGTGGCGAAGGGCATCGCCCATCGCCCGCGGCCCACTCACACACCCGCGCCAAGCTCCGTGATCGAACCCGCCGGCACCGTCAGCGGCAAATACACCGAAAACGTGCTGCCCTCGCCGTACGTGCTGTGCACGGTCACCGATCCGCCCAGCCGCTCGAGCAGCTTCCGGGTGATGCTCAGGCCCAATCCGGTGCCACCAAACTCGCGGGTCCGCGACTGATCCACCTGGCGGAAATCCTCCCAGATCGCCTGGAGGTCGGACTGCCGAATGCCGATGCCCGTGTCGACCACGTCGATGCGAACGCCCCCTGGCGCGCAGCGCGCTTCCACCGAGACGCGGCCGCGATTCGTGAACTTCACCGCGTTCGACAACAGGTTGAGGAGCACCTGCTTGACCTTCGTGCGATCCGTATGAATCACCGGGCAGTCGCCCGACACGTCGATCACGAAATCGAGTTGTTTCTTTCGCACCATCGGCTCGATCTGCTGCGTGACCTCGAGCATCACCTCGTTGAGAGGAACGTCGTCGAGGTGGAGAGGCATCTTGCCCGCCTCGATCTTCGCGAGGTCGAGAATGTCGTTGATGAGTGCGAGCAGGTGTTCCGCGGCCGCACGCCCTCGCTTCAACGCATCGCGCTGCTTGGGATTCACGTCGCCGAGCACGCCGTCCAGCAGCAGTGCCGAATAGCCGATGAGCGCGTTGATCGGCGTGCGAAGCTCGTGCGACATGCTCGCGAGGAATTCGGACTTGAGCTTGTTCGCGCGCTCCACCTCCTGCGACTGCCACTGGAGGCGTGCATTCTGTTCGGCCAGGTCCGCCGTCGCTTCTCTGATCCGCTGCTCGAGCTCACTGTTCAGTCGCTTGAGCGCTTCGTAGAGCCGCTCGTTCTCGACCTGCTTCGTGAGATCGTGCAGCACCGAGACGATCGCGATCGGCTCGCCGCGCTCGTTTCTCACCTTGCCGGAGACGACCTCGACGGGCAGCTCGGTGCCCGTGCGCGGATGCGTCAGCGACATGCGCTCGCGCCGCGAGTCGTCGTCCAGCAGCGCGAACTCCGAGATGAACGACGTGAACTTGGTGTCGTTGCCGCGCACCGCCGCCAGCTCACGGCGCGTGCGCTCCGCGTTCTCATCCATCTCGAAGAGCTGCTCGGCCTGATCGTTCATCAGGATGATGTTCGAGCGCTGATCGGTGACGAGAATGGGGTCGGCGACGTTCTCGAGGACGAGGTTGAGCCGATCGCGCTCGCCGCGGACCGTGATCTCGCCCTGTCGCACGCGCTGCACCTGTCGCTCGAGCTCATTGGCCGCCCGACGCAGATCGGTGACGTCGCGGAGCACGGAGAGCACGGCGTCTTCCGGGCCGACACGTTCGCCGAGTGGATGGGCAAGGACCTCGAACAGGAGGTCGTTGCCTTCGTCGGGGTCCACGAGATTGAGCTCGCGCGACCCGGCCTGTGCGCCGCCTGTCATCGCGGCCTTCGAGAGGAAGGACGTGAAGAGCAGGTTGTTCAGCTCGAGCGCGCGGCGACGGCCAGGCGAGTCGTCGTCACGCGCGTGCAGCAGGCGTCCCGCGCGGTGATTCTGCGCGATGATGTCGTTCGCCGCGTTCGTGATGACGACGGGATCCGGCAGCGAATCGACCATGAGCGTGAGGCGGTCGCGCTGCTGACTGAGCCGATCGACCTGCTCCAGCGCATCCTCGAGAGTCGCGAGGCGCGCCATGATCGGGCTCGCCAGCGCGATCAGCTCCTGGCTCGCCTCGAAGACCGCATCGCTGACGGGCCCCTCGAGCAACACCACGCCGGCCGGTGCCGCACCGACGCGCCGGTCGCTCGGCGGAAGCACTCGGATCGCCGGCGATCCAATGAGATCGGTTGCTTGCTGCGCGGTTATCGTCTCGGCCGACCGGCGACCGCGCGGCTGTCCCATAGGCAGCAGCAGCCATCTCGCGACGGCTCGAAGGCTGCGATGGACTGGTGCGCCGTTTCCCTGGATGGGCGCCAGCGCGAGCGTGCTGACGACGAACGGGCTCGAAAGATCGCTGATTGGAACGCTGAAATTCGCGGGAGCCGGATCGAAGCCGGTCGCGGCGACGAGCGTGAGATGTTCTTGGGTGGGATCCAGGCGCAGCAGGCATGCTCGGGCCGCGCCCGTGACATCCACGAGCTGCGTCAGCAGAAAAGAGGCAGCGCCCGGAAAGTCGGGCGCCTCGGCCAGAGCGGAGAGGAGACCAGCAACCGCTCGGTCTCCGAGGACTGCCATGCTACGCCGATCCTGAGTCGTCAGCCATTACGCTGCTCGAGCTGCCGCCGCAGCTCGGCGTTCTCGCGCTGCATGCGTTCGAGCTCGTCGCCTGCGCCCACCTCGCGCGGACGCGAGACCGGTGCCGTGATACCTACTGCCTCCGAGTACTTGAGGTACGTATCGATGGAAGCCACGACGATGCGCGCTTCGACCGTGACCAGATCAATACCGACCAGTGAAACTCGCACCCATGCATCGATCACGATTCCCTTGTCGAGTACGCGATCGAGTACGTCGATCAGGGAACTGCCGCTAGGCGTGCGTTCGACAGCCATGTGGTTCCGTCCTTAGAACTAGGGTCAAGATACGTATGCTGCGAGAGCGCTTCAGACGATCCGCGGCAGGGGCGGATCGTCGCCTCGTCACTTGCGCGACTTTGATGCGCGCCCGGATGTAGTATCGGCCAATCGCGCGAGCTGTTCCTCGATGCGCGCCAGGCGCGCCTCCATATCCGAGACACCCGGCAGCGTGCCCGTGATCGGCGCCATCGTGAGCCGGGGATCGTTGCGCCACCAGTTGAGTCCGATCTGCTCCGCCTTGTCGATCGAGCAGACGAGCAGCCGGACCTGGATGGTCAGCAATTCCACGTTCGCCAGGTTGATCTTGATGTCACCGGCGATGACGAGGCCCTTGTCGAGGACACGGTCGAGGATGTCAACCAGGCCGTGCGTCCGCGTCGGATTTACGAGCTCAGGCAATCAGGACTCCGTTCGAGTGGCGCGAGGTGGTCCGGTCTACCTCAGCCGGCCGAGCGGCCCGAGGTCGATGTTGAGATCCTCGTCGGTCAGCCCGAAGATCGCCTTCAACTCACCCATCCGGTCATTGAGCTTCAGCAGCGCCAGCCCGAGGCGTTCGACTTCCTCGTCCGTCAGCGTGCCTCCATCCATGCGTCGGATCGCTTGGTGTTCCAACACTTCGCGTAGCAGTTCTATCACAGTCAGTACGAGTCGCGCAAGACCTTGCTCGACGCGCTCGGGGTCCGCGTTGATACGCTCGGGCAACGCGTTGGCAACAGCGCGCAATGCGACGGCCGTGAGATCGTCGTCCGGGGTTCCCGGCGCAGCGCTCGCACCAGTCTTCGGGGCGCTGTCTGGCGGAACATCATTCATGGATCAGCCCGCCAGATTGATGCCGTGATTCGCCTGGGTGCCTGGCTCGAGCGCACAGAAGCTGTACGGTGCCCGCGGCCCGATCACCAATACCTGAAACTCCCGCCCACGCTGGACGTCGCTCACCGCGCGCCGATATGCGTCGACGTCCTCGCGCGCGATCAGATGCGAGATCGTGCGGAGCGGCATGGGCGTCACGGATTGATGCACGTTCTCGCGTCGCACGAACGCGCTTGCCGCGCGCGACAACTGCTGCGCGAGATCGTCGGTGGCGCGACTCACGGATCCGTTGGCTGCTTCGCGTGCTCGCAGCGCCTCCAGATAGCGGCGGCCGGCACCCGGGGTTTCGGGCTCGAGCATCTCGGGAATCACCGGCTCGAGCTCCGCGATCATGCGCCGCGTGGAGGGCGCGATGAGCAGTGTCATCTCGACGTGCCCTTGCAGCGCCCCGACGAGCGATTCGACCGATTTCGCGCGCCGCTCGAGCGCGTCGACGCACGCGGCGTCGTCGCTGAACCGCTGGCCGAAGCGCGCCGGCGCCGGCGTGGCCCCGGTCTGGAGTGCCGCTTCGACGACGGCGTCGTGCGCGCGCACCGCCCCGTAGGCGAGCTGATTGCGCACGAGCTCCACGTCCGGCCGTTGCAGGGAGCCGACGTCGCTCACCCACGCGATGACGGACGTCAACGACAGCGCGCGCACGCGGCCACCGTTCACGCCGGTCAGTCCGGACGGCATCGCACCGCGCGTTGCGCGCGGCAGCACACAGTACAGATGCGTGCTCACTCGGTCTCCGCTCCTTCGGCCAGGCGGGTTATGGTGCGATCGATGCCGCGCCGCAACGATGTCTCCACCGACGTCAGCAACACGCGCAGATCGAGCACGAGGAGATCGACGTCCGCGACCGAGATCGTCACGGTGCCGCCGATCACCACGCCCTTGTCGAGCACGTGATTCAACAAGTCGCCGAGCACGAGCTGCTCGGCGTCGATCTCGTCGTCCTCGTTCGCATCAGCGGCCATCGCCATCACCTGTGACAAAGTGATAGGGCGGCCAGGGTCCGGTGAAGTCGAATCGAAAGCCGTGCGGCCCCTGACGCTCGATCAGCGCCGTGAGCGTTTCCTGAAAACGGTTCAGTGTATCCGGCGCGACGAGAAATGCAGCGTTGAGCAACATCGTTCCGCGGCTCGCGCCCGCTTCCGCGATGCGGGGAATCGGAGAACGAACGACGCCAATCGCATGCGCGGCCAGCTCGCCAGCGATCTCGTCGACGATCTGCTGGCTCACGGCCTTCATCTCCACTTTCTTCTCCGACTCCAGCTTACGGTCGAGCAGATACCGCTGTCCTGGCGATGCGGACGCCGCCGACGCGCCCATCTCGGCGAGCCGCGGGCTCAGGCTCGCGACCGAGGCCAGCAACTCTGCGTCGACGCGATACACGCGCAACGCGTACTCGCGCCCGCGGGCAACTCGCGCCAGTGCCGCCGAGAGCTCGCTGCCGCGCGCTTCGAGCATGTCATGGACCGTGCTGGTGCCGCTGAACAATGAGAACATTGGAAACGGCACGACCGGCGCACGATCGCTCGCCCATGTGAGCACGCGATCGTGCGCCATCGCGCGCGGCCCGAGCCATTCGACGTCGCCGCTGCTCTCCTCGACGGCCGCGGCGCCATAGCGCGCCGCGTCGAGATGCGAGATCAACGCGCGCAGCTCGCCTGCATCTTCCGCGTCAACGCCCTCGTCATCGATACCATCCGGCGCCGACGACACGTCCGCGGTTGCCGGAACGATGCCGTAGACATAGACGACACGATTGGATGCGGATGAAGCCATGGACCACGATCACTGTGCGGACGACAATGCTCGCCAGGATCGCGACCAGATTCGGAGCGCGCTGGCGCCCACCGGCGGTGGGCTCACTTCTCCGGCGAAAAACTGTCGCGCGGTCACGTCGTGTGGAAGAGGGACCGGCGTACGGTGCAGGCGATTCCAGACGATTGCTTCGACGTCGACGCCGCGAGCACGTGCGGCCTCCGCCAGACGCAACGTCTCCGCGCGAACCACCGCCTCGTCGAGCGCCACGATGACGAGTCCCGAGCGGGCAGGATCGCGCAGCAGGGCGTCGAGCGCGCGCGTGCGCTTGGCGAAATCGAGCAGCCCGGCCGCGGTGTCGCCAAGCCCCGCGACGTCGCGATACTTGAGCATGAGCCGCATCAGCCGATGCGTCCAATCGAGCGCGATCGACGGCATCTCGAGCAACCGCAGCAAGTGTCCGGTGGGAGCGGGGTCGACGAGGATGCGCGCGTAGCGTCCGTCGTGCAGCGCATCGCCGAGGATGGACAATGCGAACAGCTCGTCGATGCCGGGCGGTGCGAGTGCGAGCAGATCGCGCAGAATCCCCCGGTCCGCACCGAGGTCGATGCCGCGGCCCGTCAGATTGTCGAACAACGCATCGATGCGCGTCTGATATTCATCACGCAGACGGTTGAACGCGGCGGCTGCGTCCATCTGTCGCACGACGAGACCGTCGACCTCCGCGATCGGCTGCTCGACGTCGGCGCGCGCCCAGTCCGCGTCGCTCTCATCGAGCGCATCGGCGATCGACGGCGCGGGATCCGTCGAGACGAGCAACGTCGCGGCACCGTCAGCGTCGGCTGCCGCGATGGCCAGCGCGCACGCGACGGTGCTCTTGCCGACACCGCCTTTGCCGCCGACGATCGTCAGCGTCCGAACGAGATGATGAATGTCGGATGCTGGGGCCGCCGGCGCATCGTGTGCGCGCTTCGATCGCGCGGGCAATTGCCGAATCGCGGGCGACTCGAACCAGTCGGCGATCGACGCCAGGCCGGCGAGCGGACCGTGCGCGCGCGGCACGATGACACACTGGATCGACGCGTTGATCTCGCGTGCACTCTGCTCGGCGCGCTCGACGTTCGACGCCGCGTTCACGACGACCGCGGCGATGTGAACGTGCAACGCGCTCAGCTCGTCGTGATAGCGACGTGTTTCCGAGATCACGACGGGCTCATCACGCGTTACGAGTACCGACGCGAGCGCGTTGCCATCGGCGAGCACCGATCGCAGGTTGTCGATCCGGGATCGCATCTGCTCGAGAAATGCATCCGCGCGATCCGCGCGATAGCGATGCGTGAGCGCGCGCACCATGAACCGATGCTTGTCCTGCATCGCGTCGAGCAGCGCGATCAGCGCGCGAAACGTCTCCGGCAGCGCGAGCAGGCGCAGTGTGTGGCCCGTCGGCGCCGTGTCTATGACCACGCGACGATACGCGCTCGCCGGATCCGTCAACACCTCGGCCAGCGCGAGCAGCGCGAAGATCTCGTCCGCACCTGGAAGCGCCGCATCGACCAGTCCGTCGACGTCGTCGCGATCGAGATACGTGCCGCGATCGACGATGTCGGCGATGACGTCCCGCCATTGCTCGAGGAATGCTCGTCGCAGCTCGTTCGCATCGAGCTGACGCACATCGAGATGCTGCTGCGATACGCTCGGCGTCCCGTGCGACGTGACCGGTTCTCCGATGACGTTGGAAAGCGCCGCGGCAGGATCCGTGGACACCAGCAGCGTGTGCTCGCCGCGGCGCGCGAACATCGTCGCGAGCGCGGCCGCACACGTCGTCTTGCCGACACCTCCTTTGCCGACGACGAGCGACGTGCGCGGAAGGTGGTCGAGCAGCGCGCCGAGCGCGCTCACTCCTCGCCGGTCTCGCCCGTGTCGCGCGCGACGCGGACGGGGCCGCCGCTCGTCGCTCTGCCGAGCCGCTCGCGCCATGCGCGGACGTCGCGCAGGCGCTGCATCAGCACCGCCTCCTGCTCGACGTACTCGTCGTCCGTGATGTCGCCGAGCTCGAGCTTCATCTGAAGCTCCATGAGATCCTGCTTGACGGGCGCGTCGTCGGTGAGCTCTTCCTCCACGACGTTCTGCACCTGACCCAACGACCATCGGATGCCCGCGACGGGTCCGGTGACTGGGAAGAAGAGCAGTTTCGTGAGGAGTCCCATCGCGATCAGCGGTTGATGGTCTTCATGCCGGCCTCGGGATAGCGCGTTCCGGCCGCGGCGCCCTTCGGCGCGATGGCGTCGATTCGCGCGAGATCGTCGGCGGAGAGCGAGACATCCACCGCGCCGACGTTCTCCTCGAGATACTTGCGTTGCTTCGTTCCCGGAATGGGCACGATGTCGTCGCCGCGCGCAAGGAGCCATGCGAGCGCGAGCTGCGTTGGGGTGCAGCCCTTCTGCTTCGCGACCTGTTCGATGTGATGCACCAGATCGAGATTCTTCTGAAAGTTCTCACCCTGGAAGCGCGGCTGATTGCGGCGATAATCGTCGGCCGGCAGATCTTCGAACTTCTTGAAACGTCCGGTGAGGAACCCGCGACCCAGCGGGCTGTACGCGACGAATCCGATGCCGAGCTCTCGCACGGTGGGCAGCACGTCGTCCTCCGCGTCGCGACTCCAAAGCGAGTACTCGGTCTGCAGCGCGGTGATCGGATGAACCTCGTGGGCGCGACGAATGGTTTCCGCTGCCGCTTCAGAGAGACCGAGGTACTTGACCTTGCCCGCGCGAACGAGCTCGCTCATCGCGCCGACGGTGTCTTCGATCGGTGTGTTGGGATCGACGCGATGCTGGTAGTAGAGATCGATGTGGTCGACGCCGAGCCGCTTGAGCGACGCATCGCACGCCTGCTTCACGTATTCGGGCTTGCCGCTGATGCCTTTGAATGCGCCGTCCTCGCCGCGCATGTTCCCGAACTTCGTCGCGATCACGACCTTGTCGCGGCGATCGCGCAGCGCTCTGCCGACGAGTATCTCGTTGGTGAACGGCCCGTACATGTCGGCCGTGTCGAAGAACGTGATGCCGAGGTCGAACGCGCGATGAATCGTCGCGATGGATTCATCGTCGTTGCGTCCCGCATAGAACTCCGACATTCCCATGCAACCAAGTCCGAGCTCGGAGACACGAAGCCCCTGCGAGCCGAGTGTGCGTGTTTTCAATCCGCCTTTTCCAGCTTGAGTTTGATATTGACGAAGTTGTACGGAGGCCAGGGGCCCGAGTACTTGAACGCCAGCACGTCTTCGTACTGCCGGCTCGTCTCCTTCACCCGCTCGTCGAACGCCTGCTCCTGCGCGCGGTCC
>Ga0070679_100003086_pt1 | contig 15226 bp, 11 predicted proteins | sample KBSC63BmetaG_FD_65652 | JGI IMG/M metagenome (GOLD analysis project Ga0070679, IMG submission 65652) | Corn rhizosphere microbial communities from Kellogg Biological Station, Michigan, USA - KBS C6-3B metaG | ecosystem: Host-associated > Plants > Roots > Rhizosphere | place: USA: Michigan... | reverse complement strand
ACCCGGCGGGTTACATGCGCAACGTCATCGAAGCCGTCCACGTGACGGCGGCCTGAGGGAGATCGACCATGAAGCGTTTCACTCTCGCCGGGCTCGTCGTGACCATCAGCCTCGCCGCCGCCCTTTCGGTCGCCGCCAAGCCCGTGACCTACGAACTGCCCGAGGACAAGACCGCCTTCAAACCCGGCCCCAACCTCGACATCGTGCAGGGCAATTGCGGCGCCTGCCATTCCGCGGACTACATCGCGATCCAGCCGCGCGGACCAAAGTTCGGCAAGGATTTCTGGAAGGCCGAGGTCGTCAAGATGATCAAGGTCTACGGCGCACCGATCAAGGAAGCCGACGTCGACCCGATCGCCGACTACCTCGCGACCAACTACTAGAATCTTCCGGCCGAAACAAAAAATCCCCTCACCCTGAGGAGCGGTCCGAAGGGCCGCGTCTCGAAGGGTGGGACGAGCACATCGATTGTTGCGCATGCTTCGAGACAGCCGCTACGCGGCTTCCTCAGCATGAGGTTTTCTTTGAGGCTGATTCGGCGCTCGTCGGGAAGACTCTACCCCAACTCCAGGCTGGTGATGCCGAAGAGGCCGTCGCGGTCGATCTCGGGCACGGCGCCGGTATACATGCGCGCCGTCTCGAAGGCGGGCTTGAGTCCCGCCTGCGCCGCCATCGCCAACGCGGCCTTGTTGTTGTCGGGCATGTCGATGGCAACCGACGTCGCCCCGGCCTTCGCCACCAGTGCCGACACCAGCGCCAGCGCGATGTCCGGCGACGCGGCATAGAGCGGCCCGATGCGTGAGGACGCGCGACAGGCGCGGATCACGCCGAAACCCACCAGCGCTCCATCGCGTACCGCCACCATCGACTGCCGCTCGGGCAGCGCGATCCACGGCCCCAGGAACGAATCGCGCGCCTCGGGGAAGAAGCGGCGGTCGTAGGCGGCGAGCCGGTCGAACGCCATGCCGCGCGCATCGGCCAGGGTCACGCCGGCCGGCGGCGCGACCGGCGCCGGCAGTCCCTCGTGACGGACCGTGTTCCACGCCGTGCGGAATCCCGACTTGCGATAATTGTGCTGCTGGGCCACCACGCCCTCGAGGGCGACGTTGCGGCCGGCCATCCGCTTCATGCCGGCGTTCCAGACCTGGATGCCGTAGCCTTTGCCGCGGATCTCGGGGCGGGCGATGTAGAAGCCCAGGAAACCGAAGCCCGCGCCGTATTTCACCACCGAGACGCAGGCGACCGGCTTGCCACCGAGCCGGCCGATGTGGAAGGCGCCCGGGTCGGCCGCGAAGAAGGCCTGGACGTCGGTGTTGCCAGGGTTCCAGCCCTCGTCGTTGGCCCATTCGGCCATGCGGGCCACGTCGTCGGCGCTGCCGACCGAGATATCGAAGGTCATGGACCCTATTCTGCCGCCTTTTGCGCGCCTGCAAAGAACCTATTTTCCGGCCGCGGCAGGCCCAGGTTCTCGCGCAAGGTCTTGCCCTCGTACTCGGTGCGAAACAGCCCGCGCCGCTGCAGCTCGGGCACGACCTTGTTCACGAAGTCGTCGAGCCCGCCCGGCAGGTAGGGGAACATGACGTTGAAGCCGTCCGACGCCTCGGTGACCAGCCACTCCTCCATCGTGTCGGCGATCATTTTGGGCGTGCCCATGACGGCGAGCCCGCCGTAGCCGCCGAGGCGGCCGGCGATCTGGCGCACCGTCAGGTTCTCGCGCCTGGCCAGCGCGATCACCCTCTCGCGGCCACTCTTGCTCTGGTTTGTCTCGGGAATCTCGGGCAGCGGCCCGTCGGGATCGAACTTGCGCGCATCGACACCGGCGGCGATCGACAGCGCGGCGATGCCGCTCTCGTAGCTCACCAGGCTGTCGAGCCGCGCCCGCTTCTCGCGCGCCTCGTCCAGCGAGTCGCCGACGATGGTGAAGGCGCCAGGCAGGATCTTGATGTGGTCGGGGTTGCGGCCGACCTTGGCGGCGCGGCCCTTCACGTCGGCGTAGAAGGCGCGGCCTGCCTCGATCGGACCGCCGGCGGCGAACACGACTTCCGCCGTCTCGGCGGCGAGCTGGCGGCCGGCGTCGGAGGCGCCCGCCTGCACCATCACCGGCCAGCCCTGGATGGGCCGCGCGATGTTCAGCGGCCCGCGTACCTTCAGGTACTTGCCCTTGTGATTCAGCACATGGAGCTTGTCGGGATCGAAATAGAGGCCGCTGTCGACGTCGCGCGTGAAGGCGTCGTCGGCCCACGAGTCCCACAGGCCGGTGACGACATCGAAGAACTCGCGCGCGCGGGCGTAGCGCTCGGCATGCTCCATCTGCTCGTCCATGCCGAAGTTGAGCGCGGCATCTGGATTGGACGTCGTCACCAAATTCCAGCCGGCGCGGCCCTCGGAGATATGGTCGAGCGAAGCGAACCGCCGCGCGATGGTGTAGGCCGGCTCGAACGTGGTCGACGCGGTGGCGATCAGGCCGAGGTGCTTGGTGTGCTGCGACAGCACGGGCAACAACGTCAGCGGATCGAACGACGTCACCGTGGCCGAGCGCTTCAGCGCCTCCATCGGCATGTTCAGCACGGCCAGGTGATCGGCCATGAAGAACGCGTCGAACTTCCCGCGCTCCAGGGTCTGAGCGTACTCGATCAGCGCCTTCAGGTTGAAGTTGGCATCCGGCGTGCCGCCCGGATAGCGCCAGGCGGCGGTGTGGATGCTGACGGGGCGCATGAACGCGCCGAGACGGAGTTGCTTCTTTGCCATGGCCCTATCTTGCCCTTGGGCAGGCTTCCCGCAAGGCGGCCCGAACGAGAAGAGCTAATTCGACGAATTAGCGGCCCTACGATTTCTCCCAGGCAGGCTTCTTCATCCCCAATCCATGCCCGCCACCATAGGCGGCAACCGACGGCGACCGCCAGTTCTGCAGAAGCGTCTTGTCGATCTCATGGACCTCGATGCCCAGCGGCCGGCAGACCTCCAGCGGATCGCGTGCGTCGGGTCCCCACAGCGGCACCGACAAGTCACCGCCGGGGCAGGTCGACAGCGCGCAGAGCAAATCGATCTCCGCGAAGAATTCGATGTGGTCGCCTTTTTTCGCCGGGCTCGCGCGCATGAAATATCTGTCCTCCGCGTTCAGGCCGGTGCACTGGAAAACGTTCAGAACATCGTGGACGTCGAGCTCGGTCAGCCCGTGCGGCAACACGGCACGCACCAGGTTCGAGTGGCAGCAGTGGTCGAAATCCTCGCCGGTCAACATGCGGTTGACGTAGGGATCGCAACGCGTGCCCAGCAGGTCATGGATGCGCCCGCCGAACTCGTCGACGCCGTAGTCCGCCAGACTGTCCGACGTGATGGTGGCGATCGGCCGGAGATAGGGAAGCGTTGACCACAGACGATCGAAGGTCGTGACGTGCGCGGCCTGGAGCTGGCGCGTGCGCGAGGCCCACAGCCGCTCGCGCGGATTATTCAGGCTCCAGATATTGAGGTCGCCGACCTGCGGGCCCTCGAGGGTGACGATGCGGAAGACATGGCCGGCCGGCACCTTCCAGGCGCGGCCAGTGCGGATCGGGATGGTGAAGGTCTCGACGAGACGGCGTCCGCCGGCCTCCGCGATCCGGCGATAAAAATCCTTGTCGGCGGAGAGCGCGGAGCCTTCGTTTGCCTGATAGGCGGCCGGGAAGTCTTTCATGGTGTCACCGACGTTGTTGTCATCCTGACAGATTTATCCGATCGGTGGATGTCTCTTGTCGATGCCGGAGGTCCTTCGTCGCTACTTCTTGCGGTCCATCATCTCGCAGGTCGCCACGATCGACTTGCTGGGGCTGGTGCCATTCTGCGTGTAGCAAAGTTCCAGGCGATCGGGAGACATGACGGTGAGTCGATAAGACCCATCGGTGTCGGCGCCGGCGATCGTCTTGCCGTCGCTCGCGATGGCCCAGGCCATCGGCTCGTGGACCGCGGAGACGGTCGAAAAATTGTACCCCCAGGCGAGCCGCCCTTCCTGGCCCGCGATCACGAAGGTGAACTCCACATCGCGGATGCGGGGCGTGGCCTCGGTCCCCGCCGCCGCGGGATGATGAGAGTTGGTACCGAAAACGACCGACTTGCCCTTGAAGATCCAGGTTCCCTTGAGGTCGGGAACGGCATTCTGCGCGTACGCCATCGTCGTGCCGAGCATCAGGGCCGGCACCAGAGCGAACCACTTCATCGACGTCCCCCTTTTTGCATTGGTCCGCACCCTATCCCGGACCTGAGGGATCAGCCAATCGGCGGATGCTTCCTGTCCATTCCCGACGCCTGCTCCCACGCGCGCGCGACCTGGAACAGCGTCGCCTCCTCGAAGTAGCGGCCGACGAACTGGACCGACAGCGGCAGGCCGCCCTTGGAAAGGCCCGACATCATGGCGAGCGCGGGATGGCCGGTGACGTTGAACGGCGTGCGCGCCTGGCGACGATAGGTACGCTCGACTTCCTCGAGATGGTCGATGCGGCAGGCGGGATCCATCGAGCTGGCGCACAGCAGCACGTCGACGTCGCGGAAGGCCGCTTCCACAGCGGCCATCATCTCGCGGCGGCGGCGCTGGGCCGTCACATAGTCGCCCGCCCCCATGAAGGCGCCGGCCATCAGGCGGCGGCGCGAGAAGCGCGCGTAGTCGCCCGGCCGCTCGCGCAGCCACTTGGCGTGGATCGACCATGCCTCGCTCTGAAGGATGACGCGATTGACCGCACCGAACTCGGCCAAGGTCGGCAAGGTGACGTCGCGCAGCTCGGCGCCCGCCACCTGCAGGCTGCGCGCCACGTGCTGCAGCGCCGCCGTCACTTCGGGCTCGGCCGGCGTGTCGACCTCGTGGAAGTGGCGCACGAAGCCGATCCTGAGGCCGCGCACGCCGCGCCCGAGCGCAGCCCCATAGTGGCCCGGCGTCGACGCGGCGCTGCCGGGATCGAGCGGGTCGTGCCCGGCGATGGCCTCGAGCATCAGCGCGTTGTCGGCCACGGTGCGCGTCATCGGACCGACGTGATCGAGGGTGAACGACAGCGGGAAGACGCCGCGTCGCGACACCAGCCCGTAGGTCGGCTTCAGGCCGACGATGCCGCAGCAGCTCGCGGGATTGCGCACGCTGCCGCCGGTGTCGCTGCCCAGCGCCATCGGGAACAGGCCGGCGGCGACACCGGAGCCCGAGCCCGACGACGAGCCCCCGGGATGATGGTCGGGGTTCCACGGATTGCGTGCCGGCGGCCACGGCAGGTCGAAGCTCGGCCCGCCGATGGCGAACTCGTGCGTGGCGAGCTTGCCCACGACGATGGCGCCGGCGCCGCGCAGCCGGCTGACACACACCGCGTCGTCGGTCGCCACGTTGTCGGCGAGGATCCTGGAATGGCAGGTGGTCGGCAGGCCCGCGACATCCATGATGTCCTTGATGCCGACCGGCACGCCATGCAGGGGCCCGCGCCGGCGGCCGGCCGCGATCTCGGTCTCGGCGGCCTGCGCGGCGGCCAGCGCCTGGTCGCCGTCGAGCGTGATGAAGGCGTTGAGCCGCGGGTCGAGCTTCTCGATGCGCGCCAGCAGCGCCTGCATCAGCTCGACGGGCGACAGCTCACGGGTGGCGATCGCGTCCGCCGCCTCGGCGACGGAAAGCCAGTGCAGGTCCGTCACAGGCCCTCTCCCGCGCGCATCGGCGGCCACGGCTCGGCCCGGGGGTCCTCCGGCGCCGCGATCGCGGCGGCGACATCGGCGGCCTGGCGAGCCGCGGCGATCACATCATCGGGAAACTCGGCCATCGCCTTCTGAAGACCCGCGCGGCGCGCCAGCAACTCGATAATTTCCTTGTCCATGCAATGCATCCCCTACAGGTTCCTGCCGTTAAGCAGGTCAGCATGAATCGCGCCCGTTCGTCTATTGGCGCCATTCGCACGGGGGAACAGGAACTTGTCAGGCGACCATACGCTCGCGATTTTCGCCGCGGAATTGATCCTGCTGCTGCTGACCGGACGTCTGCTGGGCGAACTCATGAACCGCATGGGCCAGCCCGCCCTGTTCGGCCAGCTGATCGCCGGCGTGCTGCTCGGCCCCTCGGTGTTCGGCAGCCTGTGGCCGCAGGCGCACCATTTCATCTTCCCCGACAACAAGACGCTGAAGACGATGATCGATGCGATCTCGCAGATCGGCATCCTTCTCCTGCTGCTGCTGACGGGCATGGAGACCAACCTGGCGCTGGTGCAGCGCCGCAAGCGCGCCGTGATCGCCACATCGGTCTCCGGCATCGCGCTGCCCTTCGTGCTGGGCGTCGCCTTGGCCTACGCGCTGCCGGGCGGCGCCATCCCGATGCACGAGAACAGGCTGGTGACGGCGCTGTTCCTGGGCACGGCGCTGTCGATCTCCTCGGTCAAGATCGTGGCCATGGTGCTGATCGACATCGGCGCCATGCGGCGCGACCTGGGACAGCTGATCCTCGCCACCGCGGTCCTCGACGACACGATCGCCTGGATCGTCATCGCCGTCATCGCCGGCATCGCCACGCACGGCCAGGTCGATCTCGCGACCATCGGCGGCAGCCTGGCCGGAACGGCGCTGTTCCTCGTCGTCAGCCTGACCGTCGGCCAGCGCCTGGTGGCGCGCCTGATCGTGTGGGTGAACGACCACATGACGATCGACGTCCCGGTGATCACGGCCATCATCATCATCATGCTGGCGATGTCGCTGACGACCGAGCTGATCGGCGTGCACACGGCACTCGGGGCGTTCATTGCCGGCATCCTGGTCGGGCGATCGCCGATCCTGACCGAGCAGATCGAGAACCAGGTGCGTGGTTTCGTCTTCGCCTTCTTCAGCCCGGTCTTCTTCGCCGTCGCCGGCCTCGGCATGGATCTGCGCACGCTGGCCAATCCCACGCTCGCGGTGTTCACGGCGGCCATCATCGTGGTCGCCAGCATCGGCAAGTTCTCCGGCGCGCTGGTCGGCGGCCGGCTGGGCGGACTGACGACGCGCGAGTCGCTGGCGCTGGGCGTCGGCCTCAACGCCCGCGGCTCGACCGAGGTCATCATCGCCAGCATCGGTCTGGCCATGGGAGCGCTCAGCGAGCAGCTTTACACGATGATCGTCGCCATGGCGGTGATCACGACCATGGTCATGCCGCCGATGCTGCGCTGGGTGATGTCGCGCGTGCCGCTGGGCGAAGAAGAGACCAAGCGCCTGGAGAAGGAAGAGGCGGAAGCGCTCGAGCACCTGCCGAAGATGGAGCGGGCGCTGGTCTATACCGACGAAAGTCCCAACGGGCGGCTGGCGACCCGCCTCGCCGGCCTGTTCGCCGCGCGCCAGGAAGTGCTGACGACGGTGCTCCAGCCCAAGGAGAACGACGCCGACGACACTGTCCGGCGCGGCCACATGAGTGAGGCAGCGCAGTCCGTGCACGCCAACGCCGCCGCCGCCGAAGGCAAGAAGCCGCCGATCGAGGAACTGGTGACGGAGCGGCCGGGTCATGCCGAAAATGCGCTCGAGCGCGAGATCGCGCGCGGCTACGACATCGTCTTCGTGGGCATCGACCGTCCCGTGGCCGAGTCGCAGCTGCGCTTCGAGGATCGGCTGCAGAAGCTGGTCAATGCCTTCGACGGACCGGTGGCGATCGTTGTCAACGGCGATGGCGCCGCCGGACCGGCCGACGTGCCGCTCGACATCCTGTTGCCCGCCGCCGGCACGCAGGACGCCCGCCTGGCGACGGAAGTCGCCATCTCGCTGGCCGCCGCGACCAAGGGCAACGTCACGGCGCTCCACGTGTTCGATCCGCAAACCGACACCGCGATCCTGCGCGGACGCGGGCGGCGCGCCGGCATGTCGGTGCTGGTCGACGTCCATCGCGCGGGCAAGCGCGGCGGCGTCCCGGTGAAAGGCCTCACCGCCACCAATGTCCGGCCGGAGTCGGAGATCCGGCGCGCGGTGCGCGGCGGCGGCTTCGACCTGATCGTGCTGGGCACCTCCCTGCGGCATGGCGAGACGAAGTTCCTCGGGCCACGCACCGCCAGCCTGCTGCGCGCGGTTCGCACACCGATCCTGCTGATCGCACGGTAGTTCGACGCCTCTCGCCGCGGCTGTCACGCCGTGGCGATCGGCACCATACTCCCACCGACACGACGGCATGAGGGTGGAGAACGACATGGCTGACGACGCGAACCGGCTGGTGCTGCACGGCAGCTTCACCTCCAGCTCTTCCTACAAGCCGATGCTGTTCCTCGTGCTGGGTGGCCTGCCCTTCTCCTTCCGCACGGTCAATCTCAAGAACGGCGTGCAGAAGCAGCCCGAGCATCTGGCCATCAACCGCTATGGCCAGGTCCCCGTGCTGCGCCACCGCGGTCTTGTCCTGGTGATGTCGAACGTGATCCTCGACTACCTCGCGCGCACGACCGGCAAGTTCGAGGGCGCCACCGAGCAGGACCGGATCCATGCCCGCGAATGGCTGTCGTGGGAGAACGATGCGATCCAGAACGTCGCGCGCGTCCGTCACTTCGCGCGGTTCCGGCCCGACGTGTCGCAGGACATCGTGAACTTCTTCCGCCCGCAGGCCGAGGCCGCGCTCGACTTCGTCGACAGGAGCCTGACGGGGCGCAGGTGGCTGGTCGGCGACAGCTGCACCATCGCCGACCTCGGCTGCTTCGGCCGCATGGTGTTCATGGCCGAGGGCGGCCTGTCGCTCGACAAGCGGCCCCATGCGGCGGCGTGGTGGGAGCGCATCCACGCACTGCCGGGTTTCAAGCTGCCGTACGACCTGATCCCCAAGAAGGACGCCGAGTTCGAGGGTTCATCCGGCGCCTGAGCGGCGTCAGTAGTCCCATTCCATCTTGGCGCCGATCTTGTCGTTGGAGTCGGCGCCGATCGCGCCCTCGATCTTGGTGTGCTTGAACACCTCGATCTCGACCACGCCCCGGCTCGAGTCGGTCGAAGCGCCCTGCTGGGCGCCGACATAGACGCCCGGCGCCACGTAGCGGCCGCCCTGCAGCGAGGTCTTGCTCGACGTCGAGCCGTTGGCGTTGGTCGTCGAGCTCGAATTGACCGAGAGCTGGTCGAGGCCGAGGCCCGACCGCAGGCGGCCGAAGAAGCCGCCGCCCGGCGGCGTGCCGCCGGTCAGTTCCGCCAGCGCTTGGGCCGCACTCAGCAGCTCGACCGGGCTGAGGCTGGACGACGGCTTGCCGAACAGCAGGATCGCCATCGCCTCGTCCTGCGGCAGCAGGGGCGACGAGGTGAGCGAGATCTTTGGCGCGCGCGAGCTGCCGGTGATGTCGACCTCGATCATCGTCGACTGCACCGTGGTAGTGGCCGCGAAATCGAGCTCGGGGTCGATCTCGTTGACGTTGGCCAGCGAGACGTTGCCGCGCGTGAAGCCGAGCTGGTGCCCCAGCAGGTCGAAGGTGCCGCGCCGCAGGGTGAGGTTGCCCAGCACCTGCGGCGCCTCGGGATTGCCGTTCACGGTGAACTGGCCGCCGACCTCCGCATCGAGGCCGCGGCCGCGCACGAACACCGCCTGCGGTGCGCTGACCGTCAACGCCAGGCGCACGCCCTGGGGCGGCTTGGGCGGCTTCTTGCCGGCCGGGCCGGGCGGCGGCCTAGGTGCAACGGGATCGGGCGCGGCGGGATCTGGCGCGGTGCCGCCGTTGATCTCGCGCACCTTCACGGTGGGATAGTTGGCGGCCTGGCTGACACCGATGGCGATATCGGCACGATCGACGGTCACCGGACCCGTGACGTCGAGACCGTCGGCCGCCGATCCCGTCACCTTGAGATTGCTCGAGATGCTGGCGATGAGGTCGGGCCGGTTGGCGAGCAAGGCCCGCCGCGTCGTGACCGCGAGATCGACGGGGAAGCCCCTGGCCGGATCGAGGCGGATCGTGCCGGTGGCCGAGACCTCGCCGTTGCGGCCGGTCTGGAAGCTGAGCTTCTGCAGCTGCAGCGTGTCGCCTTGCAGGGCAAGCATGGCCTGGCCGCCGCTCAGTCGCAGGCCGCTCGCCGGCAGGTAGACCGTGGCGCCCGCGAGCGCCACGGTGCCGCTGCCCGTGATCCTGTCGCCGTTGATGTTCACCGTGAGGTTGGGCGTGAGCGTGCCCGCGATGTTGCGCACACTGTTGCCGAGGGCGGGCGAGAACGGCGCGATGTCGGTCGAGCCGCTGATCGTCACGGCCGCCACGAGCGGCGCGTTGCCCTGCGGGATCGCGGCCTTGCCCTTGAGGGCGAGCTTCGTGCCGCCGCCGGCCGAGAGCCCTGCATCGACCGTCGCCTGACGGTTGGCCAGGCTGCCGGTCCCCTTGAGCGCCAATGCCGGCAGCAGTGCCGTCTCGGGCCGCTTGATCTTCACGCCACTGGCCGCATAGCTCGCGTCGATGCGCGGATTGGCGAGCGCGCCCACGATATGCGCCTTGGCCTGCAGGGTGCCCTGCAGGTCGGTGCCGGGGGCGAAATTATCGGCCAGCGCCAACGGCAGGCCCGAGATATCGACAGTGAGGTCGCTGGCCGCCGCATCGACGACGCCGCGCGCGTCGAGCCGGCCGCCGCCCAGGCGCAACGATGCAGTCTCGACCGTCACGCGCGATCCCGCGACCTTGAGCCTGGCCGGTGCGATCAGCGCGATCGGAATGCCCTGATAGCGCGCGTCGAGCTTCTGCAGCGCGATGCGGATCTCGCCCGGCATCGGCTCGATCTTCGCCGCAAGCGTGGCGCTGGTCGCGCCCGAGACCTTCACCCCGAGGTCAAAGGCCGTCCTGTCGCCCTTCACGGTGGCGCTCACCTGCCCGACCTGGGGCACGCCGCTCAGCTGCTCGGCCTTCAGCGTGGCATCGGTCGCCGCGGCCCCCAGCGGATCGGTCACGATCGCATCGAGCTGGAGTGCGCCCACGCCGGTGGCGCCACTGCGCAGCTTGTCGCCGTGCAGGGCGAGCGTGAGCTTGCCCGCCGGATCGTCCGTGGTCGCGAGATCGAGATCGAGCGCGCCGGCCAGGTCGACGCCCAGGATCGGCTTCAGATCCTCCAGACGCGTCATCTTGAGATGACCGGTGCCGGTGGCGCCTTTGGGCGTGACCGCAAGGTCCTTCACGTCGACGGAGGCGCTGGCCCAGCTGCCCTGGAGCACAGGCACGCGCACGCCGCCGTCGGCCTGCTGGGCGAAGCTGCCGGCGAGCGCCAGCGACTGGTGGGCCAGCGTGCCGTCGGCCTTCACCGTGCCCTTGAGCCCGTCGTTCGCGCTGTCGAGGCCGAGCGCCAGCTTGACCTGGCCGAGCTTCGGCATGTCGAGATCGAGCGTGAAATTGCTGGCGTTGCCGCGGCCGCGCCCGGAGAGCAGCAACGTCGCCGGCTCGGCGGCGATCCTGATGTCGTCGAGGCGCCACACGTGGTCGCGCTGCAGCGCCGCACTGCCCGCGAGCTTGACCGTCCGGCTCTGCAGGTCGGGCGGCAGATCCGGCACGTTGAGATCGTCGAGAAGGCCCTGCCAGGCGACCTTGGCCGCGCCCTCCTTCACCTCGACGGTGAGGTCGACATGGCCACGGCCACCGATCGGCATGCCGGCCAGGGCCGAGAACGGGGCGAAGTCGGAGAGATCGATCGCCAGCCTGGCGTTGATCGCCTGCGAGGACGGCGTGATGTCGCCGCTGCCCTTGAGGCCCACCAGCGGCGAGCCGCTCTCAAGCGACTTCACGACGATCCGCCCGCTCTTCTCCAAGGCGATTTCCGCGGCGAGGTCGACGTGGCCCGGCGGCGGCGCGCGACCATCGAGGCTTGCGGCCGCGACATCGTCGGCGCCGCCCTTGATCGTCACCGTGCCCGCGGGTTTGCGGGCCAGGCCCGACAACGCCGCCTTCGCCTCGATCCGCAGATTGCGCCAGCTCACGTCGCCCGCGAGATCGGCGAGCGGACCGGCCTCGGGCGCGGTGATCGTCGTCGTGGCCTCGAGCTTGTCGGCCACGGTGTCGTAGCGCCCCGAGGTTTCGATCCGCGCCGGACCGGCAGCCAACGCCAGCGACTTCACGACCAGCAGGCCGGCATCGTCGAGCGTCGCCTCGCCGTTCAGCGTCGCGGGCTTGCGCAACAGGCGCGCGACAGGGCCATCGGGCAGGCCCGGCGCCACGGCAGAGACGTCGAGCGAGATCGCCGTCGTCTTCATCGCCGTCGTCTTCTGTTCGCGATGCCAGCGCGCGCCGCCGGTCGCGCTCATCGCGTCGCCCGCCGCCACCGTGAGCGTCGCGCTGCCGTCGTCGCGGCCGCCCTTGGCCGCCAGCTTGGCCGAGACCTTCTGCAGATCGGGCCGGCCGATCAGTGCGGCGACCACGCCGCCCTGCGTCGATTCCTCGGCAGCGATCGTGCCGTCGACGGTGAAGGTGTCGAGGTCGAAGGAAAGATCGGCCGCGACCTTCGCCGCCGGCCCATCGGTGCGCACCATGTCGAGCTTCAGGTAGCCGGGCGTATGCGCGGCCACCAGCGCCGAGCCGCCCAGCTTCCAGCGCGACTCCACGCCGCCCAGCGGCGCGCCGACATGCAGCTCGTCGACCGCCAGGCGCCCGAGATCGATGCCGAACGGCAGGCTCGGGACGCCACCGGTCGAGGCCGGCGCCGGCTTCTCCTCCGGCAGCGGCGCGCGCAGCACGTCGATTTTTCGCGCAGCGACAGTGTCGATCCGCAGCCGGCCGGTGAATAGGGAAGTGAACGACCAGCTTGCCCGGACGTCCTCGAGGGACAGCCACGCGCCCTGCCGATCGCGCATCTCGATGCGTGCGATGGCGAGGTCGATGGGCACGAAGCCGGTGATGCCCGACACTTCCATCGACGGCGAGGAAATCGCCCATGCCAGCAGGCGCTTGCCCGGACCGGTCTGCACGCCCGCGAACAGCAGCGCGGCGACGGCTGCCAGGCCGCCCGCGGTCCAGGCGGCAATGCGTCGGCTGCGCATCAGAATGCCTGTCCCAGGCTGACGTAGACGCCGAACGGTGCGTCGCCGTCGCGCTTGTTGAGCGGAATGCCGAGGTCGAGCCGCGCCGGGCCGAAGCCGGTGTAGTAGCGCGCGCCGACACCCGCGCCGAGGCGGGGCGTGTTCTCGGAGAAATTGGGCATGGTGGTCAGATAGGCGCTGCCGGCATCGAGGAATGCCACGACGCCGAACGACTTGCCGATGCGCTGGCGGAACTCGACGCTGCCTTCGACGAGGCTGGCACCGCCCAGCGGGTTGTTGAAGGCGTCGCGCGGGCCGGCGCTCTGGTAGGTGAAGCCGCGCACCGAGCCGCCACCACCGGCGTAGAACAGCTTGTCGGGGGGAATGGAGACGTTGGTGCCGCCCGGGACGGTGCCGAAGGCGGCCCGGCCGGCGATCACGCTGCGGCCGTCGCCACTCACGTTGACGTAGGTCGTGCCGACGAGCTTCAGGATCGCGAACAGGTCGTTGCCGTGATTGATGTCGGCATAGGGCGTGATGTTGGCGATGAGCTTGTAGCCCCTGGTCGGATCGGTGTCGCTGTCGGCCCGGTTGAGCGTCGCCGAGAGCGGAATGCCGACCAGCTTGTAATAGTTGGTGATGCCGTACTTCTCGACCTGGGAGACCTCGGCGCTCAGCCCCGCCGACACGCGCAAGTGGGGGCTGAGCGTGCGGTTGAGGCCGATGCCCAGCAGCGCCGCCGAGCGTGTATAGGCCGGCAGCACCTCGCGCAGGCCCTGGGCCGAGGCCGTGGCGTCCTGGCCCGACAGCCACCAGTCTGGCTTGAGGAACTCCGCCTTGAACGAGTAGCCGAGGTCGGCCGGGATCGCGCCCTGGCCGATGTGATTGACCTCCGCCGTCAGCTTCAGACTCTCGGCTTCGCCGAACAGGTTGCGGTGCTGCCACGAGGCGTTGATCCCGGCGCCGAGAATGGTCTCGTAGCTGACGCCGACGCCGATGGTGCGCTGCAGGCGATCCTTCACCTCGACATCGATCGGCAGCTCGCCTTGCGCGTTCAGCCTGTCGGCGGGCTTGATGCGCACGGCGCTGAACACACCCAGCCCGGTCAGCCGGTCGCGCATCGCCGTCACCTTGTCCGGCGTGTAGGGCTCGCCCTCCTTGAACGGCACGCGCTTCTGCAGGTAGGTCGTGTCGACCTTCTCCGTGCCCGAGAAGCTCACCCGTCCCATGGTCGCCGTCGGCCCGGGCTGGAGATAGTAGGTCACGTGCGCCTCGCGAGTGGCATGGTCGATCACCACCTCGCGCCGCGGAACCTTGGCCAGGGCGTAGCCGTGCTCGCGCACCTGGTCGAGGATCTGGCTCTCGGTGGCCAGGATGACGGCGGCGTCCGCCGGCTGCTCGGTCAGGAGCGCGAGCTTGCTGCGGTCGAGCGCGGGATAGCCCACCACTGCCGGCGGGCCGTCAATGTCGATGGACGAGACCCGGTAGACCGGACCGGTGGCGACATCGAACATGAAGCCGATCTTCTCGGCTTCGGGCTTGGCCTCGATCGCGTCGAGGGCGGCAGCCTCCTCGATCGGCTGGCCGGCTACGGTGGCGACCACGCGCGAATCGTAGAACCCGCGCGACCGCAGGGCCGAGACCATGCGCGCGCGCCGCGCCTGAGCCGCCTGCAGGAGCGACAGGCCGTCGCCCGACAGCGGCTCGTCCTTGTCGAGGTCCTTGGCCAATGTCTTCAACTCTTCGGTCATGCGGGTGTCGCCGATGACGGTCAGCGAAATGTCGGCCGTGCGGGCGTGCGCGCTGCCCGTCACGAGGACGGCGCCGGTCAGGACGGCCGACAGGCGGCCAAGCCACGAAGGTCTGCTTCGCCGTTGCACGATATGCGTTGTTAGGCCGGCGAACATGGCAACACTATGAAGACAACGTCCGAAACGCGCGTTGGATGCGTCAGCCGACCCGCAGAAGACGCAATCGAGGATCGAGCAGGTCGCGCAGTCCGTCCCCCAACATGTTGAGGCCGAGAACGGCCAGGGCGATGGCGAGTCCCGGCCAGACTGCCAGTTCCGGCGACTGGAAGATGTAGGTCTGCGCGTCGCGCAGCATGCCACCCCACGACGGCGTTGGCGGTTGGGCGCCGAGGCCGAGATAGGAGAGCCCAGCCTCGGCCAGGATCGCCACCGCGAATTGGATGGTCGCCTGGACGATCAGGACGCCGGCGATGTTGGGTAGCACATGGCGCATGGTGATGCCGAGCGGCGCCCGGCCGAGCGCGATCGCGGCGCGCACGAAATCGCGGCTCCACATGGCGAGTGCCGCCCCGCGCGTCACCCGCGCGAACAC
>Ga0070679_100003081_pt1 | contig 15237 bp, 20 predicted proteins | sample KBSC63BmetaG_FD_65652 | JGI IMG/M metagenome (GOLD analysis project Ga0070679, IMG submission 65652) | Corn rhizosphere microbial communities from Kellogg Biological Station, Michigan, USA - KBS C6-3B metaG | ecosystem: Host-associated > Plants > Roots > Rhizosphere | place: USA: Michigan... | reverse complement strand
CTTAATCCGGAGATGCATCATGTGTAAGTGTATTTATTGCGCTGCCTCCTCGGGATTCATTGGCCGGGTGTGTGCCGACTGCAAGAAACTTTTGGCGCGAGTTCAAGAATTGCGCGGCAAGGTAAGCTTCGGGCAATTTCTCGATGGCCTGGAACAGACGGGTGTGCCGCGCGATAAAATTTTGCGGTTTCTCACTGCCGATCCGGACGGGAAGGGCAGCATTCAGGATCAGGTCACCGCGGAAATGACGAGCGAGCTGATGAAAGTCATGGGCATTTCCGGGCGGCAAAGCGCGGACGAAGTCAAACGCATTCGCGACACCCTTGCGAAGGAATCCGAATAGGTTTTCCCAAGAGATGGCTGTCACCGTTTACCTGTCGCTGATTTTTTTGACGCTTTACCTGATCGGTTTGGCGCTGCAGCGCTGGTGGTTTTGCCGCGATCGGGCCAGGATGGCTGCCGAAACTCGCGAAGGCGCGCGGGTCATCGCTCGGGTGGACGATATTTCACCCGGATCGGTCAAGAAATTTTGGCTGATCTGCCAAAAATATCGCCTCGATGGATTTTTGATTAATGATCGGGGAAGATTTCACGCCTACGTCAATCGCTGCCGCCACATGCCGACGCCGCTGGATTTCGTGCGCGATCAGTTTGTCAGTGAGGACGGCCAGTTTTTGCGTTGCTACACCCACGGAGCGCTTTACGAATTTGCCACCGGACTTTGCATCGATGGTCCATGCAAAGGTGAGTCGCTGTATCGCTTGCCGGTGCGGGTCGACGGCGGCGAAGTTCTGGTCGGCTGTCCCGAGGGCGATTTACGCCAGCTTGCGGATTGAGGAGCGAGGGAATGGGAGCAGAGAGCTCAACGCGAAAATTCATTGCGGTCGTGGGCGAGATCGAACACGGCAAAACCAAGAAATTCACCCTGCGCCGCGGCCAGCGCGATCTCGACGCCTTGCTCGTGAACTTTGAAGGCAACCACTTCGCTTACATCAATCGCTGTCCTCACACCGGAATTACCCTCGACTGGGTAGACAATCAGTTCTTCAGCTCCGACAATCGCTACCTGATGTGCGCGACTCACGGTGCTGTGTTCGAGCCGCCGAGCGGAGAATGCATCTGGGGACCCTGTTTCGGATTGTCATTACAGAGCGTCCCTATTGAGATTAAAGCGGGACGGATTTACGCGCGTCTACCCGGGATGAGCGACTGAATATCTCGAATGAGGCGAGCAAGCTCGCGGGAGACTGCAATGGGCGATTGTTTGTTCTGCGCGATTGTCGACGGCAAAGCCAAAGCGAACATTGTTTACCAGGATGAACGGGTCGTCGCCTTTAAAGATATACGACCCCGAGCGCCGGTACATTTTCTGATCATTCCTCGCAAGCATCTGGCGGGCGTGCTCGACATCGAATCGGAGGATTCCGAGCTCATCGGCGAGGTCTTTCAGGTTGCCGCCCGGCTCGCTCGTGAGCACGGTGTCAGCGAAAGCGGGTTTCGCGTGGTCGTTAACTCCGGGCCGGATGCGGGACAAAGCGTGTTTCATCTGCATTATCATTTGATCGGCGGGCGCCAAATGAGTTGGCCGCCGGGCTAATCGGACAACATTTCTCTATCTCTGAGACGGAGGGGCAGCATGGCGGCTGACGAATGGCATAGTGCGACCAGTGATATGGCGATACAGCAGTTCGATCTCGCGGCGGACAGGCTCGGCGTGGATCCTAATGTTGCGCGTCGCTTGCGCCGTCCGGATCGGGCGCTGATCGTCAGCGTGCCGACGCGAATGGATGACGGCGGAGTCAAAGTTTTTACGGGCTATCGGGTACAGCACAATGATGTCTTGGGTCCGTTCAAAGGCGGCATCCGCTATCATCCCGCGGTCAATCTCGGTGAAGTTGCCGCGCTCGCGATGTGGATGACATGGAAATGTTCACTGGTCGGTCTGCCCTTGGGAGGAGCAAAGGGCGGAATCGCGTGCGATCCGGCGGAGCTGTCGCGCCACGAGCTGCAATCGATGACCCGCCGCTTCACTGCCGAGATCATCAATGTGATCGGCCCGGAAGTCGACGTTCCGGCGCCGGATATGGGCACTGGCGAGCAGGTGATGGCATGGATCATGGACACCTATTCCCAGCACAAAGGACATGCGGTACCTGAGATCGTCACGGGAAAACCCGTGGCCATCGGCGGCACTCTCGGGCGGCGCGAGGCGACCGGTCGCGGGGTTGTGTACATGATTCTCGAAGCCGCCAAGCATCTGAACATCAATCTGAGCCAGTGTACGGCGGTGGTGCAGGGCTTCGGCAATGTGGGCTCTGTGGCCGTCAAGGAGCTTGCCAATATCGGCGTAAAAGTGATTGGCGTCTCCGACCGTACCGGCGGTTTTGTCGATGAGAAAGGATTGCCGGTGGAAAAACTGTTGGAGCTTGCCGATAAAAACCACAGTCTGGAAGGCTGCCCCTATGGTGACAAGATCAGCAACGAAGAGTTGCTGGAGCTCAAGTGCGACGTGCTGGTGCCGGCGGCCCTGGAGATGCAGATCACGAAAGCCAATGCGGCGAAGATTCACTGCCGTATCCTCGCTGAGGGTGCGAACGGGCCAACGACCCCCGATGCCGATGCGATTCTGCGCGAGAACGGGATATTCCTGATTCCCGACATTCTGGCGAACGCCGGCGGAGTGGTGGTTTCTTATTTCGAATGGGTCCAGGATCTGCAAAATTTCTTCTGGAACGAAGTTGAGGTCAACAGCAAGCTGCGGGAGATTCTGGTCAAATCATTTCATGAGGTGCTCGGCATGAGCGAAAAACACGGTGTCGACATGCGGCTCGCCGCGCTGATGATCGGCATCGATCGGGTAACTCGCGCGATGCTTTGGCGCGGGCTCTACGCGTGAACGATTTGAAGCGGGGACCAGAAACTGCTAACCAAGTGGCATCCCATTGAAAGAGAGACGGTAGTCAATGGTTCAAGCGACGCAACTTCGGCCCGGAATGATCATCATCCACGGAGGCGACCTGTTTCGCGTAACGGCCGTACATCATCTCACCCCTGGGAATAAGCGCGGCTTCATGCAGACCAAGATGAAGAACCTACGAACGGGGATCGGGACGGAGTACAAGTTTCGCTCGGAAGATCGCGTCGATCAGGCAATTCTTGACAATCGCCAGATGCAGTACCTCTACGCAGAAGGAGACTTGCATACTTTCATGGATCTGGAAAATTACGAGCAGGTGACGTTAGCAAAAGAAGACATCGGCGATTTGCTGTCATTCCTGTTGCCCAATTCGATCGTCGGCATCGAATTTCATGAGAGCAGGCCGGTAGGAATCAATCCACCGTCCACCGTCGACCTAGAAGTTGTCGATACGGAGCCTTCAATGAAAGGCGCAACTGCGAGCGCGTCCTATAAACCGGCCAAACTCGAAACCGGAGTGACGGTACAAGTGCCGCCGTTTGTCCAAGTCGGAGATAAAGTGCGCGTCGATCCGACCGACGGCTCGTATCTCGAACGCGTCAAGTAGCTTTCAGTTTTTCCAGGACTTCCCGCGTTTGTCGTTCGAGATCTGCCAAACTGCCATTGTTTTCGATGACATAATCGGCGAGTCGCCGTTTTTCTGCCAAGCTCATCTGGGCCGCGATGTGCTTCTCAGCGTCAGCGGTGGTGAGGTGATCGCGTTTCCGCAAACGAGCAGTTTGGGCTTCAATGTTGCAGGCGACCAAGATCACCGGCCGCAGCCACTCTTGCAGGTTGCCTTCGAAGAGGAGCGGTACCTCATAAATGACTACGGGGTAGCCGGCCGCACCATACTGCCGTATTCTTTCTTCGGCGAGGGCGCGCACACTCGGATGAATGATCGATTCCACCCGTTTTCTGGCCTCAGGCTGGTTAAAGATCAACGTGCGCAGTTTTTGACGATCTAGGTTTTGATCGGTTTGCAAGACATGCGGCCCGAAGGAAGCGACGATTTCCTTCCATGCCTCGCGTCCGGGTTCGACGACCTGACGGGCCAAATCGTCCGCATTGACAATGGCGGCGCCCAAACTCTGGAGAATTTTTGCCACCGTACTTTTGCCTGAGGCAATGCCGCCGGTCAACCCGACTAATTTCACGCAACAGTCTTCGCAAAATCGACGGGTGGTTTCAAGCAATGGCGCGATTAACAGAGGAAAGGGAGCTATTTGCAATGGCTCAGGTACGGATCTACACGACAAGCTACTGTCCCTATTGCCGAGCGGCCAAAGCTCTGCTGCGGAGGAAGGCTGTCCAGTTCGAGGAGATCGACGTCACCGATGATCCACAACTCCGGGCGGAGATAGAGAAGCTTTCGCGGCGTATGACGGTGCCGCAGATCTTTATCGATGGCGAGCCGATCGGTGGCTATGACGATGCCCAAGAACTGGATGCCAGCGGCGAGTTGGATCGGCTTTTAGGACGCTGATGCCGGCGATAAAGCGGCGCTTGATGAAACGTGGCGACTCAACTGGAGGCGGCGAGCGGATTCCAATAGCTGCATCGAGGCCAAAAACGCAAAACCAAGGAGTGATACGGAACGAGCGGAAGCTAATAAAATCAAAAGGGCTTCTCGGCGGTGCTATGTCATAGCGTGCTATGGTTTGTCACTCGTTATTGGAACAAAACCGGAATATTTCTGGAACGTTTTTTTTCGCATGATTTATGGCCGGCGACGTGGCACGCCCGCCGTGGGGTGTTGGGCTTAGGGGAGTAGTCGGACACAGCGCAAAGCAAAAAGGACTTTGTAGGTTTCCCGCAGAAATCATCGCGCGACGGACATATATGTAAGCAGCCTTGAGTTCGGATTAGTGGAACCGTCACTTGCCAGTGACCCTCGCGTTCTTTTCATTCACGGCGTTCGAAACGTTTTGGATTCGCGGAATGGTTTGAAACTGAGCCAAGCAATTGAACGACGGACGCGCAGCGACAAAATGACTCGTCGTTGATCGTCCCGCCCGGCATGACAGCCGGGCGGTGTGATTCGCTTGGGGGCTCTAAACGTGCGATTGCTGATGAGGTTGCCCTGTCATGGCGTTCTTTATGAACCCGACAATCGCCATCAGAACAACGCCGCCAATGCCGCCACCGGCCACATCTCCGAGCATGCCGCCGCCAGCATCAATACCGGTGGCACCCAGAACAGCATGAAGTATTTGGCCACCGATGCCACCGCCGACGATCCCGACTATGCTGTTACCGACGGTACCCAAACTGAGATTCTTGAAGAGTGCACCGCCGACATTTCCCCCAATAGCCCCGAGCACGAGTTGAACAATCAATCCCATATTCATATAGCGCCTCCTCTTATTTTGCCCTGCTTAACAGCCGAGACCACGTGCAGGGTACCAGCGCGGTCAAAGCTAGCGCCTCACCATCACTCAAATGCGCCGCCGGAAAGTCCAGATCATTATTTCAAAATTGCCGCGGTGCCGAGCGCCGGCTGCATTGGGACATTGCCGCTCCTAGCAACGCCTCGACTCATCGCTACCTTGGCCACCCGTCTCTCAACTATGCCTTGCGACGCCCGCTGGACCGGTAGAACCTGTTATCTTTTATCATCGAAGAGCAGCTTGCGTGCCAGCTTCTCGCAGTCTGAAGAGGAGAGCGCATTTGCGAGGAATTATTAACACGGCAGGGCGAAACGTAGACCCGGTTCGACGAAACAGTCGAAACGATCGACCAATGGGTCGGTCTATTGATTGAAGATTTGTTTGTGACGCCATATTCGTGATTTAAGTGAAGCTTGCCTTAGACTTTGGAAAGCGGCGAGTAATGTCCACGGACACCGTGCGCAAAGCGGAAATTTAGAGAGACGGGATTAATCCGGCAGGGAGACCGACAACCGTGATAGTAAAGGGCGAGAGGCGCAAACAGAAGCGACGCGAGCAGATCAAGAAAATGGACGCTCTCTTAAAAAAGTTAAAGGTGGTGTGCCGGCAAACCCGACTGGCAATCGAGGAGTCGTTGCATGAAATCGAGGCGAACCCAGAAAAGTACCCTGACCGCTCGGATGTGGAGCAGTTGATGGCGGAATTAACAGCACTGGACGGCCGGCTAACGGACGTCGCGGCGAAAGGCGAGGCGCGGCTAAAAAGAATCCAGGTTGTAAAGTAGCCAAGCACTCTTCTGGCATCGTCAGGTTGAGCAGCCGCATACGATTTGGCCCGAAATCTATTCTATCTCGATGGAGAGCGTAACCGAGCAAATCTCGGATATTTACGTTAATGTCTTCCACCACGATCAAGACACAACCGGAGTATGAGTTGTAGATCGCGCTCGCGGCTAGTGATGAATTGTCGTATAACAAAATCGGGGCAGCGTGCGGAAAACAAAAGTAAATGGAAAATCGACCGGCCTTGGCACACCGTCTTTGCATCCTTGGTGGCCTCTTCGGGCTTGGCGGCTCTAGGGCAAACAAAAGGCGGATTGAATGGCTAGGGAACGAAAATCGGATAAAATCAAAGCGGCGACTGCATCGGAGTTGAGTGAGAAGCTAGGTCATAGCGAGCGGCAGATTGCCAAGGAAGTAGGGCAACCGGCATGAACCATTCATACGATTCTAATGTGTGGAGGCGTATGGTCGGCGGTCACTTCCAGCACCACGAAGAATTGCTTCAACGTTTCTGGTACGCGCTAAAAACGCGTCGTGAGCGAGGCGATACTCGACCTCTGCCAAATAGGACGCCAGAACCAAAACGATGTTGAGGAAAAGAAATTTCGGTTCGTCCTTCAGAAAGCTTATGCCGGTCAAAGCTATTGCGTCGTTATAACCAATTCTTCATCTGGACCGAAATCGTGTCGAACTTAGAATGATTGGTTGTAGCAGTCGCAGTTCTTTCCAAAACTCGTCTCGTACTTCCTTTTCCAATTTCGCCCTCCTTTTCACGCCCGCGGATGTGTGTTCGCATGCGCAGTCTTAACTGCCGGATCGCGACGGCGCAATAAATTTCGATTGTGCTGATCGACGCATGCCCGAGCAGCCGTTGGAATCAACCAAATATCGGCACCGTTCTCCGGATGTGCGTTGCCGCTGAATGCCTGAAGGCGTCCTGGTTGACGCTCCCATCAATCTCGCTTCCGAAATCATGTCGGCGCCGGGCGAACTGAACCAGGAAAATGCGTTGCTTCCCTTAAGAGAGGTATTGGGAAAGCAGTGAATTTTGAACTATTTCGGCTAAGGAACTGCTGAACCGCCAGATCATCAGTATCCCTTACATTCTAGACGGCTATTTACCCAAGGGCGTGTTGGCGATTTGATTGACTATATGAAGACCGGCAAAAGCACGCTCGTTTATCGGCTCATTGTCTGTATCGCCCGGTTCTAGGGGAACCTGAAGCCCACAAAATTATCCTCGTGGTGATCGATCCGTTATCCCGCTTTTGGAATGTGCAGGACGAAAAACAACAACATGGAAGTGATTAGAGAGGTTTCGCCCTAAGGGCGCTCAAGGAAGGCCGGCGTGTTATAATCAGGAGCAGCGATCTTGAGCAATTTCTGGAATCGACGCCGATAGAAACAATCTGCGATTGACGTTTGCCTTACTTACGGACGATATGGCATTATGCCATATTCATAATGTGAGCAGAGACGAGTTCAAGCGACTTCGCCGCTCAGCCGGCCACACCCAAAGGTCACTCGCAAAAGCGCTCGGTGTTCATCTCCGGACGGTTGCTAGATGGGAACTCGGTGAAATCAAGATTCCAACGGTCGTAGAGCTGGCTTTAATGTACGTTGCCGAGAAGGCAGGAAAGAAAAAAAGACGGCGATAAGCCATGGCAAAAGAGATCTCGAGCGCAAGGGCAGAAATGGCGCGCGGCCGTTTCGGCGGAATTGAAACAGGCAATCAACGCGGTGTCAACGCCGAAGTTGGAACAAAACCGGAACATTTTTTTTGTGAGAAAGGGACGTGGACTCGGAATCTTTCCAAGACTCAACTGGAGGCGGCGAGCGGATTCGAACCGCTGCATCGAGGTTTTGCAGACCTCTCCCTTAACCACTTGGGTACGCCGCCTTGCTCCGTTAGCTAACACGAACCTTTTGCGACTTGCAACAATGTCCTATTTATTGACAAGACTTAGTGAAACACGTAATTAAAAAACCGGTTTACGAGGAGTTTTCCAATGGCAACGATGATTACCAGCGATTGCATTAATTGCGGCGCATGTGAGCCCGAATGCCCAAATAACGCAATCAGCCAGGGTGATCCTGTTTACGTGATCGATCCACAGCTCTGCACCGAATGCGTCGGGTTTCATGATTACGAAGCGTGCGCTGCGGTTTGCCCGGTCGATGTGTGCGTGACCGATCCGAATAATATCGAGTCCGAAGAGGTGTTGATCGCCCGTGCCCGCGCTTTGCACCCGGAAACGGATTTCGGCAACGGTTTTCAATCGCGATTCCGAAAAGCTCAAAGCGACGGCGCGGCGGCGGCAACAGAGAAACCGGCGCTGGCTGAGCCGAAACCGGCTCCTGTTCAGACCGCCGCAGCGAAACCGGCAAGTACACCGGTGACTGCGGCGTCATCTGTTGCTACGCCGGTGCCGGTGGCTTCGCCGGTAGCCCCTGCCGCCAAAGCGGCTGCGCCAGCGGTTGCTCCCCAAGCCGCAGCGATAAAAACTCAGCCCCGACCGAAGAAAACATTCGCCAAGGAATTACCGATTGGCTTCGAAGAAGCAGAAAAACAGTTTGCCGAGGAACGCAGCCGTCTCACCGGCGGCGTTCGGCTGGCGATTATTCTATTACAGCCGGTGATCGGGGCGTTGCCACATGGCGTTAAGAAACGGCTCGAGCTGGCAATGCAGACGCCCTTGTTCACTGCGGCCGGAAGCACTGCAGTCAATATCGTTCATAACGCGGTGCTCTACCCACTGGCGTTTATCGCTATAGTGGCACTCATGAACGGGCCGGAAATTATATTCAGCCAAGATATCAACAAGTACATCCTAATCGGACTGTTGCTTGCTGGGCTCGAAGGCGTATTTCGTCTAAAAGATGGTATTTTTGGCGCTAAGCCAGCGAACGACATGAAATTTCTGGCCTCATTTTACGGAGCGCCACTGGGCGTTGTCGCGGCACCCTTGTTGGAACGGTACACTGGACTGGTACGTGATATTCCCGTTCCGGTCCAAGGATTCTACTCCGAAGGATTCGTCGACAAGGTTGAGCGGGAACGGCGCTACGGCAATGTGTATACGGTCGAGGATCGCGGTAAGTCGTTTCTCGTGCGCATGGAATTTCCGCGGTATGTTCCTGATATTGGCATTGCCGAGCGCGCGCGGCTGCCCGACGAAATGCCCGATTATGACTACGATCTCGCACTCGGCGATGAAGAGTTGATCGTCAAGGGTAAGTGCACCGATGAAAATGTGAGAAAAATCTCTTCCAGCATCGGCGCGTTTCCACCGGAATTTACGACGGTCATTCCGCTGCACGAGAGAATCGCGGGGTTTGTCCATCACTTTGATAACAAACTTCTCGAAGTGCTTCTAGTAAAAGCTTGAGCCAGCTCGACATCCATTTGAGAGACCGAATCGATACCAACCCCAAAATAGCCACCGGCCAATCGGAAGCAGCTCACGGGCAGATGGCAGCCGATGGCGCCTTACTATCGTCCGAGACTCTGTATTTCCGACCGATCACCACAGCCGATCTCGACGAAGTCATGGTGATCGAGCGAATGTCATTTCGTTTTCCCTGGAGCGCAGGGTTTTTTCTTCAAGAGCTGCAAGTGCCCTGTGCCCGTTCCATCTTGGCCGAGCTTAGCAATCGGACCGTAGGCTATATTCTGTTCTGGTTGCTGCCCGATGCCATAGACATTCATAACATTGCGGTTCATCTGGAGTACCGCCGACGCGGCATCGCCCGCGCACTTCTGGGCGAGGTCATCGACGAAGCTAGGCGCCAATCATTCACTCGAGTGATGCTTGAGGTTCGACGCTCAAATACTCCGGCTCAAACACTTTATCGACGGCTCGGATTCGTAACGACAGGCATTCGCAAAGGCTACTATTCCGATGACGGGGAGGATGCCCTAGCGATGACTCTGGACATCACGTGAAGAATCGTTGGGCACAAGAAACGGCTGCTATCACTTACAGCAGACGTGGATATTTCACCTGTAAACCGTTGTAAGGTAGTTTTTTTCGCGGTTTGCCCACTGCCCTTGACGGACTCTCCTCCTCTGGTATATAAATTATTTGTTGCCCGAATAATTTAGCGGTCAGACCACCGACCGCTAATTTTTTTGACTGCCATCAACTTGGGCGAAGAGAGCGGCATGCTGGAGACCCTTCACGCAAACCCTCAATTGTTTTCTTTGCCCTTCAATCCGTTTTTCAACCATCGTTATTCCCGTCAACTGAGCCCCTTCGATCGTTTTGCTGATTCGATCCGGCAGAGTTTCTTTAAAAACGCTGATAGTCTTCGGTCCAGGAGGAGATCCCTATGTTCAAGGTAGGAGAGAAGGTCGTTTACCCCGCCCACGGGGTGGGTGAGATTGAAGCGATTCGCAGCCACGTGATATCGGGCACGGAAAAAAAGTTTTACATGCTGAGAATTCTCGAGACCGACATGAAAATAATGATTCCGATCGACAACGTCGAATCGGTGGGTCTCCGCAAAATTATCGATCGCGCCATGGTCATGAAAGTTTACAAGGTGTTGCGTCAGAAAAAAGTCGAAACGGATCAGCAGACCTGGAACCGTCGCTATCGCGAATACACTGAAAAAATCAAAACCGGATCGATCCTCGAGATCGCAAAAGTGTTGCGCGATCTTTTCGTCCTGAAGGGCGACAAGGAACTTTCGTTCGGCGAGCGAAAGATGCTTGATACGGCGCGTAATCTCCTGGTCAAAGAACTTTCAATTGCACGCTCCCATTCCGAGGAAAAGATCATGGAGGAGTTGCGGCACATCTTTACGCACTAGATCTTCTTGGTCCCTAGACTGATCAAAAGAGCCGAGAACCCCCTCTCGGCTCTTTTGTTTTGAGGCATCATGCGCGTCAGTGCCATTGTCCTCGCTGCGGGCGAAGGGCGCCGTCTTGGCGGTGCCGTCCCAAAAGCCTTTGCGCCGATCGCCGGTCGTCCCCTCGTGCTTCGAACTCTCGAGCGAATTCTTTCAGTGCCGATGATCGAGCGAGTCACGTTGGTCGTGGCCGCCGCTCAGCTCGAACGCTGCGAAGCGCTCCTCAATGCCGACCCGGCTCTGCGGAATCGACGCTGGCATTTACAGGTGGGTGGGGCGACACGCCAGCAGTCGGCCAAGCTCGGTTTGGAAAATGTCGGCGCCGACAACGATCTCATTTTGATCCATGATGCGGCGCGACCGTTTGTCTCCGCGGAACTGATCGTCCGCTGTATCGAAGCAGCGCTGCGCCATGGCGCGGCGGTGCCCGGATTGCCGGCGCACGATACGATCAAGGTAGTCGCTCAGGATCACTGGGTTGAAAGAACGCTCGAACGTGCTTCGCTGTGGGAAATCCAGACGCCACAGGTTTTCCGGCGCGAGCTGATCGTCGCCGCGCACGACAATGCGGCGAGTGCGAAGCTTGATGTCAGCGATGATGCGCTCGCGGTGGAGCGGTACGGCAAGCCGGTTTTTGTCGTTGAAGGCGAGCGACTGAATTTTAAAATCACCGTGCCCGAAGATGTCTGGCTCGCTGAACTTTTGTTACGAGAGGGACGCGTTTCCTAGGCGGATTTGTTTCGCAATACCTCATTGAGGCTGCCGCTGCGAAAACCTTGCAGGTCGACGCTTACGTAATTGAAACCCACTTCCTTGAATTTGCTGACGATCGCTGCCCGGGTGGAAGTGTCGAGCATGCGGTCGATCTCGTTCGGCGCGAGCTCGATGCGCGCGAGATCGCCGTGATAACGCACGCGAAACTCGCGAAAGTGCAGTTGCTTTAAGAAGAGCTCGCAGGCGCCCACTTTGCGCAGCTTCTCCAGGTCGATCTCCGTGCCGTATGGAAAGCGCGAAGAGAGGCACGGACTCGACGGTTTGTCCCACGTCGGTAGAGCCAGCGCCTGGCTGTAACGCCGGATGTCATTCTTCGTCATCTCCGCTTCGACCAGAGGATGGCGGACACCCCATTCATTCGCGGCCTGCAATCCGGGCCGGTGATCGTGCAAATCGTCCAGGTTTGTCCCGTCGACAATCGTGCTGATACCGAGCTTATCCGCTTCCTCGCGGCAAATGCGATAGAGTTCGTCTTTGCAGAAAAAACAGCGGTTGACCGGATTTTTGGCGAATAATGGATTCGCCAATTCGTGAGAATCCAGGACGATATGACGGCAACCCAAATCCGCAGCAAAATTTTTCGCAGCTTCGAGCTCGCCGGGAGGCGCGGTGGGCGAAGATGCGGTCAGAGCGACAGCGCGATCGCCGAGAGCTAAATAGGCAGTTTTCAGCAAAAACGTCGAGTCAACGCCCGCGGAAAACGCCACCAGGATTGTTGGCTGCTCGCGCAGGATTTCGGTCAGTCGTTCAAGTTTCGGGTCCATTTTTTGTCGCTGAAAAGATCCGTGCTCAAATAGTGTTCACCCTTGTCCGGGAAGATCGTGACGACGATGTGACCGGCTCCAAGGGTCTTGGCCACTTTGAGGGCCGCGCAACACGCCGCGCCCGAAGAGATCCCGACCAGTAGACCTTCCTCGGCCGCCAAGCGACGCGTGTAGCTCGTGGCATCTTCATCGGTGACGGTGATCACGTCATCGAGAATCTGCCGGTTCAATACCGCGGGAATGAAACCCGCGCCGATGCCCTGAATTTTGTGAAAGCCCGGTTCTCCGCCCGATATCACGGGTGAAGCTGCGGGCTCGACGGCGCATATTCGGACGCCCTTCATTTTCGGCTTAAGAACCTCGCCGACGCCGGTGATCGTACCGCCCGTGCCCACGCCGGCAACAAATGCATCGATGCGCTTAAACTGCTTCAGCAGTTCGACCGCCGTCGTGCGCCGGTGAATTTCTGGATTCGCCGGATTATTGAACTGCTGCGGCATAAAATAGTCACTGTTTTGCTCCAGCAACTCTTCGGCTTTATGAATCGCGCCGCCCATGCCTTTCGTGTCCGGAGTCAAAATCAGCCGCGCACCGTAAGCGCACAATAAGCTCCGCCGCTCCTCACTCATGGTGTCGGGCATGGTCAGGATGAGCCGGTAACCCTTCACCGCGGCGATGAGCGCGAGGCCAATGCCTGTATTGCCGCTGGTAGGCTCGACGATGGTCGCTCCCGGTTTGAGCTTGCCCTGGCGTTCCGCTGTCTCGATCATGTTAAGACAAATACGGTCCTTAACCGATCCCCCGGGATTAAACGACTCCAATTTAGCCCAGACTTCCGCATCGTTTTTCCCAGGGAGCGCCTTGAGTTTAACAACAGGAGTGGAGCCGATCAGATCCAGAACGGATCTGGCGCCGTTCAAGTTTGTCGCAGGCAATGTCACTCGTCTTTCGTCAGGGGCGAGAAATTCGATTTAAGTCTTAGTGAATGCTATATTCTCACCCCAACAAAGTCAATGAAATCACTCCCTAACACCGCTCGGGTCGTGACCCAGCGAAATGTCTGCGTGCTTTTTCCCGGCGCGCTGGGCGATTTCATCTGCTTTGTGCCGACGCTCGAGCTGCTCGCGGAAGCGGCGCACGTCGATGTTTACGCGCGCAGCGAGTTCGCCGATCTTGTGCCGGAGGGAATCACGGTTCATTCCCTCGAACAATCGGCAATCCGAAAGCTCTTCACAGCGGAAGTTGACACTGACGAAGAAGCGCAGAGTTTTTTCGGCAATTACGCAACGGTTTATTCTTGGCTGGGGAGTCGGCAAGCCGATTTCGTCCGGCGGATTACCGCAGCGTCATTCGGCAGAGCACAAATTTTTCCGTTTCGTCCCGCCGGGGCACGTATCCATCAGGTGGATCATTATCTGAGTTGTCTTCGCATCGGTGGAACGTTAAAACGGCAACCGGCGATTCAGCTCCGCGCTGAGGCCATCCGGTGGCGCGCGGATTTCTGGAGAAAGCACAAGCTCAACGGCCACCCCGTGCTTGTGATCGGAGCGGGAAGCGGGGCGCGCGAAAAAAATTGGCCCGAGGAATTTTTTGTTCGCGTGTTGCGGTGGTGGCGGACGGCAACGGGAGGAGATGTCGTTTTGCCCGTCGGCGTAGTCGAACAAGAACGCGGCGGAATCGAGCAGCTGTCGCGTCACTGCGTCACAATCTCGGGATTGCGTTTAGCGCAACTGGCGGCGCTCCTTGCTGGTAGTGATCTATATCTTGGCAATGATAGCGGCGTGTCTCATCTTGCCGCCGCAGTTGACGTTAGGACGGTGGCTTTGTTCGGTCCTTCGGATATTGAACAGTGGGCGCCGCGCGGTACGAGAGTGACCCTTGTGCGACAGTCTTTCGATTGTTCGCCTTGCGAAACTTCTGCGATGAAAAGCTGTCCGCACCGCTCTTGCCTGACGGCGCTGTCACCCGATGAGGTGATTCAAACTTTGGCACAGCTGCCGGAGGTGCTTACCTTGACACGAGGGTAGCCAGGGATTACATTTTGAGACGAGGAAGATTGGCAAAACGAAAGCAAAAGCAGCGGTTTAGATTGCTCGTATTTGTCAGCGGCAGATAATTACGAGGCATTGCAATTAGGAGATAAGACACCTGGTAATCGGACGGCTTGGGAGTCGCGCGATTCCAGGTTTTTTTTCGTGCCATTTCGGAGTTGAACCATGGCTGATGAAGAATCCAAACAGGCGGGCAAAGGGTTTACTGTGCAGGATCGACGACGTTTTTCACCGGATACGGGTGAAGCACGGGAGGAAGCTCCAGAGCAAGCTCCTGAGCGAGCCGAGACTCAGCCGAAATCCAGCGAAGAGCGGCACGAATCAAGCGGCCAGGGCGCGAGCGGTGAGGCGTTGCCGGAGATTAACTTTTCGACCTTTGTTATCGGTTTGAGCACGCAAGCGCTCATGCATCTCGGTGAGATTGCCAACCCGGTGAGCGGCAACGTTGAAATCGATGTGCCCACGGCGAAGCAAATGATCGATATACTCGGGTTGCTGAAAGACAAAACGCGGGGAAATCTTAATGCGAGCGAAGATCGGCTGATGGAAGACATCTTGTTCGATTTGCGCATGAAATACGTCGAGGCGGTCAAAAAACGATAGGAGCCATTCGATGAAGCTGAAAGAGATCTGGGGTGGTGGCGTGGGCCTGAAGGGGGCCGTGTT
>Ga0070679_100003078_pt1 | contig 15254 bp, 13 predicted proteins | sample KBSC63BmetaG_FD_65652 | JGI IMG/M metagenome (GOLD analysis project Ga0070679, IMG submission 65652) | Corn rhizosphere microbial communities from Kellogg Biological Station, Michigan, USA - KBS C6-3B metaG | ecosystem: Host-associated > Plants > Roots > Rhizosphere | place: USA: Michigan... | reverse complement strand
CTGCCAAAACGTCGGCGCAGCCCCGGCTGAGCAGCCTAGACATCGGCCGAGCGGAGCAGGTAGCGCTGGGAAAAATACGTACAGAGATACGACCTTGCGGACGACCTGCTGACCGGACTATCCTCCGAGAGGTTGAGTCACTCCTACTGCAATCTGGTCAAGGAGAGCAGATATGCCGAACCGTACCCGCCGCGTGATTACATTTGCGGCGCCCATGGCCTCAGCGGTAGCGCTCCTGCTGACCGCCGGCTGCTCGTCGGGCTCGCAAAGCGCGCAAGGGCCCAGCTCGGCGCCGGCGTCCGCGGCGGCCTCGGCGCCCGCGTCGGGCACGCCGGTCGCCGGCGGCAAGATCGTCGTCGGTGGCCTGGCGACCAAGGCGCTCGATCCTGGCCAGGCCACGTTCTCGTCCCAGTCCCGCCCGTGGGTCCTGCCGGTCTTCTCAAGCCTGCTCTCGCCGCCGGCGAAGACGGGCGACGACTACGGGCCCGGGCTGGCAACGGGATACAAGTACAGCGCTGACCACAAGACGCTCACGATCACGCTCCGCCCTGGCCTGAAGTTCTCGGACGGAACGCCGCTTGACGCCGACGCGGTGGTGTGGAACCTCAACCGGTACGTCACCAACCACACACGCGAAGCCCAGTTCTTCATCTACGTGACCTCGGTGAAGGCGACGGATCCGACCACCGTGACCATCACGTTCTCGCAGCCGCAGACGCTTTTGCTTGACGCGCTCTCCGACAGCTCGTCCGGATTCATGGCGTCGCCGACGGCGTTCAAGAAGGTGGGCGCGAATGCTTTCGACGCCGCACCGGTCGGCGCCGGCCCGTTCAAGATCACTTCTGCCGACCCGGGCCAGCAGCTCGTGATGGCGAAGAACGACCTGTACTGGGATGCCAAGGACGTCTACCTTGGCAGCATCACGTGGCGGAACACTGGTGTCGACCCGCAGACCTCGCTTGTCAACCTCCAGTCGGGCGCGATCCAGTCGCTTCCCCTGACCGGCATTTTCACGTCCCCGGCGGTGCTCAGCAGCGTCAAGAACAACTCAAGCCTCACCATGATCCAGGGGCAGAGCACGAACGTCTCGATCCTGCCGGTGAACACCTACAAGCCGCCGTTCAACGACATCCGGGCCCGTCAGGCGATCAACTACTGCATCGACCGGAGCGCGCTCGCCAACAACGTCATGCAGGGCTTCGCCACCCCGGCGTACGTCCTGTCAGGACCGGACAGCCAGTCGCTGACCGGATGGCAGGAAGCCAAGTCGATCGACCCGATCCAGTACGACGTGGCGAAGGGGACCGCGCTCGTCAAGGCGATGGGCGGCGTGTCCTTCACGATCTCGACCAACCAGAGCTCGCCGGTGCTCACCGCCATGCAGCAGGAGTGGGCCCAGTGCGGGATCAAGGCGCAGGTGAACATCACGGCCGACTACCTGTCCCTCGTGAAGGACGGCAACTACCAGGCCGCCTACACCGCGAGCGTCAACGCCAGCCTGAACCCGGCCGGGTCGACGAACTACCTCGACCCGACCTCACTCAACAACAAGTTCGGGTGGAGGGACGAGGCGATCTGGTCGCTGGTCCAGCAGTCGAAGGGCATCACCGACGTCAGTAAGTCGACCGCGCTCTGGCACAAGGTCTGGACCCAGCTGGACCAGAACGGCTACGTGAACCCGCTCGTCTCCGCGCCGGAGTACGTCGGGAACTCGAGCAAGCTCCAGGGCGTCGTCGTGGAATCCGGAGTCCCTGACTACACCCACGCCTGGCTGAACAGCTGACGCGACAGGCAGCCGGCGGGGCCTCGCAGGGGGTTCCCCTTGCGAGGCCCCGCCGGTTTCAGGTACCGGCTCTCCGGCCGCTGACGGTGTGTGAATAGCGCCACGGGCGTCGCAGAGGTCACTTCTGCCTCAGAAAAACCTTGCACATCACCCTAGACAGGAATTTAATCTGATGAACCTGCTGGCACCCGTATATCCCGGGCGTATGCGACGGCGGGTGTGCGGATCGGCTCAGGGGCCCCGGAAAGGACCGGAGCGCATGATAATCGGCAGCGACATGCCGTACGCGGATGGCAACGACGTCCCGCCAGCCATGACCGGGGGGCGTCCGCGATGCTGAGACTGGTCATGACGCGCATCCCGCAGATGATCATCGTCGTGCTCGGCGTCACCTTCCTCGCCTTCTCGATCATGTTCCTCCTGCCCGGGGATGTGGTGCAGTCAATCCTCGGCGACAACTACACGCCGCAGGCGGCGGCGGCGCTGACCGCTCAACTCCACCTCAACCAGTCGTTCCTCCTGCGCTACTTCACGTGGCTCGGCGACTTCTTCACCGGCAATGTGGGCCTCTCGCTCGTACCGCCGCGCCAGTCGGTGTGGGCGCTGGTCGGGAGATCGCTCTTGCCGACCGCCGAGATGCTCGTCATCGGTCAGGTCATCGCGATCGTGCTCGGCGTGCTGTTCGCCGTGGTCTCCGTCACCAGCCGGAGCCGGATCGTCGACCGCATCGTTCAGGCGGTCGGCCTGATCTGCTCGTCGATCCCGGGCTTCGTGCTCGGCCTGCTGCTGCTGACCCTCCTGGCGGTGAACCTGCACGTCGTCTCGCCGCAAGGCTGGGTCGCGCCGTCCTCAGGCGGCTGGGGCCAGAACCTCGCGCACATCCTGTTCCCGAGCATCGTCCTGGCGTTGTTCACGTTCCCGGTGATCATGCGCGTCTTCCGCGCGGAACTCGTCGACCAGCTCGACAACGAGGACTATGTGCTGCTGGCCCGCCTGAAGGGCATCAGCGGCACCCGGGTCATCTTCCGCCACGTGCTGCGGAACTCCTCGTTCGGTCTCCTGACGGTCGTGGGCATCAACGTGGCGCGCCTTATCGGCGGGGTCATCATCATCGAGCAGATATTCGGCATCCCCGGTATGGGCACGCTCATCAAGGACTCGGTCGTCCAGCATGACACACCGACGGCGCTCACGTGCCTGACGATCGTCGCGATCTTCGTCGTCGTCGCGACCCTCGTCGTTGACATCGCCTACGCCCTCCTCGATCCGCGCGTAAGGGACAATGCGAGATGACATCACCGAAGACGTCCACGCTCCCCACGCCCGCGCGGCATGGCCAGGGAACGGGCCCCGTCCCTGTGCGGCGCCAGGGGGCCGCGGGCCTGCTGGCGCACCGGATGCGGCGGTTCCGCAGGCCGGCGGTCCTCGTCCCAGGCCTGGTCCTCGTGTTCATCGTGCTCTTGTGCTTCTTCGGGCCAACGGTCTTCAGGCTGCCGCCCGCCAGCAGCGGCCAGCTCACCAACTACCTGCTCCCGATCGGCAGCCCGGGCCACCTGCTCGGCACGAACACGCTCGGCAACGACATGCTCGCGCAGCTGCTCGTGGGGGGCCGGATCTCCATCACCGTCTCGGCGGGCGCCACCGCGTTCGGCCTGGTCATCGGGGCGATGATCGGCATGATCGCCGGATACTACGAGGGAATTGTCGGCGGTGTGCTGATGCGCGTCCTCGACGTGATCTTCGCGTTCCCCGACATCATCCTCGCCATCTCGATCGCCGCCTACCTCGGACCGAGCATGACGAACGCAATATGGGCGATCGGCTTCTTCAGCATCGCCGGCTTCGGCCGGGTCACCCGCGCGCAGACCCTGCGCGTCATGCACCAGGACTTCGTCGTGGCGGCGCGGACCAGCGGGAGTTCGACCCTGCGGGTCCTGCTCACCCACATATGGCCAAACATCGCCGGCCGCGTCCTTGCGTACGCGCTCGTCGCGCTCGGCTACGCGATGATGGCGGAGGCGGCGCTCAGCTTCCTGGGCCTCGGCGTCCCGAGCCCGACGCCGAGCTGGGGCAACATCATCGGCAGCAACCAAAGCTACATGTCGGTCGCGCCGCGGCTCATCGTGATGCCCGCGATCTTCATCTTCCTCACTATCGCGTCAGTGAACCTGTTCTCGGACGCGCTCCAGGAGAAGGGAGCGGGCGAATGAGCGGAGCAGCGGAGCACACGGCAGAGCACCTGGTCGAGGCCGAGGACCTCTCGGTCCAGGTAGCCGGCCGCGACCGCCTGCCGATTCTCGATTCCGTCTCGTTCACGGTGGAGCCGGGGAAGATGACGGCACTAGTCGGCGAGTCGGGTGCCGGCAAATCGATGACCACCAAGGCGATCCTCGGTCTCCTTGACGAGCGGATGTTCAAGGTCAGCGGGCGCATCGTGGTCGCGGGCAAGGACGTGAGCGCGATGCGGGCCCGCGCGCGGCGCCGGTACACCTCAAGCGTGACGTCGCTCGTTTTCCAGAACCCGGCCAAGGCGCTCAATCCGACCATGCGCGTCGGACCGCAGATCGCCGAGGCGCTGCGGTTCTCCGCGGCGGGAGAGCACCTTTCCCCCAGGACGGCGCACGAGCGTGCCGTGGAGCTGATGAAGCAGGTCGGCATCGCGGCCCCGGAAGAGCGCTACCACGCCTATCCCCACCAGATGTCCGGCGGCATGAAGCAGCGTGCCGTCATCGCGATCGCACTCTCGATGAACCCCAAGGTGCTGTTCTGCGACGAGCCGACGTCCTCGCTCGACGTGACGACCCAGGCGCTCATCATGGACCTACTCGACGAGCTGCGTGCGCGCCTTGGCATCGGCATCCTGTTCATCACCCACGACTTGGTGCTCGCCGCCTCGCGGGCAGACGACGTGCTCGTGCTCCACTCGGGACGCATCGTGGAGAAAATGGCGGTGCGGGGAATCTTCGAGTCGGCGGCGATGCCGTATACCAGGGACCTCATCGCGCGCGTTCCCGGCCTCGGCGAGCGTCCCGCGGCACCGCGCGTTCCTGTCCAGTCCGATGCGATCCCCGGTCTGACCGCGTGCAGGTACGTCAGCCAGTGCGCCGCGCACCAGGAGATCTGCACCACGCGCGTCCCTCCGCTCGCGCCGATCGAACCGGGCCACCTGGTGCGCTGCTGGTTCCCTGTCGGCCACGAGCCGCTCGACCAGACGGCCGAAGCGGACGTGCAGGCGGTCGGTGCGACCACTCCGCGAAAGGGAGCCTGATATGGCGGAGAATGCCGTCAAGTCCGCGAACGCCGGGCCGGTGATCGTCGCCGAGCACGTCGTCCAGGAGTTCTCCGTCCAGCGCCGCGGATCAACGCGGCTCGCCAAGGTGTCCGCGGTCGCCGACGTGAGCTTCTCGATCGAGCCAGGCAGGACGCTGGCGATCGTCGGCGAGACGGGCTCAGGCAAGACCAGCCTCGCACGGACCATCCTCGGCGCGCCGCCGCCGCGTTCTGGTCGCATCACGGTGGACGGCTACGACGTCGACCGTCGCGGTCGCGCGGTGGCGAAAGCGCGCGGCCGCCTGATCCAGATGATCTTTCAGGATTCGCAGTCGGCCCTCGATCCCACCTGGAGCGTGAACCGCCTCGTCGCGGAGCCGCTCCGCCCGCTGGGCCTCGGCCGCGAAGAGCGCCGGCAGCGGGTCGAGGAGACCCTCACGCGGGTGGGGCTGAACCCGGAGTTGCACGGCAGGAGGCGGCCGTCGGAGCTGTCCGGCGGTCAGCAGCAGCGGGTCGCGATCGCCCGCGCCCTCGTGAGCAGGCCCGCGCTCGTCATCCTCGACGAGCCGGTCACCGCGCTCGACGCGGCGACGCAATCACAGGTTGTGGATCTGCTCGGCGAGCTCAAGCGCGATTTCGGGCTCACCTCGCTCCTCATCGCGCATGACCTCGCGGTCGTGCGGCAGCTAGCCGACCGGGTGGCGACCATGTACCTCGGCAAGTTCTGCGAGGAGGCCCCGGTCGAGTCGCTGTTCAGCGCGCCGGCCCACCCGTACACCGCCGCGCTGCTGTCAGCGATCCCGTCGTTTACCCCGACCGGGCGCCCCCGCCTGCGGCTGCTCGGCGAGCCGCCGTCCCCGATCGCCCCGCCGAGCGGATGCCGCTTCCGTACCCGGTGCGCCTTCGCCCAGGACACCTGCGCGAAGGTGGAGCCGGTCAAGCGCGAAATCGCGCCAGGGCACTCGGTGGCATGCCACTTCCCGCTCGACCCTGACAGCACCCCCTCGACCGCCGAGCCGGGCCAGGAAAGCCTTGGCACCGTGGCGGGAGCGCGCTCGGACTCCGGCCGCGAGTGAGGTGATTGACGGCGGGTCGTGCTTAGCAGCGCGACCCAGTCGGTTCGGGACGGGACTCCCTACCTGAAGCTGGCCTGAACTGCGCTGACCTCCGCGCCAGAGCTGACAACGATGTCCGTCCCGTCTATGGGCCCCGTACCTCCCAAACCCGTGGGACACTGGCCGCCAGACATTATCGTATGCACATACGTATGTCCATACATCTCGTGAAACAGTCGTCGGCTTTACCTATCGTACGGAGGTATTGATCTCCATACAAATATAGGCTTACCCTTGCGTCAGGCTCGCCGGGGAGGAACCCCGGCGGCTGAGGGGAGGATGGCTGATGCAGGGACGGGACGCGAGCGGGACCGGGACCGAGCTGGCTGCCGCCATGTTCGGCGAACTGTGGTCCGCCCTTGGCGGCAGCACCGGCGCGGACGGCACCGCCGTCCGGTTCAGCGGGGCGGGCGCGCTCCCGTCACGGTTCGCCGTCACCGACCTCGCGGCGGCCACACTCGGCGCTGTCGGCGCGGCGGTCGCCGAACTGCTAGACGCCGCAGGCGGCGGCCGTCCGGTCACCGAGGTCGACAGGGAGCTTGCCACCGTGTGGTGCAAGCCCACGCCGCGGACGGTGGGCTGGACTCCCCCGGGCGGCAACCCGCTCACCGGCGCGTACCCCACCCGTGACGGACGCTGGATCAGGTTCCAGATGAATTACGCTCGGCAGCGGGCAGGCACCCTGGCCACACTCGGTCTTGCCCGGCCAGCCACGGGGGAGCGTGCCAGCAGTGCGGGCTCGAGCGCCGGGCCAGCCGTCGACCGGGAAGCGGTCGCCCGGGCGGTCATGGAGTGGGATGGCGCGGACCTTGAGGAAGCGATCGCCGCCGGGTCAGGGGCGGCCGCGCTGTGCCGTACCCAAGAGGAGTGGGCGCGGCACCCGCAGGGAGCCGCGATCGCGGCGGAACCACTGATCGCGGTTGACCACGCCGAAGACGGCGGCGGACCGCGAGCCGGATGGTCGCCGCTCCCCGGCCGCCCGCTGAGCGGTATCCGGGTGCTCGACCTGACACGGGTGCTCGCCGGGCCGACGGCCACTCGGTACCTGGCCGCATACGGCGCGGAGGTACTCCGGATTGACCCGCCAGGCTACGACGAGCCGCGCGGCACCCTCGTCGCCACGTACGGCAAGCGCGCCGCAGCGCTCGACCTGCGCTCGCGGGAGGATGCCGAGCGGTTCGCCAGCCTGCTGAGCGAGGCGGACATCCTGGTGCACGGGTTCCGCGCGGGCGTCATGGAGCGACTGGGGTTCGACGCGCCGATGCGGGCACGGATCCGTCCGGGCCTCATCGACGTGTCCCTGCGGGCCTACGGGTGGACCGGCCCGTGGACGGGCCGCAGGGGCTTCGACACGCTGGTGGAGATGGCGAACGGGATGGCCGCGGCGGGGATGGCCTGGGCAGGCGCCAGTGCCCCTGTGCTGATGCCGGTGCAGGCGCTCGACTTCGGTACCGGGCACCTGGCCGCCGCAGCGGCGATCCGCGGCCTTACCCGCCGCCTGCGGACCGGGCAGGGCTCGTCGTGGCGGCTCTCGCTGGCCGCGACTGGGCGTTTCCTCGCCGCGTTCCGCGCAGACCCCGGCCAACCGGCCTTCGGGGACACGGCACCGCCGCTAGACCCGCTGGTCAGAGCCAGCGCGCTCGGGCCGATCCGGCTTCCGCTGCCTGCGCTCGCCGTGGCGGGTGCGCCGCAGTTCTGCGACCGCGCGGGCGACGGCTACGGCACCTCGTTGCCCTGCTGGACTGCCGGATCAGACCTGATATCGGTTATGTGACGATTAAATATTAGAAGTCTTCTTCATAAGACACAGATAACTGGTTGTACGGACTTACGTATGATAGTACGGAGGTTAGAGTTCACGACGACTCCGCGCGGCGCCCAGGTGCCGCTGAGGCGAACGTCGTGAGGTCTGTGCGCTGCCATAGAGGAGCAACATGAGAAAACGCAAAGTCGCGGGCCGCGTCTTCGCAGACCGCGCCGGCCGTCGCCGTAGCCGGCTGCCAGGCGTCCACCTCCAGGAAACCCAACGGAAGGAGCAAGCCGGATGAGGGTCGGGATGTCCCTTCCGCTGCGGTCTGCCGATGGCCGGCCGCTTGATGCTGCGGGCGTCGCGGTCCGCGCGACAATGATCGAAGAGGCCGGCTTTGACGGCATCTGGCTGCCCGACACCCTCGTCCCCGAGTCGCAGCCGCGACCAGACCCGCTTTCCGTGCTGCTCGCCGCCGGCATCGCCACCCGCCGGGTGGAACTCGGGACGTCCGTGCTCATCGTTCCCCTCCGCAACGCGGCCGAGCTCGCGCAGCGGCTGATGACGCTGCACCAACTGGTCGGCGGCCGCTTCACCTTCGGCGTCGGCGCCGGCTCAACCCGGTCGGCGTTCGACGCGGCGGGCGTGGACTTCGCCAGCCGGTTCCGCGACCTGCACGGCAAGATGGACATCATCATGCGGCTGCTGAACGGAGAGCGGGCGGGCGACGCGTTGCTCAGCCCCTGGCCAGAGAGCCCGGCCGGGCCGCGGTTCATGCTCGGCGCGTGGCACAGCGACATCTCGCTGCGCCGAGCCGTACGCGACTATGACGGCTGGATCTGCTCGGGCGCCCGGACCAGCCTGCGCGTCTTCGGCGACGCACTCAAGCGCTACCGTGACCTGGGCGGTACCCGCGCGGTGGTGGCGAACTGCCCGGTCGATCTCACGGCGCCTTCGCGGCGGCTGGACGAGAACGAGAACTTCAACCTGCGTTGCGGCCCGGAAGAGGCCAGCGAGCGACTCGCACGGCTCGCCGCGCTCGGCTTCGACGATGTAAACCTCGTCATCGCCGACCCGCTCGGCAAGGCAAAACGCTACGAGGCGGACTTCACTGCTGAGCAACTGTCCGCCGTCAGGGCGCTGGTCCCGGCCTCGCATGTCGGCCCGCCGCCGGCACTGTCACCGCTCACCCGGCACCGTACGGCTGACGGCCACCGAGTGACGACACCCACGATTGGCTAATCTCGGGCCCTCGTCTGATGGAACGCGATCTGTTCGACGCCGACCACACGACTTCCGCGAGGTGGTCCGCGATTTCGTCGCCAGGGAGGTCGAACCGAACCTGGCCGCCTGGGAGCAGGCGGGCGTTCTCGACCGGAGCTTGTACGCTACGGCGGGTGAGGTTGGTCTCCTCGGCCTGGATGTCGATGAGAAGTACGGCGGCGGCGGAGTCGCGGACTTTCGCTACAACCTCATTATCATCGAGGAACTGTGCCGGGCGGGCGCCAGCGCGCTGACCATGAACATCAGCGGATTCAACGATCTCGTCGCGCCTTACCCCACCGAACTGGGCACCGAGGAGCAGAAGGGGCGCTGGCTGCCGGGGCTGTACGGCGGCACCGCCATATCGGCGCTGGCCATGACCGAGCCGGGGACGGGCAGCGACCTCAAGGCCATCCGCTCGACCGCCGTTCGCCGTGGCGACGAGTATGTCGTCAACGGGGCCAAGACCTTCATCAGCAACGGGATACTCGCTGACGTCGTCATCACCGTCGTCTCGACGGATCCTGCGGCTGGCGCCAATGGGATCAGCCTGCTGGTCCTTGAGCGCGGCATGCCCGGGTTCGAACGCGGCCCGAAACTGGACAAGATCGGGCTGCCAGCCCAGGACACCGCGGAGCTGTCCTTCACCGACGTGCGGGTTCCAGCGGCCAACCTCCTCGGCGAGGAGGGGCGCGGCTTCGGCTACCTGATGCGCAATCTCCCCAGGAGCGGCTGTCCGTCGCCGCGACCGCGATGGCGGCGATGGAGCGCACCTTCCAGAGCACGTTTGAATACGCTCGCCAGCGCAGCGTGTTCGGACAGCTGGTCGCTGGCTTCCAGGCGAACCTGTTCACGCTGGTCGAGCTGGCCACGGAGATCCAGATCGCCCGCGTCTTCCTGGACCGCCGTGTATCGGAGCTTGTCTCCGGGCGGCTGACCGACGTCGACGCCGCCATGGCCAAGTGGTGGACCACCGAGCTCCAGCAGCGCGTCGTGCAGCGGTGCCTCCAACTCCACGGCGGCTACGGCTTCATGCGGGAGTACACCGTGGCCCGCGACTTCCTCGACGCTAGGGCCAGCACTCTCTACGCGGGCACCACCGAGATCATGAAGGAGCTCATCGGCAGGTCCTTTGGAAAGTAAGGGACCCGCAGGGCCGGTTGGCTTTGGACGATGCCGCGGCACTGAACCTGTAATGCAGGGCCGAGGGGTGCGGTTCACCTAGTCGGGAAGGCTGGCTGGCTCAGCCTTCATGCGGCCATACGTACATCCGTATTTATGAGCACGGAGCAATCATCAGCTTTTCCTATCGTACGGAGGTATTGATCTCCGTACAAATGTAGGCTTACTCTTGCGTCGAGCTCGCCGAAGAGCGACCTCGACGGCGAAGCGTATATAAGGAGTGAGGCTTGATGCCAAAGGAAACTTGCGATGTCATCGTCATCGGCGGCGGCAGTGCCGCACACGAGGCCGCTGTCGCCGCCCGGTGGAACGGTGCGCAGCGGGTCCTGATGCTCGAGAAGGCGCCGCCCTCTCAGGTTGGCGGCAATGCGCGCTTCTCCGGGACCGGTTTCCGCTTCGTCTTCGAACCAGAGGAGATCCAGGAGATCGTCGGGCTCACCGACGAGGAGTACTCGAAGGTGCACATCCGTCCCTACACCGCGGAGGACTTCCTCGGCGACCTGCGCCGTGTCACGCGGGACAGGATCGACCTCGAGCTCGCGCAGATGCTCGTCGACGACTCGAACGAGGCCATCCGGTGGTCCAAGGAGGTCGGCCTGCGCTGGGAGCTCCAGCCCGGTATCGAGGTCGACGGCCTGCGGTACTTCGCGCCGGGTATCCCGATCCACCCGCTCAACCTTGGTGGCGGGATCACCAACGGGCTCAGCCAGGTAATGCAGTGGGGGCAGATCGCCGAGCGTCTCGGCGGAATAGAGGTGCGTTGCAACTCCAAAGTCATCGGGTTCCTCGGCGACGAGTCGGGGGTGACCGGGGTGCGGGTGCTCGGCCCTGACGGCGTCTACGAGCTTGAGGCACACGCCACGATCGTCTGCAGCGGCGGTTTCCAGGCGAACCCGGAGATGCGCGCAAGGTACCTCGGCCCGAACGCTGACATCATGAAGGTTCGGGGAAGCCGCCACAACACTGGCGAGGTTTTGGAGATGATGTTGCGGCTCGGGGCCGCCGCCGCCGGGAACTGGCAGGGAGCGCACGCGTCGCCCATCGACGCGGGGTCGGCGGAGGTGGAGTCTGGCTTCCCGGCGAGGCGGTACGGCTACTGCTGGGGCATCACAGTCAACTCCCTGGGACAGCGGTTCATCGATGAGGGTGAAGCCGAGATCTCCTACACCTACGCGAAGACCGGCTGGGCGGTGCTCCGGGAGCCCGGCGGCGTCGCATACCAGCTCGGCGACGCCAAGCACCCGATGACCTTCATGCCGGAGGATCCGATCTTCGCCGACAGCATCGAGGAACTCGCCAGGATCATCGGCGTGGACCCGGTGCCGCTGGGCGACACCATCGAGAAGTTCAACGCGGCGATCGACACCTCAATCCCCTATGACCCTACGGTCCGTGACGGCCGGCACACCAACGGCTTGTCGCCGAACAAGTCGAACTGGGCCATCCCCCTCGACACCCCGCCCTACTTCGCCCTCCCGGTAACCGGCGGCATTACCTTCACGTTCGGCGGCGTGAAGGTCGATACCAACGCCCAGGTGGTAGCGAACGGTGGCCACCCTATCCCCGGTCTTTACGCTTCAGGGGACGTCGTCGGGCTGTTCTTCCACAACTACGCCGCGATGACCGGCCAGATCCGCAACCTCGTCTTCAGCCGGCGTGCGGCCGCAGCAGCAACGAAATAGAAGGCTCTGCCAATGTCGGCGGGCTGATGAATCATCCGTGAGCGGAGGGGCCTGGCAGCGCGGCGGTGAGACCGCACCGCACGCTGCCACCCCGATTCGCCTTGTTCTCGGCTCTGGCCCTGATCCAGCATTGACTGAGCGGCCCTAGTCGGATCAGCGGAGGAGCGAGGCGATGTTCCCGAATGACCGCACGTCGAGGAGCCGGCCCGCCAGGTCCGCCGCCCGGTTCCCGAGCGCGGGCTCGCCGAGCGCGAGGAACTTGCGACGGAGCTTGGCCTCCTGCTCATCGGCGTCCGCGGCCGGGATGGAGCTGTCGGCGTGGCCCTTGAGCTGCCGGCCGCCGCGCGCGTCGAGGGCGACGTAGGAGTTCTGGCTCGGCACGTCCGGGTCGGCGCGCACCTCGATCCGCGCCATCATGTCGAGGAAGTCAGCGGTGTGCACCCGCTCGTCAGAGAACGTAGCCGGGTCGCCGGTGTTGTCCTTGAGCAGCGTCAGCGCGGTCGCCGCGCGGATGCTGAACTTCGCCTCGAGGCCGGTGGCCGGGTAATCGAACCGGCAGATGCGCGTCGACATGGGGTTGACCGTGACGACGGCAGTGCCGACCTCGTCCGGGCCGACCCCGGCCGAGGCCGCACGCGCCGCCTCGATCGGGGCGTGCGTGCCAAGGCAGGACGCGTGGTACTTGAAGATCGTGCGGGTCGTGATCCACGCGTCCGCAAGCTGCTCGAGCTCGTCGGGGTGGACCGCGCCGTCGCCCATCAGCTCCGCGAGGCCGGCCATGGTTTCCAGCGCGTCGGCCCGCGCCGTGATGCCGCGCCGGCCGAGGCGGGCGGCGGTGACGCCCGCCTGCGCCGCGAGGCCGGCGTGCAGCGGCTTGGTCATCGTGCCGAAGTTGCCCTGCAGCCCGGCGGACAGGGACGCGGCGATGCCGAAGGCGTTGCCGAACTCCTCCTCGTCGAGCTTGAGCAGCGTGGCGGCCGCCGCGAGCGCGCCGAACACGCCGAGCGCGCTCGTCGGGTGCCACCCCTTTTTGAACAGGCCGCCGCCCATGACGGCGCCGATCCGGTAGCTGAACTCGAAGCCTGCCACGACGGCGGCGAGGAACTCCGTTCCCGGGCTCTGCTCGGCCTGCGCGACCGCGAGCGCGGCGGGCAGGACCGGCGCCGAGGGGTGGTGCCCGCCGCCGGCCTTGTTCGAGTCGTCGAAGTCGAGGGCGTGCGACGCCGCGCCGTTGAGCAGTGCCGCCGTGCGGACGTCGGCCGTTGCGCTGGTGCCGACGATCGCGGCGGGCCCGGAGCTGTCGGCGTACTCGTCCCTGAGCAGCCGCGAGAGCGGCTGGGTGCTCCCCGCGAGCGTGACTCCGTACCAGTCGAGGACCGAGTGCTGCGCCCAGCGCCACGTGGTTTCCGGCACGTCGGCTTCGTACAGCCGCCCGTACCGCCGCCAAAGATCAGTCGCGATCGCCACCCTGCATTGCCCTTCTTGACGCGAACCGTTGGTCGGGTGCCGGGCAGAGCGCGGCTCCGACCGGCACCCGGGCTGACGAGCGCCGGCCTAGCCCCGGGCCGCGGCGACGAACGCCGCGGCGTGCTGGCCGGCGCGGCGGCCGAACACGAGGTTCCGGGTCTGGCCGGTCATCGACGGGTAGTTGTGGAAGAAGATCCCCAGGATGTCGCCGGACGCGTACAGGCCGGGGATCGGACGGCCGCCGACGGCGACGACCCGCGCGTCGCGGTCGACCGTGACCCCGCCGAAGGTGAACGTGAGACCGCCGGTCACCTCGACCACGTAGAACGGCGGCGTGTCCAGCGCCTGCGCCCAGTTGGACTTGTCGGGGCTGAGGCCGACCGTGTGACGGCCGTCGGGCTGGTTGCGGTTGAACGGGACGGAGGTGTCGATCGCCTTGTTGTACTCGTCGACCGTCGCCCGCACGGCCGCGGGGTTGAGCCCGACCCGCGCGGCGAGTTCCTCCAGCGTGTCGGCCCACAGGGCGGTCGCCGGGCGGTGCCAGGCCGGCTCGGTCGGCGAGAGCTCCCAGATCTTCGCGTCGCCGAACCAGAAGGCGCGCGACTCCGGCTGCCGCTGCACCGCCCAGCCGGTCTTGGCGTAGGTGTAGGACGCGTTCGCCTCGCCCTCGTCGAAGAACCGCTGCCCGCGGGTGTTGAGCGAGATGCCCCACGGGTAGCTGTAGCGGTTCACGTCGTCGCCCGACTCCACGTCGGGCGCGGTGCCGTCGATGGGCGTCGCGTGACCCCGCTGCCAGTGGCCGCCAGGCGCCGCGCCGAGGTCGAGCAGCATCTGCAGCACCTCGCCGGTGTTGTGCCTGCTGCCCCGCACCTTCATGAGGTCGCCGTTCGGCCCGAGGTACTTCGCGCGCATCTGCGGGTTCGCCTGGAAGCCGCCCGCGGCGACGATGACCGCGCCCGCGCGGATCTCGTACTTGCCGTCCGGACCGTAGACGCGGACGCCCTCGATGCCGGTCTCGTCGCCGACGAACCCGATGACCTTCGACTCGTGGCGCTTCTCGATGCCGAGCTGGCTGGCGATCCCGTCCCACTGCGCGAGCTGGCTCAGGCCGTTCGTCATGCCGTTGCCGAGGTTCCGCGGGTGGATCTCGACGCCCGGCCACAGGTAGCGCTTGCCGCCGTCCACGTAGCCGGGCTGGATCACCCAGTCCAGGCCCATCTCCTTGGCCCAGCGGATGGCGAGGTTCGAGTCCCCGACGAGCACGTCGACCATCTCGGGGTCCATCCGGCCCTGCGAGACGCGGTTGAGGTCGTCTTTGAACATCTGGGCCGTGTACGGCTTGACGACGACGCTGGCGAACTCCTCGGGCGCGGTGTCGGTGACTTCCCGCAGCTCCTCGATGTCGTCGAACGCCCAGCGGAATCCCGTGCCGGAGAAGCGGGCGTTGCCGCCGGACTGCGCCTGAGGTGCCTTCTCGAGCATGATGACGCGCTCGGCACCGTAGTGCTTCGCGGCGACGGCCGACTCGTGCGCCGCGCTGCCGCCGCCGATGACGACTACGTCGGCCTGTTCGATCTCTGCCATAGGTCTCCCTCTTCTTCGCGTCAGCGCGAGTCTACACATCCGGTTGGCCAGATGTACATATGACATGTTGACTTGACGATCCGTCTTCGACCGGTGGATCACGGTCAGCCGGGCAGCGAAATGGCTGGTCAGCGGAGGTTCCGAGCCCGCCGCCACGGTGA
>Ga0070679_100003077_pt1 | contig 15254 bp, 15 predicted proteins | sample KBSC63BmetaG_FD_65652 | JGI IMG/M metagenome (GOLD analysis project Ga0070679, IMG submission 65652) | Corn rhizosphere microbial communities from Kellogg Biological Station, Michigan, USA - KBS C6-3B metaG | ecosystem: Host-associated > Plants > Roots > Rhizosphere | place: USA: Michigan... | reverse complement strand
CAGGATCGACGGAATGTCGGGCGCCTTCAGCACGGCGAACCCCGCCTGCTCGACGATGCCTCGATGCAGCGGGTTGTGCGCGGCGATGCCTTCGAGCACCTGGTGTCCGACCTTGAGGCTGTCGCTGATCTGCGCGGTCTGCGACAAGTCGAGCAACGTCCGCGCGAGCACCGGATCCTTCCCGTCGAGATTGACGCCGCCGATCAGGTCGGCCGCGTTCTCCTTCTGCGCGAGCCAGCGCGCAGCCGCGCTCGTCGCGCCGTGTTCCGACAGCGCGAAAACCGACGAGCCGCGTGCCGTCGAATCGCGGAAAGCGTCGGCGTGAATCGACACGAAAAGATCGGCCTGCACGCGACGCGCCCGGCGCACGCGCTCGGCGAGCGGAACGAAATAATCGTCGTTGCGCGTCAGCATCACGCGCATGTTCGGGTCGCCGGCGAGCACTTGCGAAAGCTTGCGGCCGATCGCGAGCACGACCGTTTTTTCGTAAGTCCCGTTGCGTCCGATCGCGCCCGGATCCTCGCCGCCGTGGCCCGGATCGAGCGCGACCGTGATGCGGCGCGACGCCGCTTTCCGCGGCGCGCGCTTCGGCGCCTCCGGCGGTGGCGCCGCTGCGCCGGTCCTCGGTGGCGCCGGTTCCTGCGCGTCGAATCCTTCGGACTGCAGGAACGCAAGCAGGGGATCGACCGGCGTCAGCGGATAGAGGTCGAGCACCAGCCGATAGCCGAACTCGGCGACCGGCTTGAGCGCGAAGACCTGCGGCCGCACCTCGGTCTTGAGATCGATCGCCACGCGAAGGAAACCACCCGAGGGACTGCCGATCCGGATCGCCGCGATGTACGGATCGCTGCGTTGCACGTGCGACGGCAGTTGGTCGAGCTCGCGCGACGGCACGACACGCGCGAGATCGATCACGACGCGACTGGGATCGCGCAACACGACGAGCTGGTGCTCGATCGGCGACGGCGATTCGAAAATGACCCGCGTGTACTCCTGGGCGGGCCACAGGCGCGCTGAGGCGATCCGCGATGCATCGGCCCATGCCGCCGGTAGCGCGCACTGCGCAGCCGGCAACAGAAGCCAGCGGAACGCGCGGCGACGCGCGAGCGAGACGCGCGTCAGCGTGACGGCATTGCCCGCAGCGCGCTCACGCATCGCGCACCTTCGCCGGTGTTGCTTTCCGCGACCAGGTCGCGGCCGCCGCCGGCTGCGTACGACAGCGATAATGCGAGGTCCGCAACGGGCAGAAGACCTGCGACGCGTTCCGGCCATTCGACGATGCAGACGGCGTCGTCGCGGAAATGGTCGGACATCCCGGCTGATTCCCATTCATCGGGACTCGTGAAGCGATAAAAATCAAAGTGATAAAAGTCTAATCTAGAAACTGGATAATGTTCAACCAGGCTGTAGGTCGGACTCTTGATCGGACCTGCGACGCCACGGGCGCGCAACAGTCCGCGTACGAGCGTCGTCTTGCCGCTGCCCAGTTCGCCGTGCAGTGTGACGATCATGCCGCCTCGAAGGCAAGTCGCCAGCGCGGCGCCGGTGCGCGAGGTCGCCTGCGCATCGGGCAGATGGAGCGTCAGCGTTGACACCGGATGGGGACTGCGCCGCGCCGGCCGCGTCGACATCGGAACCCGATTACGCGGCGTTGGCTTCGCGAATCGCGCAGTGGGGACGCGAGCTCGGATTCGACGCGATCGGCGTGTCGGACACCGATCTGACGCCCGAGGAGGTGCGGCTCCTGAACTGGCTCGCGCTCGGACGCCATGGCGAGATGGATTATATGGCGCGCCATGGTGTGCGCCGCGCGCGCCCGGCCGAGCTCGTGCCCGGCACGATTCGCGTCATCACCGCGCGGCTCAATTACTGGCCGCCACGCGCACAAGCACCGGGCAACGTGCTTGCCGACCCGCGCCGCGGCTATGTCGCCCGCTACGCGCTCGGCCGCGACTATCACAAGGTGCTGCGCAAGCGTCTCGCGGATCTCGCGCGCCGGATCGAGGAAAGCATCGGTCCGTTCGGTCATCGCGTGTTCACCGACAGCGCGCCGGTGCTCGAAGTCGCGCTCGCCGCGAAATCGGGACTCGGCTGGCGCGGCAAGCACACGCTCCTCCTGTCGCGCGACGTCGGCTCGTACTTCTTCCTGGGCGAGATCTACACGAACCTGCCGCTGCCGCTGACGCCAGCCGTCAGCGCGCACTGCGGCACGTGCAGCGCGTGCATCGCCGCATGCCCGACCGGCGCGATCGTCGCGCCCTACGAGCTCGACGCGAGGCGCTGCATCTCGTACTTGACGATCGAGCTCGCCGGCAGCATTCCCGAGCCTCTGCGGCCGCTGATCGGCAACCGGATCTACGGCTGCGACGATTGCCAGCTCGCATGCCCGTGGAATCGCTACGCGGTGCCGACGACGACGCGCGACTTCGACGCGGTGCGACACGGCCTCGACGGCGCCGAGCTGACGACGCTCTTCGCCTGGACCGAGGACGAGTTCCTGCGCAAGACCGAAGGCAGCGCGATCCGGCGGATCGGTTATGAACGCTGGTCGCGCAACGTCGCGGTCGCGCTCGGCAACGCGCCATGCGACGACGCCATCGTCGCCGCCCTCTCGAAGCGCGCGAACGACCCGTCGCCGCTCGTTCGCGAGCACGTCGCGTGGGCGCTCGCGCGGCAGCGGGACGCGAGGCCCGGCTAGCCGAAGGCTTTCGCGGCGCGGGCTCGCGCGCCCCAGGCTCGCTACTTCTTCATCGTGTCGTGGCCCATGCCGTCCTTCATGCCGTCCTTCTTCATCGCGTCCGGCATGCAGTCCTTGCCGCTCGCGCCCTTCTTCATCGTGTCCTTCGCCATCGCGTCGTGCCCCATGGCGTCCTTCTTCATGCCGTCGTCCGCAGCAGCCATCTTGTCGCCGGCCATCTTGTCGCCGGCCATCTTGTCCTTGGCCATCGCGCCCTGGTCCGGACAGTCGCCGGCCATCGCGTCCTTCTTCATCGCCTGGGCATCCTTGCCCATCGCGTCCTTCTTCATCTCGTCCATCGCGAACGCCATCCCGAACTGCATGGCCAATCCGACCGACAGGATCGCCGCGGCGAGCCGGCTCGTGTTACACATGGTCTTGCTCCTCGAGGTTGAAAGGAATCGCGGCGCCGCAGCGACAACTCGCCTGAAGCGCCCGCCGTACGCTTCGTAGTTCGTTCGACGCTGGCGGGCGGTTACAGTTCTTTGCGAAGAGCCGCCCGCGTCGCACGCCAACGCTGTAACCGAACGGGCACATGCTGCGAATTTCGACCAAGCCGGCATACGACGCACGCGAAGCGCGCCTGCGCGCGCTGATGGTCGCCGCGCTCGCGGGCGACGCCACCGCCTATCGCGCGTTCCTGCGCGAGCTTGCCGCCCACCTGCGTCGCTTCCTCGGCAAGCGCCTGCAGGGCCGGCCCGACGACGTCGAGGATCTGGTCCAGGAGTGCCTGATCGCCGTGCACGACAAGCGACAAACGTACGATCCGTCCCAGCCGCTGACGCCGTGGGTCCACGCCATTGGGTGCTACAAGCTCGCCGATCACCTGCGCCGCAGCGCGGCCGGCGGAATTGCGCGCTCGGACTTCGACGACGAAGCGGACGAGGCTGCCTCGCATGCGCGGGACGCGGCGGACGCGGCGCGCGATCTCGCGAAGCTTCTCGCGCGATTGCCGGATCGCCAGCGCCTGCCGATCCTGCACGTGAAGCTCCACGGACTTTCCGTCGCCGAAGCCGCCGGCATGACGGGCCTGTCGGTTTCTGCGGTGAAGATCGGCATCCACCGGGGCCTGAAGGCGCTGGCCGCGATGGTCGGACCACGCGCATGAAGACGGACGCGCTGATCGACGCGATCGTCGCGAGCGGCGGCGCAGCGCAGACGCGATCGGTGCGCCGCCGCTATGCGGTCATGCTCGCCGTCGGAACCGTCGTCACGGCGCTCGTGGCGATGTCGACGCTAGGGCCCCGTCACGATTTCGCATACGCGATCGCGCTGCCGATGTTCTGGATCAAGCTCGGGTTCGTCGCATCGCTCGCAATCCTCGGCACGCTCGGCGCGTTTCGCTCGGGACTGCCTGGCCGGCGCGTGTCCGCGCTTTTGATCGGCATCGTCGCCGTCGTCGGCGGCATCTGGATCGTCGCCATCGCGGCGCTCGTCGAAAGTACGCCCGTCGCGCGTGGCGCGCTGCTGCTCGGCGATACGTGGAGGACGTGTCCGTGGCTCGTGGGCGGACTGTCGATCCCGGTGTTCGTCGCGATCGCGTCGGCGATGCGCCGGATGGCGCCGACGCATCCGCACCGCGCCGGCGCCCTCGCCGGCTTCGCATCGGGCGCGACGGCCGCGCTCGTCTACGCGTTCCACTGCCCCGAGCTCGCCGCGCCGTTCATCGGCACGTGGTACGTGCTCGGCATGCTCGTGCCGACGCTCGCCGGCGCGGTGCTCGGCGCGCGCCTGTTCCGCTGGTAGCCGCCCAACCGTCGCGCGCCGCGGCGCGCGGGTTCAGGCGAGCGTCTGCGCCATGCGGCTCGCGATCAACTCGCGCACGTGCGAGGGGAGCGCCCGCTGCAGCCGCGTCGACACGCGCGACTCGTTGCGGCTCCACCAGATGCCCGCGTAGACGATCGCGAGACCGATCAGCGTCAGCGCGATCGGGAACAGCCACGAGTCCTTGAAGAACCGATAGCTGATATCGGACAGCACGATCGCGATTCCGATCGCGCCGAACACCGTGAACACGCGCCGCACCAGAAGCGCGCCGAGCAGGACCAGCACCACGTTGATCGCGAGGTAGACGAGCTTCCCGGACAGCAGGTCCGAACCGAGCGACGAAAGGCCGCCCCAGAACGCGAGCATCCCGAACAGATACAGCCAGAACGCGTAGTCCTTGCCGAAGCGCGAGCGAACGTCGACGACGAACGCGAGCGCGAGCATCGAGAGCCCGAAGACGATCGAGAACCATTTGCGGAACTGCCATTCGCCGGCGGACCAGGGCGTCGTTCCGGCGGGCATCAGCAGCATCGCGAAATCCATGCTCATGTACCACAGCGTCACCGCGATCGGCATGACGAGAAACGGCGTGCGATGGCGATACAGCATCGCGGCGCCGGCAACCAGCGTGACGAGCTCGAGCGTCGCCCAGCGCCAGTCGATCTCGTAGTGGTAGTCGCGGTAATGCTCGGCGTGTCCGCCGGGCGGCCACATGCCGAGCGCGTGCTGCAGGCCGAATACGGCGAGCGGCACCAGCACGACGATCAGCGCCGCCATGATGCCGGTCGGCACGACGAGCTGTCGCGACTCGAAGCGTTCCGCGAGCGCCCAGGCGACGGCCATGTAGGCGAGCGCGATGAACAGGATGGCCGAGCCGCCGAAGCGCTCGAAGCCGAGCGTCATGAACAGCGACAGCGCGCCGATCGCGAGCATGCCGCCCAGGTAATAGAGAACGTTGGTGAAGGTGAAGCGCGGGCCCTTCGACGCCGCAGCGTCGGCCCGCTCGCCGTGCGCGGCGAGAAATGCCCACAGGCGCGCGGCCTGGTCGCCGGTGATGATGCCCGCCTTCACGCATTCCGCGAGCTGAACCTGCTCGATACGCACCATCGCTTCCCCCTCGCCGACCCGCTCGAACGGTGGCTTTCTCGAGTCAGGTTCTGGTTGTACTCCGGGTTGCCGACCACTTGCGCAGCATCGCGATGAACTTGGCCTCGTCGTAGCTCTTGCCGGATTCGAGAACGCCCGTGTCCTGCGAGTGGACGAGGCGCCCGCGTGCGTCGAGAACGAAGAGATGCGGATAGCCTTCGATCCTCGGCCAGCGCGCGAGCAGCGCGCGATTGCGATTCTCCTTCGAAACGTTCACCTTGACCCAGACGTATCGCGCGTCGATCAGCGCGCGCACCTCGGCATGGCTCGCGATGAACCGATCGAGGATGTGGCACCACGAGCACCATTCGCCGCCGACGTCGACGATGACGCGCTTGCCTTGGGCGCTCGCGACCGAGACCGCCTGCGCGACGTCGGCGGCCGCATCCCGCGTCGGGTCGAAGCGCGCCGGCAGATCGGCGGCGCTCGCCGCGGCGCAAAGCAATAGCGACAGCAGGACCACGAGGAGCGGCGACTTCAGCAAGGGCGGCGCTCACGAAGGACGCTTGATACGCGATCCTAGCGCACGAGCTGATTCATCGTCACGATCGGCAGCATCACGGCCAGCACCAGCACCAGCACGATCGCACCCATCAGGACGATCAGCGTCGGCTGGATCAGCGCGGCGATCCAGGCGAGCCTGCGCTCGGCTTCGCGCTCGAGCTCGCGCGCCGCCCGCTCCAGCATCGGCGCGAGCGCCCCGCTTTGCTCGCCATTGGCGATCAGGTGGACGAGCACCGGGGGAAACGCGTTCTGCTCCTTGAGCGCGCGCGACAACGATACGCCTTCGCGCACGAGCGACGACGCGGCACGCGACGCGCGCGCAAGCGGAATCATCCGCACCACATCCGACGCCGCATCGAGCGAGCGCAGCAGCGGCGCACCGCTGCCGACGAGGATCGCGAGCGTGCTCGCGTAGCGCGCGGTGTCGAGGCTCGACGCGAGCCGGCCGACGCCCGGGATGCGCAGCAGCACGGCGTGGATCCGTGCGCGCGAGCGCTCGTTTCGCAACGCGGCGAGGAACGCGGCCAGCGCGGCGATGACCGCGATCAGCCAGAACACGCCGGTTTCGCGAAAGAACGCGCTGATGGCGATCAGTCCCCGTGTGAGCAGCGGCAGCGTCTGCCGGCTTTGCTGATACACGGACACGACCTGCGGCACGACATAAGTGACGAGCACCGCGATCACGCCGATTGCGATGATCGTCACGAGCGCCGGATAGATCAGCGCGACGGTGAACTTCTGCCGCAGCGCGAGCCGGGCATCGAGATAATCGGCAAGGCGGGCCAGCACTTCGGGCAGACGACCCGTCTCGCCGCCGGCGGCGATCAGTCCGCGGTAGAGCGGCGAAAACGTGCGCGGGTAGCGGCCCATCGCGACCGACAGCGATTCGCCGGCCTGCACGTGCGTACGCAAACGCTCGGCGAGCTGGGCGACCGCCGCGTCGTCGGCCTGCTCGGCGACCGCGGCGAGCGACTGGTCGAGTGGCATGCCGGACTGGACCAGCGTTGCGAGCTGCTGCGTGAAGAGCGAGAGCGCGCTGGCCGCGAGTCGCGTGCGCGACGACGAATCGCGCTCAGGGGCCGCGTCGACCGCCGTCGGCGTGAGACCGTCGGCGCGCAGGCGCTCGAGCACGCCGCGCACGTTGTCCGCGTCGAGCGAGCCGTGCCGAAGCCGCCCCTGCGCGTCGACCGCTTCGTAGCGATACGCGCTCAAGGATCAGGAATCGCGGGTCACGCGCGCGAGTTCGGCGAGCGACGTGCGGCCTTCCGCGATGAAGCGCGCGCCGTCGGCGCGCAGCCGCTGCATGCCGGCGCGAAGCGCCGCGTCGCGAAGCGCAAGCTCCCCGGCGCCGTCGTGGATGAGACGCCGCAGCGTGTCGTCGATCTTCAGGAGCTCGTAGATTCCGGTGCGGCCGTTGTAACCGGTCCCGTTGCACGCGTCGCAGCCGTTCGCGTGAAAGACCGCCTGCGCCGCGGGAAGGCCCATCGCTTCGAGCAGCCTGCCTTCGCCCTCGGTCGGCCGCGCCGGTGCACGGCATGCGGGACAGAGCGTGCGCACGAGGCGCTGCGCGAGCACGCCGAGCAGGCTGGACGCGAGCAGGTACGGCTCGACGCCCATGTCGGCGAGCCGCGTAATCGCGCTCGCCGCGTCGTTCGTATGCAGCGTCGCGAGCACGAGGTGACCGGTGAGCGACGCCTGCACCGCGATCTGCGCGGTTTCGAGATCGCGGATCTCGCCGATCATGATCACGTCCGGGTCCTGGCGCAGGATCGAGCGCAGCGCACGCGCGAACGTCAATTCGATCCGCGCGTTGACCTGCGTCTGCGCGACGCCGTCGAGCGCGTATTCGATCGGGTCCTCGACCGTCATCATGTTCGTCGTGTCGCGCGGCAGCCGCGACAGCGCCGCATAAAGCGTCGTCGTCTTGCCGGAGCCGGTCGGTCCCGTCACGAGGAGGATGCCGTGCGGCTCGCGGATCAGGCGATCGACGTCGCGCAGTGTCGTGTCGCTCATGCCGAGCGTCGTGAGATCGAGCCGCGCCGCTTCCTGGTCCAGCAGGCGCAATACGACGCGCTCGCCCGCGCCCGTCGGCAACGTCGAGACGCGCACGTCGACCTGGCGATCGCCGAGCTTCACCGCAATGCGACCGTCCTGCGGCAATCGCTTTTCCGCTATGTCGAGGCCGGCCATGATCTTGAGACGCGACACGAGCGCGCCATGCAGCGCGCGCGGCGGCTCGATCGCGTCGCGCAGCACGCCGTCGATGCGAAAACGCACGACGGCGCGCGCCTCGTACGGCTCGAAATGCAGATCCGACGCGCGCTCGCGCAGCGCCTGCAGCAACAGCGCGTTGATCATCCGGATCACCGGCGCCTGCGCGCCGGCGTCGAGCAGGTCCTCGCTCGTCGGCAGCTCCTGCATCAGCCGCGCGAGGTCGGCCTCGTTCGCGAGGCTCTCGCTCATCGCCAGCGCCGCGCCCGCCTGGTTGTAGGCGCGCGCGAGCTCGGCCGCGAACACGTCGGCGGCGACCGAACGCGTGACCAGCGGCCGGTTCAGGACGCGCCGAAGCTCCGCGATGCCGTCGACCGTCGCATCGGGACGCAGCAGCACGACGACACTTTCGCCTTCATCGCGCCATGCAAGCACGCCGTGCGTCCGCGCGAACGCGTAAGGAATGCGCACCGACGGCGGTGGTGCCGCGTCAGGGCTTGCGGGAAGGCTCGCCACTTTGCGTTGGCGGAGTCGTTGCGGCGGGCGCCGGCCCCGGCGCGGGCGCCGGAAGCGGCGGCGCATAGCCGCTCGTATTACCCTGCGGCGAGCCGGGCATCGCGCCCTGCGGCGGCAATTGCGGCACCGTCGGATCGTTCCAGAACCAGCGCGGGTCGAGGCCCATCCTCGACTGCTCGCCGCGCAAATAATCGTAACGCTCCGACGTGATCTCGTGTCCGCCGGCCGAGCCGCGCACGATCGTCGGCTTCAGGAAGATCATCAGGTTGGTCTTCTGCCGCGAACGGTTGTCGTAGCGGAACAGCGACCCGATGACCGGGACGTCGCCCGCGTACGGCAGCTTCTGCGTGCCGTCGTTCATGCTGTCCTGGATGAGACCGCCGAGCACGACGATCTGCTGGTCGTCGACGACCACCGACGACTCGAGCGCGCGTTTCGAGAGGATCGGCCCCGCCGTCGAATTCTCCTCGACGCGCGACACTTCCTGGTAGATGCCGAGCCGGATCGTGCCACCCTCGGTGATCTGCGGCTTGACGCGCAGCACGAGGCCCACGTCGCGGCGCTCGATCGTCTGGAACGGCTGCACGGTCGCCGTCGTGCCCGTCGTCGCGTACTGGCCGGTGATGAACGGGACGTTCTCGCCGACGATGATCCGCGCCTCCTCGTTGTCGAGCGTCAAAAGCGTCGGCGTCGACAGGATGTTGGCCGTCGAATCGGTCTCGAGCGCGCGCACGAGCAACCCGAGGTTGCTGATGATGCCGAGGCCGGGAATCGTGATCGTGCCGTTGATGATGCCGAGGTTGAGACCGTTCGCGACCGATCCCAGGTTCACCGACGCGTCGATGATGTTCTGGCCGCTGCCGCGCTCGCCGAAGTTGGTGCCGCCGATCCCCTGGACGCCGTTGCGGCCCGGCTTCGCGCCCGTCAGCACTTGCCACTGGATGCCGAACTCGGCGGCCTTGTCCGACGAGACCTCGACGATCAGCGCCTCGACGAACACCTGTGCGCGGCGCGTGTCGAGCCGCTCGATCACCGCGCGCAAGTTGTTGTAGACGGGTTCCGGCGCCATGATGATCAGCGCGTTGTTCGCCGTGTCGGCCTGGACCATCGCGCCGCCGGCGGCGAACGCCGTCTGCGGACCGCCCGTTGCGCTGGTCGCAAGCGGGCTGGTCGCGGCCGGTGACGTGCCCAGGGTCGTCGTCATCGTGGCCGCCGCGCCCGACGCCGTCGGCAGGCCGGCCGTCGTCACCGCGGTCGTCGGCGAACGTTCGCCGCCGTAAAGGCCGCGCAGCGTCTCGGCGACCTGCGCCGCTTCGGCGTTCTTCAGGTAGACGATGAATACGTTGCCGCCGGTGCGCGACGGCGTATCGAGCTGCTCGATGAGCTGGCGCACCCGTGCGGCGCGAGCCGGATTGTCGGCGCGCACGAGAATGCTGTTCGAGCGCGGGTCGGGAACGAGCGCGACGCGTTGCTGTGCTTCGACCTGCGCAGCCGGCGCGCCGGGCGCGTTCTCGGTCAGCACGCGATTGACGAGCGCCGCAACGTCGATCGCCGACGCGTTCCTGACCTGCACGAGCATCGGCTCGCCAGCGGGCGGCTGGTCGAGCGACGCGATGATGCGGTCGATCCGCTTCACGTTGTCCGCGTAGTCGGTGACGATGACGGCGTTGTTCGGGACGTACGCCGAGATCACGTTGTTCGGCGTGACGAGCGGACGCAGCACGGTCACGAGCTGCGCAGCCGATTCGTATCGCAGCGGAATCACCTGCGTCACGATCCGGTCGCCGCTCGCGTTCACCGTCGCGCGCGCAACGGGACCGGCCTGCGTTTTCGCTTCGGCTTCCGGCACGATCTTCGTGATCCCGTCGCTTTCGACCGCCGCGAAGCCCTGCATCCGCAACGCCGACAGCAGCGTCGGATACACGAGCGTCCGCGGAACGGGACGCGCGGACACGATGTTCACGGTTCCCTTGACGCGCGGGTCGACGAGGAAATTGCGGCCTGTGATCTCGCCGACCGCCTTCACCACCGCGTCGATGTCGGCGTTGACGAAATTGAGCGTGACGGTGTCGCCTTCCTGCGCCCGGCCCGCGGTTGTCGTCAACAGCAGCGTGCCGATAACGGCCGCGCCGAGCACGCGAAGCGCACGGCGAAAGCGGGACGGGGGTGGTGCGCAATGGCCCGCGCGCGCCGGTGGTGGCTTGCGCAGGAGGAACGAAACGAAGGCCATCAACGCAGGAATTCGGGCTCCGGGATTCCAATCGCGACGTCGTCGCCTTCGAAGAGTGCGCCACGAAGCGGAATCGGCGGCGATGATAGCATCGGTACCGGTCGCGATGCCAAGCGTCCGGTTGCGTTTTTGCAACATGATTGCCGAATCCGCCCGGCATGTTTGCCGCATCCAACCGGCGACAGGTTCGAGGGAGATCTCATGCAGCATCCGCGCAGTCCCGCCGCCGGCGCCGACGTCCGCCGGCTCGTTCTGGGCGCTGTCTTCGCGGCCGGCGTCGCGTTCGCGCTCGCGCCGCACACGCTCGCGGTCCGCGCAGCGAACCTGCACGGGGACGTGATCGCGCAGGCCGACACACCGAAGGCAGCGAAGGCGCCCGCTCCGGCAACGCCGCCGGCGGCCGGGAAGACGAAACAGCCGGATGCCGACGCGGCCGCCAAGGGCGGCGCGGGCAACGATGCCGACACCGATTCCTCGGACGACGATGCGGCGAATGCCGCCGACGAGAACACGGCGAAGGCAACGCCGCGTTCGGGCAATCACGGCATCTTCATCCAGAAGGGCGACAAGAAGATCACGATCGAGGGGCTCGGCGGCGAAGACCGCGAGTTCGACTCGTTCGAGGAGTTCGTCCGGAAGGCGCCGCGCATCGCGGTGATGTTCTTCATCACGCTGATGGTGCTGTTCCTGCTGCCGCTTCTGATCGTCGTGCTGCTCGTCTGGTACAAGCTGCGCAAGAACCGTCTCGCGAACGAGACGATGCTGAAGCTCGCGGAGCGCGGCGTCGTGCCGCCGGCCGCCGCGATGGACGCCGTCGCGTCCGGCACTGCCGCGTCCGTCGCGGCGAGCGCGGCGCCGCCGCCGCCCCCCGGCATGCCGGTCTACGAGCAGGCGCGCTACCTGCGCCGGCGCGTCGTCTGGTCGGACCTGCGCAAGGGCGTGATCCTGACGGCCGTCGGCATCGGCCTCAACTTCTGGTCGATGTTCGACGACAGCACGGCAAACGGCTTCGGCCTCGTCCTTCTTTTCGTCGGCCTCGGCTACTGCGTGCTGTGGTTCTTCGAGGACCGCACGACGACGAACGCGGGCAACGCGCCGACGCCGCCCGGAAACGCGTGATGCGCGAAGGTCCGATCCTCCGATGCGTTGCGGGCCGCCATGCATGAACCGATCCGCGATCGCGAACTGCCCGCGCCGAAGCGGCACGCGGACGCCGCCTTCGCCTTCCGCGTAGTCGATGCCGGCGACACCGTCGCACGACGTGCCCGACGCGCAGTTGATCGCGCGCTGCATCGTCGCGGACGACCGCCATGCGTTCGCGGAGCTCGTCAAGCGCCATCAGTCGTCGGTGCGCGCGTGTCTGCGCAAGCTGACGGCCGGCAATCATGCGCTGGCGGACGATCTCGCACAGGACACCTTCGTGCTCGCGTGGCGCAATCTGAAGTCGTTCCGGCAGGAGGCGCGGTTCTCGACGTGGCTGTACCGGATCGCGACCAATTGCTGGCTTGCGCAAGCACGAAAGCCGCGCGAGGAACTGCTCGGTGAGCGCGATGCGGACGTCGGCGAAGACGATGCGGACGCCGTCGCTCCCGGCTTCGGCGAAGGCGCCGACCACGCGGCGACGGCAACGATGAAGATCGATCTTGAGCGCGCGATGGCACGTCTTTCCGACGCGGAGCGGGCGGCGATCGTCCAGTGCTACCATAACGACCTGTCCCACGAAGAGGCCGCGTACGTGCTGGGCTGGCCCGTGGGCACCGTGAAGACGCACATACTTCGCGGCAAGCAGAAGCTCAAGGCGGCGCTGAGCGCCTGGGCGCCCGCAACGTCGACGCGCACGCCATGAACGCCCGTTCCACGCCAATCCCGGAACCGCAAGCCGACTGGCTCGATGCATTCTTGTCGGCCGAGGGCGTCGACGACCGCGCCGGTTACATCGGCGACGACGGGTTCACCGCGCGCGTCATGCGGGAGCTGCCGGCGCCGGTGAGCGTGCCGGCGTGGCGCAGGCCCGTCGTCGTCGCGCTCTGGCTCGTGGCAGCGGTAGTCATTGCGACGATGCTTCCCGGTACGGTCCTCGACGTCACGCGCGAGTTCGTCAGGCTCTTCGCCGCGATTCCGTTCTCGCTGTCGACGCTCGGCTTCGGCATCGTCGCCGTCGGCATCGCGATGTGGACCGCCACGGCGGTCGCGCTCAGGCGAGACTGACTTAGTCGTTCCGAAGGCCGCGGGCCATGCGCGGCGCGGGCTCCGAGTCCGTAGACGCCGGGCTACGGGTACCCGGTGCCTCCTTCGCGAGACAAACATGTCTCGCTCGTCGGCCCCACCCGTTACGCCCGGCACTCCCAGTCGCCCGACGCCGCGCATGGCCCGCGGCCTCGGAAATGCCAGCGGTGAAGCCGGATGCGGCGAGTCGCATGCGACGCGAACGTATCGCGCAGCGAGACGCGAGCGACGCCTTCGTGACGTTGTCGCGCAATCGGCGAAGGGCCGCGGCCTCATTGCGCCACCGTCGATTGCAAGCGGCGGCGCGTCGGCCTTGCCGCCATCGCGCGGCGCCGCGCCCTCCGGGCCTTGGCTCGGCTTCGCCTCGCCCGCCGCGCTCAGGCGTCCCCGAGCCGATTGCGGAAGATCAACCGGACGAAAGTATCGTGCGCGCAATCCATGTGCGCGGAACTTCCGTCCGAAGCGCTACTCGTCCTTCAACGTGAAGTTGATCTCGACGGAGGCCTTGTATTTCTCGCCTTCGCCGACGCACTTCCAATCCGCGAGCGTGTCGCGCACGACGCGATCGAACACGCGCGGCGGCGACGACTGCACGATCTGCACGTCGGCGACGTTGCCCTTCTCGTCGATCGTCAGCACCGCGTCCACTCGGCCCTTCTCGACGTGCGCGCGAATCGCCTCGCGCGGAAACTGCGGCGGGTCGCGCTTCGTGCACGAGACGCCTTGCCGGATCGCCGGCTTCGGCGGCGCCGGCGGCGCGATCACGACCGGTGGGGGCGGCGCGATCACCACCGGCGTCGGCGGCGGCGTCGGCGCGACGTTCGCGATGACCGGCGGCGGCAGCATCGCCGGCGGCGGCACCTCGGGCGGCGGCACGTACGGCTGCTCGATCACCGGCTTCGGCGGAATGACCTGTTTCGGCGGCGGTGGCGGCGGCGGGGGGGGCGGCGGCGGCGGTCGCACCTCCTCGACGATCTGCGCGGTCAGCGGCTTCTTGACGACCTGGATCACCTTCTGGCCGAGACCGGTCAACAACGCCCAGATCACGAGCGCGTGAATGAGGACCACGAACGCGATGCCGACGGCGTGGCGTGTCGGATCGCGTTGCTGTCGTGCGTAATCCATGAAGTGCTCTTGTCGTTGGGCCGCGCTATTCGCCGATGAACTGCTCGCTGCCGACGATGCCGATCTTCGTGAGCCCCAGCCGTTGCGCGGACGCCATCACGCCGGCGACGACGCCGTACTTCGCGAGCTTGTTCGGCCGCAGGTGAATCTCGGGCTGCACGGCCTCGTGCGCGGCGGACGTCATCTTCGCTTCGAGCGTCGCGCGGTCGGCCACGACCTCGCCGTCCCAGTACACCTTGCTCTCGTCGTCGATGTCGAGCTTGACGACCTCGGGCAGCGTGACCGGCGGCGGCGGGTTGCCGATCGGCAGGTTCAGATTGACCGCGTGGAGCTGGATCGGAATCGTGATGATCAGCATCACGAGCAGCACGAGCATCACGTCGATGAGCGGCGTCGTGTTGATGTCGATCATCACGTCGGGGTCGCCCGACCGGCTCGGCGCGCCGACGTTCATTGCCATGAGTTCGGTCTCCGCATGATTCCGGGCGCCGTCAGGACGCGGCGGCCGCGCGCGGCGGCGGCTCGGTGATGAACGATATCTTCGCGATGCCGGCGCGCTGGCACGCGTAGACGACACGGCCGACGCCGGCGTAATTGCCGCGCGCGTCGCCGCGGATCTGCACTTCCGGTTGCGGCGTCAGCAGCGAGATCTTCTTGAGCCGGTCGACGAGCGCTTCGGTGCTCGGCATCCGCAGGTCGTTCCAGTAGATCCGATCCTGCGAGTCGACCGAGATCACGATGTTCTCGGGCTTCGTCTCGCGGATCTCGTTGCGCTCCTTCGGCAGTTCGACC
>Ga0070679_100003074_pt1 | contig 15260 bp, 18 predicted proteins | sample KBSC63BmetaG_FD_65652 | JGI IMG/M metagenome (GOLD analysis project Ga0070679, IMG submission 65652) | Corn rhizosphere microbial communities from Kellogg Biological Station, Michigan, USA - KBS C6-3B metaG | ecosystem: Host-associated > Plants > Roots > Rhizosphere | place: USA: Michigan... | reverse complement strand
TCATTAGGCAATAGCCTGTTTATAAAAAGAATGGTGCTGATAAAATAGCAACCGGCGGATTAGTAAAACAAAAACAGTTTGAATTTATTGCTTTACTGTTGCAGTTTGCCTATATTTCCGTCACTTTTTTCAAGAAAAGCTTTTATCAAATTTTGGGTGTTGAAGCCGGGCAGTAGTGTAATGATGTAAGATGGTAAAAAACGGCTCGACTGTCAGATAGACAATATCCTTCTTAATACATTTTTCTTTTTGGGATATTCGTCGTTTTCGTCGTCGCTTTTTTTTGCTATGAAGTTGGTAATTCCATATTGCAATACAGTACCGAGCGCTTTTTTTACGATACCGGCGGATTTATTAACAAGCAGCCGCCGTGAAAAATAGCCAGCGCCCAGGCCTAAGGCCACTTTAAATACATTTTGCCTCAGCGTAGTAGACTCCTGCAGTTCGGCAATAGTATTTTTTAAAATATTTTTTGGTTTGAGGCTTACCGACAGGTCATGAAAATGCTCTTTCAAATCCTCTTCCAGTATGAATTTTCTTCTTTCCAGCCTTTTTATAGCGGTTTGAAGATCCGTGGTGCTCGCTATGCTTTCCAATTTTTCTTCTGCTATTTCCTCGGTACTCATTTTCACTAATTTAGTCTATTAATTCTTTAATGAACTTATTGCTAATAGGTTCTTTGAGCAATTTACTGCGGCTGGAAAACAAGATAAGCCCGATGATAAGATAGAGAACGCCCATTATAAAAAATCCCCAGAAAGCGTGGCCCAACCATAATCCTATTAAAAGCGCAAAGCCTACACTTATACAAATCAAAATCAAAAAAAGAAGAATTATTAAGATAATCGATACGATTATAGTGGAGGTAAATCCCGAAACCTTATTGATTGCCTTTAGCTTGTACAGGTCAACCGTGGTTTCTATATAATCTTTTAGCTTATAAAATAATTCTTCAACAGCAGTAGGGTCATTTTCCATGTTCTCTATTTTTATCACCGGGCTAAATCTTTTCAAATGCATTTATGAGTTGACTGGGTTAGGATTTCTAACGTCGTTCTTCATAGCATTTGCTTTTTCCTTAGCCTGATTCACCATATCTTTTCCCATGTCTTTGCCTTCTGAAACAAGGGTTGACAATTTTTGTTTTGCCGAATCGTATTTTTCTGACAGAGTATCAGAAAAATCATTGTAAGTATCTCTAACGCTTCCTGCAAAGTCAGATCCTTTTTCGGCAATTTTGCGTCTTGTTTCAGTGCCCTTATCCGGTGCAAAGAGTATCCCCAAAATAGCACCTGCAGCGGCACCTGCTAATACACTTGCGAAAATTTTTCCTGCGCTCATAACTTAAATTTTAAATTTAAAAAATATTGTTTTTTATTTGTTTACTACTATTGATAAAATATACTGCCAAGAACCTGCTTGCATCATTACATCTGCCTGAAACGAGCCACTGCAAAGGGTTTTAGCCAATCTCAAGTCATGCGCTACAGTCAGAAAATTTAAGATTTCTGAGTAAATTTTTGCCCACACTGAGGAAGCATATTTTGTGCTTTTATGTCTTATTTTTCACAGTAAAACTGATGAACCCTCTTTACGGCCAATTCCTGGCTCCCTACTTATCATTGGCATAATATTTTGAGTTGCTGAAATTTAAATATTCCCTCCAAAGTTATTATAATTTAAATTGTTACAAACGTGGAAAACAAAACAGCACCCGCAAAACTGCCGGGTAAAAACAAAAAACAAAAAAAGAAAGCAAGCAAACTTTCCCTTTTTTTCAACAAATTTTCTTCAAGGGTCACTAAAGTGGCAGGCAGCGTATATGCCTTTATAATTGCCATCCTGGTCATAATAATTTGGGCGCTGAGCGGCCCGATTTTTAATTATTCAGATACGTGGCAATTAGTGATTAATACGGGCACCACCATCATTACTTTTTTAATGGTTTTTATTATACAGCATTCACAAAATAAAGATCAGATAGCGCTCCAATTAAAACTGGATGAACTTATCAACTCAAGCGCAGGCAACAACAAATTAATTAGCGTGGAAGACCTGTCGGAAGAAGAACTCGCCGTGATGAAAAAATTTTATGTGCGGCTTTCAGGTATGTCCACAGAGGAAGATAAAAGCGAAATTGCGGAGGCCGAGGATATCGAAGAAGAGGATAAAGCAAACTCACTTGACGATAAGAAAAATACTGCTTAATATAACCAACAACAAAAAATCAAATTATGACAAAATTTAAATTCAACCACATAATCGCCTTATCAGTATTACTTATTTCATTGAATAGCTGTGAGGCAATTGGAGCCATTTTCAAGGCGGGGGTGTGGGTAGGCATCATAATAATTGTTATCATACTTGTAATTATTTTCTGGCTTATCAGGAAATTTTCAAAATAAAGAGAATGGTGTAGTAATTTTAAGCTATTCAAACAGCTGATAACCTCAAAGTATAATGTTTAAAAAAAGTGACCCCAAACGTATACGCAGACCCCGCATTGGATTTTTTGCCGCTGTATTTCTATTGTTTCTTTCCTATGTTCTAACGCTGATATCTACACGAAGAGTAGCCACACAGGATTTTTGGATGGATCACACCAACGAAGTGATTCATAACCTGGATAACATGTTAGGTTTCCTGGAAAAAAGTGAATCCGCATTCAGGGGCTATTTAATTACCAATGATAAGGAGCCTCTTTTAAAATATGAAGCCAGCAAAAAAATGATTGACAGCACTTTTTCAGTGTTGAAGAACCTGACAAAAGACAATATAAGCCAACAAAAAAATCTTGACACACTCCGTACCCTGATTCAATCCAAATATTCACGGCTGGAAAATGCAATTCACAACACTGTTTCACTTGAAAATCTTTCTATTGAGGATCTGAATGGCAATGATAACGGCATCGCTAATTCGGCAGCCATTGCATTTACGATTTCAAAAATGAAGCAGGAAGAAATCAATTTACGAAACAGTTGGTCAGATAAAATTTCACAATATTCAGGACTCATCCAGGTACTTAATATTATCTCGATAATCATTGCAGTTTTACTTACCATTTATTCGCTGCTGGTTTATAATAAAGAGAAAAAAGACAAAATAAGGGCGGCCGAAAAAGCCGAAAAATATAAAGAAGAGTTGCAGGAAAGGGTGCGTGAGCTGGCAAAACTGAACACCGAATTAATAGAACTCAGAAGGTTAGAAAAATACGTGGTAACGGGCAGGATAGCCAGGGTGATGGCCCACGAAGTGAGAAATCCATTGACCAATATTAACCTGGCCTGCGAGCAACTGAGGACAGAGACGGAAACGAAAGATTCTGAAATATTTTTTACTATGATAAAAAGAAATTCAGAACGCATTAATCAACTGGTATCAGACCTGCTGGCTACAACGCGCGCTGAGCTTAGCTTTTCTCCTACATCCGTTAATAAAATCATTAACGATAGCCTGGATCTCGCACTCGACAGAATACAGCTTAACCAGATACATGTAGAAAAGAAATTTGATAATAGCATCTGTACCATACCGGCAGATGCCGAAAAATTAAAGATCGCATTTTTAAACCTGATTGTAAATGCGATAGAGGCAATGGATAAAAACGGCAAGCTGGAAATAGTGACACAGGGCTTGCCGGGGAAGTGCCTGGTTAAAATTTCCGACAATGGAAAAGGCATGCAAAAATCGCAGATAGACCGGTTATTTGAGCCTTATTTTACCACCAAAGAAAAAGGAAATGGCCTTGGGCTTGCCAATTCGCATAATATCATTATCGGGCATAAAGGAAGCATCACTGCAGAAAGCGAACTGGGAGTAGGTACGTCATTTACCATCACTTTTCCTGTAGGGGAAAACCAGGAAAATTAAATGAAGCCTTTTAATTTGAATGATTTCTGTGGGAAGCTGTTTAATTTTTTTTCTCTTTAAAACAAATAATGGAACCATACAAGAAATATAAGGCATATAAGAAGGGAATATTGATTTATATGTCTTTAATGCCTTGTATGGGTCGACTAAATGAAGTCTTTCGATTTTCAATATCATGTACCAGATTCAAAAAAAATGCCGCTATTTGTTCTTTTACTGTTCTTGTCAAAACCCCCGGAAGGTGATATTTATAGCCGCTTATAACTATCATTTCACCTAATCTATAGAATTGGCTATAATGTGAATTATAAAAAAATTCTGGCGTTCACGAAATAATCTTTGTAATTTTCACGGCGTTATAAATATTTGCCAAAAGATATTTAACCGCAGATAAACAAAACCACCAGTTAATTCCACAGGAATAAACCCGGCTTTTAAAACGCTTCAAAAACATGTTTTCGAAATCGACGGAATACGCGCTGAGGGCCACCTTGTATATTGCCCAAAAGGCAAGCGAAGAAAAAAAAATCGGAATTGACGAAATTTCGGCCGCCATTGGTTCTCCTAAATCATTCACCGCGAAAATATTACAGACGCTCACAAAAAATAATAAAGTGGTAAGGTCTGCCAGCGGCCCGCATGGCGGATTTTATTTAAGCTCAAAAGCAAAAAAGCTTCCTGTGCAAGCCATATTGCAGGCAATGGGCGAAGATGAAATGATAACAGCATGTGTGTTAGGATTATCGGAATGTTCAGGTGAACACCCCTGCCCTTTACACGCAAAATATAAAACCATCAAGCGGCAGTTAATAAGCCTTTTTGAATCTCAAACCATCGGGCAATTGGCAGACCAGATGGAGGCGGCCCATTCTTTTATCACGTTGCGGTAAGGTTCACCGGGCGCATAAAAAAAGTTGCTCCAACAATTTTTATTGGAACAACTTTTATAAAACGCGGGAAATTTTTTATAGCTCCTGAATCCAGTTGATTACTTCATCTTTGGTTTTTCCGAGCTTTTGTTGCAACTTGCCAATAAACTCATCATCTTTCCCTTCCTCATATTTCAGGTCATCATCTGTAAGATCTCCATAGGCTTGCTTCATTTTCCCTTTCGTTTCATTCCAGTTTCCTTTCAATTTTAATTTCCAGTCTTCCATAATAATTCAATTTTAAAAGTTAGTAATTCAGGCTGACCTGATGATTCTTAACAGAATTGCAATCACAGCAATTACAAGTAAAATATGAATCAGGCCGCCGGTGTAAAATCCTCCCAAAAAGCTGATGGCCCAGATGATTACCAGAACCACCGCTATCAGATATAATATGTTTCCCATATTTTTTCTTTTTTAATTTTTATAAATGAGAATCAGTAAATCAATAAATAACCAGAATTTTTATTTTGCTAAGCCCGCCGGATTACGCCAAGAATAATAGCAATCACGGCGATAACTAATAGGATATGAATGATACCGCTGGTAACGTGATAAACAAGAAAACTCAATACCCAGATGATTACCAGTATTACCGCGATGATGTATAACAAACTTCTCATAGTAATTTAAATTTTTTTTCAAATATTTAATATATAAAAGTTTGCCAAAGCCTGATTTCTTTTTGAAATAACTGGCAAATAAGCTATAATACCCTATCAAAATGTTTTTTATAAATATTTTAAAACACTATACCTGGGGAAATCCTGCCACGAACTGTGCATTTTTCTTACGGAGTAATACAACCAAAGTGTTTGGTATATTTGCTAAAGTGCTGCTCCGGCCTTATTAAAAGTATTATATCCTCTATTTACTACCCAATCAACCGATTATTACATGCGTACTTTGAAAAAAAGATTTTCTTCATTCACTTTGATGATTAAAGAAGTTTCAGCGGAATTTTCGGCGGATAATATTGTAAAATACAGCGCTTCTCTTTCATACTATACAGTTTTTTCCATTGCGCCCCTGCTAATCGTGCTGACTACCCTGTTTGGTTTTTTGTTTGGAAAGGAAGCAATGCAGGGAAGAGTGTATGAGCAATTAAACAATTTTGTTGGAAGCAAAGCTGCCGTTCAAATCCAGGACATTATCAGGAATATTCATCTTAGCAGAAACAGTTTTGTGGCCACGGTAATCAGCATTGTGGTTTTGCTGATCGGGGCCACCAGCATTTTTGGTGAAATACAGGATTCCATCAATAAAATATGGGGCCTGAAAATTAAACAGCGAAAAGTATGGTGGAAGCTGATTCTGACGCGCCTTCTGTCCTTTTCTTTGATAGTGAGTATTGGCGTTATCATGATAGTTTCAGTTGTACTCAACACAATAGTAGCGGCGTTCGGTAAGTTTATCGGGAAATATATTGCGGGGTATAGCTTATATTTTATACAGGTTTCAGAAGTGATACTTTCGCTTTTAGTATTAACTTTTTTATTTGCGCTTATTTTTAAAATATTGCCAGATGCTAAAATTCATTGGAAAGACGTATTATTTGGAGGATTTATCACCGCCATCCTTTTTACTCTTGGAAAAATGGGAATAAATTTTTACATTCAAAAAAGTAACTTAACCTCTTTGTATGGAGCAGCAGGATCTATTATAATATTAATGGTGTGGGTGTATTATAGTTCTATCATATTATATCTTGGCGCTGAATTTACCAAGGTGTATACAAAATTATATGGCAAAAACATCTCGCCTAACAGCTATGCAGATTGGATAAAAATTGAAAAAAAAACTGTGTCTTCACCCGAATTAAAAAACAAAGATTTCAATTAACTTTACATCCCCTAATGCTAATTTAATATATGAATAAAAAAATACTGATTATTGACGATGATTTTGATATGTGCACCTTACTTAGCCGCTTTTTGGAAAAGAAAGGCTACGCAACGGAAGTAGCTCACAATGCGTCAAAGGGATTGGCTAAATTTAATGAATTTCATTTCGATATCGTATTGTGTGATTTCCGGCTTGGCGACAAAGATGGTAAAGAAGTTTTGACCAAAATTAAGGAGGCAAAACCCAAAACCATCGTAATCATCATCACCGGATATTCTGATATCAAAACTGCGGTTGACGTTATTAAAATGGGAGCCTTTGATTATATTACAAAACCACTGATTCCCGATGAAGTAATCAATGTAATTGAAAAAGCATTGGCTGCGCCAGCTTCCCAGCCTGTAGCGGATCAGCAAAAGACCAACTCCCAACCTTCTGCCAAAAAGAAAATTTATGAGCTTTCATCCAACAACGAATATTTAATCGGGCAGGACACAGAGACTGCAAAGATCTACCGCCAGATAGAAATGGTAGCTCCCACCAATTACAGCGTAATTCTATATGGCGAAAGCGGAACGGGTAAGGAAGTGATTGCCAAAACCATTCATGAAGCAAGTACGCGCAAAGGCAAACCCTTTATAGCGATGGATTGCGGCACGCTTTCAAAAGAGCTTTCCGGAAGTGAATTATTCGGTCACGTAAAAGGTGCGTTTACGGGTGCTGTAACCGATAAAGAAGGCCATTTCGAAATGGCCAACGGAGGAACTTTATTCCTGGATGAGGTTTCAAATCTTCCGAAAGATGTACAGGCTTCGTTGCTGCGTGTAATACAGGAAAGAAAATATAAAAGAGTCGGCGGCACAAAGGAAATGGATGTAGATGTAAGGATAATTGTCGCTTCCAATGAAAACCTGCAGGAAGCTTATCAAAGAGGAAAATTTCGTGAAGATCTTTACCACAGGTTTAATGAATTTTCAATTAATCTGCCGCCGCTGCGAAAAAGAAAAAGCGACATACCCTTGTTTGCACAATTCTTTCTCGACAGAACCAATATAGAACTGCAAAAAAACATTGAAGGTTATGAGGAAGATGTAGAAGAAATGTTTCTCAATTATGCATGGCCGGGAAACCTGAGGGAGTTCAGGAATGTGGTGCGCCGGGCAGTGCTTCTTACCTCATCCGGAAAAATAAATTCAAAAGTTTTGCCGTGGGAAATTACCCAGTCTACGCTTCAGCCTGAATATGCCAATAATGTATCGGCGACCCATCCCATTCAAAATACCGGTGTAAAAGAAGTGGATTTAAAAGATGCGGCAGCAAAGGCAGAATACGAAACCATTATGAATGTATTAAAAGAAGTTAACTTCAATAAAACCAAGGCTGCGGAAATTTTAAAAATCGATCGTAAAACGTTATACAACAAAATCAAAATTTACGAATCGTTGTAGTGCATTTGCCTTTTACGGCATCTCATCTAAATTTTGTTTCTGGTATTGAATCGGCCAACCTGATTCGTTGGCTATCCTGTATTTCAACAAAATAAAAAGCTGAACTATTTATTGGTTTACTACAATTTTATTTTCATTGGCAGTAAACCAATAAAAAATACAGATTTGTTTTTCCATTTTAAAAGAAAAATTCACGACTATTAAAATTCCTAACTTCATCATTGTCCGTTTGGCTTGTTTGTTTCAGTGAAAAAAAATAACATCATTTAAACGATTGCAATGAATTGGGTTGCGCTGGCAGAAGTTGTATATTTTATCATCATGCTCTTAGTCATTTTAAGAGTTTTGTATGATACGCGAAGTGGATCTAAAACACTGGCCTATATTTTATTTATCATCCTGGTTCCTGTCGTGGGCATCCTGTTTTATTTTTCCTTCGGAATCAATTACAGGAAGAGGAAATTGTATTCGAAGAAATTAATAACAGATAAAATACTTAGCCACAAGATTGATCAACGCCTCAGCCAATATTCGGAAAAAGTGAAGGCTTCAAACCAATTTCCTGCATCTTTTGTCAAATTAGCCAGTTTTATTGAGGCCGGCAACAAGAGCCCGCTCACTGCAAATAATGCCGTATGCCATTTGGTAAATGGCGAGGAAAAATTTCCTGCGCTGTTGAATGCTTTGGAATCTGCCACCTCTCACATCCATCTTGAATATTACATTTATGAGGATGATGTTACAGGTAACGCTATCGCTGATGTTTTGATCCGAAAAGCATGTGAGGGTGTTGAAGTGAGATTTTTATACGATGATTTCGGAAGCCATAACCTCAAAAAAAAGTTTTTACGCCGGTTAAAAGATGCAGGCGTTGAAACGGCGCCTTTTTACAAAGTGGAATGGTATGCGCTGGCAAACAGGATTAATTACCGGAATCATCGCAAAATAATTATTATTGATGGCAACAAATCTTTTGTGGGAGGTATTAATATCAGTGACAGATACAGGAATGATTTTGGAGAAAAGCAAAAGCTTTACTGGCGCGATACCCACCTGATGATGGAAGGCAGAGCCACGTTTTATCTGCAATACCTGTTTGTGTGCGACTGGAATTTTTGCAATGAACAAAAACTGGAATTTGTGCCACGCTATTTTCCGATTTACCGCACAGATGAAAAGATAGATAAAGAAGTTGTGCAGATTGTGGCCTCGGGGCCCGACTCTGATTTACCCGTTATCTTATATTCCATAATAAAAGCAATTGGCGCCGCTACTAAAAAAGTGCTCATTACAAGCCCCTATTTTATACCCGGAGAAGCGCTGGTAGATCAGTTGATAATTTCTGCCAAAAGCGGAATAGAAATTAAATTGCTGATCCCGGGAATATCTGATTCTAAAATAGTAAACGCAGCAGCACGCTCCTACTACACCGAACTTTTGCGATATGGCGTCAGGATTTTTGAATATCAAAAAGGATTTGTGCATGCTAAAACTATTGTGATCGACGATTGCCTTTCCATGGTGGGTTCTGCAAATATGGATTACCGGAGTTTTGATCTCAACTTTGAAGTGAACGCAATTGTTTATAGCGAAACGATTAACGCCCAACTTAGGGAAGCATTTTATAACGACCTGAAGGATTCAATTGAAATCAAAGCTGAGGACTGGCTAAACAGGCCAAAATATGTTTTCGTGTGGGAAAAGCTGGTAAGGCTTTTAAGCCCGTTTCTGTAAGCTTATTAGAAAATATTTTCTAAAAAACCCGGCGCCCTGATCTTGCTTCGGAATCCGTATAATAAAAATAATAGTTATTTGTTCATTTACTGTATTTTTAAAAGACACTAAAAGTTGTAATCACTCAAAAAACTTAACCTTTATGAAAGTTCTGTTTGCCATTCTCTGCCTGGTATTTGTTTCATGTAATGAAAATAATATTGAAAGAAACAAACAGGAATTAATAAATACAGACATAGCTATGAGTGATTTAGCTATGAAGGAAGGCTTCAACCATTCAATATTTTTGAATGCAGATACCAACATCGTAAAATTTGAACAAAACCAACTACCTCTTATTGGTAAAAATAACTTAGCCGCTATTTTAGAAAAAAGTGGAGATATAAAAACGCTTTCCTGGAAACCTGTTGGCGCCGATGTTGCAGCATCTGGTGATCTCGGCTACACCTGGGGCAACTGGAAATACCAGGCGCCGGATACTGCTTATTATGGCAATTATTTTACCGCCTGGAAAAAACAAAAAGACGGCAGTTGGAAAGTGGCCCTTGATGGTGGCAATTCTTCGCCCAAACCTGATGATTGAAATCATAATTTTTCAATCCAAACAGAAAGGGAGCCCGCCGGTGAAAAAAATTCGCCCCAGCCGTCATCATTAATTTCAACTTCCGCATCATTCTTCTGCAAAAGATCAACAAACGTTCTTCCGGCATACCGCTTTCCTATTTCCATGTTCTTATTGCCATTATCGCCGTTCGACATAACTATGGCGCAACCGCTGTGATTTTCATCTCCTTCCCTCGTCCAGCCAACGCAATTTGGATGATCAAAATAGCTTCGTTGCACGCCAAAGGCATAATCGCAACGCGCCTGTAAAAGCTTCTCAATATTTTCAACTTTCTCCAGCCATATTTCATATTCATTGCCATCACTACTATAATCTTTATAATGCTCACCGTACAAATCAGGATAAAAAACAGAAGGATAACCTTCATCGCGTAAAAGAATCAGCGCATAAGCCAGCGGCTTGAACCAGTGTTCCACAGGCGCTTCCAGGGCTTGCAATGGTTGTGTATCATGATTGCTTACGAGGGTAACGGTCCTTAAAGGATCTGCTGAAACCAATGTATTTTCAAAAATTTTAGAAAGGTCAAAATCTTTTCCCTGTTTGGATGCATGTGAAAAGTTCTGTTGAAGCGTTGCATCAAAAACACTCATTGTGCCTTTCGTGGCTTCGATGTATTTTAGTAACAAATCCGTTTTTCCGGGCGACCAATATTCAGCAACAGCAAAAATTTCTTTTCCCGTATCTTTTCTTAAACGATCCAGCCATTCTGTATAAAACCAGGCAGGAATGTGCTTTACGGCATCCAACCTTACTCCATCAAACGGCGCCTGGTCATAATACCATTTTGCCCAATTGCTTAACTCATTTCTTACATGTTCATTCCTGAAATTAATATCATTAAACATCAGGTAATCATAATCGCCTAATTCATCGTCGATCATTTGTTGCCATCCGTCGCCATATTGAGAAATGATTCTAAAAATGCCTTTTTCATCCAGATTGGCAGCGCAATCTACGCCGGTGAAGCACATAAAATCCCAGATGAATTCTGAATATTTTTTATTTCTTCCAGGGAAGGTAAATTTAGTGTAAGCTTCTATGTCAAAAGGATCAGAGACGACTTTATTACGGTCGTCCGGATCAACTTTTACCACCTGTATTTTTTCAATTTCATCGCCACCGGCTTTGTGGTTCAAAACTATATCCACCATCACCTGCATTTCGCTTCCATGAATGGCGTTTATCGCGTCTATATATTCCTGCCGGGTTCCATATTTGGTTCTCACAGAACCCTTTTGATCAAACTCGCCCAGGTCATATAAATCATAAGGCGCGTAACCTACACCATCTTTGCCTTCCATGCTTTTATAGGCCGGGGGCAACCAGACTGCACTAAATCCCAAAGATTTTAATTTTGGCGCTTCCTGTTTTACCCGGTTCCATAAGTTGCCGTCAGCTGGCAGATACCAGTTGAAATACTGAATAATCGTTCCTTTAAACATCGTTTTACATTAATTTTTTAGTAATTGTCCTGCATTAATTTTAGTACGCAATAGTATTTAGCCAAATTTTGAGTGTTGGATAACCTTGTCATCGATGCATAACGGTTTTTATCCTTACAATTTTAAAACCAAAAAAACTGGCATATTTTTTTGACGTTTATGAAAAAATGATTGTATGAAGAATTCTTTTAATTGGGGCATCATCGGGCCAGGCAATATTGCGAATGATTTTGCCAATGACCTGAAATTGGTTGCCGGTGAGCAAAAAATTACTGCGGTGCTTTCAGACCATGCAGATTCAGCCAATGAGTTTGCAGACATACACAATGTACCATTAAGATTCACAGATATAAATGATTTTATAAAAAAAGGAAATGTTGAAATTGCCTACATCGCTACACCGCACCCTTTTCATTATGAAGCCATAAAAGCCTGCCTTCAACATCAAATTGCGGTGCTTTGCGAAAAACCAATCGTCATCAACCATGATCAATATGATGAACTGAGAAGGTTATCCGTTGAGAAAAACATATTTTTAATGGAGGGAATGTGGATCAGGTTTCTCCCGAGTTTCCGCAAACTGATGGAAATTATTTCTCAAAGAAAAATTGGAGAGCTGGTAAGCGTCAAAGCCTCTATGTTTTACAGAGCGCCCGATGACGAGGACAACCGGTATTTTGATCCTGCAAAAGGCGGAGGCTCGTTGCTCGACTTAGGTGTCTATTGTGTTTTCCTCAGTACGCTTCTCCTCGGCAAACCCAGTCAAATAAAAGCGGTGGGCCGGAGAACTGAAAAAGAAATCGACGAGGCCTGTGCCATACTTTTATCGTATAAGCATGAGTGTTATGCCATGCTGGAATCTTCATTACTCAAAAACAAAAATAAAGCGGCAGAAATTTTTGGCGCCGAAGGAATCATCCGCATTTGTGATCCATGGTTTGAAAAATCTCCGGGCATCGAGGTAGAATTGTTCAATGGCTACAAAGAAAATTTTCCGGTGAGTTGGGAGGGCCACGGGCTGCAATTTGAAATTGAAGAAGTGATTCGCTGTATATCTTCCGGAAAGATTGAAAGTGATTTGTTGCCTTCAAGTCTTACAGGCCAGGTGCTTAAAATAATGGACGAGATCAGGGCCCAAATCAACGTTACCTACGACGATTATGAATAAACTTCAAAATGTAATATTCACGCCAAGAAATAAAGCGCCATTTTCTTTTTCCGAATGATTTAAAGATGACAGCCTCTTGTAATAATCCACAGAAAAAACGTGGAAAATATTTTCAATGCCCACACCGGCTTCCATAAAAGGATTTTTATCAGGTACTGAAAAATGCGCGCCACTATTAAAATTCCGGTTTGACTCCGACATATCGCCCATATAAGCATTAAATGAAAATCTTGCACGCCAGCCGAGCTTCCTTACGAAAGGCACTTTGTTTAAAAATAATCCCCCTTCATAAATTCTTGAATAAAGGCTTATGAATTCATCCGCTGCAAATTCGTAAGGCAACATCGTATTAAAAAGATACCGGCTGGCTACATAATATTCATTGCCTGCCGGAATATTTAAAAGCAGGAAAGGCGCTGTTCCAAAGGTTTTGCCGGCATGTATGTTATAATAGAAAAGAGATTTTGGAGGCAGGCGAAGCAACTGTTCTATTCCAAATGTCAGCTTTTGATAATCAAATGAATTACTTCCCGTCTTAAATCCCTGCGTAAAATTAGCGGTCAGAATCGGGTCATACGTGTTGGCGCGAACCTGGTCGAAATTCCATATTACTGTACGTTCTTTGGCAACAAACCTTACACCAATGGAAGCCTCGGCAGCCGGAAGCTGATGCAAGCTGATGCTATCAACCGCGTTACCCGTTTTTCTGTCAAGCGGATGAAAAGAAAAATCAAAAACCGGTGTTAGCTGCTTGTAGACAAAGGAACCGGTTACACTGAATTTTTTTGACACATACTGCTCGTGTTTTAAAATCACCTGGCGTATATAAACTTTGGTGGAAGGCACATCTTTTCTAAAATAGGAATTTATCAGGTTGTCCTCATCCAGTTCCTGGTCTTCTTCGGTAAGAAAATCATAATCGCTGCTACCGTACAAGGAAGTCTTTGTCCATTTATTCCGGTTCCACAAAAATTTGATTCCAAGTCCGCCCTTGGCAGACTGGTCCTTGGTTCCATAGGCAAAATATCCATTCAGGTTGATTTTTTTGTTAAATCCGCCAAGTGTCCATAAGCCCGCTCTAAACCGGTAGCCTTCAATTTGATTGGTGCTTAAAAGTGAATAATAAGGCCCTATCCTGATTTTATTATCAAAATCCCAAAAACCAGTTCCCAGCAGGTTTATCACTTTGGAATCAAACACAAATTTTTTGCTGCTCTTCAAAGAATCTACCATCACATAAATACTTTTTTCGTGCCGCGTCAGTGTATCTCCCAAACGGTTTTGGGCCCAAAAAGAATCCGGCTTATGAAGATCTGCGGCATCTTCCTTTCTCATTTTTTTCAGGAATTCATTTGCCATTCCCGAATTGATTTTGATATCGCCAATCACAGTGGTGTTTACTACTTCCAGTCTCACTTTTTTTGAGCTTTGAGGCGCCGGAATTCCGAGCAGTTCGAGGCCGGTTTCAAATTCCACTTTCGAAATGTATTTATACGGCATATACTCCATCTTCCCGGTGGCCGAATCAGGGCTCAGCCTGAACTCTTCGCTATACTGCACATTTTTTATAAAATCAAGATTTGCGGTGCTGCTTAATTGCATTTCTATTTTCTTTACAGAAAAGGTGCTATCATTAATCCACAAGGAGCCGGTAAAGGTGTTCAGATATTTTTGTTTCGGCTTAAAGCGAATCGTATACACCTTTTTCCCATCAACAATATTGCTGTCATTAAAATAAAAATTATAATAATTAAATGCAGTATTGCTGAGCGGGCTCGCATACGTCTGGTTAAAAATTGTGTACCAGTTATCATATACGTTGTAGCTAAAATTAAACTTATCTAACTGCTGTAAAAATTTATCTGTTTCCAGTCCGAGTGTTTTATGCGCAATAATATTTTCTTTATCGATTTTCGGCGAGGAACTGTGATATTTATCAGAAAGTGTTTCGGAGAAATAAACAGGAAGCATCCTGCTGCCGGCATTCTGCTCTTCAGCGTTGTGATACGTTTTAAGTACAAAAGATTTTAGTCCCTTGCCATTAGTAGAAGAATCAATATTATTAATATCCACTTCATGGCGCAGGTATTGTTTGTAGCTGTAATTTTTAAAGCGATCAGGATTATTAAACATTTTATTGGCAATCACTTTTTTCATATAACGCCTGCCAGGTTCTTTATCTCGTTCCGCGCCCAT
>Ga0070679_100003071_pt1 | contig 15264 bp, 10 predicted proteins | sample KBSC63BmetaG_FD_65652 | JGI IMG/M metagenome (GOLD analysis project Ga0070679, IMG submission 65652) | Corn rhizosphere microbial communities from Kellogg Biological Station, Michigan, USA - KBS C6-3B metaG | ecosystem: Host-associated > Plants > Roots > Rhizosphere | place: USA: Michigan... | reverse complement strand
CAGGACTGCACGCTTGGGCGTCGGGTGGTTTCGACGCGGGCAGGCATACTACCCGCATTCGTGAGTCCGCGCCAGTGTCGAGTTATCTGCTTACAGGCCAATAGATTAGGTAATCCACATCACGAATAGATGGCAGGGCTTCGGTTATCCACGCGGATGCCGAATCGAACCCGCCAGTCTCGAATTCTTGCATATCACGCACCTGCAACCTCAATCGAGCCGAACCGCTCGGACTACTGTAAATACCCCTCAGACATGCGGTTAGATCGGGCCCGCGCCCGCACTTCCGGGTCAAGCGAATATCACGAATGTGGCGCGCTCTGACGCGCTCAGGGATTGCCTGGAGACGAACGTTTGCCTGGTTTCACGAGGCTAGAATGACGCCCCGAACGTTCCGTAAACCTGCGCTCTCGAAGCGCTGAGCTCCTCGCGGTTGGCAAGCGGGAAAGCGACTCCTAGCCTGAACCGAGCCTGGATATCGAGCTGCAGTCCGGTGTCGACATTCAGCTCGGCGCCGGCGGAAGTCATGGTCGGGTTGCCGATGTTGGCGGGAGTGCAGACTCCGTTGGTCGTGTCCGCGGTCGAGGGACAGAATGCGCGGCCCGTTTCACCGAAGAAAGTTAGCGATGTGCGATCGACGAAGACGGGAATGAAGCGAAACCCTCGCGATGGCGCTCCGAGTGGGGCCCGATACTCCACAGTGCCGGTGTAGGCGCGAATCCCCCGCTCGGCACTGGCCGGATATCCTCGCACGCCGAATACCCGTCGCTGCCCGCCAAGGGCTGCGCCGGGAAAAACCTCGAGGGAGGAGCCCCTGATTCCACCGGCGGAAAAAAGATCGGGACTTCGATCGTCAGTGAGCCCGCCAGCCGCGCGCAATGCCAGAACGTGATGGGCAAAGCCCGGTAAATCGATTGACTTATAGGCCGAGCTCACCCCAACCACGCTGCGCGTCGACCCGCCCGACTCACCGCTCTGCCACCGCTGGCGTCCGCTCAGGCTCAAGCTCACTCCATCCTCGGGCGAGATGCTCAACCCCGGCCTTTGGGTGTTCGACCATCCGGCGGACGCGACGATCGCCGGAAAGTTGTGCCCCTCGCTGAAGAAAGATGAAAGGTGCTGCAACATTGTATCGGGGAGCGTCGTGTACGATATGCGATCGATCTCCCCTCCAATGGAGGCGATAGTGTAGTTCCTGAATCGCGGCCTGATGAAGGTCGTCATCAGGGAGACTATTTGCTCTCGCTCTGTCAGCCCGAATGGCGAGTCCGGTTGATCGGTGAACGCGACGTCAGCGTTGGAATAGTTCTGCGAAGCGTAGAGATCGATGAGCGGAAGGCCAAACCCGGCGTAGCGATACCAGAGCCAGGCGGAGTTCTCGGCCCACCTCGAGTTGTGCAGAATCTCGATCGTGTAGTCGTGGCGACCGATGACGTCAGTTCCGCTGGTGACGAGTCCATACGACGTGCCATCGGTGGTGGTGCTTTCAAAAGTGGGTAGCCAGTACCGCGGCAAAAGTGTTCGCCATGGCGAGTAGTCGGTTGCGCGCGAGGTATCGACTGTGCCGAGTGGCGGCAAGCCACCTACAATGGCGAGGCAGGTGATACAGCCGGATCGAGGACTGGTACGGGTGCTGTCCGCCGCAACCGGATGCACGGCCGAAAGTGGAGCGACGCCGAGGTGAAAACCATCGGCCTTGAAAAGGACCGTTGCCAGGCTGGTCTGATCGGGAGACACCTCGGGTCCGAACACACCGGTAGCCGCGTCGGTAATCCGCGCAATGGTCGGCGCGAAAGTCGTGACATCGGCAACGTAAATCTGGGGCGATCCACTTCGTTCCGACGAGAAGTACACACTCCTACCGTCGGGCGACCATGTCGGGCTCGAGTTTATCGCGTGCGTCGCGCCGAAGGAATCGATCTGCTTCCCGTCGGCGTCGAGCATGACTATCTGCGAGCGACCGCGGCTCTGTCTGACGGCAACGATCCTGGAGCCGTCGGGCGACCAGCGTGGATCGGCCCACTGGACGTCGAGATCTGTCACCGTGATGGCGGTGATCACGCGGCCGTCAGGAGTCACAGTTACCAGGCGCGTCGTGCCGTTCTGGTCCTGCACTGCGACGATCATTCCGTCCGCGCGCGCGTCGGGAGCTGTAAGGCGTGCGCCGACGGTCAGGCGTTTCTCGTGGCCGTCGCGGGCTAGGTAGAGGTCGTTCCTGATGTGGTAAGGTCCAAGAAACTCTGGCTGTGAATAGAGCAGGCTCCCATCCGGCATCCGGACATTGGGACTCGTTCCATTGCGCCGTCCGAGTCTTCTTTCATTTCCGGAGAGGGTGACCTCATACGCAGACGGCACCTCGCGTCCCTTGTCTCCGGCGTAAACCAGCGCAGTGTCACCAAGCCATCTCGGAAACAGCGCGACGCGCCCGGTGCTGGTTAGCTGTCGCCAGTCGGACATGCCATCGTGCGAGCCGCGCATCTCCTTCACCAGCGAATCACGCCACTGCCGCCACGCAGTCTGGAACGACATTCCGAACGCGCCGCGTGATGTAACGGTAAGGATGAACGGGACGGGAGATTTCGCGCCACGCTCGATGAAGTCTCTGATGCTCCCCGGACCGCGCGTCCGAGACAGATAGTCGAAGAGCAGAGATCCGTAGATATACACGCCTTCGCCGCCCGGATATCGCGACGTCGCGGGCGAGAGCTCCTGGAGCGATGGGATTCGATTCGCGAGAGCCGCCGCTCGCGCTGTCATGCTGTGCTCGGAGCTCTCGAGTCGCCCGACACCGGTAAGCCGCGACTCGTAATACACGGCCAGCCCTTCGGTCACCCAACTCGGCTCATACACGTTGGGAAAGAGCAGCGGATTGCGGCCGAAGATTGCCTGACCGAGGCGCCAGATTCCGCGGGTGCGGTCGAGATGAAAAATGTGCGTCAGCTCGTGGGTGACGACGAGCGCGTTCCAGTCCTCGTAGTTGCGCAATCCCGATACGTCAGCCGGCGGATGCGCGTAAACGACAATGCGATTGGATGGGAACGGCGTCGCGTAACCGTTGACGTAGTCGACGTTGTCGGACACCACCAGATCGATCACTCCACGGGGTGGCACCAGCTCCCTCGACAGCTCGGCATATGCGCGCTCGGCGTTTACCGCAGCGCGTCTGGCCTCGGGCTCGATTGCGGGCGTGAAATGAACCCGAAAGTGCTGCGTGCGGATCGTCCGCCAGTGCTCATTGGGAGGGAGCTGTGCGGTCGCCGCGCGCGCCGCACCCAGGACGAGTGCGGCGATCAGGCCAACGAACTTCAGGGCTGCTGCTGCGCGAGTGATGCGAAGTAAGTCTCGAGCCCGTGAACGATCGCGGTGGCATAGGCGTCCTGATACTGCGGCGTTCTGAGCGCCGCCTCCTGATCGGGCATGATGACGAACGCCCCCTCGGTGAGTATCGATGGCATCCATGTTCCGCGGGCTACGGCGATGTTCTGGAATTTGGTTCCGTTGTCGCGCAGTCCCAGCTGGTCGAGCAATGCGGCCTGGGTTGCGACGCCAAGGGGAATCGAATGAGGCCAGAAATAAAGCGTCAAAGACCCGTTGTTGACAAATGGATTGACGCCGTCCGGGAAAGCATTGAGGTGAATCGAGACGAAGGCGTGCGCGTTGGCCCGCCGGCTTATGATGGGTCGCAGGCCCAGGTCCACAGGATCCGGAGTCGTCCGCGTCATCACCACGTTGACCCCGCGCTGCGTCAGCATGTCGCGGACGCGAAAGCCGACCTGGAGGACGGCATCTGCCTCATAGAGCTGGGTCGGGCCGGTTGCGCCGGCCGGTGGATGGCCTGGATCGACGGTGATGGTGAGTCCGCGCAATGGCGAAGCAGCATCGGCGATGCGAGGCGGACGGCGCACCCTGAAGGTCAGGCCGCCGTTCTGCCAAAGCGCCAGGTATCCGTAAGGCGCGCGATTGAGATTGATGGTGTATCGAACCCGACTTCCTTCGGGCGTCGAGCTGATGCTGTTGAAGTACGGGTCCATAGGCTCCGGCATCATCGAGATGACCGGCGCCGAGTCGATGCCGTAGAGAAGAAGGGACAAGCTGCGGTCTGTTTCCTCGACGAGATACGCCGGTGGCGGTCCGGCGATTGGAATGTTGACGTCGAGGAAGTCGGGTCCAGGGACAATTCGCACTGCGCCGACCGTCCGCGCCGGCGCGAGTGAATCGCCAATGAAAGTGGCTGGCGGCGTCGTGGAAATATTCTTTGTCTGGATCTCGCTGCGCAGCACCCACGCGACCTGAGTCGAGTCGAGCTCGATTCGAACGAAGTCATCGCCACTGGCTTTCTGGGTTCCGGTCGCCTTCACGACCGTCCCCGGGAAGAGGAACCACTTGTACTCCTGGCCGTTTCCCGGAGCGGGCCGCGCGATGGTGACCCGGTCAGTGTCGTCAACCGTCGATCCGGGCGCACCCAGGGTTACATAGACGTTGCCGGGAATGGGACTGAGGGTGTCGGGAGATGCGACGGGCTGGAGGGTGTCTCCGACCGCCCTGTTTTTCGTGGTGGTGTCGGGTGCGGGAGGGACTCGCACCGGCAATACCAGTCGCGTTGCCTCGGTTTTGTTGGCCGCGGTAAGCACGTACTGCGGAGCGCTATCGGCTGGCACGCGCAGCCAGCCCATGAACGCTCCATTCGGCCAAACGGGCACAGCGACACCGTTGATGTTCAATGCTGCATCACCGCTCCCTACGCTTCCAAAAATGAAATTGGAGTCGCGGGCGGTGAGCATCTGATTGGCTTTCGGATAAACCACATTGATCTGGAGCGGACCTCTGACGTCGGGCACGGGCGGCAGCTTCGGATTTGCCGGAGGGAGAGGCGCAGGCGTCAGCGGCGGCGAAGGCACGGGGATCGGTCCCGTGACGGGCGGGCGCGGTGCCGACCGGCATGACGCACCCAACAGCGCGACGCAACAGCAAAAACCCCAGCAGGTTGACGCTCTCATTGGCATTTTCCGGGTTGCACGTGCACTCCTTTGCGAGTCCTCCTGATACGCATGGGTAGTGCCCTCGTTCGATTCCTTACACTATCTTTTTCCGCACCCGGGAACCCTTGAGGTTCCCGTCGTTGCGTCACAACGCTCCTTTCGAGCCAAAATTGATTGCAGAAATTTTCGGGATCTCGAATGTCGGCCTGATCAGGCACGACAATCAGGATTCCTTTTTGATTGCGAATCTGGAAACGGGCGACATCGCGACGGTGAGCGCTCCGTCGCTTGTTTCCGTGCACACTGCCCCGTTCATTCTGGTGGTTGCGGACGGCGTCGGTGGCGCGGCATCCGGGGCGCTGGCGAGCTCCATCGCGACCGAAACCATCCTCGGTGAGCTGCATCGATGGTGGCATAAGGTGCCCAAACGGACCCCTGAATCGGTCGAAGCCGCGCTCAAGCGTGGGGTCGACGTCGCCAACAAGGCGATCTACCAGAAGGCAACTGCTTCTCCGGAGCACCACGGGATGGGGACGACCACGACTCTGGCGCTCGTCCTGGACGGAGAAGCCTTCATCGCGCAGGTAGGAGACAGCCGCGCGTATCTGGTGAGAAAGGGCGCCGCCAAGCAGCTCACGAAGGACCAATCCTTCGTTCAGCGGCTGATCGATGCGGGACGCATGACGGCCAAGGAAGCCGCGCAGAGCGAGCACCGCAACATCATCCTCCAGGCGCTTGGCCCGGAAGAGAAAGTCGTGACCGATTTCTACCGGGTGAAGCTCGAGAGCGGCGACTACCTGGTCCTCTGCAGCGACGGCCTGTCCAACCAGGTCTCTGCCGAAGAGATCGGCAGGATCACACGCGGAGCGGGTCGGCCGGAAGACATCTGCAACGCGCTGATCGAAGAAGCCATGCACACCGGCGCGCCGGACAACGTCACCGTGGTCGCTGCGCGGCTGCGCGCGCCCGAGGAGGATTTCCGGGCCAGCACCAACGGCGGGTTCAGGCAGCCTTAGCCGGCACCGTCTCGCCGGTGTGGGGCGCAGCGCCGATGGGGATGTCGCGCGACCACGGGGCAATGAATGGCAGGAGCAGCAGCGCCGGAACCGCCATCCCGACGGTGATCAGGAAGAACGTGGGCCAGCCAGTGGCCTCGATGATCTTGCCTGCGGGCGCTACGAGAATGTCGCGGCTCGCCGCCATCAGACTCGACAACAGCGCGAACTGAGTCGCTGTGAAGCGTTTGTTGCACATGCTCATCAGGTAGGCAGTCATCACCCCGGTCACTAATCCCAGACCGAAGTTTTCGGTGATCACGGCCGCGGTCATGAAGGCGTGATTCCTCCCCGACAGCGAGAGCCCGTAGTAGGTCAGGTTGCTCAGTCCCTGAAAGACGAGGAACATCCACAGCGACTTGTTGATCCCGAATTTTCCGATCGCCGCGCCGGCGACCACTACGCCAACGATGGTCGCGATCACACCGGCGCCAAGAAACACCGCGCCGACCTCGCTTTGCGAGAATCCCGCCTGGAGCAAGAAGGGAGTGGTCATGCTTCCAGCGAGACTGTCGGAATACTTGTAAAGCACGATAAAAAGCAGCACGAGCAGCGCGCGAAGCACTCCGGCGCGCTGAAAGAAATCGGCAAAAGGCAGCACGACTGCTTCGGCGAGTGTCTTGGGCGGCGCATCGTTCAGAACCGGCTCGGGCGCGATGAAAGTCGTGATGATCCCGACGACCATGAGCAGCGCGATGAGAACGTAGACGGTGTTCCACGGCATTCGGTCGGCGAGGAAAAACGCCAGCGCGCCGCTGGTGATCATGGCGATGCGGTAGCCCATGACGAAGACCGCGGCGCCGGCCCCCATCTCACGTGTCTCGAGGACGTCGGTGCGGTATGCGTCGAGCGAGATGTCCTGCGAGGCGCTGAAGAAGGCGATCGCGATGGCGTTCACGGCCAGCATCTTGAGGCCGGTTCTCGGATCGTGGAGCGACATCGCCGCGATCACCAGGAGCAGAATGACCTGGGTGATCAACACCCAACCGCGGCGACGGCCGAGGAATGGCGGCGTGTAACGGTCCATCAGCGGCGCCCAGACGAACTTCAGCGAATAGGGCAGCGTGACGAGACTGAAGAACCCAATGGTGGCGAGGTCCACGTTGGCGGTGGTCATCCACGCCTGCAGGGTCTTGCTTGTGAGGTAGAACGGCAGTCCCGACGAGAAGCCGAGGAAGAGCAAGACTGCCATCTTCGGCTGGCCGAAGATTCTAAACGGCGACGTTGTGACTTCGGGCTCGGCCATCGGTGCTCCGGTTGGATACTATCCTGCGGCCTGCGTAGTCCTCGTCGAGTTATTGGCCGCCAGCTCTCGCAACAGGACTCGCGCCGCGGCGCGCTGCATCACTGCCTCTCCGCCCCATGCGCAAAGAATGGGCGCGCCGTCGTCCAACTCCGCGGCAAGGCGGGGGTGGCTGAACTGGATTATCAGGCGTTGGGAGTCACCGGCAGCGGCAAATGCCTTGCGTACGGCCTCCTTCGCTCGCGTGGAATAGCCCGGGCGCCCTTTCCAGGCGCGGATATCACCAAAAAGCGCGACGACTGTGGATTTCGTCTCGATGCTGGTCTCGGGATCGGTGATCAGCTCGATTCCGCCGGCGGTGAGCGTCGAAACGAGCGGATCGCGTGACGGTGCGGGATACGGGCCGCCGACGTCATCGTCCACGATGACGAAGCGCCACGGCTGCTCGAGCGCGGGGAGTCTGCCTCTAAGGACCTGCACTACCTGCTCGGCAAGATGATTAGACCATCCGCTTTCGTCGCGCGCAGGTCGATTGGTTTCCCGCGACAACGCCGCCCAGCGCGCCCAGCGGCGCCGGCGCTCGATCGACTGTTGAATGCGGTCGCCCTTGAGACGCCTTTCGTCGATGGCGCGCTGCACGGCTTGCTCACACTCGACGATGTTCGACGGATAGAGCATGCAGTCGCATCCGGCCTCGAGTGCTCGGACCACAGCCTCCGACTCTCCGCCGCCGAGTACACCTTCCATGATCAGCGCATCGGTGACGATGAGGCCGGTGAACTGCATCTCCTCGCGAAGAACACCCGTGAGAATCGGCTTCGAGAGCGTCGCGGGCGCGCCGCTCGGATCGAACGCCGGGAACGCGACGTGGGCAGACATGACCGACGCCACTCCACGCTCGATGGCGCTGCGAAACGGGACGAGATCCGTCGCGCGCAACGTCTCGGCGTCGACGTCGACGCGCGGCAGCTCTTTGTGGGAGTCGACAGTGGTGCGGCCGTGACCGGGAAAATGTTTGGCGCACGCGAGCGCGCCCTCCGCCTGACACGCGTCGATCCATGCTCCGGCGTACTCTCCGACCTGCTCCGGATCTTTTCCGAAGGAGCGAGTGCCGACGATCGGATTGTCGGGCTCGATGTCGAGATCGCAATCAGGAGCGTAAATCCAGTTGATGCCGAGCTCTCTGGCTTCTCGAGCGGTGATCGCAGCCGCGCGGCGAATGGCCTGCAGGTCCTGCAGTGACGCAATCGCTGCCAACGGTGGAAGCGCTGTCTGCCCGGCGAACTGCTGCCCCGCTCCGCGCTCGAGATCGGCGCCGATGAGGAGCGGAACCCTCGATTTCGAGTGGAGATCCTCGGTCAGCGTCGCGACGTGCTCCGAAGGCCCGCCGAACAGGATGAATCCGCCGACGCCGAGCTGGAGCGCCTGGTCGATGCCGGCGCGCGCTTCCTCGTAGCCGCGAACTGAATCCCAACGGATCGCGGGATAGAAGAGCTCCGCGATCTCGCTCATGCGGGAGTGCGTTTGCCGAGCACACGGAGGCCGCGCGCGCCTGTGGCGGTGGGGACGTTTCCGGGGCGGTTGTTCACGTGCAGATACCCAAGCAATGCGAAGGCCACGGCTTCCTTTGCTTCGCCGTCGAAGTAGACGTCGGCAAAGTGGCGCACCTTGACCGGCGCGGCGGCGCGCTCAATTGCGGCGAAGAGCGCGGGGTTCTTCGCTCCGCCGCCTGAGACGAGGACTTCTTTTACCGGCTCGGCGATAAAGCTTCGATATGCGTCGCCGATGCTGCGCGCAGTGAGCTCGACAGCGGTGGCGATGATGTCCTCGTCGGTAGCACCGACCGAGCGCGAGGTCGCGATCAGTTTCTGAACATAGTCGGAGTTGAACAGCTCGCGCCCCGTTGATTTCGGCGGTGGCGCGCTGAAATACGGGTGCGAGAGCAGCTCCGATACGATGCGATCGCTCGGGGTGCCAGCCAGCGCTAGCTTGCCGTCGACGTCGTAGGCAAGATCGGGATACATGGCACGCACTACGCCATCGATCACGGCGACGCCGGGTCCGGTATCGAATGCGCGGACACCGTCGAGGACGCCGTGCGGGGGGACGACGGTGACGTTGCCGATCCCACCGAGGTTCTGAAGTCCCCGCCAGTCGGTGGCAGAGGAGAAAAGCATCGCGTCCGCAATCGGCACGAGGGGTGCCCCCTGGCCTCCGGCAGCGACGTCGCGGACACGGAAATCGCTTATCACGTCGATGCCGGTGCGTTCAGCGATGACGGCGGACTCCCCCGATTGCCACGTCGAGTGTCCCGGCTCGTGCCAGATGGTCTGACCGTGGGATGCAATGGCAGCGATGTCGGACCGCGCGACGCCGGCTTCCGCCATGACGGCGATCGCGGCGTCGGCAAGCCAGTCACCGAGGTCGAAGTTCAGCCGGCAGTATTCGGCCGGTGTTCCACCACCAAGCGCGGCGGCGAGACGGTTGCGCTCGGAGCCGCTGTACTCGCGCGAAACGTAGGCGAGGAGCTCGACGTCGATGCGACCATCGCTCTGGTCGGTGAAGCGCGCGACCGCCGCGCTGATTCCGTCGAGTGAAGTTCCGGACATCAACCCAACGACGACGGCGGATGCCATCTATCGCTCCCTGATCGGTGGGGGCTCGTCTTTCGTGACGCGCCGGACGACTCCGCCGTTCTCCGCGAGCAGGCGTTCTGCCTGCTCCTTCGACACGTTCTTTTTCTGCATGACGATGGCGAGCTTGACGGACTTTCCGGCGCGCTCGAGCAGGGCCGTCGCTTCGTCGCGGGAGACGCCGCACACCTCCATGACGATGCGCTGACTGCGATCGATCAATTTGTTGTTCGTGGCTTTGAGATCGACCATCAGATTGCCGTAAGTCTTTCCCAGCCGGATCATCGCCCCGGTAGTGATCATGTTGAGCACCAGCTTCGTAGCGGTGCCGGCCTTCATGCGCGTCGAGCCGGTGACTACTTCCGGGCCGACGATGGGCAACATGGTGACATCGACTTTGGCGACGAGATCGGCGGGTGGCGGCGAGCAGGCGACAATGCCGGTGAGGGCGCCGATCGTGGATGCGCGCTCGAGCGCCGCGCGCACGTACGGAGTGGTGCCCGAGGCGGCAATGCCGATCACGAAGTCCTTGTCGTTGACGCCGTGGTCGTCCATGGCAATCGCGCCGTTCTTGACGATATCCTCGGCGCCTTCCTGGGAGCGTGTAAGAGCGGGCAGGCCGCCGGCGATGATTCCCTGCACCATCTCCGGTTTCGTTCCGAAGGTAGGCGGGCACTCGCTCGCATCGAGCACGCCGAGCCGTCCGGAAGTGCCGGCACCGACGTAAAAGAGGCGGCCACCACGCCGAAAGGTTTTCTCGGCCATCTCGATGGCGCGCGCGATCTGTTCACGCTGCGTCGCGACGGCATCGGGAACTCTCTGGTCTTCGGCGTTTATCAGGTCTACGATCTCGAGGGGGGATGCGAGATCGATCGAAGCGGTACGCGGGTTGCGACGCTCCGTTTCGCGAGGGTCCAACATCAATGCGCCGTCGAGCGTTGAGCCACGTCGAAACTTATCCGACGCCGCGCGCGAATCGCAAGACAACTCGGAGCGACATAAATGAGACGTACATCTCTGATGGTTTTGATGCTCACGGTCGTTGCAGGCTCACTCTCGGCGCAGCGGCCGCGCGTCTACCGTACCGGCGATCCCGACGTGTGGCTGAGTGGCGGGGTGGCGGGATTCACCGGGCAGGGAGTCAACGATGGCGCTACCGGGAGTACCTGGGATTTCGGAAACTCCACCAACTGGCAGTACCGCGCATCGCTGGAGAAGAACATCGGAGGCGGCTCGACGATCGGAGTGTCCGGCACCTACGCGAGCGTTCCGTTCGTTTATTCCTCCGATCTGGTTACGCCGTTGGGATCGGGTGTGTCGGGCGCACGCTGCAGCCAGTGTGACGCGCATCTCAACATGATGACCCTGCTCGGGACCTTTCACTTCGGCGGCGGAGCCGGGTTTCACCAGGTGATCGAGCTCAACGGCGGTATCGTCTCGTATCAGAATCTGAAGCGGGACACCGACGGCGCCGAACTGGCAGGTGGCGGCAACATCGACCCGTTGTTCTCGCTCGGTTATGGTGTCGGCTACGGCTTCGGCAACCGCACCCAGATCGATTTCGTCCCCGACTACTCAATCGCGATTCACGAGCGGAGCGGACTGTCCAACGGAGTCAGCAACACCAACAGCATGCGGTCTCTGAGACTGTCGGTTCGGATGGGATTCGGCGCGCGGACCGCGCGGCGCTAGCTGGCGCGAAGTCGGGGATGTGAGTTTTTATATTCATATCCCACCCATCGGAGCCTCGATCTGAAAAACGCATTCGTCGTCGGTTCGATACTCGCGGTCAGCGGCGTGCTGATTGCGGCCGCCTCGTATCAGGGCAACGGCGGTCCGGCGATCCCAACGCGCGTTCCAGCGGTGTTCCCCGCGAGCTGGCGCTTCCCCGCCGGCACCCATGGTACCTTCGCTCAGCACGGAATCGTGGCGAGCGACAACGTGCTCGCCGCGCAGGCTGGCGTCGAAGTAATGCAGGAGGGCGGCAATGCCGTGGATGCTGCGGTCGCCACGGGGTTCGCGCTTGCGGTTGCTTATCCGGAAGCCGGGAATCTCGGTGGCGGGGGGTACATGGTGATCCGGATGGCGGATGGCCGGACGGCGGCGATCGACTACCGGGAGGCGGCCCCCCTGGCGGCAACGCGCGACATGTACGTCGGTCCTGATGGCAAGCTCACCGGGGAGAGCGTGATTGGGCCGAAGGCATCGGGGGTACCGGGATCGGTTGCCGGAATGGTCGAAGCGCACCGCAAGTTCGGCAAGCTGCCGCTGGCCAGAGTGTTGGCGCCGGCCCTCAGGCTGGCCTCCGAGGGGTTCGTGGTCGATTCGGCGATGTACCGATCGCTGAGGGGCGAGAATTCGCGGATCGGCATCTCGTCGGGGAAGACGCTATTTCTGCCGGGCGGGTCGCCGCCGGCGATCGGTTCACGGCTCGTTCAGGCCCAGCTGGCCCACACCATCAAGCTGATCGCCGACTCCGGGGCGCGGGCGTTCTATCGCGGCAGCATTGCGGATTCGATCGCGGCGGAGATGAAGCAAATCGGGGGGTTGATCACGAAGGAGGATCTGGCGCGCTACCAACCAGTGTGGCGCACGCCGATTCGGAGCAGTTTCCGCGGGTATTCCTTCATTGCAATGCCGCCCTCGTCTTCCGGCGGAACGACGGTAACCGAAATCCTCAACATTCTAGAGGCGTATGGTCCGCCTTCGCGGTTCGGCAGCGCCGCCGAAGTCCACGCCGTCGCGTCGGCCTCGCAACGCGCGTTCGTGGATCGCAACTCCAAGCTCGGCGATCCAGGGTTTGCGAAAGTGCCGCTCGCGACGCTGACCAGTAAGACGTATGCCAGGAGTCTCGCGCGTGCGATCTCCCGAGACCACGCGGATCCGACGAGCTCGCTCGGTGGCACGCTGCGGGAAGGGTCCGAGACGACCCACTACTCGGTAGTCGATCAGTTCGGCAACGCGGTCGCAACGACAACCACGCTGAACGATCTCTACGGGTCGGGCATCTATATCTCGGGCGCCGGCATCTTCATGAACGACGAGATGGACGATTTCACCTCCAAGGTGGGCGTGCCCAACATGTTCGGGCTGATTCAGGGTGAGGCGAACGCGATTGCGCCCGGCAAGCGGATGTTGAGCGCGATGTCGCCGACGATCGTGCTGGACAAGAATGGCAAAGTATTGTTGGTGGTCGGCGCCGCCGGCGGCCCGACGATCATCACGGCGACGACGCAGATCATCCTGAACGTGATCGACGGCGCCATGTCGCTCTCCGACGCGATGAAGGCGCCGCGGATGCACGAGCAGGCGTGGCCCGACGGCGTCGCGTACGAGCGCGGCGGATTATCGCAGGCCGTCGTCGATTCGCTCACCGCGATGGGCTATCGGATGCACGTGGTGGGCGGCCTCGCGAACGCGAACGCAGTGATGCGCGTGGGCGACGCGTGGCAGGGGATGTCGGAGCCGAGGTCGTCCGGGGCGGCGGTGGGATACTAACGCAAAAGCTCGAAAGGATAACGAAAGTGAAACAAGGGATCACTTTCGTTATCGCTTCAAGCCTTTGTCGGAGTGCGCGCTTCCCCGCCTAACGCTAGTGCGCGGCTGCGACCTGCGCCGGGTCGGTCAAGTGAATCGTGATCTTCCCGCCCGTCGGCACACAGCCCTCGTACGCCGCCGTGCCCATGGCGACCGCGGTGCCCGCGGCGGCGCCCGTCGCGGCGCCGATCACCGTGCCCTTCGTGTTGTGGCCGATCACCTGGCCGATGATCGCCCCGATCACGGCGCCGCCGGCCACCTTGGCCGCGTCGCTGCCGACGCTCGCGTTGCGCACTTTATCGACGTCGACGTGGTCGATCTGCGCACTCAACGGATAGGTGGTGCTCCCCACCGAGACACTGAGCACGCTGAACGTCATCTGAATCGACTTGGTCGTATTCCCGCTGCGCTGCAGGTCGGCCACCTGCATCAGCACCTTCGAGCCCGCGGGGATCGTGGCGCCGTTGGATCCAACGACGGCGTCGCTCACCGAAGCGCTGAATTTGTCGCCCGGCTTGTTGGTGTTGGTGCACACCTTGTCGTTGGACGTCATGTTGATCGTGGTGCCGGCCGGAATCGTGCCTAACGCAATGGCGCTGCCGCCGGGCGTCGTGGCCACGCTGTTGCCGGACGCCGTCGTGGTGCTCTCCGCAGCCGACGAAGACGGCGCCGACGATGACGGCGTGTGGTGACGCGCACGCGTGCGCTCCGGCGCCTTCGACGACGCGCTCGGCGCCGCAGCAGACGTCGAGTCCGGCGCGGGGACGTCCTTCAACTGCGGCTGCGAGGCGCTGTCCTTGTTCGCGAGTGCCAAGTCGCGGTTGAGCGTCGAGTCCTGTGCGAGCGCTCCTGCGTTGCTCTTGTCCTTGTTGCAGGCTCCGGCGCTCAGGGCCACCGCAGCCGCGAACGCGAGAGGAGCGAAAATACGAATGGATCGAGTCATGACCTGCCTCCGGAAACGTGGGCGATGCGTCGCTCTGCAGATGAGACGATTCGTACGCGGCGCCGGTCCATGCAACTCCAAAATTGGGCAATCCACATGCCCCAACCGAGCAGTGCCGTCACACAGCGTATGGGGAATTTAATAGTCTCCGGTCAAGTCGATCCGCCGGACGAGGACGCCCATATAGGGTGATGTAGATCACCGTGCGGGAGCGGCTGTTTTCCGTCCATTGGCGGGCGTTGAGACGGCTACGTACACTTACGGTATGCCGCGCGCCTACACGGATGCCTCGTCCCTCGAGCGACAACTCGGGAGCCTGCGAGAGCAAAACACCCGGCTGGCTCGCACCATCGCCGAGCTCCGCAACCAGGACGCGCTCAAAACCCAGTTTCTCGCCAACATCTCGCACGACCTGCGCACGCCGCTCACGGCGGTGGTCACGCACGCCGAAATGCTCCGCGATGGCATCCTCGGCGCGTTAGGCGAGAAGCAGGCGGAAAGCGTGGCCGGCATCATTACCGGCAGCCGCAAGCTGCTCGAGATGGTGGACGAGATCCTCACGTACGCACGCGGCGACGCGAATCAGCTCACGCTGTCGGGGTCAGAGTTTTCAGTGGAGGGTGTGATCGAGCAGGTGTGCGCGTGGAGCGAGCCGCTCGTGGCGAAAAAGGGCCACGCGCTCACGGTGGACATCGAGCCCGGACTCCCTGCCCTGCACGCCGACCGCGACAAAGTCGCGCACATTCTCAACAATCTCCTCGGCAACGCGATCGACTTCACACCGCCGGGCGGCCGCGTGTGGATCGCGGCGCGCGCGGGACCCAAGACCACGCGCGGCGCGTCGGTCGAGATCGAGGTGGGCGACACGGGCATC
>Ga0070679_100003070_pt1 | contig 15265 bp, 13 predicted proteins | sample KBSC63BmetaG_FD_65652 | JGI IMG/M metagenome (GOLD analysis project Ga0070679, IMG submission 65652) | Corn rhizosphere microbial communities from Kellogg Biological Station, Michigan, USA - KBS C6-3B metaG | ecosystem: Host-associated > Plants > Roots > Rhizosphere | place: USA: Michigan... | reverse complement strand
TGCTGCCCACGCTCGAATGGTTCTCATCACGAACAGCCTATCTTGACGTCTGCTCGTCTGCGTCCTGGGCTTTCTTCTTGCTTTGCTCAACAAAGTACGAATAGTTGCCGGGATAGAGGCAAACCTGCCCATTTTCTTCGATGGCGATGATCTTGCTGACGATGCGATCGAGAAAGTAGCGATCATGCGAGACGGTCAGGATTGTCCCCTCGAACTCCTGGAGCGCGGTTTCCAGCACTTCGGTAGAAGCGATATCCAGGTTGTTCGTCGGCTCGTCGAGCAGCAAAAAATTCGCGTCGGTGAGCATCAGGCGCGCGATCTGCAGACGGCTCTTTTCACCGCCGCTCAGACGCGCGATCTGGGTGTGCATATCATCCAGCGAGAAGAGCAGGCCGCGCAAGAAGCTGATCGCGCGTGGCTCGTTCATCGGCTTGAGGCGGCGCACGAAGTCCAGCGGCGTGCTCTCGAAGGGTAGCGTTTCCTGTTCCTGAGCATAGTAGCCTGCAATGACGCTCGCGCCAATCTTGACCTCGCCGGTCGCGGGCGGAAGCAGGTCGAGCATGGTTTTGAGCAGCGTGGTTTTGCCGCTCCCGTTTGCGCCCACGATGCCCACGCGCTCGCCGTAGAGGACGGTGAGGTCGAACGGCTCAAAGATCACGCGCTCGTCAAAGATCTGGCCGAGATCGCGCACTTCCAGCACCTTTTTGCCGCTGCGTTCGGCATCCAGGTTGAGGCGAATTTTATCGCGATCCATGATTGGTTTCTCGACGCCCTGTGTTTTGATGCGCTCAATCCGTTTGACCATCTCTTCAGCACGTTTTGCGAATTTTGAGTTGAGTTTGGCCCAGTCCTTGAGCTGATGCATGCTGGCTTCCAGGCGTTTGATCTCGTCGCGTTGCAGAGTGTAGAGTTCGTACTGCTTGAGAAGCCGACGCTGGCGTTCCTCGAAGTAGTAACTATAATTGCCCGCGTAGGTCGAGATTTTGCCATCCTCCAGCTCATAAATTTTCTTGACCGCGTGATCGAGCAATTGGCGATCGTGCGAAATGATCATGACCGTCCCTGGATAGGTCGCGATATACTGTTCCAGCCAGGCTTTGGCGTCCAGGTCGAGATGGTTGTCAGGCTCGTCCAGCAGCAGTAGATCGGGCTGGCGCAAGAGGATGCAGGCCAGGTTGACCAGCTTCTTTTCGCCGCCGCTCAACGTGCCGACCTGGACATCGTGCCAGTCAGAGCCGAAACCCAGTCCATGCAGAACGGCCTCGACGCGATGATTCAGCGTGTAGCCGCCCAGAGCGTCGTAGCGTTCCTGTGTTTTCCCATACTCCGCCAGCACTCGTTCCATGCGCGCGGCATCGTTGGCGATGGCCGGGTCAGCCATCTGTGCTTCCAGCTCGCTCAAACGTGTGGCGAGCTGGCCGATCTCCGGCGAAGCTGTGGAAACCACCTCGAAAATCGTCTGCTGGCTCTGCGCGGGATCGGTTTCCTGCGTCAGATAGCCGGTGGTTAGGTTGCGTTTGCGCGCAATGTTGCCGCTGGTCGGCGTCTCGCGGCCAACTATCAGGCGGAAGAGCGTGGATTTGCCTCCTCCGTTCTCGCCAACCAGCCCGATGCGCTCGCCCTCTATAACTTCCAGATCGATTTTGTGTAACACCGGATTGCCGCCAAAATCTTTCGACACCCCGGAAAAACTTACCTGTAGCATGTTATTTATCCTCCTGTGCTTCATATGAAATCTTAAATGTCTTTTTCAGGAGCAGTACGAGCGCCAGGGTCCCCAGCGCGCCCGCTGCCAGCGCGAACAGCGTCCAGAGATAGGCGATACTATAAGGAACATTGGTCACGCCCAATCCGAAAAGCGGGAAGAGGACGATCATGGCCGCGCTAAACAGTCCAGTTTGTAACGAAAGCACGGTGGCACGTTGAGCCTCTGGACTGCGCTGATTGACGTAGGTGCTGATCGCGGGCGAGAGAACCGCGATCGATGCCTGGAAAAAGACCAGGTAGCCGAGCAGTTCCACCCACGCCTGCGGCAGACTCATCAAGGCCAGGCCCAGCAACTCGCTGACCACGAAGAGAGGGATCAGCCATTGCTCTTTGAGCCAGCGCATCACGTATGGAGTTGTGGCAGTAAAGAGAAAATTTGTGGCGGTGCTGGCCGCGACGATCAGGCCAATCACGCCATTTGAGAAGCCCTGATCGTGCAACGCGAGCTGATAGAAAAAGTAAATCGTCTGCCAGCAACCGGTGGTCAGGCCAGAGATGAGCAGCAGACCAACCAGCGCGGGCGAACGCCAGACCGCCTGGAGACTCCGCCCCAGGTGACGCAGCGCGCTTGTGCGTTCGTGCGCCGCCACCTTTTGCTCTGGCAGGAAGAAAAGCGGGATGATGCCGAGCAGCGCAAGCAGGCTGCTCAGCAGGAAGGGCAGTATGATCAGCATGCTGCTCAGGTAGCCGCCCGTGCTTGAGCCAATCATTTCGCCGATCATGCCCACCAGGTACATGCGGCTGATGAGCGTGCTATAGCGTTTCGCCTGTTGCTGCGGTTCAGCGTGTCCGGCGATTTTCCAGAGAATCGCCTCGCTGGCTCCGCCGAGAAAGGCAAAGCCTGTGCCAGCGAGCACAAAGCTCAGGACCATTAACGGCAATGTGGGCTTCAGGAAAAGCGAGGTGTCTATAGCAACCAGCGCACAATAGACGACCAGACTTTTGCGCCGTCCCAGCATGTCCGCGAAGATGCCCGTTGGCACTTCGGTGACAAACTTGGCGATGTGGAAAAGCATTTCCAGCAGGCCGATCGTCAAGGGACTGTAGCCATGATTGGCCAGATAGATCATCCAGATAGCCCTGGTAAAAGAAGTGTTGGTCGAGAAATTATAGAGATCGAAAGCTCGTGACCAGCGTCGCCAGGGTGGTGCGGGCGCGTGTTCTTTGTTGGCTAGGCCGGGTGTCTGTAGTGTTGTTTCGTTCATCTGAGTCCAGGACTTTCCATATAGTTGCTTGGGTGCAATGGCGGTGAATAAAAGGAATGCGAAAAAGTGGAGTCCTGGCGAATAATCTGCCGATGCAGAGGAGAGTAGGGCGATGGGAAGTGAGCAAGTTGGGGAAAAGCAGTCGCGTGTGAGATGCTGCCTGTTGCCGCCTGGGGAGGTTGCGTGAAGAAACACACACGCTCACAACGCTTAACAAGGCATTGTGAGCTTGCCCATCAAGGTAGCTCAGGTCTCGGCACCGCTTTCCGCCGCATAAGCAAACGTGCCAGGCTTATGCGGCGCGCACATGCGCGATTTGTTTGTAGAAGTGGCGTTCAGCTCGGAGATGCGCGATGCTGTTCTGCGCCTCACGGAACGCTAGAGTATTGCTCATGGGGCAATGGTAACATATCTGATCTGTAAGAGTCAAGGCATCTGGGAAAAAATCAGAGCTATTCTTTTGCAATTTCAGAAGAATAGCTCTGAGAAATCTCGACTATGCGTTCGCGGCCATTTGTGGGGATGGAATGGGCCATCCGAATTCCTGGGCAGTCGTAAGCCAGAGTTCAATCACCTCAAGGGCATTTTGAATGGCCTCATCGTAGGTTTTTCCATGCGTCTTACAGCCAGGAAGCTCAGGCACGTTCACTATGTAAATTTTGTCTTCGTCATCCCATTGAATGTTCATAGAATAGCGTTTTGGATCAATCATGTTTTCCTCCAGGCATTTCAAACTTCTGACATTATAGCATTTTTATGCTCGACGATAGTTGAGAGGTACGTTTCGCCCCACTCGCTCATCAGGAGAATCAGCGGCTCAAGGCTGCGGCCAAAGGGCGTCAGCGAATATTCGACATGTGGCGGAATCTCGCGGTAGATTTCGCGATGGACGATCCCATCATTCTCCAGTTCGCGCAATTGAAGGGTCAGCATGCGTTGTGTCACATTTGGGAGCATGCGGCGTAACTCGTTGAAACGCATGGTTTTGTGTAGCAAGTGGAAAAGAATTACCCCTTTCCATTTGCCGCCAATCACATCCAGCGTAGCCTCCACTGAGCAGCCGTAGAAATAGCCGTCACCTCGTTCTTTTGCGCTCATCGCCAAATCCCCTTTACAGTATTTTTTTTGATACTATAGCACAAAATTGTGCGTACTTGTAGAAATGTTTCCGAGTACGTACACTTATCATCAGTAGATCGTGAGTGATCTTAAACGGTGATACATTCTAAAAAGGAAGACAGGACAATTATGCAGACGATGAAAGCTGTACAGATACACGAGTTTGGCGGCGTTGATGTGCTGAAATATGAAGAGATCGCGTGCCCGGAGCCGCAAGCTGGCGAGGTGCTGGTGCGCGTGCGTGCGGCAGGCGTGAATCCGGTGGACACTGGCTCGCGCGCATTTCCGGTGTCCATTACAACGGGGACAAACAAGTTTCCTTATATTCTGGGTTGGGATATCTCTGGCGAGGTGGTTGCTCTGGGTGAGGGCGTGACAGCGTTCGCGATTGGAGATGCGGTCTATGGGATGCCGCGCTTTCCCCAGGAGGCAAAGGCGTATAGCGAGTACACCACGGTGCCGGTTTCGGATATCGCGCTCAAGCCTGAGCGCCTGAGCCATCAAGAGGCCGCTGGTGTCCCATTGGCCGCGCTTACAGCCTGGCAGGCTTTATTCGATGTCGCTCACCTGCAAGCCGGACAAACGGTTTTCATCCCCGGCGGGGCAGGTGGTGTTGGTCACTTTGCGATCCAGCTCGCCAAATGGAAGGGCGCGCATGTGATTACAACAACATCGACGCGTAACGTAGAATTCGTGCGCCAATTGGGCGCTGATGTGGTGATCGACTATACCCGGCAGGCATTTGCTGAGATCATCAAGGATGTCGATGTTGTGCTGGATACGGTCGGTGAGGATGTCCTGAAAGATGCGTTTCGCGTGGTCAAACGTGGCGGCATCATCGTCTCTCTGACTGGTCATAAAGGCGCACAGGAGCTTGGTGACGAACTTTCGCCTCAATACGGCGCGCTCTTCGTTTTGCCTCTGGTACATACATCAGGCGAGCAGATGCGCGCGCTAGCCAGGCTATTCGATACTGGCCAGCTCAAAGTACACCTGGATGGAGTCTTCCCGCTCAAAGATGCCGCTCAAGCGCACAAATTGAGCGAGGGCGGACATGTACGCGGTAAGCTTGTGCTGGAAGTGTGGTAAAGTTGCGGAGAGAAACGAGGCGGGCCTGAAATCCCCATTTTCTGGCCCGCCTCGTTTCTCTCCGCCTGCTTGCCTGCCTACTAGACTGGATGTGTTATGCTTGTAGATGTCTTTCTCTCCAGGGGATTGACATTGGCTAGATTGATCGGCCCATTTATCTGCAAGATTTTACTTACACGCGACACACTCGTTGATAATAGAAGGACGACAAAAAAATGGAGCAGACCGCTCGTTTTCGCATTCCCGTTGATGCAGAGGTCGAGCTGCGCATTCTGGAAATGTGGGATGTTGACGAACTCTTCCAGTTGATTGATCGTAACCGGGCGCATTTGCGGCAGTGGTTGCCCTGGGTGGACTACGAGACCTCAGTTGAGGATAGCCGAAACTTTGTGCAACGCTCCCTTCAGCACTATCTGGATAACGAGAGCTTTTCCATGGGCATTCGTTATCAAGGACGCCTGGCCGGGGTTATCGGTTATCACACCATTAACTGGACTTCCCGGCGCGTTGAGATTGGCTACTGGTTGGGGGCCGAGTTTCAGGGCAAAGGACTGATGACTAAGGCATGTAGCGCGATGGCCGATTACGCTTTTGCCAGACTAACGCTCAATCGTGTCGAGATCCATTGCGCAACCGATAATCTGCGGAGCCGAGCTATTCCTGAGCGCCTGGGCTTTACACGAGAGGGAACGTTGCGCGAAAGCGAGTGGCTCTATGACCACTTCGTTGATCTGATTGTGTATAGCATGCTGGCTCGCGAATGGCAAAAGCGCGACTCGTAAAGCTGAGCTAAGTATGGTACAATAAAAAAAACTCTTCGTTGACTACTTTTGTATGGGGGCAGAGTGCTAATGCAAGGCAAGGATAAGACGCCAGCAGCTTTTCGCTGGTTAACCAGATTCCCTCGATTTTTCATCATTTTAGGATTGTTATGTGCATATCTTTTTTGTATGGTGAGCTTCGCGCCCCAGGTTTCAGCCGCGAGCCTGGGAACTGGAACAGGTGAGCCAGGCAGCAATGTCTCCGACCCTGTGGTGCGCCAGGTAGATATCGCACAGCCCGCCGTTGTGCGTATCGTCACCGAGATAGGTGGCCAGTTGACCGTCCATTTCACTTCAAGTTCTGCTGGCGTGACTTTCCCGCAGGGTGGTGGTACCTATAACATGGAATTGAGCGGGAGTGGCGCGTTTATCAGCGCGCATGGTGATCTGCTGACGGCTGATCACGTGGTCAACCCTCCGCACGATGATCTGGATGGCTATCTTCATCAACTGGCCGCGCAGGATGTGGCCGATTATATTAACGCGCATTATAACCCCAATCCGCCTTTCGTCGCTGCCGATGCACAAGCGGTCCTGGATGCTGGCGAATTTCCTTCTACGTCGAGCTACGGTCAGGCGAGCAGCGAAGTTTTCCTGAGTACCGCGTATGTAGGCGCGATCAACGCGACCAAACTGAAGAATGTCCCTGCGAATGTTGTGGCGAAGGTCGATCGGATTGAGGCCCAGAGTGCGGTTGAAGCGCGCGATGTCGCGATCATTCACGTCAGCGGCATGGACGATATGCCAAGTATCCAATTGGGCAACTCCGATAATGTTCAGGCTCAGGATAACCTGACGCTTATTGGTTATCCAGGTCTGGCCGATCTCAGCGATTTACCCACAAATCTGCTGACCCCATCGATCAATAAAATCTATGTGAGCGCGCTCAAAACGACGGATAGTGGTGCGCCAGTCATTGAGGTTGGCGGCAACGTCGAGCATGGCGATAGCGGTGGACCGGCCCTGGATGCAAATGGTAATATTGTCGGCATCGTTAGCTTTGGTTATGCCAGCCCCGGCGAGATCGGCGAAACCAGCTTCTTGCAGGCCAGCAATAGCGCGAAAACGCTCATCGATTCCTTAAATCTCAATACCGCTCCAGGCCCATTTGAGACCGCCTGGACGAAGGCTTTCAATGATTATGCTTCGTCCACGCCGGGTCACTGGCATAAGGCCTCCAATGAGTTACAGGGCCTTGCCACCAGCTACAAAAATTTCCTGGGTGTCACGCCGTACCTGACCTATGCTCAGAATCAGGCCGCGACCGAGCAGACTCCCGCGACCACGACCGGCGCGAATCCAGTGTTGATTGTCCTGCTGATCCTGCTCGTGCTGATTATTCTCGCTGTGGTGGTTTTTGTGATCGTGAGGCAGCGCCGCCGCCCGGCTCTCGCGGGCTACGGCATGACGCAATCTGCGTCAGTTCCATATGGGGCATACGCGCAACAACCTGGTGGTGTCGCGAGCATGTATCCGCCGACGCCAGCCAGCTATGGCGCTCAGTCCGCTCCCGTCCAGGGGCCGGGTAGCAATGGTGTGCCGGATATGACCCGGCCCTTTGCCGGAAACACGCCGGTGAGCTATCCGCCGACGCCAGCCAGCTATGGGGACTCGACGTGGCGCGAGCAAGCGGCCAGCCTGGTGCCAGCGACTCCGCAATCTGATGCTCTGGTTCCGCAAACGCCGCGCCCGGTCGTGAGCCAGCCGTTGCCGCCACTCTCTCCGGTCCAGGGTGAAACGTCGGTGATCAATTCGTCGCTCCCGTCCGGCAATAACACGACGATTGTCAGCTCGCGTCCAGCGTATCCTGCTCTGCCAACCTGGACGTCACCACAAGCGCCGGAACCAGCTTCGTTCGCGCCGCCTGCCACGCCAGTGTCGGAGACAGCATCAGTTGCTCAACCTGCCGTGCCAGCAGCGGAAGCGACGCTGGTTGTGCCGCCAGTCGCGCCAGAAGCGACGCCAGCTCCAACCAGTGAGCCAGAGCAGTCGGCTTCGCCAGTCTTGATTAGCGGCTCACTCTCAGAGACGTGGAGCAAGAGCGCGGTGTATTCGCTATCGAGCGAGCAGGCTGAAGCGATGTCCTCTGGCAGCGCCTCAGTGGCCGGATCGTCGCTGCCTGCCAGCACTTCCTGGCCTGCAATCACCACTTTAGAGGATGATAAGACTATCCAGGCCCCGGCTGGCTCGGCTCGCACTTTCTCTGTTCCTCACAGGCCCTCAACGCCTCTGTCGAACAGCGGCGAGACTCAAGTAGCGTCTCCCGTGAGCGCTCACACGTGGACCGCGCCCTGTGGTCACGTCAACTCGCCCGATGTGCGCTTCTGCCGTGTCTGCGGTCAACCAACCGGTGCCGCGAGCACACAGGATGGGAATGGTACGCCGGCATCGTAAGATGTGAGGGAATGCTTGTGAAGAGAGGATCGCTTGCAAAAAGCGGTCCTCTCTTTATTTTAAAATGGACGATCATCATTATTAAAATGAGGAGAGCGCCAGATGACCAGATCATCTGACGCTCTCTTTTTCGTGTTTTTTGTTTACGCGCGAATCTCTTCCAGCATGGAGAGGTTCACGAAGAGATCACAGGCCTGGCGCAAGGTGGCTGACATCGATTCGTCGAAAGCCGCGACCTCGACGCGCACGCCGTGATCCGAACAATAGTCGAGCATGGGCATGAAGTCGCTATCGCCGCTGACCAGCACCACGCAGTCCACTGCTTTGCCATCGACCAGGCGCACCACGTCCATACACAGATCCAGGTCCAGGTCGGCCTTTTTGGCTCCGCTAGAGAAGGTCTTGTAATTCTTGGTGGTGATGCGATAGCCCAGACCTTTCACCGCCTGCAAGAACATCTGATCGTCGCTCGGCTGTGGACTGGTGGGACAATAGGCTTGCGCGCGCACCAGGCGGCGATTGCCGCGCAGGAAGTCGAGCAGCTTGCCAAAATCGATGGTCATGCGCAGTGTGCGTGCCGAATAGAGCAGGTTCGCGACATCCACGAACACGCCCACCCGCTCGGTTGATGGGAATGGCGGTAGGGAGACCGAAACATTGGTCGGCACCTGATTGGCGCGGCGCATCTCCGCTACCATGCGATCGGTCTGTGTCTGGATGGCCGATGCAACGGCGTTGGCCAGATGATTGACCGCGGCTGAGGACATCAACGCTCCTCCTTCACTGTGTTTGACAGGATGCGACGGTGTGCTTCTCAAGACCTCGTTATGCGCGTGACGGAGCGGTGTCGGCGTGCCAAAGGTGCTGCCGCGCGCGGGCGACGGCTCCGGTCCCATGAACGGCCCACCAACATCATTGCCCTGATTCATCTGGCTAACTGTGTAGCCAGAGACAATGTTATACGACAGGGGCGCGCTGGCGTTGACGTTTTTCGGCGACGCGAACGCGGGCGGATGCGGCGGATTGACCGGCAACTCAGGCTGGATCGCTTTGGAAGTGGCCGAGCTTGCTCCAGTGGAGGCAGCGGTTGTGCTGACGCCACTGATTCGGCGACGGCGACGACGACGCGAACTTGCCGCCTGCAAATCGGCGTATTCCAGCGGTGGGAGATCTTCAATAGCGATCTCTGTCTCCTCGGCTGTGACACTCTCAACGCTTGCCACAATTGGCTCTGGCGCTGGTACGGCGGGAGCTGCGGTAACTGGCTGCTCTTTTTCTTTTTCTTTCTCGCGCTGGCGATCATGATTGTTGCGCCGACGACGTTCGGTTGTGGGTGCAGCGGCTGGCGGAGTTGCTTCGACGCTGGCCGCTGGCGTTTCCTGAACTGGCGTTTTTGGCGCGCTCGTTTCTGCGGCGGCGCTGGCATGGGCAGGCGCTGGCTCGGTGTGTGTACGCTGCTCTTTTTTCGCGGCAAAGCTCGTGCCACGTTTCCCTTTGGTCTCTGGTTCGCTGGCTGGTGCGGCTGGCGTCGCTGTTTTGGCGGATGCCGGACTCGCGCTGGCGGTCGCGGCTGGTCGATCAAAACGATAGCGGCGCGCTGGACGTGCGGGCGGTTCCTCGACCGGTGGCGCGACGGGAGCCACGACCTCTGCGGCTGGCTGTTCGCTCTCCGGTTGTGCTTGCGGCTGTTCGACCGGTTTCTCTGGCTCTTCTACCCGATGCCTGCCGTGACGCGGCAAACGTAGGCGACTAGCTGGACGCAACAACGGCGAAACCGGGCGTTCAGCCGGAGGTGTTTCCTGGGTAAGCGTGGATGCCGCAGTCTCAAGTGGACTGGCAGACGCTTGCTCTTCCGTACTCTGTATCGTATCGATCACATGCGTGAGATCCTCTGCGGCGGTCTCGGTCAGAACAACCGGCTCGTGCAACAGTTCGCTCCCATCGGTAAAAACGCTTGAAGCTGGTCCCGCGTCGGCAAGAAGCGCGCTCAGGCGTTCTTCGGTCTGGCGAAACTCTTCAATAAAATCGGTAAATGGGCGGATCGCCTCACTCTCCTCCACGGAAGCCGCGTTCTCCGCGACGGCTGGCTCGTCATTGGAGACCTGGGTGAACTCGGCTGAGGGTTGGGCCTCCTGCTCACCCGGTTGCGCGGGAGTCGCGGGCGCAGCCTCTTCTTCTTGCGTCGTGGCTGAAGCTTCTGGCGAGTCCGTTGTTGTGGCCTGCTCTTGAGAAGCGGCGGGAACATCCGTGGTTAAAGGCTGAGATGTTTCGGAGGCAGACAACTGCTCTCCGCCTGGCTCCTGCCAGTCGTTATTCTCTGCATGAGTGTTTTCTGTTATCACTAAGGTCTCCAGTCTCAAAACGAACGGACCGGAGCGCGGGCATAGGCCATCAGGCGACTGCCCTTGAGCCAGAGAGAATATTCAATTCGAGATGTCTCAGGCGAGTAAACAAGACTCGCGCATCGTCTTCGGTTTGGCCTAACGGGTGTTCGGTTGATAGTGAAGAAGGAGCGGCTTTTTTGTTCATTGCGCACAATACCTTTTGCATACCATCGCTACCGATCCGCGTTGTGCATCTTCAGCGGCCTGGAATGCCGCCTTTTTCGTATTCTCGGACAGGCTAATTTACGCTACTACGATCCGTCCGGTTTCCATCTCTATGCCGTTGTCTTTAATCGTGATGTACGCTACCAGTCAACGGCGGCAAACTGGTAGATACTGAATTGTTTTGCTCGTTTGGCTCGACTGAGCGCGAGAGATCTGGCGTGTGCATCTCAGCTTCTTGCGGTACCCCATTTGCAGAGGTGTGTTCTACAGTTCCGTGTTTCACCGACTTAGTTGCCGCGCGCCACACGTGGGCAATACGTTCGATAGCCGTCACGTGTGATAAAACCGCGAGCAGTAAAAGCGCCCAGATCGTTGTGCCAGTAAGTAGGCCAATGGCCAGGATCACGACACGTTCGGGACGAGCCAGCAGACCTGTTTTGCATTCCAGCCCCAGACCTTCGGCGCGCGCTTTCGCGTAGCTTACCATCAATGACCCGACGACCGCGACAAAAGTCAGGACGATCATCCATTGCTGCTCATTGGCCCAGGGCCAGAGCTTGTCGTGCAGGTTTGGATTTAGCAAAGCATAGAAAAGCAAACCTGCCAGGATGATGCTTTCAGAGTAGCGATCGAGTGTCGAGTCGAGAAATGCTCCAAAGGTGGTGGATGCATTTCTGACACGAGCCATTGCCCCGTCAAACATGTCAAAGATGCCAGCAAACAATACGAACGCGCCACCGGCGACGATAAAGCCAGAGCCGATGACGACAGCAGTCACAATACTCAAGAGTAATCCCAGAAGCGTAATTACGTTTGGGTCGATCCCCAGCCGTGCCAGGGGTCGCATAATTGAGGCGACAAACTGGCGCGCTCTTTGCTGTATACGTCTGCTAAACATAGGGCTATTGTATCACCATATTTGCGCGAATGGAAGCCCTCAGCTTTTCGCTGGCAAGGATCAGGCGCGCGGATATGCGTCCGCCCCTCGCGGGGGAGCCGTTTTAGAATGGGAACGGCTCCAAACCCTTTATGGATACATCGTTCATACTAGAGGATGTTCTGGACCTCAGGCCACGCGCACTTTGCGTCCGCGCGTTACGCGCTCGATTTTTACGACGCGCCGACTCTGTTTGCCCAGGTGATAGCCCGCCAGGCGCAGGTAAGCGTTCATGCCCCACATGTGTCCGCCGGGAGCCGTGTCGCCCTGTTCGATGGCCGTGCGTACATCTGGCGCGGTCCGCCCGGCAAACCACGTGCAGCCGCTACCGATAGCGCGCAGCGTGTGTGCGTCGCTATTGCCCAGCTCCGGCCAACCATATTGCTCGCGATTGCTCTGCATGGCCACGCGGTTCGCATAGATGCCGCAAAAACTGGCGTTCCACGTCTCGATGCCGTCCAGCCAGACGCTTTCCGATGCCTTGATGCGGTCCAATACGTAGCGTGGACAACTATGGCGGAAGATCTGGTTCAAAGGATGGGCGACGATGGCCAGCCCGCCTTGCGCGTGGATCAGATCAATGCTCTCTTCCATGCTCAAACCCGGCTGGATGCGTTTTTCAATAAAGAGTGCCAGCAGATGTCCCGATCTGGTACTTATTTCTTCTCCTACGATAAAATCAAAGCGATACTGTCCTTTGGACCAGAGATCGTGTGCGCGCAACGCCCCATCAATCACATCGTGATCGGTCAGCGCGATCACATCGAGGTTGGTCTGTTGCTGAGCATACTGTAAGACCTGCTGAATCGTAGCAGTGCCATCGCTATACGTACTATGCATATGTAAATCGGCGCGTCCCAACTTGCCCGCGTGATACGCCTGTTGTGCTGTCATCTGACGGCGTTTGGCCAGCATAGCCGTGCCGGGGATAGTACAACTCGTCAGGACGTCGCCATTATAATGTTCACTTTTCGTGTCCATGCTCTTCCTTACTAGACGGGAGGATCTCGTCATTTCTGCTTAACGCTCGGAACTCATCTCTGCTTCGATCAATGCCTCGCCTACCGGCAGTGTTTCAATCAACGCGGTAGGATCAACCAGGTGTTCCAGACGTTGCAGGCAGTGATGGAAGTAGGCAGTGTTGAGTGAGCAATAGACCTGGCGACCGGAACGTCGTGTTTCGGCGAGACCCGCGCGTTTCAGTTTGCGCAGATGCCACGAGACGAGTGGCTGACTCAAACCAAGCTGTTCGGCCAGGTTGGTCACAGTCATCTCTTTGCGTTTCGCCAGGTGATAGACCATCGAGAGGCGCGCCACTCCAGCCAGAGCTTTGACCGCCATCTTGAGATCTTTCCATTCGTCCATACTCAGCTCACTCCTCTGTCACATAAACAAAAATTTATCAAACCTTTGTTTATAGATTAACACCAGCGATCACCAAAAAACAAGAGGCTATGACCTTTGGTACAAGCTGGAGTGTGGTGACGTGTAGATGGTTGGGATTGTACGTGAAAAATTGGGGCCGCCTGGGGCTTGCATCTACCAACAGTCTGTGCTATACTGGCGTCGTTGTAAAACAGGCCCGCGTAGCTCAATGGCAGAGCACTCGACTCTTAAGTGCGCCATCTAACGGGCGATATCTCTACTCCTAACCAGAGGAGTCGAACCGGAGGAATGTTCGTAAGGCATCACCTTACCTGGAGGGGAAACCCGAAGGGGACAGCAGCATGGTGAGAAAAGTCTGGTGAGGTTTCACTTGGAGAAACCAAGATGCCAGGCAGCCAGGCCAGGCAAGGTTAAGACTACACTGTTTGAACCCAAACTCGTGCGTCATTTCGAGGACCATCCTGGGACCAAGTAATGCAGGATGTGCCGTAGTCAAGATGTAAGATTAAGAGGCATCTTGAACCTCCCTACGACAGCAACTTGTGAACAGCAAGTGTAACGGGTGAGTTGGGAACCTAAACCTGGAGCGAGATATCGTTTGGAATTTGGGATCACCTAAAAGGAAAACCTCATGGTGACGGAGCAATCGTAGTACCGAGCGGGGAAATCCGAACGGGAAGGGTTGCAGAAGGTAATCAGAGCTGAACAGGCTGAAGAGAACCTTTGGAGAGCCGTATGCGGTGAAAGTCGCACGTACGGTTCGGGATGGGGCGGTTGGAGACGTATTTTTATCTGATGCATGGGTAAGAATGACGCGCTAGCCGTCTACTTCACTCGATTGGTTATAGGTTCGAATCCTATCGCGGGCATTAACTAAGGCGGGGAGCGTTCTAAAAGAGGGGCGCTCCCCGCCTTGTTTAGTACATACCCCTTCCTATCCTATCGCGAACATTTTTCCAATTCATAATCCTTTGCCCAGCGCACGTTTTTTTCCTGATTGTTCTTTGTCGGCGTTAAACGAAGCTTTGCTAACGTCAAACCCACCGCATCAACGGGTATAAGGTAGGCGCTGTCTAATTCTTCGCAATAGACTGCAAAATAGTCGGCCTGGCCGCGATAATGTCGCCACCCTTTTTGTTTGGCTGTATGATTGTAACTGCTCGCCGTCGCGAAATTAATCACCGTTTTCTGCTCATCCAGCCAACCGGTTTTACATTGAATGCGCCAGCATTCTCCCTTGCTATCCTCGATCATCAAATCGTAGCGATGATTTTTGCCATAGGGAATCAGGACCATATATCCCGCTTGTAAAAGGCGCATGGTAATTGCCGCTTCGCTGATATCGCCAGTTTTATCTGTATGTCTCTTGAGTTTAATCTGCTCCATGAACTTGTTACCCCTACTTTCCACCTGAATATCATAATAAATGGATACCTCAATTAATGCGAGAAGTATATCATATCTTGAGTTGAATTTGCATTGAAATGGGTACTGATAGCGGATTGTGCCATAAATTTATTGGAACTTGCTCTGTCCGCTTCGTTTATGTATATTAAGAACTATAAAAATGAGGTATACAAGGATGAAGAGAAAAAAGTTGAGCAGGGAAGATAAATGGATGCTCATTGCCGCGATTAATCTTATGGCTTTCTGCATTAGCGGCTTACTTCTCGTGTTGACGGATGCTCTTTCAAATCCACCTGCCTCGGCGCTTCTTCTGATTGCTCTGGGGTGCTTAACGGCTGTATTTCTGTGCGTCTCACTGGTCAGCTATGTTATCGTTCGTTTGTCGATGGTTTCACAACGCCAAGTGATGGTCCAGGATGAAATAGATCGTCTGTCACACATGCTTGATGATCTCAAAAAATAAAGTGGGGAAACGAGAAAACCGCCCATGTGGGCGGGTGAAACGGCGACGTCTTATTTTCCCGTGGGGCTGCCCCCAGAGTATCATCAGAGCTGAAGAGCTTAACTTCCGTGTTCGGGATGGGAACGGGT
>Ga0070679_100003069_pt1 | contig 15266 bp, 12 predicted proteins | sample KBSC63BmetaG_FD_65652 | JGI IMG/M metagenome (GOLD analysis project Ga0070679, IMG submission 65652) | Corn rhizosphere microbial communities from Kellogg Biological Station, Michigan, USA - KBS C6-3B metaG | ecosystem: Host-associated > Plants > Roots > Rhizosphere | place: USA: Michigan... | reverse complement strand
CAATCTAGTGCGGCCTAAATTCTTTATTCCCGTACACGGCGATTACCGTAACCTGCGGCGCCATTCGCACCTGGCCATGGAAACGGGTTCAGTAGAACACGCCATTGTCCTTGAAGACGGCGATGTGCTGGAACTTGATAAGAACGACGCCCGCAAGAAGGACAAGGTGGCCGCAGGGCGCATTCTGATTGACTCCGGTTCAACGAACGAAGCTGTTGAAGACCTGATCATTCGCGATCGCCGCATTCTGTCGGAAGATGGCATCGTGCTTGCGGTACTCGCTATAAACAAGCACACGGGCAAAATTGAGCAGCATCCTGAAGTTGTGATGCGCGGCTTTGGGGGCGCTGATATCACTGACCAGGCTCGACAGGTAGTGCTCGCTACCCTGGATGGCTTGAGCACTGAGCAGAAGTCCGATTATGGAATGGTCAAGGAGAAAGTGCGCGCGGACCTTAAGCGTCTAATCCAGAAAACAACGGGGCGCCGCCCCATGATCATGCCCGTGATTCTGGAACTGTAGGCAGCCTGGTGTATCTTCATCGGATTCATTTGGCCGAACCGGGTTGTCGGGCCAAGTTATTTTCGCAGGTGATGAAGCTGCGAGGCCGGCCATGCGGCGGTTCCGCCATTTATCTTCTTCTCGGATTTGCGGACACGCATGCTTGCGGCCCCGCTATTAACCAGCCGCTCTGTGGGGATTAGCCGGTCCGTCGCGACACTCGGCAGCTTAATCGGATGCAGCCTGAAGCTGTTCTTCTCAGCCGGAATCATCAACATGGGAATGGGAGAGCGGCAAGAGCGCTCGTGAAACACCTTTGCCTCAAGCCATGAACTCAGCCTGGTATCGAAAATCTCAGGCTGTCCCTGCCAGAATTCCGGTGGAAATGTACAGTGGATCTGAATGTGTCCGAGTTGCAGGTCGACTCCAGTGGCACACCGTTTGAAGTTGCGTCGTGCGTTTCTTGCGCCAATATAGAGTCCGGTAGCTCCGCGCCCTTTGGGCTGTGCTCTTACGATCATGGCACGCCTCCGTTGCAACGTTTGCCGGATGCGCCAGTAAGCGAGAAACCGGGGCTCCAGCAACCGCAAAGGAACTTAAATGCGTTTGGGTGGTTTTAAGTTGTCTACGGGACGAATGTGCAGATGTTCAGGCGCTCGAAATCTGTTCACGGCTTGTAACTGGGACTTAGAAGGAAATGAGGGCCGACGCGAACACAGTCAGGCCCCCATTGAAAATCCAGACATTTAGAGCGCTTCGACTGGCACTAAGCCACGGCGCCAGCCTGTCCAGAATCTTTTACCGGCTGTGAGCGCGGGGCCTTTCGATTTTCCGGCCGGCTCAGTTCATGGCACGCAATAAACGTGTCGCCAAGTTCAATGCGCGCATTGCCCTCGAGATCGAGAACACCGGCTTTGGTTTCGCGGCCAAGTCTCTGCAGATCGGATGAAAGCCGCTGCGCAATCAGCACTGGTGTGGCCTTATCTGTGCAATTCAGCGTGCGATTGCAGAAATCCAGAATGGATTCACGCGCCTGCTGTGGCTCATCACTAGACACCAGCATGCAGGCAAGCGTGTGGGCCCGTCCGTATACTTCAACATGCGCAACTATTTCGATGAGACTCTCAAGATCTTGCTCATCGATATCAATGTCTTTAAGCTTTACGCCTGACACATGAGTCAGTACTGACTTCAGCGCTTCGATTGCACGCATCCTCTTCGTTTCTGTCGGTTCCAGCATCTGCATAATTCGGCTCCGTTGCTTCCCTGGTAAAAAGTTGTCTTTCAATGTCTCGTTACTTGCCTAATTCCAATCTGGTCCGGGTTCAGAGTCGACCCTCTCTGATGACACTCTCTGTTTTTTGAGCTGCGCGTTGGCCTTCCTTGCAATCTCCGCCAGTCTGAACGAGTTTTTGCCTGACGGTATCAGCGCCAGCGGAATCTCAGTCTGGCTTGGTGCCTGCTGGGGATGCTTTGTCTCAAGCCAAACACACAAACGAGGGTCTTCAATAGCCGGCTTATTTTGCCAAAATGGCGGGTTCAGACCGCAAAGAATGCGCAGGTGACCCAGTTCCAATTCGACCTGCCTATTACGTTTTGAAAAATAACGGCGCACATTGTTCGAGCCGACGTACAGTCCAGCTACATGGTTTCCGCAATATTGCGCTTTCACTATCATTGTGCTCCTCCGAACGTTGAGTCCGTGTCGGGTAACCTGGCTGAGAGATACAAGAGATACAAGTTAGACGTCCTATAAGTGTTCCCGGTAAGCATTCCGAGGCAGGATATGTCATTCAAAACACGTTCAATTACCTGTCTGAAGGTCAGAGTATATTGGCCGTTCGCGGCCTGCCCTGATGGTTCACCTGCTACTTTTCATGTTCCGTTTTGCCGCTTTATGCCACGCCGAACATCGTATAACTCTCGTCGGGGGCGCCAAAACCCATGGCGGGACGGACTTCCTGGCGAGCGCCCGGTTTCGACATCACTCGACTCCTGCGGTTCTTCCCATTTGAATCGAGCGGCGCGACCTTAAATGAATTCCTTCCAGAAGGAATCAACGCCAGTGGTACCGGTGTACGGGAGGGCTTGTCACGAAAATGTTTCGATTCAAGCCAATCGCACAGTCGAGCATCGTGAATCTCTGGCTGGCCATCCCAGAATCGAGCTGTCAATCCACACTGGATCTGCAGGTGATCCAGTTGGAGTTCGACTTCCTGGACGCGCTTTGAAAAATAGCGCTTTACGTTGTGGGCGCCCACATACAAACCTGAAACACGAGATCCGTCATATTGAGTCTTGACAACCATACTCACCTCTAATCGGAAAAAGGACATTGAGGTTGATTCCACGATCTAACCAAGGCAACTTGGGACTAGCAGAAATGCATACAGAACTACAAAAGCCATTAACCGAACTTCCGATCAGATCGCCATTTCCGAACGCCACTCACCAACAGATTAGGATCGAAAAAAGCTGGCGACATCTTTACAAATAACCAAACAAATCAGGAACCGAGGCAGCGTTTCGGGATCGCGATGTGACCGACCCCACCCGTAAAGCGCAGATGTCCTGACCCGCATGGCTAACAGGAAATTACCAAATTCTTCTATGCGGTGCTTTAGTGCATCAGCGGTTGTTTCTCTCAGATTGGGAGCAAGTAAGGGTGGTCAGGGCCTGTCGCACTTTCTTGAGTCAAGGACCTGGCCGCGCATTCTCCACGGTGTTGCTTCGAGGATATTGACCCTCTTTTCCTCAGAAGTCAAGCATCCCAACAGAGAATATCTAAACCATTCCTGTTTTTCATTTTGAACCGCCCAAGGCGATAATTTTCCACCGGATGACAATTGAGATGCACTCTTCTTGCGAGCGGGTTGCCAGTAGTTTCAGCATATTTATGCCATCCATTCAGAGCATTGCATTGCTATGAATATTCGTGGATTTTTCGCTATCGCACGAGTGCAGGGTTGCGCAAAGCCAGCCGGGGACCTGACAATTCTGCCGAGGCAAGTTATGGACAGACGAACCTTTGTAGCGGCTGCATCGGCGGCCGTCCTTACGCACGGGTTGCCGGCCGCGTTGGCAGCCCCCTCCCCGGTTAAGCCGATGGCTGTAGGACTCTTGATTAAACCGTTTGGCGCGCCAGAAGAGCGCGTCAAGCGCGTGCACGACATGGGCTTCTCTAACTGCTTCCTTTCTCTTGACGAATATCTCGGCCATTTCACCCCGGATCTGGCGCCGATGTATCGCGATCTGCTCGAGAAACACGAAGTGATTGCAACTGCGGTGGAGGTTGTGGGGCCGCCGCCCCTGGTCTGGGATTTTCTCCGTGGGCCGTCTACGATTGGGCTCGTTCCGGCTGAGACTCGGGCGGCGCGGATCGACGCCTTGCGGCAGGTCTCCGATTTTGCCCATCAACTCGGCATCAAGCTGGTGCAGACGCACTGTGGATTCATCCCTGAGGACCCCGCCGATCCCAAATACCCTGGCGCGGTTGATGCTATCCGAACCGTCGCGCAGCATTGCCAGGGCAATGGGCAAAATTTCCTGATGGAAACCGGACAGGAGACGCCGACCACTATGTCGCGCATGTTGCGCGACGTGGGCATGTCCAACCTTGGGGTTGGCCTGGATACGGCTAACCTGATTCTCTACGGCAAAGCTAATCCGGTGGATGCCGTCGACATTCTGGGGCCGCACATCCGCGCGGTGCATGCCAAAGATGGACGTTGGCCGACTGATCCCAGCAAACTTGGCGAAGAGGTACTCATCGGCAAAGGGATTGTGGACTTCAAGAAAGTATTTACCAAATTGCGTGCCGCCGGGTACACCGGAGCCATCACAATCGAACGGGAAACGTCAGGACCGCAGCAGATTGAAGATGTGGCCAACGAGAAGATCTATCTCGAAAACATCCTGCGCCAAGTGCTGGCATGACCACCATCATTGAAAATTAAATTCTGTCTGAGTGAGAGAGGCATGCAAATGAGGCGGAGAGAATTTCTGCAAACTGCGACTGCGGCCGTAAGCGCGTTCACGATTCTGAAGCCGGCGACGGCGTTTGGCTACAAGGCCAATTCAGCAGTGAGGATGGCGTTGCTGGGCTGCGGCAATCGCGGCACGCACGTGGCCACGTCGTTTTCGCAGAATACCGAAGCGCAGGTGGTCGCCCTAGCCGACCTGTTTTCAGATCAACTCGATGCTGCCAAAGCAAATTTTGACAAGCTGAACGAAACGCTTGGGCGAACGCCCATCGATCCGAAACTGATGTTTCGCGGCCCAAAGGCGTTTGAGAAGCTTGCCGAATCCTCCGGCGTGGACATGGTTCAGATCTCAACCCCGCCGTTCTTTCACGTTGAGCACCTCGGCGCAGTCGTTTCCGCCGGCAAGCACGCCTACTGCGAAAAACCGGTGGGCATCGACGTGAAGCAAGCGAAGCAGGCCCTGGCTATTGCCGAGCGCGTTCATTCTAGCCAGAGCATTGATGTGGGCTTCCAGTGCCGTAGCGCTCCGCCGATTGCCGCAATTGCCGACAAGATAAAAGCGGGAGTTCTGGGCAAGGTTGCGTGTGTGAGCGGGTACTACTATGCGCCGGCCTCGAAGGAAAAGCATGGCGAACTGCTGCAAAAAGGAGCCGTGGGCCGGGACGAGTATCGCCTTCGCAACTGGTTATGGGATCGCGCTCTCTCGGGTGACATTCTTGTAGAGCAGAACATCCATATTATCGACCTGTGCAATTGGATTCTTGGCGCGCACCCGGTAAAGGCGGTAACTACCGGCGGCCGCAACGTGCTGTCCCACTTTGGCGACTGCTGGGATAACTACCAGGTCGAGTTCACTTATCCGAAGGGCGAGCGGCTGTCCTTTGCTTCAAAGCAGTTCGGCGATTACAGCATGTTTGAAGCGGGACTTCGGCTGTTTGGATCGGAGGGTGCGGCGAACATTCCATACGCAGGTCCGGTTGAGATTGTCGGTTCTCAGCCGTGGTCATGGACAGAGTCAATGAACTCCGCCGCTAGTTCCGGTAAGTTCGCTGCCAATGGTGCGTTCGGCGATAATCTCGCATTTGCAGACAGGGATAAGGAGCGCTCGTTTATCGATAGCATCGTGAGCGGTCCTGTCCACAACCAGATCGCAGCGGGCGTAGAAACAGCCATGAGCTGCATGTTGGGCCGCATGTCTGGGCTGGAGGGGCGCGAAGTTACCTGGGAACAACTTGAGGCACACGGCGAGAATTACAAGCTCGGCATGGATCTCCAGCAGTTCGCCTGAGAAGTCAGCCAGCTGGAGTTCCCATCGGCTTGCCTGTCATGGCAAACAGAATCAGCCGTGCTGCTGCATCCTCATCTTCATTCGACGAGATCATCAGATGGTATAGGTGGGGATTGTTCCAGCACTTCCCGAAATACTCCTGCAGGTACTTGGCCCGCTCTTCGTCCACTTTGCGGATTCTTTGCTCAACGTGGGCGCCGGGTTCCAGACGCTTACGCAGTCGTTCGATACGCTCGCGGTACGGTGCGTAAACAAAGACGTGGTAAACATCTGGTCTGTGCTGCAGGATGCACTGCGCACCGCGGCCAACGATGACGCAATTGCCTTCCGCATAGGCTTGCTCAACCACTTTCTGCGTAATCTTCACCATTTCGGCGGCATCGAATACGCTGCCTTCCGCAAGCTCCATCCCGGCTGCCAAAGCCGCGCTGCGCATCGTCTGCTGGTTCAGCCGTTGGAGCCATGAGGCTACGTGCTCGTCATACTGTTGAACCTGACTGGCATCGACGTGAGCGGCGTAGGCAATTGCGTCGATAATGTCGCGATCGAGCAGTTTCCAGCCCAGCCACTGAGCGATGGTCTGAGCAATTCTTCCGCCGCCGCTACCGAACTCCCGGTTGACTGTGATTACGCGATACTCCATCTCTTCAATCCTCGTAATTAACTCGCCATCCACGACTCAACATCTTTACACGTCAGAAAGTAACTGTATCCCGTTTTCTGGGATCGGATGCCGCGTGAAGCTTTGGGACACGGGTCCGGTGGTGATCCAGCGGCGGTGTTTTAGATTCACAGCGCGCAAAGGAGGGTGTATTGTTGTTCAACGTCCGGCCCAGAACTCCCCCAAGGACGAATTCCCCAGCTTGAGAAAGGTCAGGAGGTAAATCTATGCCACAGACGGTCCGAAAGATTGAACACAAGAGCCTGAACGCACCGGATGAGGTGCGCGCATTCGAGAAGGGCAAGGTGGAACTGGTCACGGTTGATGGGGCGAGTATTGGGCGCGCCACGTTCGAACCGGGTTGGAAGTGGTCAACTTGCGTTGGGCCGATCGCAAACACCAGCAGCTGCGAGATGGCACATTTTGGCTACCAAATCTCCGGAGTTTTGGTTACTCGCATGAACGATGGAAGCGAAACTGTAACCAAGTCCGGCGATGTTGTTATGATTCCGCCGGGCCACGACGCCTGGGTTGAAGGTAATCAGAACGTGGTGGTTATTGACTGGGTGGGCATGAGTAGCTACGCCAGAAAGTAAAGCTTGGGGTAGATACTGCGTAGAGCTGAGGCGTCACAAGGCGCACCAATGCCAAGGTGAGGCTTCTCTCTGTGTGCAAAGCTTCAGCGGTATTGATTCCTTTCGGATCGCGTACAACCCGAATCAACCTGCTTCACACGCGAGTTCCTGCATCCTAATCCATTGCGGCCTATCTGGCCCCAAGGGAGATCCACTGATGGCAGAGAAACACGATAAATGCGAGAACCCAGTTTGCAGCTGTCCCACTCCCAAAGGAGAGGATTTTTGCAGTGCCCATTGTGAAGGAACGAAGGGTAAAACCGAGGTGATATGCCAATGCGGACATCCAGGTTGCCGCGGCGATGCGTCGAGCACGCCAACGGGATCCGGATCTTACAGCGTCTAATTGGTACACCCAAATTGCGACCCACCATTGACCTGCTCTCCAGGTCAATGGTGGGTACCGCCCCTTCGCACTCTCCAACTACGCTGGTAAAGTCCGAGGCGCGATCCACGCCATCGTCCCTATGCCGCAAGAAGCGAGGCTCAGCTTAAGCTTGCTTGAACCGTTTTGAAGGCTCATCGGAGAAAATCTGACCGTCGCGGATGTGAACCACGCGATGAGCATAGTCGGCGATGTCGGGCTCGTGCGTGACCAGCACAATTGTGTTGCCCTGCGCGTGAAGTGAGTCAAACAACGCCATGATCTCGACACCGGTTTTCGAGTCGAGATTGCCCGTTGGCTCATCGGCCAGAATGATCGAAGGATGATTAACCAGCGCACGCGCTACCGCCACGCGCTGTCTTTGTCCGCCTGACAGTTCGTTGGGCTTGTGGTTCATGCGCGATTCCAATCCAACAGCGGTGAGCGCCTGCTTGGCGCGCGCAATTCGTTCCACTGCGGGTGTGCCGTTGTAGATCAGCGGCAGTTCGACGTTGTGCAGCGAAGTGGCGCGGGCAAGCAGATTAAACGTCTGAAACACGAAACCGATTTCCTTGTTGCGAATGCGCGCCAACTGATCGTCGTCCAGTTCGCTCACGAGTTGGCCGTTCAGCCAGTACTTGCCCCTGGAAGGTGTATCGAGGCAGCCGATCAGGTTCATCAGCGTGGATTTGCCGGATCCGGACGGACCCATGATGGCGACGTATTCATTGCGCTTGATCCGGACACTGACGCCACGCAGTGCCTGCACCTGCTGCTCAGAACCCATGTCATAGGTGCGCCATAGGTCTTGAACAACAATGATGTCGTCCTTAGACACGGCTGTGGTCTGCGTGATTTCTTCGGTAATGATGCTGTTCATCGCCATCCGAATCTTATCCTTTATCCAGTCTAGCCGGAGCGCATTTGCCGACGGCTGAAAACACGGTTATCTCGCCGGCCCATTCACGCTTTTTGACTCGCGTGAGCGTTAAGTGTTGCTGCTCGGCAAAGCTCCCGGTTTCAATTTGTCCCGTTTGAGCAGCGAACCCACTTTCAAGTCGCGGAGGATTTTGTAAGGTCCGCTGACGACTTCCTGTCCCTGGTTCAGGCCTGAGAGCACTTCAATCTCAGTTGCTCCTGTGATGCCGGTGGTTACTGGAACGAACTTGGAGCGCAGCTTGCCCTTCTTGTCTTTTTCAACAACAAAGACGCCTTGGACCGGTTTGGATTTTGGAGGAGCAGAGGTGGCCGCTTCAACGTTCCCCGAATTCTTCACATTGTCCATGGCCGGGTCATGCATGGTCAGCGCCTGAATAGGAAGTGAGAGCACATTGCTCTTGTGCGCCGTTGTAATCTTTGCCGTGCACGACAGGCCGGGCCGAAGATCGGTTGCATCGTCGATAGTGACCACTACTTTGAAATCCTTCGCCTCTTCAGTGCCGGAAGTCGATTGTGAGGTAGCGATACCGCTTGAACGCAGCAATGCCTGATCACCGACGAGAGTCACGTGACCATGAAAGATTCTTCCCGGGAGGGCATCGACGCTGACATCAGCGGGCTGGTCAAGCTTGACGTTCACGATGTCGGTTTCATCGACCTTCACTTCCGCAGTCACGATGCTCATGTCTGCAAGTGTCATCAGCGTGGAACCCTCGGTGTTCTGAATGCCCTCCACAACTGTTTCGCCTTCGCGTACCGGCTCGTTCGTCACAATCCCGTCAAATGGCGCGACGGAAATGGTTCGGTTCAGCATGTCCTTGTTCGCTTCGAGAGTCGAGACGGCCGTCTGAAGATGCCCACGCGCGGAATCGGTTTGAGCTTTGGCTTGGTTCAGCTGTGCCTGGGCCTGCGATACGGACGCCGCGGAGAGATCGAAAGCAGCTTTCTTTGAATCGTAGTCCTGCTTGGCCAGAATGCCTTCCTTGTAGAGGGCCTGTGCGCGGTCCCAATCGAGTTTCTTCTGTTCCAGATCGGCTTTGGCGTGTTCGAGGTTGGCTTCAGAAGTTTTTTCGTTCGCCACGTAAGATGCAATGTCTGTATGGGCCGCAGAGATGGTGGCCTGCTGACCTCTTACCTGTGCCGTCTGCTGAACGTTTTCGATGGTGGCTACGATCTGGCCCTGTTTGACGTGGTCGCCTTCCTTGACATACAGATGTGTTACCCGCCCCATGGCAGTGGCGCCCAGATTCACATAAGTTTTGGGCTTGATCTGGCCCGTTCCGCTCACAACCGCGGAGAGATCCTGCCTTACGACCGCGGCAGTAAGCACTTTGGTGTAGCCTGACTGTTGCTTGTACACCATCGCCGCAACCAGTCCGGCCGCAACCAGCACTCCAACTACTATGAAAACAATTTTCTTCATGGGTATAACGCGCGCTCCGATTGTCTCTCTCCAGTGTACGCAATTGATCGAATTATGGTTCCCGGAGGTTAACGTTCTTGAATTCAGCGGTTCGCGATCGGGAAAACAGGCTTACGGTGCTCCTGCCGCCGAGCTATCGAAGATTGCACTTTTGTTATTGGACGTTCGACCCGGTTCGGGAGTTTCGACAATTCATACGGTGAACATTTCATGCGGTTTCCGTCGGAATTAGGTGGCTTACATTCCGGGCAAACGCGCGTCCAATTCGCAGCCAGCTCCGATCGGGTGTTGCCGGAGGCCTTTCGACACCCGTAGAATAGGGGATCGCAGGAGTATTTACAGGCAATGGCGTTTACCGGTCAACGTTTTCTCTTCATGTTACTCATGGGCAGCGGGTTAGTCCTTATCCCACCAGCGCATATCAATGCACAGGACGGCGCGCAAGCTGCCGGCAAAGACCAGCAGCAGAATCAGAACGATCCAGATTTCGACCCGCGCAAACGCCAGCGCAGCGACAAGGAGCGTTATAAAGCCCAGCGGGCACTCCGTCAGGAGCTGAAGGGAACCTACAAAACCTGGCTGAACCAGGAAGTCACCTACATCATCAGCGACCAAGAGAGGAAGGCGTTTCTTTCACTGAGCAACGATGAAGAGCGCGACTCTTTTATCGAGGCTTTTTGGCAGCGCCGCAATCCGAATCCCGATTCTCCTGATAATGAGTTCCGCGAAGAGCACTACAGGCGCATCCAGTACGCCAACGATCACTTTGCCGCCGGGAAACCCGGCTGGAAGACCGATCGCGGTCATATCTACATTTCTTTCGGCAAGCCGGACGACATTGAATCGCATCCCTCAGGTGGCACATATCAGCGTCCGCAGGATGAAGGCGGCGGTTCCACTTCCACGTTCCCATTCGAGATCTGGCACTATCGCTACATCGAAGGCATCGGCGAGAACGTAAACCTAGAGTTTGTGGATACCTGCCAGTGCGGCGATTATCACTTCACCATCGACCGTGGCGAAAAAGACGCACTGCTGATGGTGCCCGGCGCCGGCCTTACACAGTGGGAAGAAATGAACCACAAGGACAAGACTGACCGCTTCAAGGGCGGCGGTCTTGAGCGCCTCGGCGCAGGTCCCATGGGTGAAGGCGCTCAGGGCAAAGAGTTTGACCGCATTGAACTGCAGGCCAAGATCTTCGCGCCACCTCCGATCAAGTTCAAAGACTTGAACGCGTTTGTTTCCGAGCACAAGCTCCTTACCGGGCCGGTGTTCCCGTTCGATGTGCGGACCGACTTTATCAAAGTGACGGAAAGCATGGACATGGTGCCCATCACCTTGCAGATCAGGAACCGCGATATCACATTTCAGACGAAGGACGGCGTAGCCAGAGGATTGGTCAACATCCTCATCAGGGTTACGACGATTACCGGCAAGACAGTTCAGACCCAGGAAGACACGGTGGAAATCAACCAGCCGGCCGAACTGCTGCAGCAGGCGCTAGACAGGAAATCGATCTATTGGAAGGCGCTTCCGCTGGTTCCCGGGCTCTACCGGCTGGATATTGCGATCAAGGACGTAAATAATCCGGATCATATTGGCCTGTACGGCCGGGGCATTGACGTGCCCACCTACCACGATGAGAAGCTGGGCGCTTCCTCGCTGATTCTCGCCGATGAAATGCATCCCGTTTCGTCGCGGCAGATTGGCAGCGGCAACTTTATCATCGGCGGCGATTTCGTCCGGCCTCGTGTTGCGGCCAACCCCGCCACGCCTGTCAGCTTTAACCGCACCCAGAATCAGACTCTTAACTTCTGGATGCAGTTTTACAACCTTGGAATCGATGAAGCCACTAAGAGCAATTCCGCCAAGGTGACCTATGAAATTGCAGATGCCGCCAGTGGGGCCGTCATTTTGCAGAAGGAACTGGAATCAAAGGATTTAGGCTCGCACAGTGACGAGCTGACGGTCGAGAAGACGCTTCCGATCGCAGGTCTTCAACCTGGCAAATACAAGGTAACCGTGAAAATAAATGACGCAATTTCGAAACAAGAGATTGCGCAATCGGCTCCTTTTGTCGTCGAATAGTAATGGTTCCCGCGCGGACTGAAGCAAGACTCCAGATTTTGCAAACTGCGCGGCTTGTACTTGCGTTAAGTTTGCCAGGGACGACGCCGGATCACAGGAATTAGTGACGATGCGTAGAGCCCATTTCGCCGGATTTGCGGTACTGATCGCGTTAGTTATCGTTCCCGCGTGCGGAGCGATGACCGGATCGGTATCCGGGCTTGTGCGCAATTCGGCGGGAACTCCGCAGATTGGCGCCGAGGTGCAATTACTGCGTCAGGACCTGACGATCGTCGCCACTGTCTACACTGACTCAACTGGCCACTTTAAATTCTCTTCTCTCTTTCCTGGACGCTACTCGGTAAAGGCCATGGGCATGTCGTATCTGCCTTCCCTCCGGGAAAACGTTCGCGTGCGTACCGCTACGGTCGTTGATCTGACCCTTAACACCCTGTATGAAGTGATGCAGTGGCTTCCTGCGCAGCCGCGCGGCAGCAGCAGCCAACGCGACGACTGGACCTGGACACTGCGTTCGGCTGAGAATCGCCCGTTGCTGCGCTGGCTTGAAGACGGTCCTCTGGTTGTTGTCAGGGATGGTCCCGGAACGACGCCGAAGCTTAAAGCGCGCCTTATGGCCACTGGCCAGGCGGGCACTTTCGGTGAGAGCGGCGAGCGTATTTCGGCAGCGCTGGAGGACACTCCCTCCGGCAGTCGCGAATTGCTGGCGCGTGTAGACTTTGCGCCCAACAGCAACGGCGCAATGGAGTCGATGCTTGGCTTCCGCCAGGATCTCGGATTTGCAGGAGCGGTTCAATCCGTAGCGGCCATTTCAATCCAGCCCGAAGTGGTAGGTCCGGATGGTCAAAGTGGCACAAATGAAGCGGCGATGAGCGCCTGGGAATCGATGCACTTTGGCGATGAGTTCGACATCGAAGCCGGTTCAACGCAGGTGATGGCCCGCATGAATGGGGATTCGCCGATGACTGTTCTTACAGCCCTGCCGAGCGCTTCCGTAACCTGGCATGGAAGTGGGTCGTCAGTGGGCTACCGGATGGCCACAGCAATTCCAGGCACCATCCGTGACGACGATACCCGTGCAGGAGCATGGCTGCCCGCCATGTCCGTTCGCAACGGCGAGCTGGTCCTTCAGCGCGGTATGCATCACGAGATCAGCTGGAACCGCACGACGGATAGCGATCGTATGTCGATTGTATTCTTCGCTGACACCATCAAGAATCCCGCTTTGGATGCCAGAGGGAACGCGGCGGCGGCAAGTGGAGAAGCACTTTTCGACCGCACCGGCGGGTTGTTGCGCACAGCCGGCCCCAGCTTTTCCACGCAGGGAGTTTTGGCAAGCGTTGAACATCGCTTGCCGCACGGAAATCAGGTTCGTGTCAGTTACGCGAACGGCAGCGCGCTGGTAATGCCTGCTCTGCCGCGGCAGGTATCGATGTCACAGGTCGTCGCTGTGGCGCACCCGCATCGCGCTGAAGCTTATTCGATCTCCCTCTCAGGTACCCTGGATGGAACCGGCACCAGGTGGCGCGCGAGTTATCGGTGGCAGCCCGAAGATACTGTGACTGAAGTGGCTCCGTATTCAATGGAAGCCATCTCGCCGTACTTGAACCTGCGCATCCGCCAAAAGCTGCATAGCAATCGCGATGGTTCCAGTGGAATTGAGGCGTTATTGGATGTGCAGAATATGCTGGCGCAAGGTCTTTGCCCGTACCTGTTGAAAGACGGCTCCCTGCTTTTGTTTGCCCAGCAGCAGCGCGGCATTCGTGGCGGCCTGGCGTTCACTTTCTAACCTCTCTTACTCCTCCAAATCCCAGCCTGAGTTCAATACAGAAAGCTGCAATTCATCTCGTAGTGTTCTGCGCGTGGGCAATTTCGCGCCAAGTGCGGGTTGCGAGTGCACGCGTTTGTAATTAGATTTGTTGCGAGGTAATTCCTGCAATGCGCAAGACCCGTGGTTCGTTTCTGCTCGTCGCGTTTCTCTTCTTCTTCGTTTTCAGTTCTGCTTTTGCCGTCGAAGCTCCCCGGATTGAAAAGAAAGATGGTCGTTACGCCTTGATGGTGGAGGGCCGTCCTTATCTTGTGCTCGGCGGGCAGATTCACAACTCCAGTGCATGGCCCAGCGAACTTCCGCAAGTGTGGGAGTCGATGGCGGCGCTGCACGCCAATACCATTGAGGCACCTGCTTACTGGGAACAGATTGAGAGTCAGGAAGGTCACTTCGATTTCGGCAATGTCGATCAGTTGATCGAAGGAGCGCGCGCCCACAATCTGCATGTAATCCTGTTGTGGTTCGGCACGTGGAAGAACGGCAACATGCAATACGCACCGGTGTGGGTCAAGAGCGATTCGAAGCGGTTTCCGCGGATGATTCGCCCCGATGGCGTGCCCACCGATGTGCTGTCCGCAAACTCGCGCAACAATCTCGATGCTGATAAGGCTGCTTTTACGGCGTTGATGCGGCACCTGAAGCAGGTTGATGGCGAGCAGCACACGATTCTGCTTGTCCAAGTGGAGAACGAGTCCGGCGGCATTGGCAGCGTACGCGATTTCTCTGCCGAGTCGAACCGTGAGTTTGCCGGCAAAGTCCCAGACGATCTGCTGAATGCAGCGGCCAGGCAGCCCGGCACATGGAGCCAGGTATTCGGCGCAGATGCCGACGAGGTCTTCCAGATTTACCATCAGGCAAAGTACGTCAACGAGATCGCAGCGGCCGGAAAAAAGGAATTCGATATTCCGTGCTACATAAACGTGTGGCTGAGCCATGTGACGAATGAACTGCCGCAACGCCAGGTGTTTTTGCCCGGCATTCAGTACCCGAGCGGCGGCCCTGTGCAGCGTTGGGTTGGATTGTGGCGCGCGCTTGCGCCTGCAATTGACATGATCGCGCCCGACATTTATACCAGCGACTCAAGTGAGTATGGCGAGGTGCTCCACGCCTATGCGCGACCCGATAATCCGCTAATGATTCCGGAGACTGGGCGCAACGACGCTTTTTCCAAGTTTTTCTTTTCCGCATTGAGCCGCGGCACGCTCGGGTTTTCGCCCTTCGGCGTCGATCGTACCGGCTGGAACATTTTGGGCGATGAAGCTTGGTCAGGTCATTCGCGCAATTTCGCGCTCTTCGCGCCAATGAATCGCGAGATTGCAGCGCTTGAATTCGATGGCAAGCTTAAGACCGCTGTTGAAGAGACCGGCCAAGCCGAGCAGGAAGTCGACTTCGGCGATTGGGGCGCGACGGTCGCATTCGGATTTCCGCAGCCCGATGGCCGCAAGGCTCCCGGCACTAAAGACGCGCACGGAACTGCAATGATTGCGCGCCTCGGCCCTGACGAATTTCTCGTCACCGGCTTCGATGCAAGCGTTCGTTTTCATGTGCCTGGGCAACT
>Ga0070679_100003067_pt1 | contig 15270 bp, 14 predicted proteins | sample KBSC63BmetaG_FD_65652 | JGI IMG/M metagenome (GOLD analysis project Ga0070679, IMG submission 65652) | Corn rhizosphere microbial communities from Kellogg Biological Station, Michigan, USA - KBS C6-3B metaG | ecosystem: Host-associated > Plants > Roots > Rhizosphere | place: USA: Michigan... | reverse complement strand
GTCCACCCCGATGATCAGCGCGCCTGGAAGGTTGCGGCGAACATCCTTTACGACTTTGGCCAACGTTGGCTCCGCGTTATAAACGGGAACTATCACCACCAGTGGCTCAATCAAATTTCACTCCCTTTAGGCTCGGTTTGTCCATCGAGTATGGCAAGTATGGCGCGAAGCTCGGTTTCCATCGATTCGACCGCCTGCGAATCCAGTGCCGCTCGTGCCACGGCCTTGAGCTCTCCGCTCTTCCGGTAGTCGTCTATCTTCTGGCGCGCGCCGTCGATCGTGTACTTCTCGGTATAGAGAAGCTGCTTGACGAGCATCACAAGCTCGATCTCTCGCCGCTGGTAGACCCTGTTGCCCGAACGATTCTTGGCGGGATGCAGAAACTTGAACTGGCTCTCCCAGTATCGCAGCACGTGCGGCTTGAGATCCGTCAGCGTGCAGACATCGCCGATGGAAAAGAACTCCTGCACCGGCTCCTTCGCTTTCATTCGTCCACCTCCGACCTGAGCTCTCTCGTCATGAGGGCCGCGATTGCGCTGTGCACTGCCTGACCCTCGAAGAGTACGCGGTTTACGGTATCAACAATCGGCATCTCGACGCCCTTCCTGACCGCCAGCTCGCGGGCGCTCTGCGCCGTTACCACTCCTTCCGCCACCGTCTCGGTGTCCTTCAGAATGTCGTCGAGTTTTCGTCCCTTTCCGAGCTCGAGCCCGACTGTCCTGTTACGACTGAGCGATCCCGTACACGTCAAAACCAGATCGCCAAGTCCGGCGAGTCCGGCAAATGTGCTCTGGTCCGCGCCAAGTGCGATACCCAGCCGCGTCATCTCGGCGAGCCCGCGAGTGATGAGGGCGGCGCGGGCGTTGAAGCCGAGGCCGAGTCCTTCGGCGATGCCGGTGGCTACAGCCATCACGTTCTTGAGGGCGCCACCGAGCTCAACACCGATGACGTCCGTGTGCGTGTAAGCGCGGAAATATCGGGAGCTGAATGCGCGCTGTGTGATCTCGGCCGCTTCGGTATTCTCGGACGCGACCACGACTGCCGTCGGTTGACACTGAACTACTTCGGCGGCGAAGCTCGGCCCGGATAACGCGACGACGGTCGCTCCCGGGACCTCCTCGAGCGCGACATCCGTCATGAGCGCCAGAGTCTGTCGCTCGAGCCCCTTCGTGGCGATCACGATTGGCGCCGCAGTCCGAACCGATGCGCGCGCGGATCTGATTATCGGTCGTAGCACCTGCGAAGGCGTCGCGAGCACAACCAGCTCGGCGGAGGCGACGGCTTTCTGCAGGTCACCGACGGCGCTCAGCGAAGGAGTGAGCTTATGGCCGGCGAGAAAGCGGACGTTCTCGTGCTTCTGGTTGATGGCGTCGACGACATCGGGCTCGTATGCCCAGAGCAACACGTTGTGGTCGTTTCGAGCGAGGAGGTCCGCCAGTGCGGTTCCCCATGCACCTGCACCGATCACTGCGCAGCGCATCAGGTGGCGCTCTCCTTCTTCACAAAGCGATGTTCCTCGCCGCGCCGCAGGCGGCCGATGTTCGTGCGATGGGTCCAGAAAACGAACGTGGCGATGATCAAGCTGGCGATGAACACCGGCGATCGCGGATCGTGCGACAACGCGATGATTGCAATCGGCAGGATAGCTGCTCCCACCAGTGAAGCGAGACTCACGTATCGCGTGAAGTAGAAGACCGTTATCCACGCAACTTCGGCGATCAGCATCGGAACGAATGCGAGCGCGAGAAATACTCCGCTCGCGGTCGCCACACCCTTCCCTCCCCCCTTCCCGAGGAGGAAGATCGGTTTGACGTGGCCAAGAATCGCAGCCGCGCCGTAGACGAGCGCCCAGACCCCGGGCTGCAGCATCGATGACGTCGTGTACCCCGGCAGGAAGAACACGGGAAGAAATCCCTTCAGCAGATCGGCGACAAAAACAACTCCTCCGATCCTGGGGCCAAGGACTCTGACGACGTTCGTGGCCCCGAGATTACCGGAACCGTGCTTTCGCAGATCGACGCCCCGGGCCCGGCCGGCGATGTACGCCGACGGAATCGAGCCGGCCAGGTATGAGAGTATGACGCCGACTATCGGCGACATCTACGCAGACTTACGACGCATGATGATGCGAAGCGGGTTGCCGCGAAATCCCCACGCCTCACGAAATTCGTTGTGCAGGTAGCGGACATAATGCTCCTGCACGAGATCAGGGTTGTTTCCGAAGACAGCGATGACCGGCGGGGCGGTCTCCACCTGGGTGGCGTAATTGAGCTTGATCTCTCGGCCGGCGGCCTGCGGTGGTTGCCGCCGCCCCACGATCGCCTCGAGCGTGGTGTTGACCTGCGAGGTGCTGATCCGCTTGTGACGCTCGAGGTCGACCTCGAGAAGCAGCTCCAGAATTTTCGTCACGCGCTGCCCGCTCAGTGCGGAAGTGAACACGAACGGCACGAACTTGAGAAACGGGGCTTTTTCGTGCGCCTCCTTCTCGAATGTCGCGGCGGTGTTGTTCTCCTTTTCCTTCAGATCCCACTTGTTGACGACGACGATGAGTCCGCGGCCGCTTTCCCAGGCGAGCGAAGCGATCTTGAGATCCTGGTTATGAAGACCTTCAACTGCGTCGAGCACCAGAATACAAATATCGGAGCGCTCTATCGCCCTCCGTGTCCGCAGCGACGAATAGAATTCAATGCCATCGGCGACTTTGGCCTGGCGCCGTAACCCGGCGGTGTCGACAAAGATCAGATCGCGCCCGTGAAACGTCATCGGAGTATCGATGGCATCGCGCGTCGTTCCGGCTTCATCTGCTACCACCAGGCGCGATTCGCCGAGGAGACGATTGATGATGGAGGACTTCCCGACGTTCGGACGTCCGACGACGGCAACACGAAGTGCTTCGGGCGCTTCGTCCGTGGCGATGGGAATTCGCTCGACGAGAACATCTAGCATGTCGCCGGAATTCTTGCCGTTGAGCGCCGATACGGGAACCGGATCACCCGCACCGAGCTCGTAAAATTCGTAGAAGTCGGTAGTCGAAGGATCGTCGACCTTGTTGGCAACCAGCACCCACGGCTTCCGCGCCTCACGCAGCAGATCGACGACGCGAGAATCGCTTGGGTGCAAGCCGTTCTTTGCGTCGACGACAAGCATCAACAGATCGGACTCCTCGATTGCCTGGAGCACCTGTCGCTTGATCTCGACATCCATTGGCATGTGAGGGTCGTCGGTCAGCCCGCCGGTGTCGACGAGCCAGAACTGACGTCCGTTCCAGTCCGTGCGCGCGAAGTGGCGGTCGCGCGTTGTGCCCGCCTCATCGCTCACGATGGCGTTGTTCTCGCCGACGATTCGATTGAACAGCGCCGATTTCCCGACGTTGGGACGCCCGACGAGGGCGATCACGGGCAGGTTCACGCCAACACCCCGCTCGCTTCCGACTCGAGAACATCAATGAAGTCGTACGATGGATAGATCGGCATTGGCAGCGAGTTTCTCACGTTCTCCAGGGTATAGTCGTCGAGGAAAATGCTGTCCTCGTTGATGGTTTCCGCTGGAATCAGTGCGATATCCAGGTCATGCCGGGTTTCGAGAGCGCGCAGAATGTCTTTGCCGACAAGCAGCCCGGCGGTGGTGATGGTCGGACCAAACAGAGAGTTCTCCACGACGATGAGCTCGAATTTCGCCCCGCTCGCTTGCGTGAGGCTTTCGAGGAGTGGTTGCATCAGCGGGCCCATCGCTTTGCCCGTCACGACGCCGATCTTCTGACCGTCGCGGCGAGGCAGTTCTCCGAGTCCGGCGGCGACGCGCATTCGAAGCGAAGTCACGGAACCGACGCCGTTCTCGATCTGTGCGAATTCTCCATAGTGCTCGGCGTCGGGAAGCTCACGCTGTGCGAGCATGTACAGCTCGTCGGACCCGTACACCCATGTCTCACCGCGCTCTTTCATGGCGCGATCTCCCCATCGCTCGACGCGCTCGAGTATCGCCGCGGCAGTATCGCGATCCATGCTCTGCGCCGTGTACAGGTGCGAGAACTGCGTGAGGCCAACCGGCACCACGGCCGCCGATAGGACAGCTTCTCCCATGTTCCAGAGATCGCTCAACGATTCCTCGAGGACTTCCTCGTCGTTCAGTCCTGGGACGACGACCATCTGGCAGTGAAACTGAATTCCGCCTTCGGCCAGTCGCGACAGCTGTGCCTTGATGTCGGGCACCCGCGTGTTGTTGAGGAGAACCTTGCGCGCGTCGTGGTTGGTGGCATGCACCGAGACGTAGAGCGGCGAGAGACGGTACTCGAGGATCCGGGAGATGTCGCGCTCTTTTACGTTCGAAAGCGTCGCAAAATTCCCATATGCAAACGACAACCGATAGTCGTCGTCGCGGATGTACAGATTCTTTCGGAGTCCGGGGGGAAGCCCTTCGATGAAGCAGAACTCGCAGCGGTTGGCGCACCGGCGAACGCTGGGCGGCTCGAGTTGGATGCCGAGCGGCTCGCCGTCGAGCCTTTCGAGCTCATAGACGACTTCCTCACCGTCGGGTTGACGCGCTTCGATGGCGAGCTCTTCGTCAGCGGTGAGAAACTCCCAGTCGAGGAAGTCTGCCAGCGGTCTCCCGTTCACTGCCAGCAACTCCGTTCCGGGCTGGATGCCGAGCGCGTCGGCGATGCTGTTTTGATCGATTCGGGAGACTCTTACCATAGCTCAAGTAATTTAGAGCCATAGCGACCGAAATCAAGTAACGACCGGACTTTAGCTCTCTGAAGTTTGCCCCATCTCAGGGCTCGAGTCCGTTAGACCGGCGAGGTGGCGGCCAACGACTCCAGGAGCTTCTTTGCGCGTTCGGCGTTGAAGCCCGGCAGCTTGGCGATCGCCTCCTCGCCAGCTTCCCGAACTCCCTGCACGCTGCCGAATTCCTGGAGCAGCCGGCGACGTTTCACCGGACCGATGCCGGGCACCTTGAGTAGCTCTGACGTGACCGTGCGCATCGAGCGGCGCTTCCGGTTGTAGGTCACAGCGAAGCGGTGAGCCTCGTCGCGGGCCTGTTGAAGCAACCTGAGAGCTGGCGATCGCCGGGAGATCCTGACGGGGTCCACGCGGCCCCACACGAAGATCTCCTCATCCCGCTTGGCGAGGCTGATCAACGGCCGGTCGGTGATTCCTATCGCCGCGAGGGCCGCCTGCGCCGCAGACAGCTGTCCCTTCCCACCATCGATCACGATCAGGTCGGGGAGCGGCTTCTCGTCCCTTGTCCGTCGCTCGAAGTAGCGGCGAACCACCTCATTGATCGAAGCAAAGTCGTCCGTACCCTCGACCGTTTTCACCTTGAACTTGCGGTATTCGCCACGCTTGGGGCGCCCGTTCTCGAACCAGACGCAGGAGCCGACGGTATCGGTGCCCTGCGTCGTCGAGATGTCAAAACAGACCAGCGAGCGCGGCAGCCGCTGGAGCCCTAGCTCTCGGCCGAGCTCGTAGACGGGATCTCCTGCCCTTTCCTCGGATTCCATCGAGGCGAGCTTGAGCTCCTCCAGCAGATGACGCGCGTTCTGCTCAGCGAGCGCAATCAGGTCGCGTCGTGGCCCCCGCTGTGGAATAAGGATTTTCGCGTCAGGGAGTGCCTGCTCGATCAGCTCGCGATCCGGAAAATCAAACGGAAGCAGCAGTTGGCGAGCTCGCTCCTGCATGCTGACGTAGCTGCCCGCAAGGAAAACGCTCATTACCTCAGCGTCCTCTTCGCCATCGATGTTCTCGAGGAAACGCTGTTCCCGGGAGAGAAGCTTCCCGCTTCGGATCCTCAAGACCGTGACGCAGGCGTCGTCGCCGTCGCGCGCGTACCCGACGACATCCCGATCCCCGCCCTCCACCTCGAGGACGACGGTCGGCTCTTCCATCTGCTCCAGATGGTGCAGAACATCGCGCAGCTCGGCGGCCCGTTCGAAATCCAGCTGCTCGGCGGCGAGATCCATCCGCTCGGTGACGCGGCGCATGACCTCGTCAGGTCTCCCCGAGAGGAACAACACAACTTCGTCGATCATCGCCCTGTAGTCCTGCTGGGATTGCGCGAGGATGCACGGGGCTTTGCAGCGCTTGATGTAGTAGTCGAGGCACGGCCGCTCGGGCATCTGAGCGGGCATGTCGTAGTTGCAGCTCCGCACTGTGAAGATCCGCTTCACCACGTTCAGGGCGCGACGCATCGCCCCAACGTCGGTGTACGGCCCGAAATAGCTGGCGCCATCGTCCTCGAGGCGGCGGGTAACGTAGACCCTGGGAAACGGCTCCTGCACCGTAACCTTGATGTACGGATAGGACTTGTCGTCGCGCAGCGCGATGTTGAAGCGCGGCCGGTACTCCTTGATCAGGTTCGCTTCGAGGATGAGCGCGTGCGCCTCGCTCGGCACCACGATGGTATCGAGGTCCGCAATGAGGCCAACCAGATGCCGCGTCTTGACGTTGTCGAGCTGATCGTTGGCGAAATAGCTGCGGACGCGCGACCGCAGTCGCTTCGCCTTGCCTACGTACAGCGTGGTTCCGTCCGCGGACTTCCAGAGGTACACCCCTGGACCCTCAGGAAGGTGGGGTAGTTTTAGGGCGACAGCGTCGGGAACGGGGAGCATCTGTAATTATACCATGAGCGCTCCACCACGTTCGTCATCTGCGCAGGGGAATCCGCAGCAGTCTCCGGACTCGGTCGACGACATTTCGCGCTTCAGGAATGCCGAACGCGGCGGTGAATCCGACGTAAGCCAGCCCGTAAATGCCGAGCAGAATCAGGGCGGTAATCTTGGAGTGCACCGCGTTCTCGTGGGCCGAGACAACCGTCGAGCCTCGATCGACGACGAGCTTATACGCCCACGGAATCGCCGCTGCCACGAGCGCTGATCCCCACAGTCTCGCCATTCTGGACGGCACGAGTCGCGTGCGACCGATGCGCTTGTCCATCTCGCGCCGCAGCAAATAGAACTCGACCCACCCCGCGATCCCCGCCGACGCCGTGAGTCCAGCTGCGCCAAGCTTTGGATCGATGCCCAGCATTTTGGGGAGCACAAGCGCGAAGAGATAGCCGAGCACCGTCGTGAGCGCGACGCGCACGACGGCGTATCGCAATGGTGTCTTCGTGTCGCGCATCGCGTAGAACGTGGACGAATAGAGGCGCCCCATCGTCGACGCGAGGATGCCGACGGTAGATCCGATGAGGATCTGCCACACCCAAATGGTGTTGCCCCGGTTGAACCTCCCACTCTCGAAGAGCAGATGCACGATCAGGTCGCCGAGGGCCAGCAGCGCGATCGCGCTCGGGACGATGAAATACGCGATTCGGTCGAGTCCGTCGCTGAGGCGCGTCCGTAGGTACGCCCCGATCTCCGCTGTCGTTCCGCGCGCGCGGGACATCGAGGGCAGCTCCGCCGCCGAGATAGCCATTCCGAAGAGGCTTATCGGCAGGACGTAGATCGCCTGCGCGTAGGTGAACGAGGAGACGGCGCCGTTGCCCAGGTAACTGGCCAGCCATGCATCGACGTACGCGCTGACCTGAACGACGCCCCTGCCGAAAAACGCGGGAACGAAGTTGCGGAAAACGTTGCGGACGCTCTCGGCCGCCGCGGTAAGGCGAGGTTTGACGCCACGCGCGAGCGAAAGGACTTGGGGAAGCTGGACGCCGAACTGCAGTGCGCTACCAACGACCGATCCGTACGCGAGGTAGACGGCCAGCTGGACCTGGCTGTGGCCTTTGTGAAAGAACACCAGCGTCGCGACCATCGCGAAGTTCCACAGCACCGGCGCCGTGTACGACATGAAGAATCGGCGGTGGCTATTGAGAATTCCCAGACACCACGCCGAGAAAACGAGCAGGCCCGCGCCGGGAAAGAGAATGCGGGTGAGCCGGACTGTGAGCTCGCGTTTTTCTCCGGTGAACCCGTTGGCTATGATCGCAACCAGCCACGGAGCGGTGGCAACGCCGAGAAGAACGATGATTGCCGAGACGAGTGCCAGCATGCCGGCAACGGCACCCGCGAGTTTCGTAGCTTCTTCTTCGTCGCCCTTTCCCAGTAGGCCGGCGTATTCCGGTATGAACGACGCCGAGAGAACGCCTTCGCCGAACAAATTCTGCAGCAGGTTTGGAATCCTGAACGCAGCGTTGAATGCATCGGCGGCGAGATCGGCTCCGAGGTAACGGGCCATCATCGTCTGCCGTATCAATCCGGCGAGTCGACTGAGAAGAATTCCGGCGCCGACCAGGAATGCTGCGCCTTTCGATCTATCGAACGCAGGTGCTGCTTCCCGCGGCGTCGCGCGTCGCTCGATCGGCGGTGCTGCGGCGGTGACTTCGTCGGCTTCCGGTGAAAGAAACTCGGGAAGCGGTCGACTCTTTGGCTCGTTTTCCTCGGTGTCGCTCACGCTGTGCCCCGCGCAGAACCCGCCTGCGCCAACGAGCTCGTCTTTTCCCGCGAAGGCTGCACCAGCTGCCTCGCGTGTTGGAGTGCTTCCCGCATCATCGCCTCTCGCAGCGGCGGTCCGTAGCGTGCGAGAAACGCGATGAAGTTGAGTGTTCGCTCCTGCGGTTTGCCGAGCGGATAGAGAGACCCTCGAGCGGTAGCGATCTGGTGCATCACCTCGGAGTTCTCCCGTTTGGCGGCAGCGATCAAGCGTCTCTCGAACCGGTCGAGCCGTCGCAGCAGATTGGCGCGAAGCCCCTCCGCGACCGCGCTGCCAATGGGCGCGCGCTCTCTGGCAACGACCTGACTTAGAGTCGTGAGGCGCTCCTCGATCGCCGCCCGTGTTGCATCAAGCTCATCGAGCACCTTCTTCGGCAGGCGCGCGCGGGCGAGACGCGCCTCGGCCTCATGCGGCTCGCGAAGATCTTCCGGCGAAAGATGAAGCGTTTCCAGTATCTCCTCGACCTGGGGCTCGATGATCGTGGTCGACCAGCGCGGAACTATCGCTGGCGACGACGCGCCGAGCACGCGGGCGATTGGGCCGATCTGAGCGAAGTACGCGATTTCCGCGGGACCACCGATGTAGGTAGCCGTTGGCAGGATATTGCGCTCGACGATTGGCCGGAGAAGCACGTTGGGGCCGAGTTCGTCGGAGCTCATTTGCTTCGACGCGGCTTTGATCGGAATCCGCTTCCGTCCTCCGGACGCTGAGCCGAACACGAGAGACAGGCCAGGCACGTCCTGTACCTGAGGGGTGAAGCCCGCCGCCGATATCTCGTTGTTGCGCGTCTTCACGGCTTCCGCGATATCGCCCGCTTTCTCGAGCGCCCGCGCAAGCAGCGGGTTCGCCGCGGCTCGCGTTGCCGCATGCGACGCATCTATGACCGCGATACCGAGCGGAGCGAAGAGTGCGCGCACGAGGGAAACGTATGCCGAGCCGATGGTCTCTCCCGATTTGTAGTATCGCTGGAGAAGCTCGATCGGAGTCGTATCTACCGCCGAACCAGCAGCGCGCACGACCGCATCTAGCTGTGCGGAGAAGTCTCCGAGAGGCATGGATGCCATCGGTCGGCCGAGCGGCTCAGTGTGATCGATCCGGAGCAGTTGTGCGCCGCCGAGAACCGCGATCACGGTGCTGCTCGCTTCCTTGAAATCCGTGTCGTCAGTCGCGGCCCAGAACACGGGAGCTACGGGGACGCCGGTGATCTCCTGCAGCGAATCGGCGAGCGCAAGCGCACTCAGCGCTTTCGACAGCGTATAGATCGGCCCTCCGAACAGACCTGGCTGCTGACCGGTCGTGACGACGACTCCCTTTCCCCTGGCGACGCTGTCGAGCCGCTCCTTTGCCTTTCCGGTGGCTTCGAAGGCCGGCGTCAATCGATCGAGCCAATCCGCGGAAATTTCGGATCGCACAGCTTCGATTCGCGCGCGCCAGGATTTCCCGTCAGTCGGAAGGGACTCGTACCAGCCGGCCGGCGCGTTGCCGGCGATGAATGCGGCAGCAAGCGGATTTCCCGCGAGGGGTTGGGTTATTACTCGCGGAACAGTCACCGGCGGCTCGCAAAAAGAATCGTGCGTGGCGAGGCTTCTGCCCATTGGCCGCCGCCGTAGTCCCCCACCCGTGCTTCGACGGAAAACCCAGCCGCTTCCAGCATTCGCTCCAGATCCCCGGCGGTGAGCAGTCGTACGCGCTCGATGTATTCCTTACCGCGCTCTCTGAGCCGGATGCGCTTCTCGACAAATCGATCATCGGCACTGATGGCTCGCGTTTGCTCGATCGTAATACCATTCTCGACGCGCTCGTCGTAGGGAACGAGGTGGGTCCGCACCTCGGACGCATTCAGGAAATCGATCACGATGATTCCGCCGGGCCTGAGCGAATCGTGAACGCAGAGCAGGACTCGCTGGTTCTCGCGATCGTCCTCGAAGTAGCCGAAGCTCGTGAACAGATTCGCGACGAGATCGAAGCTGTCGACACCGAATGGCAGCTCTCGCATGTCGGCTCTGACGTACGGGGCATCTGGCATCTCACGGTGGGCGATCTTCAATAGCGCCGGAGAGAGGTCGAGCCCGACTGTCCACCAGCGCTCACAAAGAAGACGCGAGTGCCGGCCCGCTCCGCAGCCCAGATCCAGGACCGCACGTATCTCACGTCCGGCGACGAATCGCTCGATCAGCTCGACGACGTGTTCCGCCTCCGTCTCGTCACGGTGCTGGTAGATCCGAAGATAGTCTTCACCGAACCACTCCTCGAACCAGTCCGCCTCTCCCGACCCGTAGCGCTGCATCATCGCGCGTCGGGTTTCGATGGGCGTCACTTGTGATACGGCTCGCCGCGGACGATCGTGCCCGCGCGGTAGATCTGTTCGGCGAGCACGAGGCGGGCGATCTCATGAGGGAGCGTCCACGGCGCGAGGGAAAGCTTGAGCGTCGCGCGAGAAGAAACCTCGGCGTTGAGCCCGAACGCGCCACCGATCAGAAAGGCGAGGTCTCGATCCTCGTCGCGCGCCCGCCGCAGAAACTCGGCAAACTGTGATGAGTCAAAGGTGCGCCCGCCGTGCTCGCAAGCGACCGTCTGGGCGCTCTCGGGGATCCGCTCCGCGAGCCGAGCCCCTTCCCTCTCCTTCACCTTGTCCACGGAATTCCCTGTCGCGCGCTCTTCACGCACCTCATGAACGTCGAGCGGCCAGTAACGCGCCGCTCGAGTCTCGTAATCCCGAATCGCTTCGCCCAGGGCCGGGTTGCGCGCCTTGCCCACCACAGCGACGACCAGCCGCATCTACGCGTAGATGCCGCGGAGCCTGTGTACGCTGGCCACTCTGCTGATGGAGAGCATATAGGTCGCGGTGCGCATGTTCACACGGCGCTGGCGGGAGAGGTCGAGGACGCTCTGGAAGCTGTGCTTCATGATCGTCTCCAGGCGGTCGTTGACGAGATCCTCGGTCCAGAAGTATCCGCCGCGGTCCTGCACCCACTCGAAGTAGGAGACGGTCACGCCGCCGGCGTTCGCGAGGATGTCCGGAATGACGAATATCCCGTTCTCATCCAGAATCGAATCTGCCGCCGCTGTGGTGGGGCCGTTCGCTCCTTCACAGATGATGCGCGCCTTGATGTCCTTTGCGTTCTTGGTCGTGATGACGTTTTCCATCGCGGCGGGAAGCAGAACGTCGACGTCCAGCGTCAGGAGATCGCCGCCGGAAACGACGTCGGCCTTATCGTAGCCCTCGAGCGACCGGTGCTTCTTGACGTACGCGATCGCGTCGTCGATGTCGATTCCCTTCGGGTTGTGCAGCGCGACAGAACGGTCGCCAATCGCGACGATCTTGCAGCCTTCACGCGAGAGAAGCTGCGCCGCGACGGAGCCGACGTTTCCGAATCCCTGAACCGCCACCGTCGTGCCCTTCACCGGCATTCCCAGGTGCTTCAGCGCTTCCTTCGTGACGATCATGCAGCCGCGGCCCGTCGCTTCGCGTCTGCCGAGCGAGCCGCCGAGCTCGACGGGCTTGCCGGTGACGACGGCCGTAGTCGTGTGTCCGACGTGCATCGAGTAGGTGTCCATCACCCACGCCATCACGCGCTCATTGGTGTTGACGTCGGGAGCCGGGACGTCGGAGTCGGGACCGAGAAGGTTGATGATTCCCGACGTGTAGCGGCGGGTGAGCTTCTCGAGCTCACCGGCGCTCATCGCGAGCGGGTCGCATCTCACACCACCCTTCGATCCACCGAATGGGATGTTGACCACCGCGCACTTCCACGTCATCCACGCGGCGAGGGCTTTGACCTCCTCGAGCGTAACCTGCATGTCGAATCTGATTCCGCCTTTGGCCGGTCCTCGCGAGGTGTTGTACAGAACGCGATACCCTTCGTAGACCTCCACCTCTCCGTTGTCCATCATCACCGGAATCGAGATGATGACCTGTTTTTCCGCCTGACGCAGCACCTTGTACATCCCCGGCTCGAGGTCGAGCAGCTCCGCTGCCTTGTCGAACCTCGACATCATGGCCTCGAACGGGTTCTCTTCGTCTAGAAAGCGGTCCTTGTCGGGGCGAACGAGTTTGTGGGTGGGGACTTTATAGTCGGTAGCCATGATTTGAGCTGTTTATCGTCGTTTCGGTTGGGTTGGGTTCAGCGCGGGGCCGAGAGAAGATCGTCGAGCATCCGGTCGATGTGGGGCTGACCTTCCTCGACTCTCAAACGCTGTGAAACATACCATAATGACCCAGCTTCGGCAGGCCACAGCGACTCCAGTTTCACTGCGTCCTTGAGAGTACAGACGACAAAATCAGCGGTGCCGGACTGAGCCTCGAGCTCACGCGCTTCGCGACCAGTGAACCGGTGGTGATCCGGAAAACTGTGCGGGTGGACGACTGCACCGAGATCCGTCAGCTGCCTGAAAAAAGAATCGGGTCTAGCCACCGCGGCGATCGCCATGAGCTCGGCGCCTCGGAGCGCATGGAGTGGAAGCGTCTGACCCGTTGACGTGCTGTGCAGCTCCGCTGGCGCGAGGTGGACGACCGCGATTGGAACCTGCGGCGCAGCAGCGGCAACGGCCCGGCGCGCGTCGGCAACCGCAGATGCGCTCGCTGTCTTCCGTGTGACCATCACGAGACTTGCGCGGCGCGCCGAGCGAAGCGGCTCTCGCCACGGCCCTGCCGGAAGAAGTCGCGTCGACCCCGACCACGAGTCGGCATCGATGAGCACGACGTCGGCGTCTCTGGAAGCATGTCGGTGTTGAAACGCATCGTCGAGGATGACCACGTCGACACCCTGTGCAATCGCTTCCCGAATGCCTCGCGCGCGATCCGCCGCTTCAATCACAGGCACGCCCGGATTCAGCCGCTCGTGCACGAGAGTTTCATCACCGCCGTAGCCACGTAGAACTATCCCTGGTTTTGCCCCCTTCTCCGCGAGCCGGCTCGCTATCCAGGCAGACACCGGCGTCTTTCCCGTGCCGCCGACGGAGAGATTGCCTACGCTCAGCACAGGTGCCGAGAAATCTTCCGATCGGAAGAGGCCCTTGTCGTATAGCCAACCCCTCGACGCGACGACCCCGCGATAGCCAAGCTCAAATGGAGAAAGGAGCGTCCGCGCCGCGCGAGCGCGCTTCCCGCGGCCGCGCCACACGGTTTCTATTATTGCGCGAACGTCAGCCACCGGTCAGGCCGAGGGTATCGGTCATCAGCGTCTCGAAGCGCGGAGCCTCGTCCGCCGCGGCGCGCGAATCAATCGCCTCTACTTTTGTTGGTACACCGTAGGCTATGGTCACGCGCGCGAATGGCTTGGGGATCATGAACCGATCCCAGCTCTTCAACCGCCACGAGCGGCTGGCGGAGACAGCGACCGGAAGAATAAAAGCATCTGACCGCTGAGCGGCGACCAATGCGCCAGGCGCGAACTTCCCAGCCGGTCCACGGGGCCCATCGGGCGTGATCGCGATCTCGTGACCGGCGCGCAGCTCGCGCACCAGTGAGATCAATGCGCGGCCGCCACCTCGCGTGGTCGATCCGCGAATCAGCCCGTAGCCGAGGGATTCCGCCGCGCGTGCGACGATTTCGCCGTCGCGATGTTCGCTGATGAGAACCGTCACCCCCTCATCCCGGTGATGCCAAAGCCCAACCAGCAGGTGGCCATGCCAGATCGCAAAGATGAACGCGCTTCCATTCTTGCGCAGCATTTCCACGCGCTCCCCGTTCACAACCCGCATGCGCCAGGAATGCCCAAGTAGCTGCAGAAACCCTCGCCCCAACAATAGCGCTGCGCGGGCGCTCCAGGGGAGGATTTCCGGATCGTCCGTCATCCTCTTGTGCCGATAAGCTCGCTTGCCATTCGTGCGACGCGTTCCGCCGCGCCGGGAGTGCCGAGCTTGCTGCGAACATCGGCCAGCCCAGCCAAAACCTCGGTGCGCCGCGGATTCCCCGGCTGGAGCAGATCGATCATCTCGTCGGCGATGACGCCGGGGACGATGTCATCCTGGATGAACTCGCGGGCGACCTCGCGGCCCGCAACCACGTTCACCAGTCCGATGTGCGGAATCTTCACCCAGTGTTTGGCCAGCGTGTACGAAATTCGTCCGGTCCGATAGGCGACCACCAGCGGACAGTCGGCGATGGCGGCCTCGAGTGTGGTGGTCCCACTCTTACAGATCGCGGCGTCGGCCGCGCGCAAAACGCTCAGCGATGCCGAATGCACGAGCTGAAATGGGCACCGTTCGGAGTCGAGCGCCACCGTGGAAGCGACGCTGACGACGACCTGCAGCCCCGTCACTCGGCCCTGAAGCTCCTTCGCCGTCGCGACGAAATCGTCAATGTGGCGATCTATTTCCTGCTGGCGGCTACCAGGAAAGAGCGCGAGCACCGGTCCACTCGGCGCGAGACCCAGCGTCTCTCTCGCTTCCTGCTTCGTCGGCATGTTGGCGGTTCGATCCAGCATCGGATGGCCGACGAACGTCGCGTCGATTCCGAATCCCCGCAACAGCGGCTCCTCGAACGGCAGGATGACGGCGGCCTTCGTTATCAGCTGCGCGAGCTTCGGTATTCGGCCCGCGCCCCATGCCCAGACCTGCGGAGTGACGTAGTAGAGAACGGGAACGTCCAGGCTTTTCGCGATGGCTGCGACCTTCATGTTGAAGCCCGGGTAGTCGACGACGACGAGCAGGCCCACCTCCGCCCGCTCCATCATCGCCCGAAGCTGCCGCAATAACAAAAAATGACGCGGCACGTGCTTCAGGATTTCGAGAAAGCCCATCACCCCCAGCTGGCTGTCGCGATAGACCAGCTCGACGCCCTGCTCCGCGAGCCGCGCGCCGCCGACAGCGACGAGCTCTAGCTCGGGCCTGATTCGCTGGAGCG
>Ga0070679_100003065_pt1 | contig 15276 bp, 14 predicted proteins | sample KBSC63BmetaG_FD_65652 | JGI IMG/M metagenome (GOLD analysis project Ga0070679, IMG submission 65652) | Corn rhizosphere microbial communities from Kellogg Biological Station, Michigan, USA - KBS C6-3B metaG | ecosystem: Host-associated > Plants > Roots > Rhizosphere | place: USA: Michigan... | reverse complement strand
TCGCAGGCACCACGGAATCGGATTCGAAAAAGGCCTACCAGCCTTGCGAATGGGCGAGGGCGCAACTATCGCCAAGGGCAGCTTCCCAAGCGAAGAGCGAAGCTAAGCGCATCCGTGGGCTTTTCAAGTTGGTGACAGCGCAGTACCAACACGCCCTGTTCAATACGTGGCCAATGGGCAAAGCCGCCTCCCTCAGGAACGACATGAAGGAGCTGCATCTGGAGAGCCAACCTGCACTTTCCGGCTTGCAGCAGTTCCTGCATCTGGACGTGAAGAGGGGGACCACGTCGACCTTGCGCGCGCAGCTCGCGGTCATGGGAACGCACCTTGATCCCGCGGCGGCAAATCCGGCATTGGAATTTCCAGTTAGCGCCAGTACGAGATTGAGGTTCGGGGACCTGGATCGCCGCTTTAGTTTGTCCATCAAGGAAGGCCGCGGTTTCCTGCAGAAATACCAATGCTTGTCCGTCCTCGAGGTCGAGCTTCTCAAATCACTTGAAGAGGCCGATGCCGTACTTTCCGACGATCCCGTTCGACGCCGAAAGCCTGCTGTAGCAGAGCGTGTGCAGGCACTCATCAGACTGATTGCGTGCATGATTGCGCGGCGTTCTGTAGGTGTTCGGTCGGGAATTACCAGGGACTCGGACGTATTGGTGGAATTCGACCAAGTCCTCGGAGGCAACATTGGTGCGCTACAGGCGGCTTCGCAGCAGGTAGAAGGGTTGCTCAACAAGGCCAGGAGGTTCGAGGTCAGCTTGAACACCACCTTTGGCGAACCTTTGCCGCCGCCGGAGCGAAGGGCGATGCTGACGACGGACATCCAGCGCGTCAGGCCAATACCGCGTGAGCAAAGCGATAAGCGACCGCGATTGCCGGTGCGCTTCCTCAGCGTAGGTACTGGCTCCGCCGCACAGTCGGTTGCCTTGACTTATGAGCTGTTCAAGGCGACCACGTCGTTGCGCAAGGGCATGGTCCCCGCGTCGCTGCCGCGCTCGGTCGTCGCCCTCCTCGATACAACGAGGGCAAAGCTTGCAGGTACCGTCGTACGCAATGAGGAGGCGCTCGAGGGTAGCGAAATGCGGCTCGGCGTCAGGGACGACGTCATCGTCCGAAGCTTCAATGCCTTCGAGGTGCGCAAGGGGCAAGTCCCATGACAATGCCGGATTTCCTGAAGTCCCCTTGGGGGCATTCGCATGCTCTGTTCCAAAGTTCCTTGTTCAACATCCGTCCCGCACCTGAATTCTCAACGGGAGAAGTCGTCCTCTCGTCCGTGTACCGGACATCCGGTTTTGAAGGCGTGTCGGAGAAACAGGTAAAGGGGCTAGGCGACGCACTGAGCAAGTCCGCGGACAAGGCGAAGAAGAAGGGCAGTCGAATCGGCGAAATCGATGCCGACACTTGGCGAACCGTTTTGGACCGACTGGTGCAAAGCCCGAAAGTCGCGAAGCAATCCTCCAAGCGCTTCATGTCCCTTTCGCCAATCGTGCCAGACACCGCGTTGTACTCAGGTGCCGCGCGCTTAGCCGGAAATCCTTGGAATCCTGGGCATCTTGTCAGACGCATCATCCAGATGGGTGCGCCGACCGATGGGGAAGCATCGAGGCTGTGGAAACGTCTCCACGATGCACTTGGCGTCGGTGCTAACGATGGTATTTGGGCGCGGTGGCTACAGCAGGAGTTCGAAGCCCGCCGTGAAATTGCGGATGGCTGGCGTTCCACCGAATTAGACCCGCTGGGAAGTTTCCCCGCGGTGGATAGAGCGAGACTCCGATATCCAGCCAAGCAATTCGTGGCGGATTTGGGTGGCATCATCTCTGCCAAATCCAAGATGACCCGGCGCCAGTGGGTGAGCCTACTAGAAGCACTGCTCAGGATTGGGACTGTCAGCCATGTGCTTTGGCTGTGCGACGTGAATGACCGGATTTGGAGGACAGCCCACGACCTCCTTGAAAAGGACGATGTCACCCTGCCAACAAACGACGCTGAGGCCTCCGAACAGCTTCTCTCGGTGAAGGGGCGGATGTTGTCGTTTGGCCATCCCGCCATTCCAACGTTGCGCGACTACGCATCCAAGTACCTATCGGCTCGACTGGGCTTGAACTGCGCATTGTGGGCGCTCGATGAGATGGGCGTCGAGGTCGCAGGTTTCGATTCGATCGGAGGGATACTCGCTTTCCTGAAAACTATTAGAACCACAAGGGAGCGCCTCCTCGCGGCGCGTGTGGTCGATTCCTACCATCAGCTCCAAGATCAGGAAGTGCGCACGGTCGCATGCAAGAAGGGCGTGGGATCGAACCTCATGGAATTCGCCCAGTACACATTGGGGCAGCGCCAGACAATGGAGGAAACGCTGCGCGGATACGACCAGGGGTACTTCCTGCGAAAGCGCGGCGCGGCACGCAACGCACCTTGGGTTCTCGCGCTCGGCCCCGTCTCGGTTCTGGCCATAGTCCACTGCTGCTTGCACGAGGTGAATGGGCCGCGCTCCGTGCAGCGGTTGGCGAAGCACCTTTCTTCATATGGGATCGAATTCGAACTGCATGGCCTGAACGATAGCGATCTCGGCCGCCAACTACGCATGTTGGGCCTAGTGCTTGATAGTCCTGATGCGGAAAGCGGCATGTTGTTGGTTCCCCCTTTTGCAATTTGATGATGGTGGTGCTTTGAGCAAGCTTGCCGTCGAATTGGCTTCGTGGATCAATCGCCAAATGGCCTCCGAGATCCTTTCCGTTCCCAGCGGAAGCAAGGAGTGCCGCGCCGTGTTTTGTGGTCCCCCAGCAGGCCTGCTAAAGGAGATTTTTGACGTCCTCGCTGGCGACGGCCGGTTACTGACCGCGACCATGGCCGATGGGACGACGGTCTCATTCCCCGCCGTCATGCAGGTCGAGGAAATTCCTGCGGGAACTCCTGTGGCGCAGGTCGATCGATCCGGCTTGAGCTTGTTCCACGGCCTGGCGCGTCTTCGCAATGATCCTCGTACCGGCATCTTCCTCGCACTTGTTCCACCTGGCGGCCAGGCCAGTGATACCCACGAATCCACCCGTAAATCGTTTGGTGTCGCATCCGTCGTGAACGAAGGAGGGGCCCCAATTTCCGCGTGGTGGGACGATCCGTTCATCCAGGGGCTCGTGGACCAAGGGCTAGGCGATTGCGATGACAAGCAGTTGGAGCAAGCCAAGCGCTTGCTCCGGGCGGCGGTAGATGCTGCGGACGCGGCCAACCAACATGAAGTGACCAGATCGGGACCGTGGAACGTCATCGAACGTCTGTGGGAACTGCGCGAATCAAGCCAAACCTTCGACGAGCGTGTCAGCTTGGCCACCGGGTTCCCTCCGTCCAAAGACGGGCGCGTGGATGCGACGCAGAAATTGTCCACGATGGGCGCACTGGTAGACAGGTTCGAGAACGCCAACTTGGGCATGGGCGTGGAGCAATTGAAGGAACGTGCCCAGACCGCCAACGTCGACCCACGAGACTTGGATTCGTTTTTAGTCCATTTGCGTGGCAAGTGCGATGTCGTGACCGCGCTCAAGCGTTCGATGCCCTATTTCTATGCTCCCGATGAAATTTGTCCGCCACCACATTGGTGGAGTGCGCTAACCATTCAAAAATGGCAGGACCTTCTAGACGAAGAGGCCGAATCGAGCCCCGAAATCTCCGTTTCCTGCGCTAACCCACTTGCATTCCAACTCACGGGCTTCGTGCCGGTGGTCAAGGACCTAGCAAGAATCCGAGTCCAGCTGCCCGAAGGCAGGGAAGGTGCGCAGGTTCGCGTTACTCGCGAAGGCCCTGGGGGGGGCGCCAATCGACGTGAATGGCTCCTGCCAGACGATGGGTCGATGGAATTCAGCGATGACGACATTCCTCTCCATAGGAGGCCGGTTCGGTATGTAGCCGAGGCCGTTGACGTTCCTGACATCAAGAAAGCAACGGTGAAGTTGATCTCCCTGGCGTCGTGGGACCCGGGGCTAATCGTTTGCTCCCGCGCTGCGACCAAGGGAAAGGTCCCGAAACTCGTCCATGGGAAGCCGATTGAGACGACCTTGGAGATGTCCGGTACAGGACGGCACTATCTAGACATCTACGCGCGCCCTGGCGTCGAAATCCTCTCCGAGGTAGCCATTGGCCATTGCGACGACGAGGAATTGGAGCCGGCAAGGATCGGTCGCGTGGCGACCGACGAATATTGCATCGAGGTCGAGGCCGGGAGCGAGCGGTTCTACCAGCTCGAGATCAAGCGTCCGGGCAATGATAAGAAGGACTTATTCCAAATCTGGCTACTAGCAGACGAAGCGAGCGCCGAGGAATGTGCGAGCTTCTTCGAGTTCCACTTGGCCAGTAACTCCCGTCGCGAGGGTGGACGGCTGCCTCGTGCGGTGCACGCGAATGAGCAATCCCGATGCTCTCAATTGCAGGGCTGGATGCTCGAAGAACCAAGGGTGGGCCGGTCATATTACCCCTTCGTACTCGCGTCGGACTACGCTTCCGCATGGCGGCGGCGCGAATGGACTTCGGCCGAGGACACGATTTTTTCGGCGGCGAAGTTCATCAATGACCCGCGGCCAGGCATGGATGAAATGCAGCCCCCGAAGGCGTTCATCGATGCGAGGCTAAGGATTGCGGAGAAGGTGAGGGGCGCGAATGGATACGACCTCGTGGAATCTGCAAACCTCGGCGAGTGGCTTGTCACAGACAATGAATTCGAGGAGGTCGTGGGTACGTACATTCGGACGTATTTGGACTGGCTCCTGTCTTCTCCCAAGGAAGCGTGTTGGTGTGACATTGGATTAGTGCTGGCGGTGGAAGCCGATGGAGCCACACTCGAGCAGGTTCCGAATGCCATCCTCGTTTCGCCCCTGCATCCGATTCGGCTGGCTTGGCATTGCCTCTCCCAGCGTGCAATGTTCCTGACGGCCCGCAAATTGCCCTGTCCGGCCGCCAGCATCATGGATCCTGACTGCGTCCCAGATTCGATGACGCTGCCCTTGCGCGATGCGACGGGTGGCATCAACGAGGTGGTCTATTTTTCGGTCGACAGCAGTTCGGACTATTGGGGGATTCTTTGGAATACCCAACGTTTGGACCGCTTGGCGCAACTGGGGATGTCCGCGCCCCTTGATCGCGAGATGGGTCTCTTGGTTGGCGGCATATCCAGTGGCTTCAGCACTGCGCAAGTCCATCGTGCATTGGACGACGCGTGCGAAATGCTCGTGGCAAAGCCAATCTTGGGGATCTTGGTGTCTAGCTCCGCGGGCCAGAACAACGCATGCAACGATGGCATTTTGTCGTGGAGTCGCGCGCGATACACCTTTGATGGGAACGCGGGGGATAATGCCTCGAGCGTCGGTGCGAGCGAAATCTACGTATTCGACGAACGTGACGAGCAAGTACGACCTGGTGACGCGGAAATATCGAACCTCGCCGAGGACACGGACAACGCCGTCCAGTGGTACACAACAAATCAGCCCGATGGTTCGCACGACTTGGCGATCATCGCGCAGTTAGAGACCGCTAATGCCGAAGCTCGGCCAACAAAGCTAACCTCGCCATTGGGCATAGGCGGATTGGTTCGGGCGAGGATTCGCGAACAGCAATTCGCGGGCAACGGCCAATTCTTGCGCGAGTCGCGCGTCGCTGGCCCGGCCCGCATAACTGGCGATGGTCTGGCCGACAACACTGCCAAGGCAATCGCTACGCTGGAAGGTACGGGCGCTCAGCAAATGGGCTACGTGTTTGCCCCGAGCATGAATGCTGTCAAGCGATCACTCGGCAAAGCCGAATTCGCGGCCGTTTCCTCTTCCGCCGTTGATCCGGCTTGCTTCCTGGGCAACTGGCTTGAAGGCACCTACTTATGGGATTACGAGTTGCCTTCGTATTCCGGGAGGTCCGGCGACAGCAATGGCTATTACTTGCTTTCCCGCATCAAGGAGCTCGACCTCGAGACGATGAAAATCGTCTTGCAACGGCTACCGGAATGCCAAGGCCTCTCACAGCAAGCGCTATCTGGGATCGTTCAGGAAGTGGCCCGGAGGGGCATACCCACCGTACGGGGATTGTCCGCGGGCAACTCGGGCGCAACTGGCGACCTCGGTTTGTTCATTGCCACGCGGCTCCTCCAAGACTGCTTCAGGGCTTCGGGCGATCAATATGGCTTGCTCACTGCTTGGGAGGAGCACGAGGGAGAGCATCGGGTCTCCCTCGTCGTCCCCGTCGATCCGTTCCAGCGTTATCTAGACGATTTGGCCAAGGCCATCAAGAAGCCGACCCTGCATCGCTCCGACTTGATTGTCGTCGGGCTGGTCATCACGGACTCGTCCGTGCACTGTAAGTTGACGCCGATCGAAGTCAAGAACAGGGGCGGCAACGGGCAAATGGCGCACGCGTCGCGGTTAGATGCGCTCGGCCAGGCGAAGTCACTCTCGCAGCTTTTCCAAGAGCTCCGCAAATTGTACACCGATGACCAGGAAATGTTGCTGTGGCAACTGGCGTACCAGAACCTGCTGGTATCCATGATCGGCTATGGGTTCCGCGTCTACAGCCAACGGCTTGCTGATGGAGGGAAGGCCGGCACATGGGCTGCCCTGCATGCACGCGTCATGGAAGCAATCCTCTCCAGCGAGGTGGGGATGGAGGTCGATGCCGCGGGTCGGCTCATCGTCGTGGACGGTTCCGCGACCAGCGGGCCCCGCGACACTGATGGTGACGCGTTCCAAGAGACGATCGAACTTTCGCAAAACGACGCAAGCCTGATTGTGCGGGGGGAATCGGATGCACTCTATCAAGCGATGAAGGCGATGCTTGGCGAGTGGAAATTGTTCCCTGAAGCATCCCGCGGCCAAGAATTGGGCGCCAAGCATCACGCAGATTCGCGCCCGGAAAACGCGGTCTCTGCGCAAGCACGCACCCCCCCAAATGAGGTTCTCGCAACGTCAGCCGCGGAAGGCCCTGGGGGCAGCGACGAGGGCGGCGCTGAGGCAAGCCAGGCCTACGGTGATCAGCAGGGGTATGCCGCGTTGGCCTCGGATGACGGTTCTACCCAAACCGGGCTCACCTTGAGGATCGGGGAGACCACCGACGGATTCCAGCCGCGAACTCTAGAACTCAACCTTGGGCACACTGCACTGAACCAATTGAACATGGGCGTGGTGGGTGATCTCGGGACGGGCAAGACGCAGTTGCTCAAGTCTCTCGTTTATCAGATCGCAATGGGCGCCGGCAACCGAGGTGTATCCCCGAACGTTCTCATCTTCGACTACAAGAAAGACTACGGGTCAGAAGATTTCATCAAGGCGACGGGTGCGCGCATTATGCGACCCCAGCACCTTCCGTTGAACCTTTTCGACTTGTCCGATTCGGCGCAATCTATCAAGCCGTGGATGGCTCGCTTCAACTTCTTTGCTGACGTGATTGACAAGATCTACTCGGGAGTCGGTCCCGTTCAACGAGACAAATTGAAAGCCGCCATAAGGGATGCCTATGACGCTCACACAGATGGAAGCTACCCAACGATCTACGACGTCTACAGGAACTACCAGAGCTCCCTGAAAGGAGGCGCAGATTCCGTTTCCGGGATCATCGGCGACATGGTCGACATGGAGCTCTTCGTCGAAAATCCCGCCGACATTGTGACCCCGGACGAATTCCTGAAAGGCGTTGTTGTCATCGCTCTGGACCAACTAGGTCAGGCCGATCGGACGAAGAACATGATCGTTGCAATCATGCTCAACGTCTTCTATGAGCACATGCTCAAGATCCCCAAGCGCCCGTTCCTTGGACCAAACGGAGACATGCGGGTCGTAGATTCGATGCTGCTGGTGGACGAAGCCGATAGCATCATGAAGTATGAGTTCGACGTCCTTCGGAGCTTGCTCTTGCAGGGGAGGGAATTCGGTGTGGGCGTCATCCTCGCCTCCCAGTACCTCAGCCACTTCAAGGTGGGATCAACGGATTACCGAGAGCCATTGTTGACTTGGTTCCTGCATAAAGTCCCAAATTTGAGGCCTCAGGAACTCGGTGCGCTCGGACTCAACGATACATCTTCGCTGCCGCAAATGGTGGAGCGCATCAAGTCACTTCGCGTGCATGAATGCTTGTACAAAACCCATGACGTTCCAGGTGAATTCATCATGGGCGCGCCGTTCTATAAGCGCCACGAATGGGATCGAGGCGGCGATCTCAGGTCATGACATGGACGCGTCGGCCGCTCTGTGCAATTTGCGCAGTTTCCGCTGTCTGGCTTCGTGGAAAGGTTTCGGCCGGATCGCTGTTTGTGCAAACTGCCGCAGTTTGTCCATCGGCGTGGCGCCAAACTGCGGCAAACCGCCCGAGCGCCCCGTGGCTAGATTGTGAGGACCCGCGCCCAATTGCACAAACTGCTCAAACTGCAGCCGCCGGTTTGAGCGTATACATCCGCCTCGGTCGCCCGCCGCCGCCCTCTCGCCGCTGGATGGTAATCTCCATTAGACCAGCCATCTCAGCCTGTGCCAATGCGATCTTCAAGATCTTCAAGTGTGGTTTGCCAATGGCTTTGTGCAATCCGACATGGTCGAGATGACCACCATGGGCCTGCAACACCTCAACGATCCGTTTGACCAAGTCGCCTGCCTCTGCCGCGTCGGCGTGTTGTGAAGTAGAGCTGAAAATTCGCGCGACGGATTCCGCGCAAAAGTCCAGCCACGCAAGCGCCGCCCGCATATGCGCTCCAATGATTGTGTCTGAGCAATCGAGGAGAGCGAAGATCAGCGCCAATCTCCATGCATATGGTGGATGTCGTTCGATCAGGCCATGTACTCGCGTGGGCACCCCGACACCTTGGCGATGCCTTCGATAAAATGAGGTGAATTCATCCAGCGCCTCCTGTGACGGGTTGACTTCCCCGCCAAACTGCGAAAACGCGATCGCTTGCTTGAGCCGTTTTGCAAAGCTGTCGATGGTGTTGCTCGGTGTGGATCGTGGGTAGGGCACCAAACCCCGTCGCTCGCCCCACACGTAAAGAAAGCGGTTGGCGAAGCCGTTTGTCAGGTCGCGACTTGCAAGGGTCTGCGCGAGTTCCGAGGGGGTGATGCAAGCGTGGATTCCGATATGCGGACACGTTGCTCGGGTGCGGTTGGTTTTTGTCAGCGGTGCCAGGTCGCCTCCGTCCCACACACTGCGCAATCCCGCACTGAGGGTGTTGCCTTCACGTTGACTCTGCGCGAGAACGTTTGCCATCTCTTCTTCGATTACGAACATGCGTTTGTCCGTGATCCCTGGGTCGAGGGGGTTACCTTCTTTGTCGGTTTCGTCTGAAGCATCTCGCACGGCCCACGCCAGCCCCTCACGTGAGCTGAGCCCTCCATCGTGGCACTGCCCACAGATGGGAAATCGGGGATCTGCGTCGCATTCACACGCTGCGCGTATTCTCTTAATTAAACCCAAAGCCATACCCTTCCCCCCGATTCCAGAGCGTCCTACATGCACGCTGTAGATGTGGGGGTGATGCTTGTCGTTGCCGATCAACACGAATCGGCAACGCCCGAAAGCGACGCCCGCTAGACAGACGAAGGCAATTCCGGTTGCCGCAGGGTGAACCTCGGTCCCATTGGAGGCTTCGCGCATGACGTCGCCTACTAATCCGTAATACATGTCATCGAGCATCGCTGGTGCAGGCAGCGGCCCGTCGTCGTCACTTAGTGAGATGTCGACCACCAGAGACTTGGATTTGCGCTTTCCGGCTTCCTTGCTTTCGTCCGCGATCGCCGAGTCGTTTGCGGCCGTACCAGCCAAAATGGACCCGTTTGGCTCTGCACCCAGCAATGTGAGAATGGCACTTGTCAGTTTCTTCATGGCACGCCTTACTTGCTCTCGCGTGCGGCGATGCGCGACGTGATGAATGCATCTACCTCTTGGCCGAGCCATGCACTGGCTCGGGTGCCGACTTTCACCGGAAGGGGAAACCTCCCCATTTTCGCAAGGCGATAAATCGACGCGCGGCTCAACCCAGTCTGCTTGGCCACAGCGGGCAATCGACGCAAATCGGGGGTGGCTGAAACTTGTGTTTTCAACATGGGGAGGTCCTCAAATCAGAGGAGCCGTTGGCCGGAGTAGCGCCTTGCGCTTTGGGTAGAGCGGCGCGAGACTCGTACGCTGGAGGCGGTGGCCTATGGCTTCCGTTTTCACGGCCCTCAGGTGTTGCAAGCGCCTGAGGGCCTTTTTTTTCGCGTGAGCACCTAGGCACTTCCGCGGCTTGGCGTACGCGACCCGCCGTAATCTTGCATGGCATCGCCGGTGCGCTTGGGAGAGAACTTAAGCCAAGCGGTGCGTTCGCACAAGTATTTGAATGTACTAATAAAAACATTAATCCAATTCTTAGTTGTCGGTTGCGCCCCCTAATAAAAATTTCACTAGTGGTCGCAAGGCTTTGCGTGAATCACGGTCATTTGTGAACGTTTGCAACCTGCACGTCTCGGGGGAGCGTCTCTTCAAGAGCCAAGCGATTGCAGCGTCGCAGCAAAATCGATTACCTCGAACGGATCGGCCCCTATGTGACGGGATTCCGCCCGTCGTTGCGGATTCGCTAGTCCATCGCAAAGACGACCGACCGCCTTTCCCCGCGCTGTTCGGGTTGGCGCTTCGGGCGCTCGTGTAAGTACCGCGCGATTTAGGGGTTGTCGTCGTGCGACGCGTCCAAGTCCAACGGTGTTCTGGGAAAAGAAAAGCCCCGGAAAGGAAGGAGATCATCCTTTTTCTTTTCCGGGGCTTTTGTCTACCTCGACGGTTGGATCAGCTGGGCGTCTTTACTACATGGCCGTGCGGTAACTAAGGGGAAGCAGCCCGAGCATCCCGCTTGGGCACTGAAGAGGAAAACACATGCATTACTCCTTCCCCACGATCCAGGAACTCACCCGCGGCGCCGTGGGCGCATGCCGAGACTGCAACTGCAACGTGTGCCGGGCGAATGCTCGTTCGCTTGAACGCGTACTTGGCGATTCGTCAAGGCGGCGCAAACACGTGAACGCCATCGTCGAGTTACCTACGATTTTTACCAACGCAAAATCCCCTGAGTACCACCAGCGCGTGATTGACCTAGTAGTTGCCACGACAATGGCTTGGTCGCATTCGTTCGATTCGTACGATCAGGAACGCCGCACCTTGGCAGTCGAGTATTTCGGGGATGCTTGGCGACGTCTCATGGCCTGCCAAAGCGATGAAGCTTTTGCCGGCGAGTACCAGTCACCCGGCGAACGAGCTACGGTGCTCTAGCGATGCCGCTGCCAACCGAGCGCCATCGGTTGCCCGGGCCACATCCTCGGGAACAGTTTTGGAAAAGAGCCGCCCAGCATGTGCTGGGCGGCTTTGCAGTTCACTCATTCCTCGGGGCAACATTTCGTTGACGTGCCTTTCGCGAGTAGCGGCCGATGAGGTACAGACCGCCGATGACGATCGCGCTGACCGCAACGAGAATCAGATCCGAAGTCGTCATGCCTGGTCTCCAGCGAGATCGACGCTACAGATGCATGCGACGACAGCATCCACGCCTAGCACGATTACCCAAAACAGTCGGTGCGCGTGGGAGTTGTCCTGAGCAAACAGGAGCAGATACCCCGCCGCGAAGATGCAGGCAGTTGAAATATCGCGCAGGGAGTCAGCGGCGATACCTTGCACAGCCCGCGACTTGAGTACCGACTTCAGCTTCCGAAACTGGACTGGATGTTTCATGGGTTTCTCCTTGAATCCGTTGACCAGCACGCTGCCGGTCATTCATGAGGATTCATCCGAGTTGCCACGAGCGCGCCTTGGAAGATTCTTGAGCCAATCCTTGGAATGGGCTTCCAACAATTGGTCACGGGTAGCCCGGTTTGTTATCGCGCAGACATCGTGGCGCGCTGCTCCGACTACACCATCTCTCCCGACCGGGCGAGTCGACACTATGTTGGCCTGCGCGATCATCGCCTCAATCAGCGACTGGCCGAGGATTACGGCACCAATTGGATTGCACAATCCAGCCCTCCGCCTAGCTTCGACCTAGGCGGACCTCGCCAACATTTTTTACTTGTAGGCATTAGGTCGAGCGTGCAACATGCCGGCACCACGCTTCGGGAGGAATGTTCATGGCGCACGCAGACTCGGCTCACTTCTTCTATCTCATTGACCAAGGTGGAAACCGTCGCGTCCCGCGAAAGGTGAAGGCGCAAGACGGTCGGTATGGCTATCCCATTCATCCCGTTGGAAAGGGTAACGACTCCGTTGCCGCCATCTACACCGAGGATGACCAAATGCTGGTCCAGCAGGTGGTCCTGCATGGGAAAGGTGTTCGCTGCCGCGCAGAGGGCGGCCCCCAGAAAGGGCAAGTCAACACCTTAGGATTGGATCGCCGCACGATTCGCAGCTATTGGCTGCATCCATCCAAGACCGCCTGGATTGTTGGCGCAACGAAGCGTCCGGAGAATGAGGGCGCAAGCGCGTGATCATAGTGAACACGTCAACGCGAATTTGCACGAAGTGCGGCGGCAGTCGGTTCAATGTCTGGAATCGATGCATGGATTGCCGCAATGCCCGCGCCAAAGTCCGTGAAGCACGAATCAAGCAAAACGGTGGGAGCCATACCCGTGGCCAATGGCTGCAGTTGCTGGCAAACAGCCCCACGTGCGCGGTCTGCGGGCGGCCTTGGGACCAAATCCCGAAGCGACCGGATTCGCGCTACCGGAATACCTGGACCAAGGGTCACAAAGTGCCGGTGCTGCACGCCGGAACGAACGATATCCACAACCTGCAAGCTGAATGCTACGAGTGCAACTTTCGCAAGAACGCAGCGCGATGAGCTGCTGCGGGTTTGCTGGGACGACCGCGAGCCGGCCGTCCCAGCCTCTGCGAGTATTGCCTAGTTGCCCCCGTTCGAACTGTCGGTTGTCGGCAGGACCGGGCTCCGCCGTAACTTGAGGTCAAAGCAACTGTCAATCCAGTCGCGCAAGACCAACGCCACGCCCTCGGCCATCTGGAATGGGGTTTGATAAGGCGCGTAGACACGGCGCGCTTGCATGTCGAAGAAATCTTCGATGGGTCGGCCCGGTTCGTCGCCGTATGCCTTGGCCTCTTCTGGGTCGGGTTCGACGATGCGCAGGTATCGGCCCAAGAGCTCGTACAGGCACTTGTCGCACAGGTCGCCTTCAACCCGATTACCGTCGCCAAAGAGGCTTGCGTAACCCGCCCGAAAGCGGATTTGGGTACGGTTGCCGTAACCACCCCTCGGGTCATCTTCGCTCATTGCGGTACCGCAGCGATCGCACTTCACGACCTTGACGTCGTGCGACCTGGATTCGATCGTATACATGTTGGAACCTCGCTGTAGATTGGATGATGGTTGGCTGCCACTTGTTGCCTCGGCTTTAGGGTGGCGAATCACCAGCCGGCGGGACCAATGGCCGCCGCGGGCGTTCCGGGGCGAAGCAGTGCGCAATCCAGTCGCGCAGCAGCATCAGCACGTGCTGGGCAAATTCGTTGTCCACCTGGTGCTCGGTGTAAAGCCGGCGTGGCGATTCGACGCTGAAGGGCTCAGGTGGATCCGCCACATCCCCGTCGATGACCCGCACGTATCGCGCCACGAGTTCGAACAGACAGGCGTCGCAAAAGTCGCCCTCGATGTATTGCCCGTCACCGAACTTGCTGTCGTAGCCCGCGCGTAATCGCAGCACGGTGAGATTGTGGTAGCCAGACCCGATTTCCGCTTCGTCCATGACGTGACCGCAGCGGTCACACGTCGCATGGCCCAGCTTGCGCGTTTGCGTGTAGGTGGTGGTCCGGGTTTCGGTCTTGAACATGGTGCATCTCCTCTTTCTAATGAAAAGAAAGCCACTCGCCCGCAAGTGCACGGGCGGTGATCAGGAGATGCAACCAGCGTCGGAGGGACGCATGGGTGCGGTCATTGCGACCGACAACTAGATTACCACGACCTGGTCAGTTCTTGACACCAGACACGAGGACTCGACTGCTCGAACTTGCCAACGCGTTGCTGCAGTGCCTAAGTCGGAAATCACTCCCACGACACCAGTGATCCGGTTGCGCGCCCCGTAGTCGCGGCAGTGCAACGTTGTACGTACAACGTTGCACCATGTTTATCCTTGTGGCGCAATGACTTGGCGATAGCGCCCAATGTGCGGCAATGCACCCGGATCCGGCCCGGGCCATGGCATGCCCTTTGCGTGTTTCATCCATACCCGTTGCGCACGACGGAGCATTCTCGCAACCTGCTGGCGCACGCCGGAATGTAGTGGACGCTTCAGGAGAGTGTCCGCGAACGCGCTGAGTTGCGACGGTTGCCGGTGCGTGGCGGCAGTCTGCGCAACTTTCGCAAGATAGCGCGCTTCGCGATGTTCAACGTGCGGGGCCAGAAACCAGGTCCAGCGAGTTCCTCCACCCAGTGCACTCGCCCGTGTAGCCCGGACCAGCATGTAATCACCCCAAACCATGCGCGCGTCGTGGGCGTCCCGGAGCCGTTCTCGCCTCTTGACCTCGCCTTCGCCATCGGCAGTGACCATGAGAATCCATCGGATCTTGCCGCGGGGTAGCGGAGCGCCAATGAGATGCGCGCAGCATGCGTTGCGGCGCTTGCGCCACTGCCGGGCCGAAGCACTGATGTCTGTCTCGTACAGTTCGGAAAACTTCCGCACGAGATCATCCCATCGGGACTCGTCCACCTCCCCGCTGATCCACATGGGGTATGCGCCGACGTGCTTGGCTATTGTCCGTTGGGCTTCGGTTTGCGTCTCGTGAAGTCGGTTCATATGAGCAGCATCGTGTGCCGGCTGGGGATGGTGGTATTTGTATCATAAGCTATTGAAGCAATAACATGATGTTGTTCACAGATCAACATGCAAATGATGTTCCTGCGCGGAGGACCCACGATTGCGTGATTCAACCGGAAACCGCCGAGCTGCAAGACCGCTTTTACGTTGCCGCACAACGCAAACTCTTCATGAAGGACCTCCCTGTAACCACAGGTCTGTTGTAGTGCGCGGGTACAACGATGCCCGGCAGCGCCACTCGCGACGAGGGCATGGAATTACTTGGCGCGGCACCGGCGGAGCTTGGCGGCCTCACCAATGTTTCTCCTTTTCCGGGGAGGCATTGGGAGGTCGCCAACCTCCACCACATCACGCGGAACGCCACGGGGCGCATGCCCCCAGGAGGTCGCCAACCTCCAGCCTTCGAATCGCCAGTTCGAAGGAAGTCGCTCATTAGCGCCCGCTGCCCTCAATAGGGCTCAACGGGTGCGAGGGAGGCAGTAGTGGGTAAACCCGG
>Ga0070679_100003060_pt1 | contig 15282 bp, 13 predicted proteins | sample KBSC63BmetaG_FD_65652 | JGI IMG/M metagenome (GOLD analysis project Ga0070679, IMG submission 65652) | Corn rhizosphere microbial communities from Kellogg Biological Station, Michigan, USA - KBS C6-3B metaG | ecosystem: Host-associated > Plants > Roots > Rhizosphere | place: USA: Michigan... | reverse complement strand
TTCGTGCGCGGTTGGTTTTCCGTTGGCGCGCGCAAGAGTGTAGCGGACATGCCGCAGGATGGAATCCCTCAACAACTCAGGATTGCCGGGATTCGTAAGCAGGTCGGCAGACATTGGGTAATACGGTACAACTCCACGGCGATCAGGGACGGATTCGCAGCCTACTCAGCAAATCTGCGGGGCACGATTGTCTCACCTGCGGTTCGTCCCAGCGCTGGCCCTGCCCTGTGCGGCTTCTTTTAGTATGGCACACGGCCGCGTCGCCTGACACTAAGGTTAAAGACTTGTATTCAGGGCGATTTTCGGGTGACGCTGATGCCAATCCGTCTTTTCCTGAAACCGTCTTGCCGCCATCACCACCGCGCCATCATCCAGCGGACGCGCAAGGAGCTGCAACCCCACGGGCAGATTGCCATTCCCGAAGCCGCAGGGAACGCTGATGGCCGGCAGTCCACAAATATTTCCGATGCCTCCAATCGGGTCCGCGAAGCTCAAACTAAGGTCAAGATTCGCGTCAATTTTTGGCGCCGTCACCGGAAGCGTTGCAGTTACCAGTACGTCGACCTCTGCAAAGAGGTGATCGATCTTTTCTTGCAGAATCCGCCGGACGCGCTGCGCCAACAGAAAATCAGACGCGCTGATTTCTTCATTCAGATATCCACCCACCTTTCCCGCGGGATCATTGAGTTCTGCCACCTGTCCGGAGTGGATCAGATCGCGAAAAGCGCTGGCTCCTTCAACCGAAACGATTGTCCCGGCCGCGACCTCCCAGGGGCCGTCTGGAAGTGCGACTTCTTTCACCTTCAACGTTGAAATGCCCTCGAGAACCTTGCGCGCGGCCTTGACCGGTTCAGCGACATCTTGCGCCAATTCCTTCCATTGATTGGAGAGCCAGCCCAGCCGCAGGGATTCGGTTCTGGTCTCCTTCGCTCCGTTGTATTTGGCCGCAGCTTCCGGCAGCGTACCGGCATCGTCCGCATCGTGCCCGGCAATCGCCTGCAACACCAGGTCGCAGTCATTGGCGATGCGGCACATCGGCCCAATCTTGTCCATCGAGTAAGCAAGGGCCATTGCACCTGCACGGCTCACGCGGCCGAACGTTGGACGCAGTCCGCTTACGCCGCAAAAACCTGAAGGGCAGAGAATCGACCCCCACGTCTCCGTGCCCAGAGCAAAAGCGGCGAGCCCAGCCGCCATGATGGCTCCGCTCCCGCTCGAAGAGCCGCATGTCCAGTGGTCAGTGTTCCAGGGATTTTTCGCCGGTCCGGTGAATGCCGCCGAAGCATAGCGATATCCCATCCCGCCCGCCAGTTCAATCATCGCTGCCTTGCCGATCAGCACCGCGCCGGCATCGTTCAGCTTGCGGATCACCGTGGCATCCCGCTCGATCCTCTGGCTCGCGTACGGCTTCGCGCCCCAGGTGGTCGGATAACCCTTCACGGCCAACAGATCCTTCGCCGCATAGGGGATTCCGTGCAATGGCCCGCGATATTTTCCTGCTCCGATTTCTTTCTCCGCTGCACGCGCCTGCTGCAAAGCAAGCTCCGGCGTCAGCGTCACGTACGCATTCAGCTTGGGCCCGATCTTGCGGCTCCGGTCCAAATAACTTTCCGCCAGCTCAACCGGAGAAATCTGGCGAGCGCGCACTCTTTTAGAAAGTTCCGTTACGGGGAGATAGAGAATGTCTTCGCTGAGCATTATTTCTCCCCTCGAAAATTCCGGTACACCGTCGCAGGCTCGTCACCGTTTTCCAGGACAAAAGCACGCAACTTTTCCAGGCCGTCCTGGGTTTCAGCCAGAGAGCGCCGGATGTCGAGTCTCTGTTCGTCGTTAAGCCGGCTCCCGTACTTGCGAACGATGTTGGCAAACTTTGCCTCCACTTCCGCCTGCGCCTGAGGCTTAAGCTTGCTCATCGCCTCCTGTGCTCGTTGCTCCAGCGTCTTCTCAGCGCCGCCGGCCTGGGGAGACGGAGTGGGCGGGTGGCCTTTGTGGACCAACGCTTCTGCGGGGGCGATCAGGGCGGCAGTGGCTGCAGCGGCTGCGCCCAGCGCAAACCGTCTTCTTCCGGCTGAAAACTTGGGCATGTCTTTGCTCCTGAAAGTCTCGAGCGGGAGAGTAAATTGAAGGGTGTAGAGACGTCAAACTCAGGACGAGCTACTGGCATCTAAGTAGCTGCCACCGTCAATCAAGCAAAAGGACTCGCGACCATGCCGCGTTGGCTGACTTTCGACTCCAGGACCGCATCCCGGCTGCGCCGGCAGCTTAAGGGAGATCAGGTATTCGAGCATGGGGCCTCGGGGGCCGTGGATTACGCAGTCAACATCCATACCAGCACAGTTGCAGTCATTCCTACCGAGGTTCCTGGTCAAGCCGCGGTCGCAGTGATTCGCCCGGTTGCGCTCCCGCGCGCTGCTGCTCTGCCCGCGCAAAAGAAACCGGCAGGAAGGGCCATCACGCCGGATCTGGAACGCAGGTATCAGGCCGGCGGTATTCTGGGGTTGAGGGATGAGCACGTCTATGAGGACGAGCCTCAGGCAGAGATCAAGAAGAAGAATTGGTGGCAGCGCTTCTGGGATGAAAGTTAGAAAGTAAACGCCAGCCCGCCACGCAAGGACCGCGCCGACTGCACCATGTACACCGTGTGTCCATCCTGGCCCATCACGGGCATGTAGCCCTGCGCCAGCAGGTTGCGAACGTCAAGAAGAGCGTCCATTTTAGCGGGGATCAATGAAGTCGAGGGAAGCGGCTGGCGGATGAAGATGCTCCAGTAAGGGTCGGTCTGCCCAGGTGACGCGTTGAAGGCGTCCACAGGCGATAGCGCGTTACCGCTTGTCCATTTATAAGAAGCGATCCATTGCGTTCCCGCTCCCGGCACCGATCCCGAAACCTTCCCTGAAACGGCGTGCTGGCGGCTTGTGGCCAAAGCCTGCGCCAGACCCTGCCATGTGGTGGGTCCCTCCGCCGTGACCACATCTTCATTCGCATAATCTATCGTGGCGGTGAGCTCCTCGGTGAGCTTACGCTCCACTACCACCCTTCCTCCCATGCTGTTCAAGCCGTTGGAGAATGCGTAAGAGAAAGTGCCGGAATAGACATCGGGCAGCACATCGTCAGAGTAGCTGGAGGGATCGCCTGCGCCGGTCAGGACCAGATCGCGAATCCGGTCTGAGAATACGGCCACCTGCACGCTGGTATTGCCTGAGCGCCGCGAAACCGAGAGCTCGTTATGGCGGGCGTGCTCAACGTTTGGCATTCCATTGATCAACGCCATGCGCGGCCCGGATTCGCTCAGGTCGGCCGGAGCTGTATCGAAACCTTTAGCTGCGCGGGAATCCGGCTCTGAGCTGGCATACCGGTATTCCAAAACCATATTGGGTCCAAGATGGACCTGTACAGCTCCGTAAGGCCGGGCCGCGATTACGCGCTTGGCAAACTCCAGGGATTGCAAATCCGCGCCGTACTCCACATCGATGAAGCCCGCCACAGTCATCGTGTCCGAACTATTGATCTGGAGAGCCGAGTAAGGCGAGTTGTCCACCGCGTTCCCGGGCGTGGCGAAGTGCCGGTACGTTACCGTGAAGCGTGGACGTGACGTGCCGCCGAAATCGTGCGCGTAGGAAGCCCGCAATACGCCAGTGGGTTCACCTGGCGTCGCGCCAATATTGCCGCGAAGCGAAATCGTTCCGGAACTGAAGATGGACTTCTCCAGCGCAAAAGCCGTGGTTACGTCTCCAGCCCCGCCAAATCCATCTGCCTCAGCACCTGCGAAGAAAGCCACTCGCGCTTTGAGGTCTTTGGACTGCTCGTCCGCGCGGGAAACCACAACCATTCCGCCACTGGCGGATGATTTGTCTTCCTCAAGCGCCCGCAACACAGGGCGATTGGCTGAGGAACGCAAGGTCCAGTGCCAGTCGTCCGGTTCCGAGGTATTGCTCTTTTTCGAGGGAAGCAGGGTGAGAGCGTCTGCCAGCGTGTTTAAGGTCAGATTTACCAGTACGTGCGCGCCGGCGTTCAACTTCACGTTTTCCCGCAGCGAAGGCAGGAACGACACGGCAGTGACGCGAATCTGGTACTTACCGGGAGCCAGATTCTCCGCGGAGTAGTGGCCCTGTGAATCAGTGAAAACGGTAGTGCCGACTGACGTGGCGGAGGTGAAGATATCTACCACTGCGCCCATCTGGGGCGCACCCGAACTGTCCTGGATGTATCCGGAAATCACGCCAACGCGGGCGGCGTACACCTGCGTGCCTGCTAACAGGACCATCAACAAACATCCGAGTTTGCGGCTCATATCCACCACCTTGGGTGAAGTGGAACTTCCCGGACTACTGCACCGTGAACCTGGCCGTTGGCGATATGGTTTGCTTGGAAACCATATCGTTCACCTTGATTGTTACCTGGTAAACACCCGGCTCCAGCTTGGCCAGCGGCAGGCTCTTCTGCAGAGTGATCTGTTCGCCGACATTTCCCATCTGGGCCGTTGATTCCGTAAAGTTTACCACGGGCTGGTTGTTGGCAGTATTAACGATCTGGTACTCCACCATGGCCGAAGGCTTCTTGGTTTTGTCGTCGAGTCCCAGATTGTATACCTGCATCCAGAAATTAACCTTCTCGTCTCTCTTAAAGGATACCGGCTTGCCATTGGAGGGTTGTACCTTGGGGCGAACTCGGCTCATCCCGATAACAAAGTTCCCGGTTCCGATTTCGCGAGCCGGCACCTGGTCCATCTGGTCCGCCAGGATAAGCGAAGAATTAGAAAGCTTCTCATCGCTGAAGTCGGGCACCGTCCATCCGCGGCTGTAAGTGCCCATTTTGTCGCCATTTACGTCTTTCAGCACCACATCCAGGCGGTATAGCCCTGGACGCATCGGCAGGGCCTTCCAGTAGAGCGAAACGTTATCGAGTTCCCGCTGCAGCAGCTCTGCCGGAATATCGCGCTTCAGAGTGTCCTCAAAGGTCTGGACCGTCTTGCCGGAAAGGGTCGAGAGCTTCCCGAAAACGTTTACCACCGCCCTCTGCACGCCATCTTTGTTCACGAAGGTGAGGCTGCGCATGGGGACCTGCAGGGTGATGGGCATCAGAACGGTGTCTGACGTAAGCTTCACGAAATCAACCTGCACGTCAAAGGGCAGCAGATTGTAGCGGAGTTTATGGGTAACTACTTCGTCCAGGTCCTTGAACTTGACCGGCGGAGGAGCGTTCAATTTCGCGAAAGTCTCCAGACGATCGAACTGCTTGGTCTGCATGTTCTGGTTGAATGGGCCGGCTCCCAGCCGCTCCAAACCGCCATTGAACCGGTCAGCCTTGCTTGCCAGCCCCATTTCTTCGTAAGTGGTCAAGCCAGCATTCGGCACATTGAGCAATGCGTCCTTTTTCGACCGGTCCAGCGTCATCTCATAGGCGCCGCAACCGCATTGATCTACGAATTCGATCTCAATCTCCTGGCCGATTCCTTCCAGGTAACGATACCGCCATACTTCGAACGGATAGGTTTCTGTTTGACCGCCACCTTCTTCCGCAGACCGTTGATAAGGGCCGCCCATAGGGTGAGAGTCAGTGCTGTCCGGGGGGCCGAACATGATGTAGATACGCCCGCGATCAGTCTTCCAGCCCGGCATCCCGGCCGGGAAGTGCTCATTGGCATAAGCAATCCGCCGGTAGTGCTCTTCCTTGTATTCGTTTTCCGCTGTGTCTGGTGTGGGATCGCGGCGCTGCCAGAACGCTTCAATGAACTGGTCGCGTTCGGCGTTTGTAGCCAGTTTCTTGAAAGCGTTGAGTTCTTCGCCGGTAATGATCCAGCGTACATCCTCGTCCAGCCATTTCTTGTAGACACCGCCCAGCTTTTCGATCTGGGCCTTCTTCTGCTGTTCTTCGGTACGCGGCCGGTTCAGCGGATCTTGATCGCCCGACTGCGACTCATCAGCCGCTTGCGCAGCTTTCTTTTTGTCTTTTTTGTCGTTCTTTTTGTCCTGCTTGGTTGCAGCCTGGCCCTGGTCCGGCGGCGTATCCTGCGCTCGCAGAAAGAAAACCCCTGAAAAGAGGAAAACAACCAGACATAACGAATAACGAATGCGAATAAGGCCGGGAATCACCGGGGGTGCCTCCTTGTAGAGGGACAAGTAGCTAAGATTTTACGTCCTTTGCTGTTCCTGAAGCAAGCTGAACGCCCCGGCAGGAATCGTCGGAGGTCTAAGACAAAAGCCTGTATTTTCAATGCTTTTGACCTGCCTGAGCGATCTAACTCCAGGGTTCATTTATAATCAGCTCTGTCCCTCGTCATCAATACGAAAGACCTCCCGTTGTAGAGGAACTTTCCGTCCCCATTCAGCGTATATATGCGTGGGGCTGGTGCGCGCGGCACAACCCGGAATTGATATGACATTGAAGAAGATCGGCATCATTGCAGGCGTTCTCGTTCTGGTAGGCGCTGTCGTCGGGTTCACCGTGAACCAGACGCAGAAAAATGTGGTCACGGTGCAAACCGGCAAGGTCGCACGGCACGATATTTCTTCCGTTGTGACTGCTTCGGGTGAAATCAAGCCAAAAACATACGTGAACGTTGGCGCCAACGCCATGGGCCGTATCACTCGGCTGTTCGTAAAAGAAGGCGAGAAGGTGAAGCGCGGTCAGGTGCTGGCGCAGCTGGAGAACGTGCAGTCTGCCGCTGACGTAAACGCCATGAAGGCGCAGGTGGCCAGCAGCCAGACCGATGCGGTCGCCGCTGAAGCGGCTCTTAAAACTGCCCTCGCCCAGCAGAACAGCAGCAAGGCGGACTTTGCTCGAGCCAAACTCGACTTTGACCGCGCAGAGAACCTTTACAAAGACAAGTTGATTTCAAAACAGGATTACGACGCGAAGAAGGCTGCCTTTGAAGTCGCGGAAGCCGTAGCCGCCCAGGATCAGGCGCGCGTGGCCCAGGCACGGGCGAACCTTGATTCCGCGCAGGGACACGTCAACCAATCTCGCGCGCAGCTGATTCGCGCCTCTGACGTTCTGAGCAAGACTACGTACAACGCTCCCTTTGACGGCGTCGTTACCAGTCTTCCCGTCCATGAAGGCGAGACTGTAGTCATGGGAATTCAGAACGCTCCCGGCAGCACCTTGATGACAGTTGCCGACATGGCTGTGATCACGGCCGAGGTTCGGGTCGATGAGACCGATATCATCAACGTGAAAATCGGACAGCCCGCCGATATAACCATTGACGCCATGCCGGGCCAGACGTTTAAGGGCAAGGTAACCGAGATTGGCGACAATGCAATCGTGCGCTCCACTGGCGTCTCCACTTCCCAGAGCACCACCAGCACACAGGAAGCCAAAGACTTCAAGGTGGTTGTCACCCTTGACGCGCCACCTGCCAACCTGCGCCCCGGCCTCTCTGCTACGGCCAAGGTCACCACCGGGTCCGAACACGACGCCCTCACGATTCCCATCCAGGCGCTCACCGTGCGTGACAAGAACGATCTCGAAGCCAAAGACAAGAAGAAGAAAACTTCAGACGCGAGCGCTCAGTCGTCAGGCCCCAGGAAAGACAACCAGGACATCCAGGGCGTATTTGTGATCACCCCGGCGAAAAAGGCTGAGTTCCGTCAGGTCGAAACCGGCCTGACCGGGGCGAGTGAGATCCAGGTGAAAAACGGCCTGAAAGAGAATGACGAAATCATCACCGGCAGCTACAAGGTATTGAAGACACTTCGGAACGGTGCCGGTGTAAAGGTAGACAATCGTCAGTTGAACAAGTCTGAATCGTAAGCGGGAAGTTTCCGGCGAGAGCACGCCGCAGCATCTACAATAGGATCAGGCAGCGCGGCAGGAGAAGAGCATGGCAACACAGATCGCGGACGCTTCTCAGTACAGCATGAATGCGCCTCCGCAGAACTGCATCATCTGCACGGAAGAACTCTGGAAGACTTACCAGATGGGCGCCGAGGAAGTCCATGCGCTTCGCGGTGTCAACCTGCGCATTAATCGCGGTGAGTATGTAGCCATCATGGGGCCTTCGGGTTCCGGAAAATCAACGCTGATGAACCTGATCGGCTGCCTGGACACTCCAACCAAGGGGCGTTACTGGCTCAATGGCAACCTCGTCAGCGAACTCGATGATGACGAACTGGCCCGCATCCGGAACAAGGAAATCGGTTTCGTTTTCCAGACGTTCAATCTCCTGGCGCGTGCCACCGCCCTGCACAACGTGGAATTGCCGCTGATTTACAGCGGGACGCCATCCGACGAGCGCATTGAACGGTCCAAGGCCGCGCTCGAGGCGGTGAACCTGGCCCCCCGCATGAACCACAAGCCGAACGAGCTTTCCGGCGGACAGCGGCAGCGCGTCGCCATTGCGCGCGCCCTCGTCAATAATCCTTCCATCATCCTGGCCGATGAACCGACGGGAAACCTTGATTCTCAGACGGGCCAGGAAATCATGGAGCTCTTCGCCGAACTGCATCGCAAGGGCAACACCATCGTGCTGGTAACACACGAGCCGGACATTGCTGAGCATGCCCATCGCGTGATTTACATCCGCGACGGTGTCATCGCCAGTGACGAACGCAAGCCGAAATAGTTCGCCCTTGTCCGCTTTTTCTGGTAGAACATAACGTTCGATTCTGAACTTCGTCTCATTTGGCAAGCACGAAAGCCGCCCAGACCAGCTGCATGAAGCGTTGTGCCTGTTCGCGCGGCCCAGGCAGTCAGTAGCACTCGTTGTTCCCGCCAGGGCTTCGCAGTTCTTCCCGCTGCCACTCAGCAAAAACTCAAACCCAAGGAGAGCGAATGAAAGCCAAGCTTCACTCGAGCGCCTTAGTCTCGTTTGCGGGAGAAGGCGAGCGCTTAAGTGTTCTTGGGGACCAGCAGACGGTCAAACTGGAAGGGTCCCAGACAGGTGGCGCATTTACTCTGATCGAACAGACGAATGCGCCCGGAGTTGCAGTTCCCCCACACTTCCACACACAGGAAGAGGAAATCTTCTATGTCATGGAAGGAGAGATGGAGTTCACCCTCAACGATAGGAGGATTCGCGCCACTGCCGGCACCACGGTTTTCCTCCCACGCGGCATCACGCACTCATTCAGGGTCATGGAAAGCGGCGCGCGCGCTCTCGTCATGTTGTTACCTTCCGGGATCGAGAAGATGTTTCGTGAGCTGAACGCTCTTCCTTCCGGGCCACCCGATTTCTCGAAAGTCACTGCCATTTGCAAGCGCTACGGAATCCATTTCATTTAGTCCTGTTCGGCGGCTGTATCAAGGCCGCCGAGTTTCTTTACGCTGCCGGCATCCTCCCCAATCTTTTTGCTGCGGATCTTTGCGAATCTAAATTCTTCTCGCACGACTACGGTTCGGGTAAAGGGTTTTCTCCTGCAAAGGGAGGAAGCCATGAGTCGACTACGAATGATGATGATCGGAGCAGCTCTGGTAGCTGGCAGTTCTATGATCGCTTCGGCGCAGCCGCGTGACGAACATCGCAACTGGGGTTATACGAACCGCGATCATGACCGCGACAACCGATCCTACGCCGGGAACTACTACCGCAACCGCGATGACGACCGCTATGATCGCGACGACCGCAGGAAAGTCTTTGATCGTGACGATCGTGCCCGGCACGAGCGCGACCAGCGCCGCGACAACCGCTGGTTCGGCGACCGGGACAACGATGGTGACCGGCGCTAACCGGGAGACGTGGATTTCATTGCTATCGACAAAAAAGCCGGACAGCAAATGTGCTGTCCGGCTTTCCCACTTTGTTCTGTTTTCGTTGCGTTCGCAGTCCACTACTGATGTTGCATCTGTCCCTGCGCCGGCAGGCCGGGATCCAGGTCAACGAATAGCGCCTGAGTGTTGTTCACTACGTACACAGCCAGGCTTTGCGGACCGAGTCCGCTGCTGAACGACATGGGACCCCGACCGGACGCTCCAATCGTGTAGGTGCCGGTAATGGGAGCACCCGGGCCAAGGCTTCCGGCATTATTGGAATCAAAAATTCCGCTGAACGCTCCGGCGCCGTTCGCGTTCACTGCGGCGGTGAAATCGAGTCCGGGACCGGTGAGATTTACGCCGTACGCGCCCTGGATACTCGTGTTCGAGAAGGTTCCAGACTGCTGGAATGCCACTCCGCTCAGCACCACTCCTGAATCAATCTCCATCAATTGGATTCCGCCTGTACTGGGATAAAACACAAAGCTGTCGGAGAAATTCGTGCCGCTGAGCGTCAGGGTGCCGCGAAGTCCGGAGATCGAATACGAGCCGCTGATCGCCACCCCAGGCGAAGGAACGAACGCACCGTCGTTCAGGTCCTCAGTTCCGCTGGCGATGACGCCGGTTCCGGATGCGGTAAAGATGCCGCCTTCCACCACGTTCGCCGCAGCGTTCTGGTCGACTCCCGCGGCCGTGAAGGCAAACGGTCCGTTCAGGACCGTGTTATTGAATGGGCCCTGCTGCCGGAAGACGTCGCCCGCCAGTTGTGAAAGGTTAGTATCGATCTCCACCGCCTTGAAGAAATTGGTACTGACCGGGTAAATCGCAAAATTCAGCGTCCCGATGCTCGTCGTCATCGCCAGAGTTCCCCGTCCAGTGGGGGCGATGGTCAACGTTCCCGCGCTGATCGGCTGGTTCGGTAGCACGATGGTGCTATCTACCACGTCCTGCACGCCCGCGCTCAATGTTCCGCTGTTGTCCAGGGTTAGCGATCCCAGGGTGGCTTCGGGATTCCCCGAGCTGTCGGCGCCTGACAAGTTAAACGCGAATGATCCTGCAAGAGCGGTTGTGGAGAATGCCCCGGAGTTCGAGAGATCCATGGTTCCGCTTCCGGTGGCGGAATTTTCAAAACGAACGACCAGCGCGTGCTGGTTCGAGATAACCACGAAGACAAGATTGAGGTTGCCGAGGGATGTGTTCAGGATGGCGGTGCCGCGCCCGTCGGCCTTTATGTTATACGTCCCGGTGAGGGCGACATTCGGTGATACGCCAGTGGCGCGGTTAAGATCCAGGCCCCCTGATGTGACGTGGCCAGCACCATCCAGCGTCATTGTGCCGGCGACCGCGAAGAACGTTACGTTCGACAAATCCGTGCCCGAGAAGGAAAAGGCGTATGTTCCGTTCAGGCTGGCTGTGGTGAAGCCACCCTGAGGCGTGGGCCGGCTGCCGGAACCTCCACAGCCGGCAATGATCAATCCCAAAGCAGCTGTGCTAAAAATGACCGAAAAGAAGCGTTTTCCTGCGGGCATTGCGTCACCTGATCCTTCAGAATTTTACTTCGGGCCCGATTCCCGTGCCTGAGGGCGAACAGGAACTTACGCACGGCTTTCAGAATCAGTATCAGCCCGGTCTGCTGTCTCGGACGCATCCCTGTCCAACTCCGGCTGACCGCTCTGCCCGGAATCGGCCAGACGCGCCAGCAAGGCGCCATAGGTTTCGAGCCAATGCTGAAAGAACGTGTTGTCACTATTTTCGCGCATCCACAACCTGGTTCCAAACTGCCTCAGCGCGCAAAGGTTCAGCCACTCTGGGCAGTTTTCCTGGGGTGATCTTTAGACATCATCAACCCGCGCTGGCCGCCATGGTCGCGAAAAAAACTTCCGGCGTGGTTAAGATTTGTTATTCCCTGTTGTCAGATTCGGAACCAGATTGACCAGACGGCGTCCACGGTGGCATGGGTGACTGAAGAAGCAAACAGGCGGCGCCGCTCCCGCCAGGCGCGACCATAGAAGATTCCGGCGATGGTTGCCAGAATCACGTAGCGCCAATTGAATACAGCCCGTTTATTGAAGTGGGACAATCCGAAGAGTAAAGACGCGAGAAGCAGTGCAGCCGTGCGTCCCATCTTGCGCTCCAGCAGGTTTTGTATCAATCCGCGGAAGAAGAGCTCTTCCGGAAGCGCCACGAAGCAGAACGTGAATACCCAGGCGGCCGGGAACTGTTCCACGTGCGCTTGCCGCCCCTGCCAGCCAATAAATCCCATCGCGAACCCGAGGACCAGAACAATCGGTGCGTAATAGAGGAATTCGCGTAAGCCGACTTTGAAATCCTCTTTCTTGGGCATCAGATCGTAGCCGATTCCATCCAGCGGCTTGATCACCAGGTATCCGTAAAGCGCCAGGTTGGCCATCATCATTTTGGGGAAGCCGCCCAGGCCGGCAGGCCACATCATGGCCCGGGCAGGTCCCACAGGCCATGCTGTACCCAGGAGGCCGAGGTCGATCAGCAGACCAACCACCGCAAGAACCACAACGTCGGCCCAGTTCCCTGGTTTTTGCGCATACGCAAGCAGGGCTGAAACTCCAATGCAAATAAAAAGCAGGGCAGCCATCATTTGCCAGTGAAACTCGCCGCGAGCGACTGACAGGAGAGGATACGGTAGGGTGAGCAGGCTGGCAGCGCAGACTCTTACGGCGGATTTCGGCAGCCATTCCCGAACCAATCTGGCTGCTCCAAAGCCAAAGAACCAATACGGAGCGAATAGCACCGCGAAGCTCACGGTCGTCGAAACCGGATGGTCAAGCAGGGCGGGAACGTGGAAAAAACGGGCTATCGCCCAAAAAATGGCGAGCAGAAAAACAAAGACCGCGCCTGCCCAACCGAGTCGGCGTTTTGCTCCAGCGTCCGGCACAGACTCCGCAGGATATCACTTGAACGATCAGGAGCGCGTTTTCTAAAGGGGCATGGCCTTGTAGGGCTTATGCCTCATAGGGGCATGGTCGCACCCGCGAATCCGCTGATCTTCTATATAATCTATATATTCAGCGGTAGTCCCCATATTTTCCTGGAGCATTCCCAAACATGATTCGGTTTCTGCAAAGTGGCGGCAAGTTGCCTAAATATCTGCTCAGCGGCTTTCTGCTGGTCATCTGTCTTGGCATGGTTGTCTATCTCATCCCCGGATTCATGTCCGGTACGCAGATCACTCAGTCCGGCGTGGTGGCCACGGTGGCCGGCGAAGAGATCCGGCGTGACGAAGTGAGCAAATACGTGCAGGCGCAAATCCGGCAACAGGCCAGGGGACAGGCCCTTCCCCCGGAAATGATGGCGATGTACTCGTCTTTCCTGACGCCCCGCATTGTGCAGCAGCTCATTCAGCGCGCCGAGATCGACTACGCAGCCCGGCGCATGGGCCTCCGTGTATCCGATGAAGAGTTACGTGACGAACTCCGGAATGGTCCTTACAGACAGATGCTGTTTCCCGGTGGCAACTGGATTGGCCAGGAAAAGTATGAAGAGCTCCTACGTGGATCCCAAACCACGGTAACCGAATTTGAAGACGGCACCCGTCGCGAAATGCTGGCGCGGAAACTCTTCAGTACGCTTGGCGCGAGCGTTACCGTCACTCCCGCTGAAGTTGAGAAGGCCTTTGTGGACCGGAACACGAAAGTGAAATTCCAGTACGCCACCCTGAGCCTCGACGAGCTCCAGAAGCAGATCAAGCCGACGGATGCTGAAATCAAGGCGTTCTACGAGACATACAAGAACCGGTACGAAAATTCGATTCCCGAAAAGCGCACCATCCGCTACTTCGTCATCAATGACAAAGATGTTGAGAACAAAGTGAAAGTGGATGACGCTAGCATTCAGAAGTTCTACGCCCAGAACCAGAACGAGTTCCGTACACCCGAGCAGGTGCGGGCTCGCCACATCCTCATCAAGACGCCTGCCGTAGGCGCGGATGGAAAAGTCGACCAGAAAGGCGTGGATGCGGCTCGCGCCAAAGCGCAGGACGTGCTGAAGCAGGTCAAGGCCGGCGGCAACTTTGCCGAACTCGCCAAAAAGTATTCGGAAGATCCGGGAAGTGCCCAGAACGGCGGCGAACTGCCCGCATTCGGAAAAGGGCAGATGGTTCCTGAGTTCGAAAAAGTCGCGTTTGGCCAGAATCCCGGACAAGTCAGCGATCTGGTGCAGACCACGTTCGGCTTCCACATCATTCAAACCGAACAGAAAATGCCCGCTGGCTTAAAACCTCTTGCTGAAGTCAAGCCGCAGATTGAGCAGGAGTTGAAGTCGCAGAAAACAAGCACCGAGCTCAACAGGATCGGCACTGATGCCCAGGCTGCCGCGCAGAAGGACGGGCTGGACAAGGCCGCTGCTCAGTTTGGCGCCCCGGTGGTCCAAAGCAATCCCGTTGCTCGTACTGATTCGCTGCCTGGGGTGGGGGCGGCGCCTCAGGTGATGAATGCCATTTTTGAAGCGCCGGCGAATTCGAAGGTGCCCCAGGCCGAACGTGGTCCACAACAGCTGGTTGTGTTCCAGGTGACCAGAATTGATCCGCCCAAGACACCGACTCTGGACGAGATCAAGGATCGCGTCACCAACGAGTTCAAGAGCGAAAAGGCCAATGAACTCATGCGCAAGAAGGTACAGGAACTCGCGGACCGCGCTCATGCAACTCACGATCTGGCAAAGGCCGCCAAGGAAGTGGGCGCTACCTTGAAAACCAGCGAGCTGGTTGGGCGCACTTCACAGGTTCCGGAAATCGGATCCATGAATGGTCCGGCCAGCGTGGCGTTTACCATGAAGCAAGGCGAAATCAGCGGTCCCCTGACGCTGGGCTCCAAGGCCGGAGTCCTGGCGGTCACGGAGCGCCAGGAGCCTGCGACGTCGGGGCCGGAGTTTGCGAAAGCTCGCGATCAGCTGATTGAGGAGCTTACGCAGGAGAAGCGTGAACAGGCGCTGCAACTGTTCATTGGCGACCTCAGCAAGCGTATGGAGAAAGAAGGGAAGGTTGTCATCAACAAAACGGAGATGGACAACCTGACCAAAGCCCGCACGTAAGTTGCATCTCATGTGAAGTCATGTTCGAACGCTCCGCAGGACTACTTCTGCACCCCACATCCCTGCCTTCACTCGGGGGCATAGGCGACCTTGGACCGGAAGCCTATGCCTTCGCCGATTTTCTCGACCATTCCCGCATGGGGCTGTGGCAAGTCCTGCCGCTCTCGCCTCCGGGGATGGGAAACTCCCCCTATTCAGCGATTTCCGCCTTTGCCGGCAATCCCCTGCTGATCAGCCTCGAACGGCTGGCCGAACGCGGATGGCTGGGCAAAGACCGGCTCAAGGGTGCACCCGGACCGGGCGGTCGGGTCAATTTTGAAGAAGTTCTTGCTTACAAAATGCCGCTCCTTCGGGAGGCTGCCCAGAATTTCCTTGAAGGCCGCGGCGGTGATCGCACCCGTTTCGAAGCGTTCAAGAAGGAAACCGCGTGGTGGCTGGAAGACTTTGTCCTTTTTGACGTAATGCGGCAGGTGCACAAAGGGGCCACGTGGAGCTCATGGGAGAAGGGGCTGGCGCGGCGTGAGCCTC
>Ga0070679_100003059_pt1 | contig 15283 bp, 10 predicted proteins | sample KBSC63BmetaG_FD_65652 | JGI IMG/M metagenome (GOLD analysis project Ga0070679, IMG submission 65652) | Corn rhizosphere microbial communities from Kellogg Biological Station, Michigan, USA - KBS C6-3B metaG | ecosystem: Host-associated > Plants > Roots > Rhizosphere | place: USA: Michigan... | reverse complement strand
TGGAGATTTATACCGGCAAGATTATTTTGCGGCCGGCCCAGCTCCCGACCGCTCCGGGTGGTTACAATCTCAAGATTCCGAAGCCGATCCCGAAGTCACAGGCCATTCTGTACCTGGAGACCATTCTCGCGATGAACAACATCGCAGTGCTGCCGATGGGCGAGGATGCGTTGAAGATCGTGCAACTCACCTCGGCGCGCGTCGAGGCGCCCGAACTCATTCTCGGCTCCACCCTCGAAATGCCGCCGAGCAGCCGTGTGGCGTCGAAGCTGTTCCAACTCGGTTTTCTTCGGGTCCAGGAATTCCAGCAGATGCTGCAGAATGTCACCAATCCGAACTTCGGGGCCGCGACGCCACTCGCGAACGCCAACGCCATCCTCATCACCGACACGATCTCGAACCTGCAGCGGATCGAGATGTTGCTGCAGCAGGTCGATCGGCCGAGCGCCGGCGGCATGGCGACGAAATTCTACCAGTTGCACAACGGCGCGAAGGCCAGCGATGTCGTCAGCAAGCTGCACGCGATCTTGACCGGGACGATTCAGCAGCAATTGGGCATGGCGACCACGTACAGCGCCGACGATCGGAGCAACCAGATTATCCTGATCTCCGACGCGCGCCAGTTCCCGTTTTTCGACGATTTGATCCGCCGCCTGGATGTGAAGGCCGACCCCAACACGCGCAACACGGTGATTTATTTGAAGCATGCGAAGGCTTCGGACCTGGTTCAGGTACTCGTCCGCATCATTCAGGGGCAGACGCAGGCGGCTCAAAAATCGCAGTCGACGAGGACCAATCTTCCGCCGACGACCCCGACTCCGCCGTCGCCGCTCGGACAACCGGCCGCGGCTCCGACGCCAACGATCGTGTCGGGCAGCGGCTCCGCGAACCCGGCGTTGGACCAGGGCAGTACGAACGAGTTTAGTTCTCTCGTCACCGTCGTAAATGACGACCGCAGCAACTCGATTGTCGTGTCGGGCACGGTGGACGACATCCGGCTGCTTCAGGATTTGGTGGACCAGCTGGACATTGTCTTGTCCCAAGTTCGCATCGAAGTGGTCATCGCCGAAGTCACGCTGGACGACAACCACCAGTCGGGTATCAGTCAGCTCGGCCTGCAAGTTCAGGGAGATAAGCTCGTGGGCTTCGGCTTTGGCGACGCCACAGGTACAGGAACGCCCATTTCGGTCGGAGGGACGGGAGGAAACTCCACGTTCGCCGAAATCACGCGTAATAACGGCAATCTCGACCTCGCTGGAATCATAAATCTGACCTCCGTACCCCGGTCCACGAATTCGACGATTTTGACGATTCCGGCGATCGTAACGAGCCATGGAAAACAAGCGGTGATCAATGATGGCGAAACACGGCCCGTCATCACCGGCACGACCAGTTATGCCAACGCGGTCAGCGCCGGTGCGAGTTCATCCCAGGTCACCCAACAGCAAATCGGCACGACGCTGACGGTAACTCCCTTTATCGGCAATGACGGTACCGTGCAGCTCGACATTCAGACGGAGCTTTCCAACGTGACCGGCCAGGTGCCCGTTGACGGCAATACCCAGTACATCATCGGCACGCGCAAAACGACGTCGTACGTATCGTGCCGGTCCGGAGACATCATCGTCATGGGTGGTTTCCGTCAGGAATCAGACCTGCGGAGCCGCAGTCGGCTCGGCGGCATTCCCATCATCGGCGACATCCTCGGCACGCGCCAAAAGGATAAAAAGCACCAGGAGCTCATCTTTTTCCTTCGGCCCATGGTGCTGACGAACAACCCGGCCGAGGACAACGCCGAGACGATGAAGCGCGTGAACAAGCTGCCGACGCACGATGAAATCAAGAGTGCGCTCGATCCGAACTACATCACGCCCAAGAAATCGGTGCTCGATCAGATCCTTCGCAAATAGCCTCTGCCGCTGATCTCATGACCGTTCTCGAACAGGATATTCTGCCCGCGGAAATCGCCGGATCACTCACGGAGGAGCAACGGCAGGCGCTGGGCGAGGCACCGCGCGAACGAAAGCTCGAGGTGCTCGCCGCCGCGCTCAAGCGGCCCGACAACGATGTCCTGGCGCTGATTGCGACGGCCACGAACCTCGACATCGCGACCAATCTCGAGACCGATCCACACGCGCGAGGCTTGCTGCCGGCTCGCCTGGTCCACGAGTTTCAAATCATTCCGATCAAATTTTCGGCGGCGGCGCGGACTGGCGAGGACGCCGAAGGATCCGCCGACACGCCACTCGCGTCGACGCCGCTACACATGGCGACGGCGTGGCTGCCGGACCGGACCATGGCCGATTGGGTACGGACATTCACGCCGCGACCGATCGCATGGCATTTGGCGGTTCCGGAACGCGTCCACCAGCTCATCATCGAAAACTTCGGCGTTGGTTCCGGTTCGCTCGAGGATGGCGATGAAAGTTACATCGCGCCGGAAGCACAGAAGGAAACCGAAGAAGTCGTCGATGAAGAAGCCGCAGTGGTGCGCTTCGTCACCGATGTGATTTCACAAGCGATCGAGGACCAGGCGACGGATATTCATTTCGAGCCGCAGGAAGGCCAGCTCCGCATCCGTTATCGCGTCGACGGCTTGCTCGTGCCGGTGCCGGTCCCGGAAAACCTGCTGCGATTTCAGGACGCGATCATCTCGCGTCTGAAAATCATGGCGCGGATGAACATCTCGGAAAAGCGCCTGCCGCAGGATGGCCGCATCAACTTCAAGGCGAACGGCATCGTCCTCGACATCCGCGTCTCGACAGTGCCGACGATTTACGCCGAATCGATCTCGCTGCGGTTGCTCAACCAGAAAAAGGAAGCGTACACCATGGACCGGCTCGGCATGAGCCCGGACGAGCAGGCGCAGATCACGCACGTCCTGGACTATCCGCACGGGATTATCCTGGTCACGGGGCCGACCGGCTCCGGCAAATCGACTTCGCTCAACGCATTTCTGCGCAAGATCAATTCGACCGATCTCCGCATCATCACCATTGAGGATCCGATCGAATACGAAGTCCCCGGCGTGAACCAAATGCAGGTGCGGCCGGAGATCGGGCTGACGTTTGCGGATGCCCTGCGCCACGTGCTGCGCCAGGACCCTGACGTCATCATGGTCGGCGAAATCCGCGACAAAGACACGGCGGAGATTGCGATCCGGGCGTCGCTCACGGGTCACTTGGTTTTCTCGACCCTCCACACCAATGACGCGCCCGGCGCCATCACGCGGCTCGTGGACATGGGAATCGAGCCGTTCCTCGTGGCATCGGCCATCGAGTTGGTGATCGCCCAACGGTTGGTTCGACGGCTGTGCATGGAGTGCGCGAAGCCGGCGCCGGTGAACAAGGTCAAGCTGCGTGAGAATCTTGCCATCCTCGGCGTCGATCCGGCGGAAGCCGAGCTGATCGACGCGCTGAAAGCCCCGGTGGGCTGCGATCGCTGCCGCGGCACCGGCTACCGCGGACGAATCGGCATTTTCGAAATTTTCCGCCTTAACGACGAGATCCACGAACTCGTGCTGCAACGCGAAAGCACGCGCAAACTGGCGGAGCAAGCGCGCACGAACGGCATGCGGACCTTGGGCCAAAGCGGCTGGGAAAAAATCAAAGCCGGAAACACGACGTTCGACGAAGTGTTGCGCGTCATCACGGTCACAGAATCGTGATGCCACCCATTCACGCCCTGCCCGCTCTCGGCCGCGCGGCCGGCCTCGGCCGCTAGGTTTCATCGCGCCAGCGCCTCATGCCACGCTTCTCTTACACGGCTCGCGATCGCTCCGGAAAAGCCGTTTCGGCGGATGTCGAAGCGCCTTCCCGGCGGGACGCGCTGCGCATCATTTCCGCGCGCGGACTGCAAGTGGCGTCGGTCTCCGAGACGGTGGGTGCAGCCAAACCCGCGGCCAAAAAGAAGGCCGAAGCCCCGGCGGGCTCGAAGACGCCATTGCGGTCGCGCTCACGCGGGTCGGAAAAACCGCGGCGGTCCGAGTGCCTGCCGTTTCTCGAAGCGCTTTTCGATCTGCTCTCGTCGGGACTATCCGCCGGCGAAGCGGTCCGGCTGCTTTCCATGCGCGTCAAGGAGCCGCGGCTGCGCGCGCTGTGCGCCGGGCTGTGGTCGCAAATCAGCGAAGGCGCCCCCTTGTGGCGAGCGATGGCGAACCATCCCGACGTCTTCGATTCCTCGATCACGAATCTTGTGCAGGCCGGCGAGGCCACCGGTTCGATCACCGACACGGTGCAGCGGCTCATTGCCCACCTGACCGAGCAGCGCGAGCTGCGCCGACAACTTCTGACCGCGCTGGCGTACCCAGTCTTCATGGTCGTGGTCGCGTTTGGCGTCATCCTGTTCTTCCTGTTTTTCCTGCTGCCACGCTTGCAGACCTTGCTGTCGTCGCTCGGCGGCAAGATGCCAACCTCAACGGCGCTGCTCATCGGCCTCGCCGATTTTGCGCTGCACTACGGACTCATCATCATCATTGCCGCCGTATTCGCGGGCATCTCGTTCTGGCGCTGGCGAGCGACCGAGTCCGGCCGCGCCACGACGGACGCGTGGATGCTGAAGCTGCCCCTCCTCGGGCCCTTCGCCGTTTCGCGCACCGTCTTGTCCTTCAGCCAGACGCTTTCCGTGTTGCTCGAAAACGGCATTACCGCCGCCGAAGCGCTCCGCATGACCGAGCGGCAAATCGACAACCGCGTCCACCGCGCCGCCTTCAACGTGGCCACGGCCCGCGTGCTCGAGGGTGAAGCGTTATCCTCCGCGCTCGCCCGCACTCATTGCTTTCCCGACCTCGTGCTCGATCGTCTGTCGGTCGGTGAAAACACGGGCAATGTCGTGCCGAGCCTCAAGCAGATCGCGCTGGCTTACCAACGGCTGATCTCGAGCCAGTTGAACATGTTCACCAAAGTGATCGCGAGCGCGGTCCTGATGGGCGTCTTTATCTTTGTCGGTTTCCTCGCGTTCGCCATCGTCAGCGCCGTGTTCCAAGTCAGCGCCAGCTTGAAGATGCACTGAGCCGCGGCGACGCGCGGCAAAGTATCAAGTGCGAAGTTCCAAGTGCCACGGTGCCTCCGCCGATTCACGGCCTTCACCGGCAGATGTCGGTGCACGGTCACAGTGCCAAGTCAGGCGAATCCAACAGGGTGGCCTACCTTGATACCTGGTCCTTGCTCCTTCGACCTTACCGCGCCACGCGAGGTCACGGGACTTCGTAGACTTCGACGATCGCCACACCGGTCCCGCCATTGGCGCCGGATACTTGGGCTGAGTAGCTGCCGGGCGCGAGGGTCACGAGTACGGCTGCATCAGCACTCGCGCCGCTGACAAAGGGAAACGCCCCGACTGAATTGACCGTGGCGGCAATGGTCGGGTCGCCACCCCAATTATCGTTCTGAGCCACAACCGCCCCCCCAATGGGTGCGACAGTGAGCTGTGGATCCGCCAAGGTTCCTCCGACACCATAAGCGGCGAGCGACGGTCCGGCGGCGCGGATGAGAACGGTCTTCGACGTGTTGCCCGATACCACGAATCCCGCGATCAAGACGTTGTCGCCGATGCCGACCTGGGCCCGAGCGGATACGTTGATGAGGCGCGGAGTGGTCGCCGTAAATGAGCTTCCACTCGCGTCATAGATCTCAGCCAACGCCGCTCCGCCCGCGGCGCCGTTCCCCGTCACTTGCATCGTGTAGACGCCGGCGGCCGGAGCCACCGCAAGTCCGGCATCGAGACTGTTCGTGGAGATGAACGGGAAGGCGCCGACGGTCGCCCGCCTTGCCTCGATCTGCGGATCGCCACCCCAATTATCGTTCGTTGCGATCACCGTCGTGCCCACGTAGAGCGTTGCGATCGGATCCGGCAACGCGTTCAGGCCAAATTGCGCCAGGGACGGTCCCATGCCGCGCAACAGCAACGGTGTGCTGCCGACGACGTTGTCGCCGCCGAGGGTGAAACCAACGATCAACGTTTGGTCCCCGACGCCGGCATTGGTTCGGATCGAGAGATTGGCGAGGCGGCCGATATCCTTGGCGTCCGCGTTCGCGATGGTCAGCGTCGCCGGACTACTCGCCGCGGAGCCGTTCGCGTTGCGGGCCAGCAAAACGTACGAACCCGCGTTTGCCGCGGTCGCACTATTCACCACCAGCGTCGGTCCATTTGCACCTGGGATATCGCTGCCGTTGTACTGCCATTGGTAAGTGTTCGCCGCGGCGGCTCCCGCGGTCAGCACTGCCGTGCTCCCGGTAGCGACCGTCACCGAAGTAGGCTGCGTGGTGATCGTCGGCGCGACGCTGCTGACCGTCACGGGCACGGAAAACGATGCGGTGCCACCGCTGATGTCGGTCGCCGTCACCGTCACCGTCGCGGTGCCGGCGGCGCTCGGGGTGAGCGTCAGGGTTGACCCCGTCACCGCCGCGGCCACGACGCCGACGTTGGAAGATTGCGCGGAAAACGTGATTGCTCCCCCCGTCGAGGCATCGGGAAACATGGGGATGGGCGTGATCGAATTTACCATGACCAAATTCGACCCACTGATCGGGCCGCTGGTATAGTTGCGCACCGGCAGTTCGCTGAACGGATTGCTCGGGTCTCCGCCGCTCGCATTGACCCGCGGCAACGCTGCGATGGCGTCGACGACGGTCATCCCGTTGCCAAGAACCTGCCCAAAGACCGTGTACCCGCCGCCATTTGACGGCCCAAGCGTGGAGGAATTGTCGCCGGTATTGATGAACCACTCGCTAGTCGCGCTGTTCACATCGTTCGAACGTGCCGCGGCGATCGTGCCGCGCGCATTCGGCAAATTATATTCGAGCGGCACAGGCGCCTGTTCCGTGATATGTGGTTGGCCGCCGGCAGTGAGCGCGTACCCGCCGCCTTGAATGATCAAATTCGGGCCGGCCAATCCCAGTGAAGAAGACCGGTGAATGAAGGTATTATTGTAGTCTCCGCGCTGCACGTAACCGAGGAAGTTGGCCACGTTTTGCGGCGCGGCATCGGCGCGCAGTTCCACATCGAATTTGCCGAGCACGGTGTCGAAGCGGACGATCGAACCCTGCACGCCGTTTAGCTGAAAATAATCGGCAAGGTTCAAGGTTATGGGCGCGGAGGGCGAAACCGTCTGCGGAGGCAGCGCACGGCTGACCGTGGGGCCCGTCGACTGCGCGCGAACCGCACCGCCGAGTACGAAACTAAGAGCGATTGAGACCGTTAGGGCACGCATGGGAGGTGGGGGTGCTTGACGCGCCCGCCGCGCGCAATGTTCCCGCCTAAAATTTAATCGCAAGTCGCTGCGCACAAGGTCGCGCCAAGGCTAAAAGCGCACCGTTCCTTGTACCGCCACCATTTGCGAAAGCTCACCCGCGGCGTGCGGAGATTGCTGTACACTGTATTGCAGCTTGATTTGTGCGTGCGCGGTGACCCGCCAGGCCGGCGCGGCATCGATTTGCCATACGTCCTTTCCCCACGGTACCGCGAGGCCTCCGGCGTCAACGGTGCCATAGAGCTGCTGTGACCATCGGAGCGCCGCTGAAAAGAACGGGGTGAACCGGTAACGGCTCTCAATGTAATAAGCGAGGGTGTCGGCGTTTCCAACGAGTGGGATCTGAAAACGCGCCGCGTAAATTTCTGCCCAGACTTGCAGGTGGTGCCACGCGTAAGTCAGGTCTTCGCCCAGCACGATCTCCCGGTATCGCGAGCGGCTGAGGGAAGGGTCCAGCAGCGGCGCGGCGGAGGGCCGCAAAAACGAGCCCGAGCTCACCGACCAGCCAAATTCCCATTGTTCGCTCGGCACGTACCGCACGCGGCCACTTAGGGTCGGAGCGTCCCAACGCGCGGCGTTGGCGGACCAGGTGTCCGGCCGCGACGATAGGGACGCGTTCTTCACCTCGAAGGCATACCGGAAGCGTCCAACCGCGCCGGCAACCGCGGCGCCCGTGCCGTAGCTCGGGCCCCAAATAATCGGAATACGAAGATATTTTTCTTCAACAACGACCGGCGACGGCAGGCCTGGCCGCACATGCGACCAGACCAAAAGCTGATCCGCGGATCGCGCCGGTTCGTTATCCCACAGACCCGTCAGATTCTCGTACGGCAGTGGCGCCGTGATGAAGGGGTTCGTCCACGAGTCGTGGCGCGCCACCCAGTTACCAACCACCGTGCCGAACTTGCCGACCTGCACGTCGAGGCAACCCGCCTGACCCACGCTCCAGCGCAACGCGTATTCGTCCAATCGGGCGCGCAATCGATCGTCGCTCGGATCGAAGCCACGATCGAGGCGCGCCTGTGCAAAAGCGTAGAGATGTCCCCCGAGCTGGCCGTCGAAAAAGAGCGAAAGTCGTGGCACCAGCAACGACGCCGCGTCGGAGCTGATGACGCCGGGGGCAGGCTGCGGCAGCGCGTACTGCTCGAGGTCGAAAAGTCCGCTGATTCGTCCGCGCGCGCGATCGTCTTTTCCGCTCCAGGTCAGGGCTTCGTCGACGCGGTCGACCCAGTCGTCCGCCGCGTGCACGCCTCCGACCAACAGGGTAAAGAGGAGCAGCGCGCGCCCGATCATGAGTCAGCTGGTTTGGCGGCACGTAGCCTCACTTCAAATTCTGTCCAGTCCCCGGCCGACGTGACGAGCCGTAGATCGCCCTCATGCAGCCGCGCCAGCTCGCGTGCGAGATTGAGGCCCAAACCGTAGCCGGGAATATTTTCGCCCATCGCGCCGCGATGGAAGCGCTCGAAGATGCGGGGCTGCGCCTGCGGTGCGATCGGCGCGCCGGTATTGCCGATGGTGAGCAGGACCAATTCGCCCGACCGCCGCGCGGCCACGCGAATGCGCCCGTTCGGTCGATTATACTTACGCGCGTTTTCGAGCAGATTCTGCAGAATGATAGCCGTATAGCGCGGCTCACCGCGGATCGCGAGCGTCGGCGGGACGTCGGTGAGGATCTCCAGGGTAGTCTCTTCCGGAATAGCGCTCAAATCGTCCAGCGCCCCGGCGATCAGGTGCGCGAGATCGACTGACGCAAGTTTCAGTTGCAGCCGGCCGGAATCCATCCGCGAAAGGAGGAGCAAATCGTCGATGAGGCTCGAAAGCCGGAACGTCTGATGAATGAGTGCGGCGATGGCGTCGCACTCGTCCGTCGTTAAATTTTCCCGAGCGAGCAATTCTTCCAGGCCGGCGCGCAACACCGTGACCGGAGTTTTCAATTGATGGGACGCATCGGCCGAAAACCGCGCGGACCGCTCCGATTCGGCCGCCAGTTGCTCCACCGGCGCCGACAATCGGGCCGACACGACGCGACTGACCAAGAAGGCACCGATCAAGAGCAAGGAGCCGACCGACACGATTTGGAACCGCAGTTGCGAGCGACGGGCCGCGAACGGCGCGACGGAAAACAGCGAAACTTCATAGGCGGGCGCGTACGCCGAATGTGGATTCGAGCGATGGAAGAAGAGCAGGTGCGGGATGCCGTGCACCGGGACCTCGAAACTGCCATTATCCACCTTGCCAAGGTGGTCGCGCAGTTCAGCCGTCACGGCGGCGTCCAACGGCTCCGCCGGCGCAAGCATGTGCAACCGTCCGTCGACCCAAAGCCCGGTCCGCATTTGGCCTTCCGGTACGATCGCCAGCGGCCGGAAGCCCAGCACCAAAGCGGCGATGGGTTCGCCGGTCTCCGTCGAAATGATCGGCGTTGAAATGATTTCGGTCACGCCGCTTGCAAAGTCCGGCGTCGGCACCAGTCCAACTTGTTGCGCCTCACTCAAGCCGGGCAACGCCAGTTCCGCTTCGAGCTTACGAGACAACGTGCCAGCCGTCTCATTGCCAACGGGACGGATGACCTGCCCCGTCCGATCCAGGAACCGATAGAAGCGCGCTCGCAACGTTCCGGGGGCCGCCGCGCTTTCATCGTCACTCGCGCGCAGATCGCGCAACTCGTCTTCCGCGCTGAGATAGAGCAGATCGATGGCGTTGTCCTCGAGTGCCGCGTGGATCCGCGGGCGCCGCACTAGCGCCCGGCAGCGCTCGACCAAAGCGGCATGGCGGATCGCTTCCGCGTTCTGCACGGCCGCGAGCTCCGTGGCGAACGTGCGTTCTAGGTCGCGCTGCATCGTCGCCACGAGCTTCCGATCGGCGGTGACGACCGCAAATACAGTCACCCCGAACACGAGCAGCATCATCGCCACCAAAATCCTCGTGCGGAAACCGCGCACGCGTTGGCCTGGCACGTTGGGAATGAGCGTCGCTGGCGAGGCGATCGGCCGTGTCATGCGACCTCCTGCTCGGACGATCGGCCGCTGCGACCCTCCGTCATCATGGGAAGTCCGCCCGGGTCGCGACGCCGTCGTGGATCTCGACCGGCAGGCTGCGGGTTGAGCGACTGTCGATCCACGCTTTTGCGACATACCGGCCGGGCGGGATGCCATCGAGGCGGTAGCGGCCGTCCGTTCCGGTCAGGACAAAAAAAGGCGTCGGAACCACGAGAATCAGCGCCCGCATATGCTCATGGATGTCGCAACGAAGCGTGACCAAGCCGGCTTTATCGAACACGACGGCGGGCACGGGTTTCTCATCGGAACGATATCGCCCCAGGTCGAACCGTTTGGTCGGGGAAAAGGAAAAGATGTTATGGTACGTCGCGTCCAAGTTCGGAAACTCGACGCGGGTGCCGACTTCAATTGCGAGGAGCGACGGGGAAAATTGCAGGTTCTTTTGCGCGATTTGCCGCGTGGCCGGCGGCGGAGAAGCGGGAAAATCACCCTCGAGATAGATGACCGCGACCGGAGGGTTGGGCGCGAGCACTCCTGCCTTCGAGACAATCTCGTACCGTTGATTGGGCACGGGGGCCGAGTGGCCGGGCGGAAGCGCCACTGTCCCCTCCAGGGAGCCGGAGGCAAAAGCCGCGCTCGGCGAAACCAGCAACGCCATGACGGCCGCCGCGGCCAGGAGGCATGTGATCGAGCGCAGCCGCGGGCCAGCATCAACACGGTGGAGGTTCATGCGGACGGGCGAATGGTGTAGCCGATGCTCCGCAAGGTATGAATCAGCGGTGACGCGAAGCCGGAATCGACCTTCTTCCGCAGCCGCGTGATGAATATCTCCACGGTCCGCGTGTCGTATTCGTGATCGCGCTGCCACACGCGTTCACAAAGCTCGGTGCGGGAAAACGGACGGCCTGGCTCCTGCATCAAAACCTGCAGCACGTCGAATTCCCGGGGTGAAAGCGCAATCGCCTTGCCGCCACGACTGACGCGCCGGTGACGCAGGTCCATCGTGAGGTCGCCGACTTTTAGGAGGTCCTCCGGGATCGGCGCGCCGCCCCGGCGGCCGAGCGCTTCCACGCGCGCCGCGAGTTCGTCGATGGCAAAAGGCTTCGCCAAATAATCGTCCGCCCCCGCATGCAGCCCGCGAATGCGATGCTCGACCTCCGCCTTCGCCGTCAGGATCAGGACTCGCGCCGGGTTCTTCGCTTCGCGCAATTTGGCCAACACGGCCATGCCGTCGAGCGTGGGCAAATTCAAATCGAGCACGATGAGATCCGGCGATTGCTGGAGCGCCTGCTGCAAGCCTTCCGCCCCATCGTGACATGCGGCGACCGCGTGCCCGTGACGAGTCAAAGCACGGGAGATATGACCGGCGAGCTGGCGTTCGTCTTCGATGACGAGAATGCGCATGCGGATCGGGGCGGACGAGACGGCGCCAGCCTCCGCGTTCCCCGCGCAAGTTTCAAGGCTCGACGCAGGGCTTCCCCGGCCCACCAACGATGGCGTGGCCATCGCATGGCGTTGCGCCGGTTCTGCGGTGTCGGGCCCCATTCGCAATAGGCGGTTCAGCGAATCTCGTAGACCTCGATGATCGCCAGGCCGGACTGGTTTGTGACCTTCGGTCGCACCTGGACCGAATAACCGCCAGGCGGCAGCGATATCAGCAGCACCGCATCTTTCGAAGTGTCGGGAATGCCGAACGCGTTGACGGTGGTGAACGCGGCCTTGAGGTCCGCCGTCCCACCCCAATCGTCGTTGGTCGCGACGACCGTCGACGAACCGAGCGGGATCAAGTCCATCGTCGGATCGGGCATGACGCCGCCGATGCCGAACGGCGCGAGGGCGAGCGACGGGCCGACCGCGCGGATCAACACTTTTACGTTGGTCGATCCATTGATGAAGAAACCGACGGACGTGAGGTCGCCCACGTTCTTCAGCAGCGAAACATTGATCAAACGCGGTGTCTTCGTCGTGAACTGATCGCTCGGCGTGGCGTCATAAAGTTCCGCCAGCACGGAGCCACCCTGGCCTCCGCGCGCCGACACCTTGATCGAGTGCCCGCTGTCGAGGCTAACGGCCGAACCGTAGATGGCGGCGTCGCTCGACGTCGTGGCGGTGAAGGGGAACGCTTGCACCGCCGTGACGGCGCTCTGAATGCCCGCATCGCCACCCCAGTTGTCGTTTTCCGAAACCTTTGTCGTACCGTTGTAAAACTCGATGAACGGGTCCGGCAGGGTATTCGGAAGCAAAGAAGCCAAAGATGGCCCCATCGCGCGCATGAGGATCGGCTTGGTGCCGGTCACGCCATCGCCGCCCAGGAAGTACCCAAAGGTGAGCGTTTCGCTCGCATCAATGGACGTCAGCACCGACATATTGATAATGCGCCCGAAATTGGAGGCGTCGCCGAGCGTCACTGCCGCCACGCTGCTGGTGGTGCTGCCGCCCGAATTCGTCGCAACCAAAGTATAATTCGCGACGTCGCCCGCGCCAGCGTTCGCGATCGCAAGCGTGGGGGTCGTCGCGCCGGAAACGGTGCCGCCATTAACCACGGCCACGCCATTCTTCATCCATTGGTAGCTGGCCGCGGATGAGGCCGACACAGCAGCGCTCAAGGTCACGGTCGATCCCGGGACGACGGCCTGATTCAACGGTTGTTGCGTAAACGTTGGCGCGCCGGCCGCGGCGGCGCTGATGGTGAGGACTGCGCCAGCGCTGGTCGCCGACGACACTGAGTTGGTGATAACAACCGTATACGTGCCCGCGTCCGCCGCACTTACGTTTGCGAGTGTCAGCGTCGCGGACGTTTGGCCGTTCAGCGGACTTCCATCCTTCTGCCATTGGTACGTCGGCGTCGGCGAACCCGCGGCGGTGACGCTAAACGTAGCGGAAGCGCCGACCGACACCGTCTGTGGCGCCGGCTGCTGGGTGAACGTCGGGGCGGTCGCGGCGGGGCTGACGGTGAGAACCGCGCCGGTGCTGGTCGCCGACGACACGGAATTCGTCACCACCACGGTGTACGTACCGGCGTCGGAGGTTTGCACATTCGACAAAGGCAATGACGTCCCCGTGGCTCCGGCAATGGCGACGCCGTCCTTACGCCATTGATACGTCGGCGTCGGCGTGCCGCTCGCCGCAACCGAGAAGGTCGCGTTGGCGCCGACACTCACCGATTGGCTGCTCGGCTGGGTGGTGATCGATGGCGGCATATTGGAGGCACCGGTAATGGTGATCGTGTATTGGTATTGCTGAGACGAGATTCCGCCCTCGTTCGGGAATTCATAGGCGGTCAGCCCGACGGTGTAGGTGCCGGGTGTCGTCGCCGCCCCCTCCATGTGGAGGTTAGTTACGTTTACGGAGCCAGGTGCCGTGAGGCCTGAAAAATCCAGCCCTTGGGGAAAATTGGTGCTAGTTACCGTCCAAGATGCTGGCGGCGTATCGGTGGGGGCGACCCCAAAGAACACGCTCACGGCCTGGCCGACTGCCGCAGTAAAATTTGTCCTAGCAGCGGGTGGTGTTGTCTGAAGGTCGGTTGCCCCCGCCATCGAATCGATGGCACCGAGCGCCGCTGCGGCGGTGAAGACCGAGCGGACGACATTTGCGGCTGGCGACGACACGAACGCCGATTCGACGAACGCCATCACGCGAACGACGGGTGTCCGTTGCAGGAAAGCCAGCAGGAACGCGCTGGGGACGTTCAGGCTCCGGAAACGACGCGAAACGAAGTAAAGATTCATGGGAAACAGGGAAAATTGCGTGATCGAAAGAACTCAGTTGCAGCCGCAGCCGCTGCCGCCAACGCCGCGCCCGCCGGTCGCGGTCTCGCGAGAAAAGTAGATATGTTCGGCCATCGCCGTGTTCAGCGGATCGCGATCGGGACGCATGGTGTAATCGGCGAGCGTCGCGCGCTGCCACGGTTTGACGCGGACGAGTTCGGTGGTCGCGCAGCCGGAGAGACCGACGGCGAGCAATCCGAGCACAAGGAGAACTGGGCGAACGCGCTTCATGGGCAGAGAGGTTCAGCTCTTTTCTGCGAGCAGGGACTCGATCTCTTTCCGCAAATCGGCGAGATCGCCATGGAACCCGGCGTGGACGTAACGCACCCGGCCGGACTGATCGACGAGGTAGCTCGTCGGCATCGTGGGCACGCCTACTTCCTGCACCAACTTCTGTTCGCGGTCATGGAGCGCGATGAACGGAGGCGCCATTTTCTTCCAGAAGGCGACGGCGGCCGCCGGTTTTTCGTCGATGCTCACGGCGACGATCTGCAAGCCACGGCCGGAGTATTCGCCGTAGAGCTTGGCCATGGCCGGAAACGACGCCTTGCACGGCGCACACCACGATGCCCAGAAATCCACGAGCGTCACCTTGCTGGAAAGCGCCGGCACGTCGCCGCCGCCCAAGTTGACCAACTGCGCCGGGGCGAGCGCCGGGAACGTATCGCCGACTTTCACGTCAGCGCGGGCGAAAGCCGCCGCGCTCAGGGCGCCAAGGGCGAGGAGCAAAAATTGAACTGATTTAAGAGGCGACATAGTTAAAGAATCCGCGGGTTTGAGCACGGGCGCGTTCGGTCACGAGCAAGCCCTCGGCGCCCAAGCAGGACTGGATAAATTCAATGCCCTTCGGCAGCCCGAGGACGAAGGCCGTCGTCGACAGCACACCGGCCTGCAGGCAACTCGACGCGACCACGGTCGCCTGCAGCGTGCCGTTGGCGACCGGCCAACCCGTCCGCGGGTCAATGATGTGTCCGTAGCGTTTATCGCCGATGCGGAAGCACCGAATGTAGTCACCGGACGAGGCGATCGCTTTCCCGGTCAGGCCCACGCTGCCATCAGCCGTGCCGGGCACGCGCGGATTCTCCAAACCGACATGCCACGCCAGTTTACCCGGAGGCGCGCCGAACGCGCGAAGATCATGACCAAAATCGATCAGCGCCGCGGAAAGTCCACGGTCGAGCGCGAGCTGCGTCACCATATCCACGGCGTATTCCTTGCCGAAGCCGCCGAAATCGAGCGCCATCCCCCGCTCCGGCAAGAACACTTTCCCG